>Ga0193728_1001080_pt1 | contig 13710 bp, 13 predicted proteins | sample U1c1metaG_FD_143037 | JGI IMG/M metagenome (GOLD analysis project Ga0193728, IMG submission 143037) | Soil microbial communities from a riparian zone of the East river system, Colorado, United States - U1c1 | ecosystem: Environmental > Terrestrial > Soil > Riparian zone | place: USA: East River...
TCGCAAGCGCAAGCTCCTTGCCGTTCTCCGGCGCCACGACCAGGCCGCACTTGGAGACAATCTCGCTGATTTCGGTTTCCGGACGGCATGTCGCAATCACCGGCCGGCCGCTCGCGAGCATGCCGCTCAGTTTCGAAGGAAGCACCAGATCGGCGGCGTCAGGGCTCTGTGGCAACAGATGAATGTCCGCCATCCCGAGCAAGTCCGAAACTCGCCCAGCGGGCTGCAGCGGCATGAAGCGAATATTCGGCAGGCCGGCCGCCGCGGATTCGAGTTGCGGCTTCATGACCCCGTCGCCGCAGACGACGAATGCGATGTCGGGGCGCGATGCAAGGAGTCGAGCGGCTTCGGGTATCACCATCAGTCCCTGCTTGCCGCCCAGCGTCCCTGAGAACAATACGACAATCGCGTCCGAGGATATTCCGAGCTTGGCGCGGTAGTTGCCATTCTTCGGAGGCTTGATTCGAGAAAGATCCACCCAGTTCGGCAGATACCGGGTTTTGCCGGCGGTCACACCCTTACAGAGCAGGCGCTCAATCATGCGGCCGGAGATCGTTGATACGGTGTCGAATCGCTGTAACAGTGATCTTTCCACGCGCAATACCATTCGCTGCAAAAGCCTGCCCTTCAACAGCCCCATGCTGAATGCGACGTCGACCTCGAAGTCCTGCAGGTGCAGCCATCGCTTGGCGTGGCACAGCCATGCCGTCAACAAGCCGGCCGGAGCGCACATGAAAGCCGGAGCTACCGTCAACACGACATCGGGCCGCCATGCGATCTGCCACAGCATCACCGGAAACGAGGTAATCGCAAACGACAGAAGGTGCAATATTCGACTGAGCCCGCCCGGGGACTTTGGAACCCACAGGGGAGTCCGCCAGACATCGACTCCGTGCCACTTTTCGCGACGATAGAGCGGCCACCGATATTTCTTGTCTACTTGCCACGCCGGATAGTAGGGCGGCGCGCACACCACACGAACTTCGTGACCATGCTCGGCAAGCCACCAGGCCATTTCACCTGAATACTTGCCGATGCCGGTCGGCTCAGGCGCAAAATTGGCGCTGTATATCAATATTCGCATTAATCGCCCCTAAACCTGCCCAAGCAGATCCTTGAGGCCGTAGTTCGCCAGACATGCGCAATTAAAGATGCCAGACATCAGCCCTGCTCAACGTAAGTTGTGGTCTGACACGGCGGGATCATACAGTGAATTTGCCGGGCTTCCTGACCCGCGTCCGCACCCCTAAGGCGCATCGATGGCGTTGCCCTGCACCGTAGTCAAGCAATCCGCGGGTTGACGCCCGGTAGAAGCAGCTGAAGCGTCGGCGATTGCCGACATGCAGCTAACAATGTGCGCGCCGGCTCGGGAGAGTTTTGCGGCCGCGTGGAGGAATCGATCCTCGACAATCGATACTTGACATATTGGGGTTTTTGCCGCCGGGCCGAACCGGGACCTCCTGCAGCGGGAACAAAAAAACAGCACGCGAAGAAAACGCCGTCTTTTTGGCTCTCAAATCGTCAATTTGCGCATCGCTTCGCCATCACTGCCGCACGCGCGGCTGGCGGAACTGCGTCACACTTTCGTTCTCCCGATTTCTTTGCCTGTCTGTGCACTAAGACACAGTGCCGGTTTTTATTTCTTCTGATGTACTGGCATCTCGATAAGGGCATACCCGGCGCAAGCCGGTGACGCAAAGCTTCCGGTCTGTGGGTCACAGATAGCGGGGTTTCCGAAGATAGCATGAGAGCCGTCTTTGTGAACTCACTCTATAGCTGCTCGTGTTCCGGGAATTACCAATTTCTAAGGAACGGGTGGCTATGGTTTACAGGTCGAACGCGCGCGCAGCATTGGCTGCGCTGACATTGATGTTCTTGGTTTCCGCAATCAGCGGCTGCGGATCCAGCAGTAACTCCAGCGACGGCGCACCAGCGCCTCCGACTACATCGACTGCGACTACTCCCCCAACCACTCCGGCGCCGACCACTCCGGCGCCGACCGCCACGCCCCCGACAGCCTCGACTCGCGTCACGGCATTCAATAGTGGAGACGCTTGCTTGCCCGCGGCGATGCCTTCGGCAACCACTTTGTTCAATTCACCGAAGCGGGTTTTTGCGCACTACTTCAACCCCTTCCCAATTTCGATCGACAATGCTGCAGCGGCGAATGACTACTACAACCGCAACTATCTAAGCAAAACCGGCGAGTCCGGCAAATGGGCGGCCCAAGGCGGCTTCCTTCGCCAAAGGCCCATGGGAGTTGCGGTAAGCGCCAAGACGACTTGGCGGCAGCTCAACATGGAGCAAGAGGTAAGCGCGGCGATTTCACGAGGCATTACCGGATTCACGTTTGACTCCATGTCGGCGACCGATGCGACCGACAGCAACAGCGCCCTGCACCTCATGCTCGCAGCAGCGCACGCCGTCGACTCTCGCTTCAAAATTGTGGTCATGCCGGACATTACCGCGCTCGGCTCGGACAGCAATGCCGTGGTCCAGATCATCGCGGCAGCGGCCGCCAGCCCGGCCGCCTACCGGTTGAGCGACGGCCGCCTCGTCGTGTCGGCATTTGATGCCGGCTTGAACACTGCCAGTTGGTGGCTGTCGGTAATCAGCCGGCTAGCCTCCCAAGGTATTCACATCGCCTTCGTACCGACATTTTTGGGATGGTCCGCCACTGCGGACGCATTCGCGCCCTTCTCCTATGGCTTCGGCGATTGGGGATCGGCTACGGTCGGCGGCGCCACCGCGCAGCTGGGCGATCCGGAAATCGTACATAAGACGTACAGCAAGATTTTCATGATGCCGGTCGATGGGCAGCAGTACCGCCCCAAGGATTCCGTCTATTGGGAAGCCGGAAACAGCGGGGCATTCCGGGATGCGTGGAACAGTTCGATCCAAGGGGACGCAGACTGGATCCAGTTGGTCACTTGGAATGACTTTACGGAAACCAGCGCGATCGCACCCACTACCGATGCCACTTTAAAGCGAACGATCGGTACCGGTTTTTATAATCTTACCGGCTACTATGCCACGTGGTTCCTGAGCGGCCAGCAACCCCGAATCACCCATGACGTCCTGTACTATTTCTACCGCCGTGAAGCGACGACTGCGGCAAGCCCTGCGCAAACCGACAAGGTCACCATCGCCTCCGGCGCCGCGCAAAACAGCATTGAATTGCTGGCGTTTTTGACGAGTCCCGGCGTGTTGAAGATCACCGTCGGCGGAAAGACCTACACTCAGAACGCGGCCGCCGGGGTCGTTTCCTTCAAAGTGCCCTCTCAGGCCGGAACTCCGCTGTTCACGTTATCGCGAGGCGGCGCGGACGTGTTCTCCTTCCAGGGGGGTGTGCCGATCTACGGCTCGGCCGGCCTGCCCTCGGGCCTCCAGGATTTGACCTACTGGAACGGGAGCGCCTCAAAGACCGGCGTTTGTTCCCTTTAGAGCAAGCCCGAGCCGGCGTCCTTGCCCGAGCCGCCGCGGGCAAGGCGCTTGAGCCGGCGAGCCACTTGCCGGGCGAAAGTCAGATAACTTGGGATCGGTGTCCGGCAGAAAGCCAGTTTTCGGACATAATGATCCACGGTCCATTCGGCGCTTGACCCGGCCGGGAAAAAGACGGTATCGCCCGCGACCACTTTGTGAAATGTCCCGGAGGGGTATTTTAGCTTGACCTCACCCTCCAGGATATGGAAGGTCTCGTCGAAGCTATAAAACCAGTTGAACCGCCCGGCCGTGCAATCCCAGAAATAAGTGCTGGCCGTTCCATCCGCGCTGCTCGACAGGAGTTGCAGACGCGCCACTGGCTCGCCGTCCAAGATCCAACCGGCATGGATGGGATTCGACACCAAGTTTGGGGGGGTTGTCCCCACTGTGATTAGGGTTTCAGCTGCCATAGTTGTGCCAATCTATCATGGGCATAGGACAGGCCCTGTCGGCGCAAACCGCACCGTGCACTTCAAACCGTCCTACACTATCTAAAGTCGCTCTTAAAAAGTTTGTTCGGTATAAATAAAACGCCGACAATAGGCAATATCAAATTCAGTGAGGCCTGGATAACTGGATAGCATCAATGAGCGACGTTCCAAGCCGCGCATGCGACCCAATATGTCAAAAATAAACTGCACTGATCGGGACTCGACCCTCAAGATTGGCTTTGCCAATCTTCAACCGCGGGCGCGGGCTCGTTGATGAGTTCGCCATTGAGCACCGTCGTGCCCCGCAACACCAGCGCCCTATTCGCTCACGCCTCCCGTACCTCGGGGCGGACGATCGTGCCGATCAACGATTGCGCCATAGCGCCCGACGCGCCGCGTCCGGCATTTTATTGCGTCCACTCCGCATCGGGGGTGGCCGGGACCGATTTCCTTGATTTGGCCCGACGTCTCGAGCCGTCGATTCGCTTCTATGGAATCCAAGCGCCGCCGAATCGGATGCCTGATATCGAATTTGGCAGCTCGGTGGAATCACTGGCGGATTTCTACGCCGCAGCCCTGAACAAATTCCAGCCGGAGGGTCCTCTATTGCTGGGTGGATACTGTGTCGGCGCAGTCATCGCGCTCGCAATGGCCGACAAATTGCGCAACCTCGGGCGCGAAGTCGGACCACTCCTCGTCATCGATGGTGTGCCCGAAAACACAGGCGTGGCATTGTCCCGCTGGAAGGCGAGCTATTGGTCTGAGCTCACCCGCAACATACGCGGTTGGGCCAGTCACGGGGACCTGATGAGGAGCCGGACTTTTCACTCATTGCTTTGGAGCATCACGAACAATGCCACGGCGATCGGCAAGGGGGCCCTCGGACTGAAACGAGGACAAAAGCTCGGCGGCGGATATGCGATAAACGGAATCATGGACGTCTCGCGCTATCAGCCGGTCCACAAATCGTTTGTCAATCGCTTGTTCCAATCCCTATTTGCCCACACGCCGAAGAGCTATTCGGGAAACGTCGTTGTATATGAGGCGACGGTGAAGCCGTTATTGTACCTGCCGCAAATCGGCCGAATTTGGCAGGAATTCGCTCGCCAAGCGGAGATTGTTGAAATTGTCGGCACCCATATCAGCATGATGCACGAGCCGTACGTTGATGCGCTTGCGAAGGATATGCGCCAACGAATCGGCGCGTTTTTCTCCGCAAGTGCTTGAGCTGCGGCAGAGGCGATCACGACGTCCGCGTTGAACGTCTCGTTGAACATGCGTAGCAATCCTGATCCTGCCATCAGTGCGCCTTCGTGGGTAGCATGAGAAAAGCAAAATCCTTCGGCGCATCGGCGACATCCGGAATGATGTGGATGTCGATCTCCGTACTGCTTTCCAGGGCGCTGCTATTCCTCATGCAGGTCGTCTTGGGTTTCATCCTCGACGCACGGGATTACGGCATTTTTGCGGTGGTCTCTGTGGCAGTGGCTTTTGTCGGCGCGCTGCAAAACGCCGGCGCGGCAAAATTGCTCATCCAGAAGCATGACCAATACCAGGCTTTGGTGAGGGACTACACCGATTTCGCCCTATACATGGGCCTCATTGGCGGGTGCGCCCTGGTGGCGCTTGGATCGATCTTCGGCAGTTTCTACCGCAACCCAGAACTCATCTATGTCGTCGGTCTGTCCGCGCTTTCCGTCCCCTTTGCGTCCCTGATTTCGATCCAGTTCGCGCGCCTCAGTATCGATTTGCGCTTTCGCGAGATGTGCATGATCGATTTCTATGTTGCCGCGGCCAACGTCGCCGTCGTTCTTATCTCGGCGTTCTTGGGCGCCAGGTACTACAGCATCGGCCTGGGGCTGGTCGTCTCAACCATCGCCAGATATTTTTTAAACCGCCGAATTACTCCGACACAAATCGCGTCCTTTGGCTTATCCAAAGCGGGTTTTCTTGCGATCCTGGGCCAGGTCAAGTGGCTGATCGTCACCGGTTTCCTGACCGGCCTTTCGCAGCAAGGGGGTTATTTCGTGCTGGGCCGCGCCATCAGTGCTGAATCTTTGGGCTACTACTATTTCGGCTTCCAGCTGACGGCGAATATTGGGCAATTGCTGGCGCAGGGTATCGGCAACACGCTGTTCCCGATCTTTACCGCCATGAAGCAGGATCCGCGGGCGTTGAACCGCGCCTTCTTGCGCGCGAGCTCGGTAATCCACTTCGCATGCAGCGTCCTATGCCTGGGCGTGGTTGGTTTCGCGCCCTGGCTGATGCATTTCGTATGGCGCGGCAAATGGGACATGGCGATCGTGACTACAGTCGTCATCGCGCTGACGCTGCCCATGCGCATGTTGTCGCCCATTGGCTCCGTGACTCTTGATTCCTTCGGTAAATGGAGATTGCGCACAGCACTCTTGGTGCTCGATGCGGGCGGTATGATGCTGGCCGCCTTGATTGGAGCGTATGTCGACGATTTGCAGGGGGCAGCGATCGCCGTCGCGCTGCAACGCTTGTTCAGCGGCATGGTCGATTTCTCTTTTGCGGTTCGTATTCTAGGTGGCCGGGCCGGCGATATCGCCGTTTTTGCCGCCCGTGCGTTCATGCCGTTTTGGCTGCCGGCAGCAGCGCTTGTGGTTGTGAATCACACGCAGCCATTGCTGACGTCCGATATCCATTCCGCGGTTTTCTCAGGGCTGCGCACGTTGGCGGCGATCGGCGTTTTCATCGCCATGGTCTACTCGGTAGACCGGCCGGTGATCAAGGAAGTATCCGGCGTGTTGCGTAAACTCGTGTTGCGACAAGCGCCTGCCGCCGCAGATTAATGACTAGTGGATAGCGAGTGCCGCGAGCAATGCCTCCGCGGCGGATTGCGGCGATGCGGGTATCATGAGGTCTCGCAGCTGCGCGCGACGCGCCTGCCAACGATCATCACCCGACAACCAAACATCCAGACAATTCTGAAGCTCAGAAAACGATTGCGCGATTGGGCCCGGTGAATAGTCCTCGAGCGGATGCAGCAGCAGTCCTCGTGTTTCCTTATACCGCTGCATATCGGGGAAGTAGAGGATCTGCGGGCGCTGGGTGATCAAAAAATCGACATAAACGGACGAAACGTCGGTTACCAGCAAGTCCACCTGCGCCAGCAATTCGTAAAGACCAAGACCATTTTTGAACAGCGTGTGCTCATCTATCATCGCCCAGTGGGCGTCATTCTCGAATGGCTTTCCCGAATTGATGGACATGGGGTGCGGCTTTACGATCAATTTGCAGCGATTGATTTCCAGCCAGGAATGCAGCTGCTGCGCATCCGCCTCGCTCAACCCCAGTACCGAATTCGTCTCCGTCCCATCCTGAGTCTTGAATCCACGCGCCGAATTCCGATAGGTGGGCATAAAAAAAATGAGGCGATTGGCATCGCCGCGCAACCGCGCCACAAACTCCACGGACTTTGGGCGTGTCATGGTCAAAAAATCATTCCGCGGGAGCCCGGTCACAAGTAATTGATCTGAGCTAAATCCGCTCGCTTTGATGAGCACATTGCTGAAAAAGGCGGATGTGCTGATCAGATAGGTAGACAGCGGCAGTTCAGAGCCAAGCACCCCTCGCCAAATCTTTTTGATCGGCATCCCATGCCATAGGTTAACCACCAGCTTGCCCTTCGGCGGCGCATAGTTGAACAATGCGCCATGCGTATAAAAGACGTAGCTCGCCTTGAAATAAGCCCAAATGCCGCGAAGCGAATACAGATGCGAAAAAGCGATATCGACATTGCCCAAACCGCGCCGCTGCTGCCACTCACCAAACGGAGCCGGGTCTTGGTGCACCAGCCAATGAATTTTCCCTTTCCACCGCAGCTTCTCCAGCGCCAGACACAAGGAAACACCTTGATCATCCCCATCGGGAAGAGTGACCAGCACGATCCGATTATCCATCGGGACGAGAAAGTCGCAGAGCCGGAACACACCGGCGGCTATCATGCGAACAACAGCTTTTATGGCGACGGCTGCCTTTTTCATTGCTCTGAAATCAGGTACTTGATGTAGGTCGTTGAAATGCCCGCGGTCCTGGGCAAGTACGTAACTTCACAATGCGTTTTGAGGAAATCGAACTTGCCCCGCCAATCGTCCCCTATCACGAAAACATCGATTTCATTGGCGAGGACGTCGTTCACTTTCTGATCCCAGTTATCTTCTGGAATTATCTTGTCGACATGTCTTACTGCGCTGAGTATCGCGAACCGCTCCGCGTAGCTGAAGACGCTATTCTTTCCCTTCCCCAAATTAAACTCGTCGGTAGAGAGTCCCACCACAAGATAATCGCCTAACGACCTTGCGCGCTCGAGCAGGCGTATATGGCCGACATGAAATAGATCGAATGTGCCATACGTTAAAACCCGCTTCATTGCGCAGTACAGTGAACACCACGAACATGCATGTCAGGCGTCCCCTTATAATTATTCATAGTCGATTCGCCTTCTGAATCTGGCGCGTGACAAGTAGGTCGGCGGATCTTCGCCCACAGGTAAAGGACCCAAAAGCGCCACCAGAGACTTATTGTGGTGTGTTCAAAATGGAAACGCAACCGCGCAGGATCTGGCCGCCGGCTCAGGTGTAAAATTTGCAATCACATCCAAACACCGGCGAGCGACGACCTTTCCGCTGCCGCTGCTGCTGCATGAGCCAAGGCTTGTTGCCGTGTTAGCGCGAGATGTAATAGCGCACAGGATGCGGCCATGCACTTCGGGTCCACCGAGGTCCAGACGTCAGAGCGAATGATCGCAGTCGGATTTATCCTACCGCTGGTGTGCCGCGAATTGAAATCATCATCCAAGAAACGGCCTTGCACTCCTCGATTCGAAATGTTTTATTGGCCCATCCTTGCAGATTGCGGCGCGCAGTGAACCATGCGAACTGTGCGCTGTCATTCATTTACAACAATTGCGTATCAATATCGGCAGCAACACGAAGAGAGTGAGTAACTTATCGAATGATTTCCGGCTCCCGCAATGGACAGCTCGCAGCACCGATTCGGGTAGCGGTCATTCTTGCCACCAAAGGTAGACCGCAAGCACTCCCCCAAGTGATCGGTCTATTGGAAAACCAGTCCCTAGCCCCATCGATGATTGTAATTTCTGCAACGGCGGCCTCAGATGTAGAGGGCCCGCTGGCGACAGACTTGAACGTCGAATACGTCTTCGGCCCGGCCGGATTGGCTGCGCAGCGCAACTCCGGCTTGGAACGGGTGCGCGGTCGCGCCGACGTCGCCGTCTTTTTCGATGATGATTTTGCGCCTGATGGGAGTTGGATCGAACAATGTGCGGGACTGTTTTCGTCTGAATCAAACATTGCGGGCGCGAACGGCATCGTGATTCGTGATGGAGCAAGAACGCAACCCATCTCGTGGCAAGAAGCGCGGCAACTCATCGCGGCGCCCCGCCCGGCCGATCCGCGCACCTTGTCTGATATCGCGGATCTCTATGGATGCAACATGGCGTTCAGGATGTCCGCTATCGACGACATTCAATTCGACGAACGATTGGCTCTCTATGGTTGGCTCGAGGACAAGGAATTCTCACGGAAGGCGGCAAAAAAAGGACGCTTGGTCGAATGTAATTCTCTCCTCGGTGTGCATCTGGGGCTACAGTCAGGGCGAGTATCCGGTAAGAGGTATGGCTACTCGCAAATTGTGAATGCTTGGTATTTGCACAAGAAGGGGGCGCTATCGCTGCGTGAGGCTTCGGTCCACATTTTGAAGCCCCTCATCGTAAACGGCGCAAAATCGTTTCTACCCGCGAACCATATCGATCGACGCGGGCGCCTGCATGGGAACCTGGTCGGCCTTATTCATCTGCTATCCGGTATTTGCCGTCCCGAAAAAGTTACTGAACTCTAGTTGCCTCTGGACCCCGCTCATTCATGAAGCACGCGGTGAACTTGCTGTATGCACGCTGAGCCTTCGCCCACAGCGGCGGCAACTCGCTTGACGCTGCCGCAACGCACATCACCAACCGCAAAAATGCCGGGAATACTGGTCTCGAAAAACCCGGGTTGACGGGAATTCGTCCATTTCGACGGCGGCAGATCTTCGCTGCGCAAATCAGAGCCGGTGCGGACAAATCCCTTTTCGTTGACTGCAATGCAGGAATTCAACCAACCGGTGCAAGGCAGCGCGCCCGTCATGAGAAACACGTGACCAATGTCATGGGTCTCGGGCGCATTGCCCGGCGCGGTTTTCCAGGTCACGCGGGCAAGTTGATCCTGGCCTTCGAGTGATGTGATTTCGGTTCGAGTACGCAAAATAATGTTCGGCGTGTCTGCAATACGGCGGATGAGATATTGCGACATGGTGTCCGCCAGGCCGTTGCCTCGCACCAGCAAGTTGACGCGCTTGCAAGTGGCTGCGAGATAGACCGCGGCTTGACCTGCGGAGTTGCCGCCGCCCACCACAACGACTTCTGCGGTTCCGCAACGCCGGGCCTCGGTGGCCGTCGCGGCATAGTACATTCCCGTACCCAGAAAGCGCGACGCGTTTTCCAGCGCCAACTGTCGATACTCGGCGCCGGTGGCAATGATCACCGTACGCGTGCGCACCGCATGGCCATTCGCAAATTCAATCGCGTAAGGCCGCTGCTCGCAGTTCAAGTGCAGCGCGGAGTACGCAGTTCTGATTTCCGCACCAAATTTCTGAGCCTGAATCAGGGCGCGAGCAGCGAGGGCCAACCCGGAGATTCCCGTGGGGAATCCCAAATAATTCTCGATCTTCGAACTCGATCCGGCTTGACCGCCCGGCGTGCCGGTTTCAAGCACCAATACGTCAAGGCCCTCGGATGCGCCATAGACTCCCGCGGCCAGCCCCGCCGGCCCGGCGCCGACCACGATGACGTCCCGAACCCGGTCGTCATCGATCTGCTGGTTCATCCCCAAGCAGGAGGCGACTTCTTCGTTGCTCGGATTCTTGAGCACCACGGAACCGCGGCAGACCACGACCGGAATGTCTTCGACCTTCACCTGGAAGCGGTCCAGCAATTCGCGGACCGATGCGTCGCTGTCGACATCGAGATTCACGAACGGATAGGTGTTGCGGGTCAGAAACTGCTGCAGCCGAAGGGTACCCGCGGAGTGCGTTGAGCCCAGCAACACCACGTCACTGCTTTGAGTCGAAATGAGGGCCGCGCGCCGCAAAATAAAAGCGCGCATGAAAAGCTCGCTCAGCTCCGCGTCGGTCTGAAAAATCGTGCGCAGATGCGCCTCGTCGATCGACAGCACCTCGCCGCCTTCGCGGACGCGCATGCGCACCACCGCGCTGATGCCGCGCAGGGTGCCCACGTCGCCGGAAAAACTTCCCGCGGTGTGGACAACGATGAGTGTCTCCCCGGTCAGGGTTGGCTGCACGATCTCGATGCTTCCGGAAAGAACGACATACATCGGCAGCCGGTCGCCGGGCTCGGCCAGCACTTCGCCCTTTTGAATGACGCTCTTACGGCCATGCGCGCTGAGGCGAGCGATTTGCACCGGCGTGAGGTGCGGAAACATCTGCGCGCTGCGGCCGGCGTACGGCGATTGCGCGAAAGAACCTTCGAGCTTTGCTTCGGTGTTCACGGGCTCGGATATTGCGGCTAGAGTTTTTGCACGATAACCCGGCCCTGCGCGTTCACATACACGTGATAGCGGTTGCCGTCCTTACAGGTTGCGGTGTAGTCGCTGTCAGCATTGCGTTTGGCGTTGATCACCTGATCGCAGGTCATGCCCTGAAGTGCAATGGTCGCTTTGAGATCCCTGCTGAATCCTGAATCGTCGGCCGCCAGAACCGGAGCGGTACCGACTGTGGCGGCCATCATCAATGTAAGAGCAAATATACGCAGTGCCATGCCGTTCTCCTAAACTAAAATCCTAGATCTTCGCTAACTTATCGGGGTCCGCGAGAATGTTCCAAATCGCTTCTTTCGAGGACGAGATCGCCGCCGCGAGCGGCGGATCGCCGTCCTGCAGCAGGCTCAAGACCTTCAGCAGCAGCAAATCGTAACGCTGTCGGAACTCCGGTCCGGGCGGTGGCTTGGCTCTTTTATACAGCGCGCGGAAATCCCCGAGCAGATCGTCGACCTGGTTCTTCAGCGACAGCTTCGTGAAGACCCCAATCGCCTTGGTGTCCCTAAGGCGCTGCTCCAGGCTCGTAAGATCAAGAGTGGGCGCTGCCGGCGCAGCTACTGGCGGCGCAGCGACCGGCTGCGGTTTCGTTGCAGCCACGCTCGCCGATTTGTTCGGAGAACTCGGCGGCGGTGCTTTTGTTTTCGCAGGACTCCCAGCGGGAGCAGCGCTCGCAGGCGCGGACACGGGTGCAGGTGCAGGTGTTGCTACTGGTGCAGCCGCAGGTGCGGGTGTTGGTACTGGTGCGGCCGCAGGTGCAGGTGTTGGTACTGGTGCAGCCGCAGGCGCGGGTATTGGAACTGGTGCGGGTGCGGGCGCCGGTGTGGGTGCGGAAGCGGGCGGTGGCTGAGACGGCTGCGGCTGGGGCGATGGGGCTGTCACCGGTGGCCTCATCGCCGCACAGCCGGCCGCGAGCAAAACCGCGGTTAACCCGCCAACCAAAGAACGCCGCAAGGTTTGTGTGCTCATGATCTGCATGAAGAGAAACGGTACTCACCGCTCTGGCGGTCAGTCTTCTCTCACGACGTATTGAACGATGCCGAAATCCGGAGGCAGCTCGCATTCGAGCACAAAGTAGCTCTTGCGAGGGCTCTGCCGCACCCGCAGGCGGAGACAAGCCCAAACGCTGTGAGACTTCAGCATCATGACGCGCCTCCTTGAGCAGAAGTATTTGTTTTAATTGGTCGGGGCGACAAGATTCGAACTTGCGACCCCTTGCATCCCATATTAAAACTCATGTACCAGGAATCTTCGTAATTCTCTGGATTTTTCACATATTTATTCCTTCAGTATCAAGCGATTGTCTGTAAAAACCCTTTCGTCTTTCTGCCTGTGACCGGCCCTTGCCGGAAACCCCTAGAACTGAATCGGTGGTACCCTATGCGGTACCTCGGAGGAATTCCTTCGCGGTACCTCATGCAAGACAGGGAGACGGTACCTCATGCGATTTACAACCACATGGATCGAGAAACTCAAGCCCGATTCTACCCGCGCAGATTACACCGAAACCAGCCGCGCTGGCTTCATGCTACGCGTGTTCCCCACTGGGGAAAAATCCTTCGTGTATCGCTATCAGCGGGACGGAGGACGGCGCATCGTCACACTGGGGCCATTCCCCCAAGTCAGCCTAGCCGAAGCGCATGATCGCTATGAGGCGGCGCGTAAGGAGGTCGCGAGCGGCGGCGACCCCGTAGCACTGGCAGCCGAGAAGAAACAGGAGCACTTCGAGGCGGCAACGGTCGGCGCGCTGATTGAGGAATGGCAGACCCGATACGCCGATAAGGAGCGCAAGCGGCCTGAGCAGTGCAAAGCGCTCCTAGACGCCAATGTCCCGGCAGTCTTCCGAAAGCTCAAGGCGAAAGAAGTGAAACGCCGTCAGGTCGTGAAGCTGCTTGATGACATCGTAGACCGCGGTGCGCCAGCGGTCGCGACCGACGTCGGCCAGCTCCTAGCGCAGATATTCAAATGGGGCGTGAACCGGGACATTGTGGAGGCGTCCCCTTTGGTCGGCATGGATCGGGCTGGCGGCAAAGAGACTCCGCGCGATCGAACACTAACGGACTCCGAAATAAAGGCCGCATGGCATAGGCTGGACAAGTGCGCAATGGCCGAAGCAATTCGAGTAGCGCTCCGTTTGATCCTAGTGACGGCAGTCCGTT
>Ga0193728_1001081_pt1 | contig 13706 bp, 16 predicted proteins | sample U1c1metaG_FD_143037 | JGI IMG/M metagenome (GOLD analysis project Ga0193728, IMG submission 143037) | Soil microbial communities from a riparian zone of the East river system, Colorado, United States - U1c1 | ecosystem: Environmental > Terrestrial > Soil > Riparian zone | place: USA: East River...
TCCGCGCGGTTCGTCGTCGTCGTGGGTAATGAGCAAGATTGGCCAGTCTCGTTCCATTACTTGTCGCGTTGTGATGACCACTCCCTGTGGGGCGGCGAAGCGCTTGGCTACGCGCCACTTCAGCCACCCCGCGAAAAGGTTCGAGCCGATGAACAGGGCGACATATGACACGGCCGCGACAGTGAGGCCGGTGTAGAAGCTGTCGGTGATCCATGCGATAACAACGGCGGTGGCAAGCACGGCCACTCGTCCCCAAAGCCATCCGATCAACCACGCGTGCAGCCGCTTCACGGAACGCAGTCTCTCAGCGGCGTCGGCTCGCTCGCCTGGGCCAGTTTTGCGGAACACACCGTCAATAGCATTCGCGGGATGCCGTTGACCGTCGCGGTACCCCAGATGCACACTGCGCTGGTCATGCGAAACGACAGGATCACGGCGGCGTGGACCTCTTACCACCAGTGGCTTTCAAAGCAATGGTGGTCAACACCTGTAGGACTCTTGATCGCCGCCGCCATGGTCTGGATGCTCTTCTTCTTGAAGTGACCTAACGCGCTCTGGGGCTGAGCACTATCGGGTGGGCGAGTGCTCGCGAATGCCCCCTGACGATTCAGTTCGTAGAAGAGGGGCTTCTGCTCAGTCCGCCAGGCTGCCGCCGTTATGGGTAGCGACAGCGGCTGATGCATTTACCATTCCGGTCATGGCTGAAGAGGACGATCCGATCGAGGCCGAAGGGTCGCCTCAGTGTTTCTTTTGTAGCGTAATCACCGATCCGGAGGACAGCGACGCCGTGATGTATCTAACGCTCATCGAGAACTACGACGACGAAGCGGCGATCGAGGTCGTGAAGGGGTGGGCATGCCATCGGGCTTGCGTCCGAGCCGCGCGCCATCCTGACGTACCCGAATGGTGGGAGCGCGAGCGGTAGAAAGTTGGTGTCGGCGAGTGTGCTCTCACTTGAAGGTCGTTCGCGAGTGCGCACCTGCTCCGTTGAGGCGCAACTTTTGCCCAAACTTTTGCCCGCCGTAGATGATTCGAGCCGATCTCGGGTGATCTGAGCTGACGGAATCATGCCGTTCTGGTGTCACCTGATCTGGCAACAGACGTCTCATAACTCTGCGGCCTGAGCTGACGTGAGATGACCTCAGGTCGAATAACCCGGAGGTCGATCTTCCTCATGTGGGGCGCGGGCGCGTTCTCAGTTCAGGCGAAAACTTTTGCCCGAACTTTTGCCCACCGCAGCCAACCTGAGCTGACCTTAGATGATCTGAGCCGACGGAACAGAGCCGGATCCACCGTTAGCCAACCTGGCAACAGACGTCTCATAACCCGGAGGTCGCAGGTTCAAATCCTGCCCCCGCTATACGGAAGGCCCCGGAAACGGGGCCCTTTTGTTTCCGCAGCAGAGATCGGTGGGCGAAACTTTTGCCCAACTTTTGCCCGAGCCACCCCCGCGTGGTCGCGCACTGAGGCGAGAGGACTGTGAGTGTGTCCTGGTCCCGTCTGGGGCGTTTGTCAGGTTGGTGTCGGTGCTCTTTGCTCGTGACTCAGTGAGAGGATGACCCCGCCCGCGGGTGTCTTGCGAGTGATGTGTCCGGGTGGAGAGACCGGTGCCGGCCTGGCGCCCGCTTGCTGGCCTGATCAGAAGCCTGTCCGCCCTGTGTGGCCAGGAGGGCAAGACCCGACGCGAAGCAACCCGCTGCCTCAAGCGCTACCTCGCCCGTAGCCTCTACCGGCTACTCGAACATGGACCGCCACTGGCGACTTGACAGACATAGAAGCATCACTGGCCCATGCGAGGACTACGTTTCTAGCTCGCGCTCGTACTCGGTTCGCCGGCGAGCTTCCTAGCGGTCTCCCCGCGCCGCGAATCAGCGCGCGCGAACACGTCGGCAGGCACCTCGGCAACCAGCGCGTCATAGGCGCGTGGCTTCCGGTAGGCGTCTCCCCAAGTCTCACGCTTCCGATAGTCGCGAAGCGCATCGAGATCGAAGACGGCGAGCGAAATGCCTTCGCTCTCATCCGCTTCGATGAGCTTGTGGTCGAGCGCGCGCCCCTCTTCGTCGCAATAGATGCCGCTGAACGCGACAGAGTGGCCGTTGCACTCGCCTGGATCGTTCGCTGGAGGCGGATCAGGCAGTGCGTAGTTGGTCATCGCGACGCCGACCATGTTCTCGAAGGCACGGGCACGGAACTGTCCGATCCGGTCGGCGTCGAGACGGCATGAGTTCGGCGTGAGAATGATCTCTGCGCCGCCAACCATCAGAGCCCGCGCTGCCTCAGGGAACTCGCGGTCGTAACAGATCATGATGCCAACGCGGACCGAGTCGTCCGCAAGCCGAAGATCCGCGACTGGGAAGACGTCGCCAGGAGTGAAGTTCGCCTCGACGCCGAAGTCGCACGTATGCACCTTCGCGTACGTGAGAATCACCTCGCCGCGTCGGTCGATCAACACCGCGGCATTACGAGGCCCCGTCGGTGTCCGCTGAAGGAATGTGAGGACGATGGCAATCCGCAATTCTTCAGCCAGCCGGCGGAAGTGCTCTATGAATGGGTCGTCCTCACCGATCGACAGCGCCGCATATTTCTCACGCGCCTCGTAAGGATCGTCGAACCATGCGTAGCCGATCTGCCACATCTCCGGGAAGAGCGCGACATCCGCTCCTCGCAGTGCGGCCTCGCGGCAGGCAGCCTCCCCCTCACGCAGCGCACGCTCTGGATCGGCGCCCGGCGTCCGAAACTGGAGGAGTGCCACCGTTAAGGTGCTCATCGTTCCGGCAGAGTAACGGGTGTTCGCGAGGCCACTGGCGAGATTCTCGTCGCCCTTTTTGCCCATCGTCCCCAGGTTGTCGGGTACGCATAACTGGCGCAGTCCAGCGGCCTATAACGACTCGGCAGAAAGATCGCGCAAGTTCGCGAGGGCGACGTCGACCCACTCCGGGCTCCATGGCTTCCCCTCCACAGAGCAGGTGAGCGAGTAAAGACAGTTCGCGAGCAGCCACATCCGGATCCCATAGTTGGCAGCTGCGACCTCACCAGGTCCACCTGCCTCTGCATAGCGGTGGGCGAAGCTCATCGGGTCATCCGGCGCGAACCTGATCGCGGCCGCACCAACTTCCAGCGCGGCCCAGTCCACGCGCGCATACTCCCAGTCGAAGACCGCCGCAACTCGGCCGTTCCTGACAAGCACGTTCTCGACGCCGAAGTCGCCATGAATCGGCACCGCCACGAGCGATGGCGACGACGCGACCCACAAACGAAGCTCGTCGAATGCTTCGACCAGGCCGGGTAACTTCGGGACGACTGACCAATTCCAATCGTCGTTCCTGTCCCAGTCCAACTCCGCGAGTGACGGCCGCCCCGGCCTCGGACGAACACCAGGCCACGCCTGCCCGCGCATGTGCAGACGAGCGAGCAAGTCCGCAGCATCGACACTTTCATGCCGTCCCTCGACGTACGGCAGCACCGAAACCACCCGGTCGCCGACAACGAGGAACGTCGAGTCATCACGCGCACGGACGGGGACGACGACCTCAGCGATCGCGGCACCCAGCCAGTCGACCAGCTCGTGTTCCCACTCGACACTTGACGCTGCCCGCTCCTCGACACGAACGACAAACCGACCCCAACGAAACAGCTCATTGTGGTAACCACCGTGGAGAGAGACAGCGCTAACTCCACGATCGACCGCCCAATGCTCCGCAACACGGTTCAGATCCACCCCGCCTGCCATAAGGCAAATTCTGCCTCAGGGCTGACAGACTTCTCGCGGCGTCGCGCGCAGCATTGCCTCCGATGACTCCAGCGCTCGCGCAGGGGCAAGGCCCCGAGCCGCTGTCGCGATTAAATGCAGGCGAGACGCGCATGCAGCCGCTTGTTTCACGCAGCGTGTCTTCAGGAACGGCCATTCCAAGCCGTTTAGCACCGGCTTGGCGATCCTCGTCGACGCTCGGTTTCCGCTTGAACAAGCCATTCTTGCGAATTATTCGAGCATCGAATGTGCGGTTGTGCAGGGCTTTTATTTCTTCCGGTCCCGGAAGTATTCGCGGCATTCCAGCGGGGTGAGCGAGTGCGGCCATACAAAGAACCCGCCCCCCTCGGACTCGCCTTCAATCAGCCCAGCTTTCAGGCGAGAGCACGCTCGCCCACGCGAATGTTGCCAAAGACTTGCCCAGAGCGTGTGCGGCCCTGGGGAGTTGTCACGGCTTGTTGGCGACTAGCGTTCGTGCTGCGAGGATCGCGCGGTGGGGGTCGGAGGCGTCGATGATCACGTAGAGGCCGTTGACGCGCAGGGTTAGTCGGTGACCTTCTAGAACGGCGGTGCCGTTGCTGGGAAATCGGCCTAGTCCCTCGGCCCGGACTTCGCTGTTCGCCGTGGCGAACTCGGTGATCGAGACGTATCTGCCGCTGCGGAGGGGGTAGCCCGTAGCGTCGAGGTCGCCGTAGTAGAGCTCGATGCCCGACAACGGCTGTGGGTCGCCGTAGCCGTTGTAGGAAAGCTTTTGGTAGGCGTAGTAGGTCGGTTCTCCGACCCAGTTGCGGCGCAGGCCGGAGAGCGTCTTGCTCGGCACGAGCGGGTGGTGCCTCATCCCCTGGGCCGCGCGGGCGACCGTGGTTGGAGGTGCTGTGTCGGCCGTTGTGAGTAGCTGTAGCGATCGGACGGTTCGTTTGAAGAGGCTCGGCCGCTCGGACACGGTGGCGATGGAAAGGATGCGGATTTTGGTGTTCGGGAGAATGCGGCCGTGGAAGCGGGTCTGGACGAAGATCGGCTTGAAGCTGCGCGTCGAGACGGCAACCTCTTCGACCGCGAACGCAGGCTTCGTGCCTGTCGCGCCGTTCACGTAGAGGGGCACTCTGTGCGCGAGCCAGTAGATCGGCGTTCCGTAGAGCACCGCCTTTCCGTTGACGTGGAAGGCACCGGAGCGAAGGGCGGAGCGATAGTCGCGCAGGAAGCCGCCTACTAGCTCGTCGTGCAGCGTCCCGCGCAGCGATGCGCCGGGCCGCACCAGAGTGGGCGTTCCGACCAGCTGTCCCCGGTACGTGACGATTACAAGCAAGCCACGGTGCGGTTGGTACCAGACCTCCTCGCGCCCTGGTGCCGGAGTGCGGACCCCCGTGCGCAGCTCCACGTGCTGCGCGTCCAGATGAGTGGCGGCGACCACGTGCGTGACGGGGGAGTCGCCGATTGCGGCCAACGCCTGCTGGAGCACCGAACCGCGAGCTCCGAACGGCCAGGCGAAGACGAGCAGCACGATTGCCGCGGCAAGCAGCGGCACCGGTGCCAAACGCCAACCGAGGCGTCGCATGCGCGCGGGCGACGTCTCGCCGGCACGGGCGAGAGCGTCCGCCCAGTCGGACGCGAGCCGAGGCGGCGGCGAGATCCGCTCCAGCAGCTCAATCGTGTTCTTGTGGAAGTCGGTCACTGCGACACCTCCAGGTTCTTTCGCAAGGCTCCTAAGGCTGCGTGCAAGGTGGCGGATACCGTGCCGCGTTCGATGCCGAGGATCAGACCGATCGTGCGCTCATCGAGATCGGCGTAGTAGCGGAGGAAGACGACGACGCGCTGCCGTGGCGCGAGCTGAGCTAGGTCGACTTCGTCCGCGTGCCAGTCCTCATCCATGGGAAGCTCGCCCGTCTCCTCGATCAGTACCTCACTGGAGGGCGAGCGAAGACGGAGCGCCGCGTTGACGACGGCCCGCCACAGCCAAGCATCGAGCGGCGCCTCCCCTCGGAACCCGGCCCGCCCGCGAATCGCGCCTGCGAAACCTTCCTGGACAGCGTCCCAGGCGAGGTGCTCGTCCCGCAGAATGGCTCGCGCAACGCGCTGATAGCGCGCGAAACCATCGCGATACGCGCTTTCGATCGCAGTGAGGAGAGAATCAGCCAACGGTCATACGGAAGGAGCGCATCGTCGGGAGAAATGCTTACCCGTCAACTGCGGACGCGGCATCCACGGACGGTGAGTCAACCTGCCGTCGATTTCTTTACTGATGCAAAGTGGCGGCAGACGACGGTGCAACTGGAGATCAGTCTCTAAGGAGTCGCGTCAAGTGCGCCGGCGGCATCGACGATCACTGCCGGATCGCTTGCAGTGATCGAAACGTAGAGTCCGTTTTGATGCACGATCCCCTTTACGCCGTCGAGGAACAAGACGTAGCCTTCCGGTGGGACGTAACCCAGCGGGCCGAATTCGATCGGTGGCCGTTTCAAGGTCTCGGTCACTGTGATGTACGGCTGCTTGGTGTCCGGATGCCCGTTCGTCGCGGTGCCGTAGAACAACGTCACACCGCGCGTCTCGTCTAGCACCTTGCCCGATGGCTGCTCAGCGAGCGCATAGCGGGTGTTCTGGATCAAAGAAAGACTGAGCCCGCGGTATGCGTGTCCCAGCCAGATAACGCGGTCGTACATGACCTTGCGCGCGGCTTTCAGGTCGATTGAGCCGTTCGTCCCGAACGAGACGAACGTGGTGGTTGTCGAAGACACCGGCTTGATGTCGACCGCCGCCGTCGGCAGCGTCTCAAAGCGCTCGATGGCGGCGCCGGTCAGCGGGCCGGGTTTTCCGTCGCGGGTCTCTCGGATGTACATCGGAATCCCGCTCTGGTCGGACACAGCGACCTCCTGTGCCCAGGCGTGGTTCTTGTGGTCCGCCACGTCAGGTAGCGACTCGCTCGAGACACGAAGCCATGTCACCGGAGTCCCGGCAATCGTGCCCTTGCCCACAACGATCGCGCTGCCAGAGCTGAGAGCGTTCTTGTAGCTCGTCAGAAAGCCGCTGAGGAACGCGCCCTCGTGCGTGGAGAGCATGCCTGGACGCAACGTCACATCGCTCTGTGTGACCCTGTTGAATGTCGACAACTCGCGCGTGCCGCGCGAAGGGTCGTACCAGATCTCGCGCATGCCGTTCATAGCGCGACTATCTCCCGTCGACAGGCTGATCAGCTGGCCGCCCCACTCTTCCTTCAACACGAGGTGCACAACCGGGCCACCGCTGACGGCCGCGCGCGCACGCTCGAGCACCGAGCCGCCATGTGTCGATGGCCAGAGGAGAACGACCGCCACGATCACAACTGCGGAGGCGATGACCGGCACAAGCCGCAGCAGCGCGCGCCGGTGGCGGAACTTCTGAGGCTGTGCGGCGATCCGGCCTCGAACATCGGCAAGAACGTCGTCAATGCTGATCCTCTCGACCAGGGAGGTTCCGGCTGCAGGAATCGGGTTCGCTGCGCGCAGCCTGGCAAACGGATCCGTCTCAGGACGCATCGCATCTCCTTTGCTCTTCACTGTCGAGTGGCACGACCTCGGTGGTCGACATTGCGCGCGTGAAACGGTTGCGAGCTCGATGCAGTCGGACGCGGAACGATGCAACGGACACCCCGAGCGCCGTCGCTGCTTCCCGTGGAGAAAGTTCCTCCCACGCAATAAGTCGCAGCAACTCCTGATCGCTATCGCTGAGCTCATTGAGCGCGCGAATCGCGGCATCGGCGCCAGAGTCGTCGAGCACGCTGACGCGCGGCGTCACGAGTTCGAGCTTCATCCTCAAAGCATCAGACCTGCGGACAGACCGGCGGCGATTCGCCAACGTTCGCCGTGCAACCCCGTAAAGCCAGGGGAGTGGCTCATCGGGAATGCTGTGCCGGCGGCGCCATGCGACGACGAACACGTCCGCCGCAACGTCTTCGGCCATCGGCCTGTCCGAGCGACGAAGCGCGTATGCAAGGACATCTCCATAGGTCGAGCGAACCAGCAGCTCGAACTCTTCTTCGCGGCCGGCCACTACAGCCTGAGTGTCCGGATCGCGGCTAGGCATTACAGGTCGCCTGGCAGTCATTGAAAAGCGCGATGGCCACTCAAAGGCACATTTACGAATAGCGACCTAGGCAAGCGGGATGAAGGCGCCCGTCGGGCCTTGCCTATGGAGTTGGAAGTGTGAGCCGGTTGAGTTCGGCCTGTACGGATGCCAGCAACCGCTTGCTCGGATGCTGGGTGCCGAAGTAGACCCGAACGTCGAGGTTCCAACCACCGACTGCGATCCACAGGAGCCGCTGTTGGATACGCGGCATCGGCTGTCCTTCCCAGCCATGGTCGATACGGAAGTCGCGTAAGCGCGGCGGCCAAGCAGCACGCTTGAACGTGTAGGGGTGACCGCTCTTGCTTGAGGTCGTGGCCCAGATAAGCGCCCCCGACGCGTCGAGTTTCTTCAGCCCATCGAAGACCCCGAACGGGACAAGGGCATCGGCGTTCGAGCTCGCGGTTAACCCAAAAAGCTGCGGTGGTAGCTGTTGGGCAGGAGTCGTCGGGCCGGTGGACACGGTGTGCCAAGCCGGGTCGCTGCGAACTCCTGGCGGCGACAGAGTCGCGGATAGTTGGTCCGCCGCTGCGGGACATACCGCCACAACGAGGGTGACAAGGACGACAAGAAGCGTTACGCGAAACCCCATTGTCCTGATGTACGTCGGACGAGCTACCCGACGTCCTGTGCACTCGCTTGAAAATCGCGGGACGCTCGGGTGATATCCCCGATTACTGACCCACGCGGGCGCCTATCCTCAAGGTCGTGGCCGACCGTGACGCCGAAGAGGCTGCCCGGTGGGTGGCTGCCGAAGTCGAGCGTCTACGCGGTCTCACGTATGAGGATCTGCTCCGGCTTGAAGGTCAGCGCGAACACCGAGCCATGGATACCGCCGCCGGGAAAGGCCTGGTGCTTGAAACGCAGGTCTACTGGGACGACCAGCGCGAGCAGCGGAACCTCCGCGTCATTATGGATGTCTGGGACGCTGGCAAACGAGTCTCGATCGGCTCGATTGCTAAGGACGATTTCATTATTGCGCCCGACGGCTCGTTCGTCGGCGAGTAGCGCTGTCAGGGTGCATTCCCGCACGCTCGCCCAGGCGAAGTTGTTCGAGGACTAAACTCCGAACCGCATGAAGCTGACGGTCACGGCAACGCTGGCAGCGGCCGCGCTTGCCTTGACCGCGGCGTCTCCGATCTCAGCCACGCCACCACGGCCTGGTTGCAGCCCCGTTCAGACACGCGCGTTGATTAGTCATTTTGTGGCCGCGTTCAACACCGGTAATCGGCGCGCTATTAACGACACGTGGGCGTCAAAGCTGTGGTTCAAGTGGTACAGCGTCACGACCGACCCAGGTGCGCGTACGCCAGAAGCTGCGGCGCGACGAGACACACTTCTCTCCTACCTAGCCGACCGGCACGCAGCCAATGAGCGGCTGACGCTGACCAACGTGAAGATCAGCGGCGTCTCGAGCGGCGGTTACCGAAACTTCGAGTTCCACTTGATGCGCAGCGCCGCCGATCTCGTCGGAGGCCCCACCGCCTACAGAGGCAAGGGCGCATCGACCTGCTCGACCGGGCGGCTCATCGCCTGGGTGATGAGCGCCGCAGAGTAACGCTCTAGCGCCATTCGCGAATACTGGCGTAGGCGAGGTCGCTTTTATTCAGTAGAGCAAGGCAGCACGAGAGTGGGCTCCTCGGCGTTCCGATGCCGGCCGGGCGAATGGGCCTAAACAACAATGGCTGACCGCGAGTCGTATCTGTGATGGCAATGAAGCGAGGCGCCACGATCGACGGCCTGGAGGCCGTGTACCGGCTTCGGTTCCGTGAGTTTTGCCGGGTGGCGGCAGCGATCACAGGCGAGGAGAGCAGCGGTGCTGACGCGGTACATGAGGCGTTCGTTCGAGCGATCAGCTCACGAGACTCCTACCGCGCCGACGCGCCGCTTGAAGCGTGGGTCTGGCGCATAGTCACCAATGCCGCGCTCACTAGGCGCGCTAGACCAGGGTTCGAGGATGAAGCGCGACAGGAAGCTGCGGTCGAGTCCGAGTCCACTCCGAGCGATGAGTTGGGTTTGCGAGCGTGGGTGAAGGAGTTGCCGGAACGGCAACGTCTCGCGATTTTTCTGAGGTACTTCTCCGACCTGGACTACCGCGGGATCGCACTTGTCCTCGGCGTCGAGGTCGGCACTGTGTCCGCCACGCTCAGCGCGGCGCATGCGTCGCTTCGGAAGATGCTGAAGGAGGTTCCGCGATGATCGACGCCGACTCGCTCCTCAACGACGAGCTCGGCCGCGTATTTCCGTACCCGAACGTTCAGCCTGATTGGGCGGCCGTGCTCTCCGACGTCCAGGCCATGCAGCAAGGTCGCCGCCGGACGGGCAAGTCTCGGTCGCCGCGGCGGCTCGCGCTCATTGCCGTTGTTGTCGTTGTGCTCTGTGCGGCTGGTAGTGCACTCGGTATCGGGATCGCACAGCGTCTTGACCGTCCAGCTGCGTGGCACGGCATGATCAACGATTGGCTTAGTGACGGACGGATCGACGGCACATACTCATGTGGCACCACACGCGAAGCCATCCGTCAGCTCAATCACGCACGAATCACTCCTGCGGCAGAGCCCTTCCGTCGATACGAGAGGGTCGCATGCCGCTAGCCGCGGGCGCACTGTCTGCAAGCTCGATCACGCTCAAGGGAGATTCGCGAATACTGGCCCAGGCGTCGATCCCGGTGCCGGCCGAGCCGGTAAGGGTCGTTCGCTAGGACAGGTCATGTCCGGGTGGGAACTCGTCGCGCTTGTCTGGACAATAAGGCCGTGATGGGGGAGACAGATGCCACTGCGATTCGTGCGTCGCTCGCCGACGGAGAGGCGTTCTTTGCGGTAGTCGAGCGGCATTTCGAGGAGATCAGTCGTTACCTGCGTCGGCGCGTTATGCGGGAGATCGCGGACGAGCTGGCAGCGGACGTTTTCGCAACAGCATTCGCGAGGCGTGAGAGCTACGACCTCTTGCGCGACTCGGCTCTGCCATGGTTGTACGGGATTACGTCGAATCTGCTGCGTAATCGGTTGCGGCATGAGTTGCGCGAGCTTGAGATGCTCGCTCGAGTCGCCGTGGATCCGCTCGCACGGTCATCTGACCCGCTCGACGTGGTTTTGCGCACGGGTGTTGAGCCGGCTCTTGCGCGCGGGCTTCTCGGACTCTCACCGGAGGAGCGCGACGTGCTTCTGCTCTATGCCTGGGGCGATCTCGCCTACGAAGAGATTGCCGTCGCGCTCGACCTGCCGGTCGGGACGGTGAGATCGCGCCTTAGTCGCGCGCGCTCTCACATCCGCGCTTCACTCACCGCGCGCGCCGAAGTCGAGGAGGCTTCACGATGGATGAGCTGACAACCCTCAAAGAGTTCCGCGCCGACGTGTCGGGAGCCCTTGCAGGCGATCCCGCACGCGAGCAAGCGATGTCGACAATCCGCGCGTTGATCGAAAAGGAGGCAGCCGCAACACCGATCCGGTCGTATCACCCACGTGTGCGGCAACCGCGCTGGCACAAGCTCGTTCTCCCTCGGCGGCGGCTGTTTGTTGTGGCTCTTGTCGCGGCAGCGATTGCCGTGATCCTTGCAGTCCTACCGATGCGACAGTCGAGTCCGTCACTTGTTGGGCAGGCGCTTGCCGCGATCGGTTCGGGAAGCGTTCTGCACATCGTCGGAGAGATGCCGACCGGCAGGCAGCTACTCGACCTTCGCTCGGACCAGACGAAGCCGGTCATGCAGCGGGAAGAGATCTGGTTCGACGAGAGCCGCGGCGTCCGGCGCGACGTGACCCGGATCGGCGGAACGATCATCGACGACACGTTCCAGTCAAAGGAAGGCGGCTTCACACCGCACGGGATCATCTACGACTGCACCTGGATCGCCGCACACCCGACGGCTGCAACGAAGGCTCGCGTCAGCTGCAACCTCTCGGGTGACAACGGTACGACCCCGCACTCAGTGCCGCGTCCAAAGCCGACCCTTGATCCGGGACTCGCCGGCTTTGCCGACAGCTACCGCAGCGCCCTCGCTTCCGGCGCTGCGCACGAGGGAGGAAGCGGCGTCATTGAGGGACAGGCGGTGGATTGGCTCGTCTTCGATACGAAGCAAGGATCGGAACGGGTCGCACTTGACGCCGCGACCCACAAGCCGATCCTGATCAACGGGCCCAACGCCCTGAAGCTGCGAGTCACGACGATCGAGGCGATCGACTCTGCAGGCGGCCACTTCCAGAAGCCCACGCCAGATGAGACGCCTCTTCGGCCGAGCTTCGGCAGAGCAACCGATCAGCAGACGCTCCCGCTTTCAGGCGCCGCGATTGCCGCTGGCTACCGGGACGCGGTCTGGGCCGGGTCGAGCGTCGGCGGCCTTCCGCTCGCGTCGGCGGTTGTGCAACAACTCGTTGGCTCGTATTACCACCGCGCTCGACCGTCGGAGTCAGGTGTCGGGCTTCAACTGCAATACGGCTCGCTCACGGCCAACGGTCACCGCGACTTCACAAAGCCGTACCTCACCGTCTCGGAAGCTCCGAATCCTGTACTTGCGACTGCCTACATGTGGCCGGAGTACGTGGGGACTGACCCGCGGCCGGGCGAGTTCTATTTCTCGCCGATCGCAGCCGGACAAACGGGATCAATCGGCCTCGCGGTCGGCTTCACGATCATCAACGGGCACGCGATCTCGGTTCAGGCGTCGAGCAATGAGCTTCTTCTCGCTGCCGCCCGCGCACTCACCGCGGCGAAATGAGCCACCTCCGTCTCACCCCGGCCACACGCGGAAAGCTGGCGTCCCGCCTGGACAGCGGTCTCGGTCTCGCCAGCGTGCAACTTAAGGCGCGGCCATCACCCCGTCATTGCCGGACCGAGCGTCGACTTGCTCAAAGGGCATTCCCGCACGCTGGCCCAGGCGAGGTTCATGCGATGCGAACCGCGTGGTTACCCGTGCATCACATTGCGGTACGAGCATCTGTGAGTCATGCGTCCTCTGCCTGAATGACCGGCACCGGTCTAGCTGGCCGAGCGCGACAGCGCTCCGCGGTTGCGCTCGTCGCTGCTGCGCTGACCATCGTTGGCGTGGGCTGCGGAGGCGGAAACCACTCTGCCGTCAGGCTGCACATCGGGCTGACGTACTACCCCTCTGGCCACCGGACGACGCAGAGCTTCACGCTCGACTGCGCGCCAGTCGGCGGGACGCTGCCGCTCGCTGCACGGGTGTGTACGGACATCGTCCGGCACCGAGACGCGATGCTCAGCCCGCGTACAACGACACCTCGCTCAACGTGCGTTGGAAGTCCCACGATGCCGCAGCTCGTGATCGATGTGAACAACAAGGGCGCGCAGACCAGCTTCGGCGGCTCGCCCTGGTGTGGCTGGCCGGGTGGGACACCGCTTGCGATCTACTTCGCTGCAAGCCAGCGCGATACCGCGACGTTGGCGCGTGCCGAGCCGCTGCTGCGCTGCGAAGACGATCCTGATTTGTTCGTGAAGCCGACACCCTACGCGAGCATCTTCGCCTGCACGCACGCCCTCTGGACGCCCGCGTCGGAGCGGGAAATCGCCCGTGCCGAGCGTGCCCCGCAACTCGCAGTGCTCCACCCAGCGATGATCTTTCCGCGAGATATCGGCGCGACCGGCTGTCGGATTTCGGCGGGCGGCCCAATGGCAAGAGCGCTTGTCGGCGTGTGTGGCGTCCGTCTTACGGGGCCTCCGTCCTCGAAGCTCGTCCACTTCATTGAAACTTGGTCGCAGAGCCAGCATGTGTTCCGTCATAGGTGGACGGTCGAGGGCTCGACGCTTCTGAGTCAGAGCGGGCCGGTGCCGCCGCAGCTCTGGAAATAGCGCAGTACAGCCAGACCACCTCTGGCGTCATTCGCGCACACTCGCGCAGTCGGAGCTACTT
>Ga0193728_1001082_pt1 | contig 13706 bp, 13 predicted proteins | sample U1c1metaG_FD_143037 | JGI IMG/M metagenome (GOLD analysis project Ga0193728, IMG submission 143037) | Soil microbial communities from a riparian zone of the East river system, Colorado, United States - U1c1 | ecosystem: Environmental > Terrestrial > Soil > Riparian zone | place: USA: East River...
CGGGGCAGGAAAGCCTAACGGTTGGCTCGTGGTGCCCACCTAATTCAGAGGTTCACGGCCTAGCTCCCCACGGCCTAGCAGTCCGCTCTATTTTTTTGTCTGCGTGAGGTCCGGAAAGGCTCTCAACGCCCCCGTTACAGAAACTTCACCAGCGCGTCGGTCGTTTCCTTGGGGCGCTCTTCCAGGATCCAATGGCCGGTATCCGGCAGGACGACCACTGTGACGTTGGTAGCCACCAACTTCATCTGCTGGGCCAGTCCTCTTCCCAGCGACTTTTCTCCGCCGATCGACAGCACCGGCATGGTCAGCTTGGTGCGCGACAGCTCCGCAAAATCCTTGGCGGTCTGCGGCCAGGACACAAAGTATTGCCACGCCGCTCTCATGCGCCCTGGACGGGAATAGGCAGCGATATACGCCTTCCGGTCAGCCTGCGGGAGGGAACGGTTCTTGTCGGCGGCTAGATCGTCCCAAAAAAATGAAAAGTAGATGGGTTCGCGCCCGGCGACCAGCGCTTCCGGCTTAGGTCCGTTGAATCGGAAATGCCAGATTGAAGGGTTGTTATAAATAGGTTCCCAGCCTTCAACGCCGGGCAAGAAGGCGTCCATGACCGCGAGCTTCTCGACTTCCGCTGGGAACTGCGCGGCATACGCATAGGCGACCATGAGGCCGATGTCGTGTCCCACGACGCGAGCCTTTTCGATGCCCAGCGAGCGCACCAGCGAGTGAATGCTGATCGCTGCGGCCTTCATGTTGATTCCCTTTGCAGGGATCGAAGAATCTCCGATCCCGGGCAAGTCCGGCGCGATCACCGTGAATTTTTCGCCGAGCACTGGCAATATCGGCGTCCACATTCTGGAAGTCTCGGCAAAACCGTGCAGCAAAACTACCGCTGGACCATGTCCGCCCATGGTGTAGTGCAATTTCAATCCATTAACGTTCGCATTTTTCGCCGCGAAGCCTGCTGGCAGACTCGCTTCATTTTGGGCATGCACTGGAAACGGCGCGATGAGCAGGATGAACAAGAAAAACCCCACGCCGAACTTGAGTCGCATTTGCATCTCCTTAGAGTAGGCAGTCGAGTGCTGCACAATATAACAGCAGGTGGTCATGGTGCTAGTTGTGCAGCAGCCGGTGGTCAGGCCTGAAGGCTCCTGCTATTTATCGGTAGAAATGAACATCTCCCGGCACGCGCCGCTTTTACTGCAAATATCGTGTCGTTGATGCGCAAGTGGATGTGTACTACGATTTGTTGCCTATATGACGAAAGCTGTGCAATCGGTGCCACAGATGACGAGCTCTCCGTTTCGCGAAGCTGTGGCGAATCAGGACGCGGGCTTCTTGTGGGATTTCTGGTATCCGGCGCTGCGCAGTTCGGAGATCAAGGGTCGAAAACTCGCGACCGCGATGCTGTTGGAAGTGCCTTTAGTGCTGGGGCGCACTTCGGAGGGGCGGGCATTCGCGATGCGCGATGCTTGTCCGCATCGTGGAATTCCGTTGTCGTATGGGAGATTTGATGGACAGGTGGTGGAATGCAGCTACCACGGCTGGAAATTTGACGCGTGCAGCGGGCGATGCCTGGAGATTCCATCGCTGGCAAGCCAGGATAAATTGCGCGTCGAGCGGATTTTCGCGGGACATTATCCATGCGCGGAACAGGATGGGTACGTCTGGGTTTATATGACCGCGCCAGGTTCTCGTAGCGCTGAAAATGTTTCGGAGGCGCCGCGTCTGCCGGTCTTCAGCGAAAAATACAAGATCACCCGGCTGTCTTGCGAGCTTCCCTCGCACGTGGATCAGGGAATCATCGGCTTAATGGACCCTGCGCACGGGCCTTTTGTGCACCAATCGTGGTATTGGCGGAGCCGGCGAAGCATCCATGAAAAAGAAAAGCACTTCGAGCCTATTCCCTATGGCTTTCGCATGAGCAGGCACGAGCCATCGTCGAACAGCGCGCCGTACAAATTGTTGCGATATTTTTCGGGCGAAGCTACGACTACGATGATCGATTTTGTTTTGCCCAACATGCGCTTGGAAGAAATTCGTAGCGGGCATTTATGGTTTTCGAGTCGCGCCACGGTCACTCCGGTGCGACGGGACTTGTGCCGCATCGATTTTGTGGCGGCCTGGAATCTGGTGAGATGGATGCCGCTGGTCGTTCCGGTCTTTCGCGCCTTTGCTAAAAGGTTTTTGCGACAGGATCAGCAAACGATGATCCAACAGGCAGAAGGCTTGAAATACAATCCTCATTTAATGCTGATAGATGACGCGGACCGGCCGGCGAAATGGTATTTTGCGCTGAAGGCTAATTTGCTGGATTCACGCGCCACCGGTGCGCCGATGGTGCATCCCGTGGCAGGGCCGGTAACGCTTCACTGGCGCAGTTGACGGCTTAGAGGAGTTAACAACTCAGATAGGTCGAGCGATGTTGGGAAAGTCCAGCCAGACTTTTATTCCGCAAAAATGTGCGCCCTCGGTGCAGATGGGCGTCGTTACTCCCGCGCGAACGTAACAAGGAGGGCCTACATAGCGCGCTAACTCAGGATGTACTTCGCGCAATTGATCGAGCTCGTCCATGGAACACTGATAAATCTCTTCCTGGGCGTTAAAACAGGTTCGCATTGTCCATTTATGCAGCAGATGCAGAAGCGATCCTGTTTCGACCACGCGAATGGATTTTGCGTTGGGCAAGAGATACAGCGCGAGCTCCAAGGGAACGCCGCGATCGATCAATTGATTCTTGGCTTGCCAGGCGTCCTGCATCGCGCGCTCATAAACTTCGAGCGCTTGCGGATTCTGCGCCAGCAATTTTGGAGTGATGAAGTCTGGTGCGCGAGTATCCGTGAGAGTGAGCAGCGGCCGCGAGCCGGGAACCATTCTGTGGCGTTGATCCTGGCTGTCGGCGGTGTGGCTGATTTTTTTCGCAAAGGTGTAGTTGATGTGTTGCAAGGCGCGCATCATGGGCGCGTGAACGCCGACATTTAATGTTTCGAGGCGGTACAGATTGCGAGCGGGGTTGAGCAGGCGATCGATAGCCTCGGAGTCGGGGCATTGCACTTCAGTAAGGCCTACGACCGCGCGATACGCTTGCGCAATCACGCGCGGAGCGTTAGCGGAATAATCGATCAGCTTGGAAGTTTTGCCGCGAAGATTCGAATCGAATTCGCGTTCGAAGTTGCCTTCTCCGTTCCCGTTGCGATTGCTCGGGAGCGATGAGCCGTTGACGACACTGTTTGCGTGGTCTTGATCGCTCCATTCGGGAACTTCTTCAAGCGGTTCGGTACCGAAGCGGTCGAAGAATTGCGCGTCCACTTCTCGCACGTGACCGACCATGGCGCCGATCACCGCGCGTGCTTCGTTGGGCGTATCGCATGCGGTAGTCATGCGCCACAGGCGGTGAAGCACGATGCCGGATATGGTGTGCACCATGGTGGTGAAGGCCGCCACCGGGAGCACATAACGTGCAATCTCTATGGCGCGTTTTTCGGCGGAGCGCTCGATTTTGTGAGCACGCTTGGGATGCGACATCGGTCCGATGTGCCAGATGCCAGTCAAAATCGAACGCGCATCTCCGACCAGCAGAGCCGACAATTCGCGGTAGTACTCCCACGCACGCGCGATGGCTCGCTCGTAGATCTCCTTGCTGCCTTCATCAAAAAATAGCGATAGCGGGGGGACGTAGGCGTGCGCGCGATCCAGCCGGACATAACGCTGGCTTTGCTGCTCAGAGTTATAGAAAGGATGCGCGTGGAGGAATGACCATACCAACTGGCGGCTGACATTTTCGAGTCCAAATTCGAAATGGGCGTGCTGGTAGACGGTGTGATGGCCGCTGTAAAAAGTGCCTGCACCGATAATGAGCCGCTGCTTGTCGGTGACTTCTTCAGGGCCGATTAATTTTGATGCGTAGCAAGTGCGCGCCGCGGCGATGGCGGAATCGTAGGGATGCGCAAAAGAATTTCGCAGGGTTACGCGGGGCGGCGCCGTCTCCACCAATTCCCCAGAACGCACGCCTTCGAACATGCGAGATTGATCGGCCACGATGGAACGTTATTCTACACGACGGCGAAGAGCGCACGAGCACACTTCGACCGACAGCAAAACAACATCGTGAAAATGCTTGTGGAAATAACGAAGCCGCAGCTACTTCTTCGCGGCTCCGGCCTTGGCAGCGGCGTCGGCGTATTTCTTGGTGAATCGCTCGACGCGCCCGGCGGTGTCGATCAGCTTTTGTTTGCCGGTGAAAAAGGGATGGCAACTCGAGCAAATTTCCACTCTCAACGTGTCGCCCTTGATGGTCGAACGCGTCGGGAAAGTGTGCCCGCAGGCGCAATGCACGGTAACAGCGTGATAGTCGGGGTGAATGCCGGTTTTCATGGGTCTCCAATCCATCGCGTCCGGTCTGCACGGCAAAATCAGAACATGCCGCGTCGCTAGGTCGCGAGGCAATAGAGATTATACGCGAGGCGTCAAAAGTTTGCCAATCGAGCCGGATTTAGCCGATTTGCGAGCGGCGGACTTAGTTGATGAAGGTGCAACCGACGCGATAGCCGAGATTGGTGCGTTGCGACCACACAGGCTTTAGGTTGACGCGCACCGGGGGAAGAATCGGGACATGCAGTACGGCGAGAATATTTTCTGGCAAGCCCTCTGAGGAATCGAGTTCGAGAGCTACGCCACCGAAGCCGAGATCCAACACTCGAGCGCGACGGGCACCTTGTTCCCCGAGTACCGCGTAGGCATTTGTGCCGGTCATGGAGACGCGTTCCGCCTTGCGCGGTGTTGTAAAAGCCCGCGGAGGCTTGCCCACGGAAGATAATTTCGAGGTTTCAGGTGGGTTCGCTGGCGGCGCTGCTTCTTCTTGTTTTTCCGGCGGACGTTTACTCTCAATGGAAATCGGAGCTGGTGCGGGAATGGACGCTGGGCGCTCCGACACGGGGGGAGTTACGGGTGGTTGAGATGGTGCGGCCTCCACGGGTCGCGGTGCGGGGCTTTCAGCAGGTCGCCCGCGGTGAGCGTGCTTGCGTTGATACAAGCGCTCATCAGCGATACGCACGAGCTCTTCGGTATTGTCGGCGTCCTGAGGGTAATTCGCGACGCCATAATCCATTCCTACGGTGACATTGAGTTGCAGTGATTTCAGGGTGTCGGCAAATACGGTCTCAATGCGGCGGCTGAGCGCGTGCGCTTGCGGCGCGTCTGTTTGCGGCAAAACCAGCGCGAATTCATCGCCGCCGATTCGAAAAGCAAAGTCCGAAGTGCGCAACGCTTTCTTCAGCGTAGCGGCAGCCATGCGAAGAACTTCGTCGCCTCGCGGGTGACCATGCTTATCGTTTACTTCCTTGAAACGGTGCATGTCCATCATGACCAGGCCGAGTGGCTGGTTATAACGTTTTGCACGATTTAATTCTCGTTCAAAAAATTCATTGAAGACGCGACGATTGTAAAGCTCAGTCAGCGAATCGGTAACCGCATTCAAGTTGAGCTTTTTTAATTCGTCATACTCGATGAGAACGGGAACGCGAAGCAGCCCGGAAGTGGAAAATACATCCATGAGCGCAGTCTTTAAGGAGACGGTGCGGTGCAGTGCTTCGCTCAATTGCTTTCTGCGCGTAATTATCTCTTCCCATAGTTGCAGGCACTGGCTTTCGCGGAGATCGAGATGCGTGACCGCGCGAAGATAGCGTTGGAGAAATTGCCCTCGAGCAGGAAGATCGAGAGTCTCGAGAGTGTCGGTGAGCAGCTCGAGGTAGGAATCTTCTAAAGACGAACGCGAGGGCGCTGGGACGCCGGGGCTGGGCATATCGGGTCTTAACCTAACCTTTGCCTGTCCCCGCGGGGGTGGGGTAAATCACTGGGCTGCTCTTGAAGGGAGCATGCCTGAGTCCAATCTAATCGGGACCAAATCGAGACGCCCGTGCCACAGAAAGCAGGAAAGTGTGCAGCTATGCTATTACAAAAGCGCGGCATACGGCAAATGCACGGTAAAAGTACAAAATGGAACTTCGATTACGGTTGCGGCGAAGGCTTTGGATTAGGCTGAAAATGGTACAAATTTACTCAATTGCCCTGAGGAATTCCAATCCGAAGAGACGCATATCCCCGATGCTTTCTTGCCTCAGGACGCGAGCGACCATCGGCGGTGTTTCATTTGGTACAATGCCAGAGGAGGCCGGCGAAGGAGCGGGGATAGTCAAGTGAACGACCTGATCCCTGCGGAGCTGATACGCGGATGTAATGCACGCCCCGGTTGCACTGATGTTTAGTGTCTTGGTGAGTTCGATAAATTCCGCCCCAGACGTATCCGTAGCACGCAAAAATACGGGGACCTGCAGGCGAAGACGAGTTGACCGTCGGGTCGAAGATAAGTCCAAGCTTTGTTTTTCCTTGATCAGGTCGAATTCCACTTTCTCTCTCTAGTACTAGGGACCTAGTACGGATATAAGCATCTTTAGTGCCACACAATGAGCCATCTGCCTATCGTAAGTCATTAAAAATATTGTGTTTAATATGCCTATAGGAGCTCAAACGGAAACCAGGAGGAGTAGTGTTCTCGGGATATCCAGTTGGTTTCCGATAATGTGCAAATGGAACGTATTTACCATTGACAGCCCATAACCCCTTTGCGACGATGGGCCTGCCGACAAATGGGAAAACTTTTGCCACTTAGCGGGCGGGCCAACGAAGGGATTTGAGATGTCTGTAGAGACAGGAACTTCTGTTATAAAAGGCGACCGCTCGGCCCCGAGACGTCGGCCTTTGTCGCCTGACCGCTCGTCTGAGATGCTGCCGGTTAGCCTCGTTCATGGTCTCTTGGACGCGGTGAATAGTTCACTACTTGTGGCCGATCGCGACGGACGGGTGCTGTTACTAAACCAGCGCGCGCGCCAATATCTGCTCTCCAAGGGCCTGGACAATCAGGACGCTTTGAATCTTTTCAAGGACATTTTGAAGGTCGGCGCGGGACATATCTTTAAATTGATTGAAAGTGGCGAGCATCGCATGGAGCTCGACGTCGAGCTCGCGGATGTAAAGTCACGAGCGCTGGTCAAGTGGATGCCCGATCCGGATTGGCTGGTGGTGCAGTTGGAGCTGCCGACCAAGGAACAGAACGCCGCGGCATCGGAAGCCGCGACACAACTTACCGTTCAAGAACTGTTGCAGGAACGCGAGATTACCTACCGCAATTTGCTCGCAGCCTACCTGAAACTGCAAGAGGTGAACCGTCAGAAAACGGTGTTCCTGGCCTCCGCGGCGCACGAACTAAAAACGCCGCTGGCGGTGATCAAGGGCTACTACGATTTATTGCTGACCGGTTCGTTGGGGCGCCTCACCGACAAACAGCAGGACATTCTCGAAGAGTCGAAAGATAGCTGCGAGCGGCTGGTGCGCCTCGTCTCCATGTTTCTTAACTATTCCGCGTTGGAAAGCGGGAAGTTGGTTTTGCAACTTCGCGAGAACGATTTACGCGATTGCCTTGATGAATTGGCAAAGCGTTGGTCGGAAGCATTCCAGCGCAAGGGCGTGAAACTTGATGCAAGTTTCGATCCCTCCATCCCGACTTTTCGATTTGATTACCAGAAGGTGCAACAAGCCGCGGCCAACCTGCTGGACAATTCGCTGAAACATACGCCCGCGGGCGGAAGCGTTACGCTGCACGCGGGACCTCATTTCTGGGAACGCCGCGTAGCCGGTGTAGCGCCGACTCAGGAACGCCGGCGTTTCCGACTGCCGCGGCCCAACAGCGTGGAAGTCAGCGTAACCGATACCGGTCCAGGCATCGCCGCGGAACATCACCAGGAAATTTTTGAAGATTTTGTGAGAGTGGATCGCAACACCTCCGGCATGGGCCTGGGCTTGGCCATCGCCAAGCGGCTGATTCAGGCGCATCGCGGCAAAATCTGGGTCGAAAGCGAACATCAAAAAGGCAGCACTTTTACATTTTTGTTGCCGATGGACCCAAGCTAGTTGAAAGAGTTTCTCGCATTAGAAAGGTATATATGGCCGCAAAAGAAGTTAAAGAAAAAATTCTCGTCATCGATGACGAGCCCAGTATTCGAAAATATCTGCAGACGCTTCTGGAAGTAGACGGTTTTGAGGTGGAAGCGGTCAGCTCTGGAAAAGAAGGCATCGAAAAAATTACCGCTGGAGAGCGACCGGACTTCATTATTCTCGACGTGCTGATGCCGGAACTTAGCGGCATTGACACGCTCAAAGAACTGATGCAAATCGATCGCAGCCTGAACGTGATCATGCTGTCGTGTTCGAACGAAGTTGGCACGGTCGTGGAAGCCATACGGATTGGAGCCCACGACTATCTGACCAAGCCATTTGAAAAAACCGAGCTGGATGCGGCGATGCTGAAGTCGCGCCAGAAGAAACAATTGGTTACGGAAAATTTGGCGCTGCGCGATTACTGCGAACAGATCACCGAAGACATCAGTTTTCTGGCCGCCAGCCCGCAAATGGTGCGCATCCGTCAACAGATTTTGCAGATCGCACCGGTGGACGTGCCGGTCTTTATTTGCGGGGAAAGCGGAGTTGGTAAGGAAGTAGTGGCGCGCATGATTCACTTGCGCTCGAAGCGGCGCAGCCAGCCGTTCATAAAAGTGAATTGTGCGGCTTTGCCCGGAGAATTGCTGGAATCCGAATTATTCGGTTTCGAACAGGGCGCTTTTACCGGCGCAGTGCGCGCCAAGCCCGGCAAGTTTGAAATGGCCAATAAAGGAACCATTTTCCTCGACGAAATCGCGGAGATGACCACGCATTTGCAGGCCAAACTTCTGCACGTGTTGCAAGACCATCAATATTCACGCCTCGGCGGCCGTCATTTGGTGGAGACCGATGTACGCGTGCTGGCAGCCACTAACGTGGACGTTCAGGAAGCGATGAAAACGGGACGATTCCGCGAAGATCTTTACTACCGCTTGAACGTGCTGTCGATCAATGTACCGCCGCTGCGCGAACGCACCTCGGAAATTCCACTTTTGTTCCGTCACTTCTTGCAGAAGTACAGTGAGAAGTTCGGCAAGACGCCGCAAGGTCCTTCGAAGTATTTGTTGGATGCCGCGGTGAATTATCCCTGGCCAGGCAATCTGCGCGAACTTGAGAATTTCGTGAAGCGCTACGTAATCCTTGAGGATGATGAGGGCAGCTTGCGCGAACTGGTGGAAATGTCTTCCGCGAGACAGCGTACTTCTCCGCGTGCGGAGCCCGCCGTGCATCGTGAGCCACAAGGATTAAAGGCTCTTGTGCGTGGCCTGAAGGACGAAGCGGAAATGGAAGCCATCGCCGATGCGCTGGAGAAAACTCGCTGGTGCCGTAAGGACGCCGCGAAAATGTTGGGCATCAGTTACAAGGCGCTGCTGTACAAAATGCGCCAGTTTAATCTGGATACGCCACGGACACGGCGGGCCAGCGTGCCTGCCCCGACAGCCCCACCAGCAGTGGCTGAAGAACCTACGACCATCGGAATAGGGGGCCGGAACGAGTAGGCGCGCTCCCAGTACGAGCCGTTAATCTTTAGAACAACCATTCCGGCCGATTGCGGTTACAGCGTGGCGGCCTCGGGCCGTTTACAGTAAGGTCACTCGTAGGGGGAGGCGCGACCAGGTAACGTCGCCGCCGCGTTTACAGAGGATGAACGCAATGTCGGAACGCCGCAACGCCCGGAGATACGATCTTTCTCTGCCGGTAATGATTCGCATTCCCTCCGATGGTGCCGAGGTACGAGTGGCTGGCTTGCAGAAGGGCGAAACGCTCGATATTTCCACACGGGGCCTGTACTTCGTAATTGAAGAGGACCTGGAAGCTGGCTCAGAACTGGATATCACCCTCACGCTGCCCTCTGAGGTTACCCATGGCTCGGAAGTATTTGTGAAAGCGGCGGGTAAAGTGGTCCGCGTCGACCCCCGCTCAGAAGCGCGGAATATGCGACTCGGCGTGGCAGCGATGATTGAACGGTACGATATAGTTCGCGGCGAAGATTCCCTCAGTAATTAAACCCTGCCGGCACGAATAAATCGATCTGCTACATTCAATGACTATAGAGGCGCGTTACAGCAACGGTTTTAGGGACAGCCTTGTCGAGTAATTTGTGAGAGTTTACTGATAGCCTCGGCATTACCCTTTTTCGCTGCCGCTCTCAGTAGTACCCGGGCCTGGTCGCAGTTCTTGGCAACTCCGCCGCCAATTAAATAGAGTTTTGCCAAAGTAACCTCGGCTGCGGTATTTCCCTGGCCGACGGCTGACCAAAGTGCACGGACCTCTTCAGCGGGGTTCTGGCTTCGCGTATTCCTGGCCGAGACTTCTTCAGCGGAAGGCGCGGGTCGTTCATCTCTAAACTGGGTTTCCGCTTTCGGTGGTGGGGGAACAGCTTTTTCGCGATCTGCTGGTGGCCTGACGCTTTCCGATTTGTCGCCGCCATTGGTCGCTGCTTGCGATTGTGACGATTTGCCACCGCCATCGGCTGCGGGGTTGTCTTCCTTGCCCGGATTTGCTGGAGCCGTCTGCTGGACGTCCTCTGCAGGCTTGGGAGTATCGGAAGCCTGCGCTTGTGAAGTCTCAGAAGGCGCAAATGAAGGTGCAGACAATGTCTGTCCCAGGGTAATCAACGAGCGGCCAATCGTTTCGCGAAAACTGTACAGCAAGATGGCCAGCAACAGGAAGCACGCCAGCACGGCGGCGATAACAACACCATTACCCCTGCGCGGCTCAGCGGGCAAACCGTCGGGGTATTCCCATTCAGTCAGAATGTGTGTTGACCTTGGCAACATTGGGGCGCTTGGTTCGCGCGCCGAGACCTGAGCAAATTCGTTTTGCGGCGCTGCTCCGCCTAATGATTGCCCAAAATTCAGCCCAAACTCAGGCCTCGATGGTGTCAGTACAACCGGGTCTGCAGTCGAAGTCTTAGGCGGGTTCGTATTCAAATTGGGGCCCAGATCGAAGGCGTTGTCCGTTCGTGTTTCAGCCGGTGCAGGAAAGGTCGGTGCACTTAATTGTGCCAGCCATCTCCTGAGTGCATTGAGAAATTCTGTCGATACATCGGTGAACTGCAACCCTGCCACTTTGCCTTCATCTTTTGTCCACTTAATCTCACCGTAGCCTTCTAATTTCTCGGTGCCATTGATGATGAAGGAAAAGGGAATTCGACCACTGGGGCGAACGGAAGTTACCGCCCGAAACGTGAATCCTTCCTCGGATACACTAAGCATCATGCCGCCGTTTCGGGCCTCCAGCTCGACATAGACCAATTGATCGAGCTTTATACTTGAGAATTGCGATTGCACAGATTTATCCATCATTCCTTTGGCGCCTACCTATGAATAGCTAGCTGCGGGGACCTCGATGCCGGGGGCAAGTAAAAACTGCTCGACGGTTCGCTCTCCAGGGCATCGAATAGAAGATTCGGGTGCAAACGCCAGAGCGATCGGCCGGCCCAGGCAGGGTCTACAGTGTGCCATATCTAACTCCGGCAAGTGTAGCGCTGATTTAGGACCTCCTAAGGGTGGTTCATCACCGTGGAAAACTGTTCTTCTATGAAGCGAACATTTTCCTTTTCCAGCGCCGTGAACCCCCGGGAATCCTCTATTGGTACTAGTACTACAATCTGACTGGCTCCGTATGCCATAGACCATAAATAACTTAGAGGTGCGCCTCGGTTTAGGCTGGTTGCCCTAATGTTGGCGAAGCGGATGCACTCCTCATGGCACCAGCCCATGATCACCGCTAGCACAACACGAAGTAACCCCCCGAACGCAACAAGCACGCTTCCTCCGGATTATGCGCTTTTTGGACGATCCGCAGCTATGCACGAAGTGCGCCTTCGGGCCGAGAAGATATGCCGTACGAATATACCGGTTCTGCTCTGTGGAGCAGGCGGCACCGGGAAAGAGGCCATGGCCCGGTGGATTCATGCGCGATCGGCGTTCAGCCAGGGTCAGTTTGTAAAGGTAAATTGCGCCGCTATACCTGGCAACCTGCTGGAGAGCGAGCTCTTTGGGTATGAAAAAGGAGCATTTACCGGAGCGCACGTTTCAAAACCAGGTCGGGTGGAACTGGCCCACAATGGCACGTTGTTCCTGGATGAAATTGCCGATCTGGAAATGGGCCTACAAAGCAAGATCCTACACTTCCTGCAGGACGGGTGTTTTTCTCGAATCGGAGATCAAGCAGAGCGCCTAGTGAATGTGCGGGTAATTTGCGCCACTAATAAGGATCTGGAGCAGGAAATAGCCGCCGGAAACTTTCGCTCGGACTTGTTCTATAGAGTTAATGTGGTTCGTTTTCGCTTGCCTTTGCTTTGTGAACGCAAAGAAGACATTCCGGTGCTGGCCGAATATTTCCGCATTTTGCATGAACAACATTTCGCAATCGAATCGAAACCGCTTAGCCAGGAAATGATCGAGCATTTGCAGAGTGCCAAGTGGCCCGGAAATGTGCGGGAGCTTTCCAACGGCATGGCTCGCCATGTGTTGATCGGGCCAGAGGCCACGCTAGGCCAAACCTTGGCTGCCGACCGGGCGTCCATCAAATCGCAAGTCAAAGTGTCTGTCGGGGCAGTGCCCCTGAAACGCATCGCAAAGGCCGCAATACAGGAACTTGAGCGTAACGTGATCCTGGATTCCTTGCGCGCCCACCAGTGGAACCGGCGCAAAACTGCCGCGGCATTGCAAATCAGCTATCGCGCGTTAATCTATAAAATCCGTGATGCTGGATTGACTTCCAGGCGTCCGGCGCGTGGTCTGGGTCATCCGGTAGAAAATCCTCTCGTAAAGCTATAAGCGCACAATACTGCACGGCAATAAATTCCATCGATAATTGTCTGTAATTACTTAGTCAATAGTGTATACTATGACTAAGTAGTAAAGACGGGGCAGCGCTTTTGTCCCTTAGGGCAGGCAACACCTGCACCAAATTGGGACGACCCACCAGTAGTTCAAACCACGTCCGAAAATTAATCTTCCCTAGATGACGCTCGGGGGAGAAATGGCTAAGCACTATAAGGGCTCTAGGCTACTAGGGCGGGGGATTGTTGTAACACCAAAAGTCGCGGCAGCGCTGATTCTGTGGAGCGCGGTCCTGGCAGTTTTGCTATGGACAAGCGGCTGCACCGGAATGGTCAGCGGCGCAAATAGGCCCCAATCGGCTGTCCAGGTAGTACCCAGGGCGCTGGACTTTGGAAACGTTGGGTTAGGCAAGCAGGTTTCGCACACCGCTACGCTCGTGAACACCAGCAAGGCCACGGTAACGCTGACGAAAGCCACCTTATCCAGCACCGAGTTCTCCATTTCGGGACTGCGACTTCCGCTCTCCCTACAGTCCGGACAAAGGTCCAATTTCACCGTTTTATATAAAGGAAGCCGAGCGGGCAAAGCAGCCGGTACATTGAGTTTCAATGGGCAACCTGCGTCTGCGGATGCGCTGGTCCTGACCGCTTCCGCCAGCAGTTCCCTGCGACAATTGACTGTTTCCCCGGCCAGCCATGACTTCGGAAGCATTACCGTTAACACTGCTGCGAACGCCGCGATAATCCTGACAAACTCCGGGACGGCGCACATCACCATCTCTAACATCGCTGTCTCAGGCAATGGTTTTCAGGTAAGCCCGATCAAGGAGCCGGCGGGAATCGCGGCGGGGGGCCAACTTGTCGTTAATCTGACCTTCTCACCGAAAACGTCTGGAACCTTCTCCGGGGCGGTGACCGTTAC
>Ga0193728_1001083_pt1 | contig 13705 bp, 20 predicted proteins | sample U1c1metaG_FD_143037 | JGI IMG/M metagenome (GOLD analysis project Ga0193728, IMG submission 143037) | Soil microbial communities from a riparian zone of the East river system, Colorado, United States - U1c1 | ecosystem: Environmental > Terrestrial > Soil > Riparian zone | place: USA: East River...
TTCGGCCCGGTCGCACGCGAACTGCGCGAGCGCAACTTCATGAAGATCGTCTCGCTCGCTCCGGAGGTGCTGTGATGGCAAGTCGCAGATCCGCCACCGGCGGTCCCAAGCGCCGTACGTTGAAGATCCGCTCAGGCGATCAGGTGCGCGTGGTCTCCGGCAAGGATCGCGGCAAGAGTGGCCGCGTCCTGCGCACGGAGCCCGCCAACGAGCGCGTTTACGTCGAGGGTCTGAACATGATCAAGCGCCATACCCGTCCCAGGGAAGTGGCCGGCTCTCAGACGCGGGCTCAGATGGGTGGCGTGATCGAGCGCGAGGGGCCCATACACATCTCCAACGTCGTGCTGCTGGACTCCAAAGGCCAGCCGACGCGCGTGCGGATCGACCGTAGCAGTGGTAAACGCTCGCGCGTGGCCGTACGCTCGGGCGCGATCATCGACTAGGAACGATCACCACCGATTGACAACCAGATGATGAACGCGACAGCCCCCCCAGCCCGCCTGAAGACCCGCTACCTGGACGAGATCCGTCCGGCGTTGATTCAACGCTTCGGCTACTCCTCGCCGATGCAGGCGCCGAAGCTCGAGAAGATCGTCCTCAACATGGGTGTCGGCATGGCCAAGCAGGACTCCAAAGCGCTGAGGGCGGCTCAGGATCAGCTCGCGACGATCGCCGGCCAGCGCCCGAGCGTGCGCCGTGCGCGCAAGTCGATCGCGGCGTTTAAACTGCGCGAGGGCATGCCCGTGGGCATCGCCGTAACGCTGCGGGCCGAGCGTGGCTACGAGTTCCTCGATCGTCTCGTCTCGATCGCGATTCCCCGCATCCGCGACTTCCGCGGCCTGAGCCCGCGTTCGTTCGACGGGCGCGGCAACTACTCGCTCGGTGTCAAGGAGCAGATCATCTTTCCCGAGATCGACTATGACTCGATCGACCAGGTACGTGGTTTGGACATCACGATCACGACCACCGCGGCCAGCGACGTCGAGGCGTTCGCCCTGCTCGAGGCGTTTGGCATGCCGTTCGCCCGTCAGGGACGACCCGCCGGCTTCGATGATGCCGATGACGCCGACGACACGAACGACAACGCGGACACCGCCGACACAAAGGACGCCGACTGATGGCCAAGGTCTCTTTGCGCGTCAAGCAGACGCGCCCGCCCAAATTCAAAACGCGCGCCTATACTCGCTGCAATCGCTGCGGGCGCCCGCGCGCGGTCTATCGCAAGTTCGGGATCTGCCGCATCTGCTTGCGCGAGCTCGCCCACAATGGCCAGATACCGGGGATGACGAAGTCCTCCTGGTAGCGGCCGGCCTCTATCGAAACTCCAACCAGAACAATTACCCAGCCATGTCCATGACCGATCCGATAGCCGACTTTCTCACGCGGGTGCGCAATGCGATCCACGCTGCCCACGAGACGGTCGACATCCCCGCGTCCACGCTCAAGTCCGAGCTCGCGCGGATCCTCGTCGAGCAGGGCTACATCGAGTCGTGGTCGGTCGGGGCCGCCCCGGACGGCGGCCCCGGTCAGTCGATCCAGATCACGCTCAAGTACACCGACGACCGCCGCTCGGCGATCTCCGGGCTGCGGCGCGTGTCCCGTCCCGGCCGGCGCACGTATGTCGACGCCAAGCACATCCCCAAGGTGCTCGGTGGCATGGGCACTTCCATCGTCTCCACCTCCCACGGCGTAATGACCGGCCACGACGCGCGCGCGGCCGGCGTCGGCGGCGAGGTTCTGGCGCAGGTCTGGTGAGGAAGCGGATCCAGCGATGTCCCGAATCGGCAGACAACCCATTGCAGTGCCCTCCGGCGTGACGGTCGCTATCGAGCCCGAGTCGGTGCGCGTCAGCGGACCCAAAGGCGAACTGTCGGAGCGCATCTCCCGCGACATCGACGTCGTCCAGGACGGTGAGGTGCTGCGCGTCTCGCGTCCCACCGATCGTGGCGAGCACCGCGCGCTGCACGGCCTCACCCGCTCGCTGCTCGCCAACATGGTTCAGGGAGTGACCGACGGCTATGAGAAGCGCCTGGAGATCCAGGGGGTCGGCTACCGCGCTCAGATGAAGGGCAAGAACCTCGAGCTCGCCGTCGGCTACTCCCACCCCGTGCCCATCCCCGCGCCCACCGGGATCGAATTCGAAGTGCCCAGCCGACGCGCATTGTCGTCAAGGGCATCTCCAAGCAGCTCGTCGGCGAGACCGCCGCGATCATCCGCAAGCAGCGTCCGCCCGAGCCCTACAAGGGCAAGGGCATCCGTTACGAGGGCGAGTACGTCGCCCGCAAGGTTGGCAAGAGGGCATGAGCACGTATAGCTGCGCTGGATCTGCGTCCTCGGTCGCTCGCGTGCCTAGCACGCCACGCTCCCTGCGTCCTTGCCCAGCTTGCTCTACGGGCTCATGGGGCGTCGTGTCCGTCATGGAGCGCGCATGACGGTCATCACTAAGGAGCGCCGCCGGCTCAAACGTCGCCGCCGGGTGCGCGCGAAGATCTCCGGCACCGCCACGCGCCCGCGCATTTCCGTGTTCCGCTCCAACCGTGGTCTGTCCGCGCAGGTCATCGACGACGTGTCCGCGCGCACGCTGGCGGCCGTCGCCTGGTTTGAGCCCGAGCTGCGCTCGCTGGGCAAAGCGCAGGCCGCCACGCGCGCAGGCCAGCTGCTGGCCGAGCGTGCCACTGCGGTGGGAGTGTCCGAGGCTGTGTTCGATCGCGGCGGCTACCGCTATCACGGTCACGTCCGCGCGTTCGCGCAATCCATCCGCGAGTCAGGTCTGACCGTCTAGCGACTGCCGCTGTCATACCGCTACCCTCTTCCGTCTCCCACCTATGACCATTTCATCCGATCGCTCAGTCAGCCCATCCGGCCTGGATCTTCAGGAGCGGGTAGTCGAGATCAATCGCGTCGCCAAGGTCGTCAAGGGCGGCCGTCGCTTCTCGTTCACGGCTCTCGTCGTCGTCGGGGACGAGCGCGAAACGGTCGGCGTCGGCTACGGCAAGGCCAACGAGGTTCCCCTCGCGATCCAAAAGGGTGTCGAGCGAGCCAAGAAGGACCTCTTCAAGGTACCCCGTCACGGCAGCACGATCACCCATCAGACGACCGGCATCTTCGGCGCCGGACGCGTGCTGCTGAAGCCTGCCTCTCCCGGCACCGGCGTGATCGCCGGCGGCGGCGTGCGCGCGGTGCTCGAGCTTGCCGGGATCCACGACATCCTCTCCAAGAGCCTGGGTACCCAGAACCCGATCAATCTCGTCAAGGCCACGATCGAAGGCCTGCGCGGTCTGCGCACGCCCGAGGAGGTCGCGCGGCTGCGCGGCCTGTCGATCGACCAGGTGCTCGGCCTTGGCGGCAAGACCGCTGATGGCGCTGTGGAGGTGCTGACCCCCGACACGCCCCCCGAGATGACGGTGGATCCCACTCCGACGCCCGCCGGCGAGGAGGCCGCACAGGCAGAGACGGAGACATCCGCGGGCGATTCTGCAGAGCCCGCCGACGAGGTGACGTCCGCCTGATGGCCACCGCCACCGCTACCACCCTCACTGTCACCCAGCGCCGTTCTGGCAACGGCTCTGACAAGCGCCAGCTTGACACTCTGCGCTCGCTGGGCCTGCGCCGCATCGGCCATACCGTCCAGGTCAAGGACTGTCCCCAGGCACGAGGCATGCTGCATGCGGTGCGTCACTTGGTCGAGGTCAGGGAGAGCAAGTGAGCCCCGCGGAGGAGGACCGGCAGGAGCGAATTGGGCTGCACAACCTCAGCCCCGCGCCCGGTAGCCGCCGCCCGCGTAAGCGCGTCGGCCGCGGCGAAGGCTCTGGCACGGGTAAGACCTCCGGACGTGGCCAAAAGGGCGCCGGCGCGCGCTCGGGCTCCAAGCGCCGCGCGCGGTTTGAGGGCGGGCAGATGCCGATTCACATGCGCATGCGCAAGCTGCGCGGCCCGCACATGAAGAAGTCGATGCCGTTCGAGCCATTTCGCACGCACACGCAGCCGGTGAACATCGCCGACCTCGAGGCTCGGTTCGATGCCGGCGCTGAGGTCACACTCGAGCTGATGGTCGCCCGCGGGCTGGGCACCCGCAAGGACGTGCCCGTCAAGATTCTCGCCAAGGGAGAGCTCACCAAGGCGCTCACCGTCCACGCTCATGCGTTCAGCGCCACCGCCCGCGAACGCATCGAGGCCGCAGGCGGCACCTGCCACACGGTCGAGAGCTAGAATCGGGCGCTCCGCGGACGACCCCGTCCAGCGGAACCAAACACATGCTCTCCACGATCCTCAACGCGTTCCAGGTAGCGGACATCCGCAAGAAGCTCGGCTTCACCGCGCTGATGCTGCTGATCTATCGCATCGGCTCCCACGTCCCTGTGCCGGGGGTCAACATCAAAGCCGTCCACAGCATCCAGTCGCAGCTGGGCGGGAACGGCATCCTCGGGCTGCTCAACACCTTCTCCGGCGGCGGTCTGTCGCGGATCGCGCTGTTCGCGCTGGGCATCATGCCCTACATCACCGCCTCGATCATCCTGCAGTTGCTGCAGGTCGTCGTCCCCTCGCTGGAAAAGCTCTCCAAGGAAGGCGAGGTCGGCCAGGCCCGCATCACCCAGTACACCCGCTACCTCACGGTCGGGCTCGCGTTCGCCCAGTCGATCGGCTACGTGTTCCTGTTCCACTCCCTGACGGCCAAGGCCGGCGAATCGGTCGTCACCCACTTCGACGCGTCGCACGTGTTCCTGATCGTCGTCTGTCTCACTACTGGGTGCGTCCTGTTGATGTGGATCGGCGAGCTGATCACCCAGCGTGGCATCGGCAACGGTATCTCGCTGCTGATATTCGCCTCGATCGTCTCGCGCCTGCCCTCGGGCATTCAGCAGTGGTGGACGACTCAGGATCAGGTGTTCAAGGTGATGATGCCCTTCCTCGTGCTCGCGGTCGTCGCTGGGATCGTGTTCGTGCAGGAGGGCCAGCGGCGCATCCCGGTGCAGTACGCCAAGCGCGTGATCGGACGGCGCATGTCCGAGGGCGGTCAGACCTATCTACCGCTGCGCGTGAACATGGCCGGCGTGATCCCCGTGATCTTCGCCGCGAGCCTCATGGCCTTCCCGCCCACCGTCGGCCAGCTCGTGAAAACCCACTGGGGAACTTCGATCTCCAACTTCTTCACGCCCAACGGCTGGCATTACATCGCCGGGCAGTCGCTGCTCATCCTGCTGTTCACCTACTTCTATACGGCCGTCACGTTCAACCCGGTCGACCAGGCAGACAACCTCAAGAAGTACGGAGGCTTCATCCCGGGCGTGCGCCCCGGGCGTCCGACGGCTGAATTCCTCGATCGCATCCTCGCCCGCCTGACGTTCCCCGGTGCCCTGTTCCTCGCCGCCGTGGCAGCGCTGCCCGCGATCCTGTTCGCGCGCACCCACCAGCAGTTCCAGTTCGGCGGCACCTCGATCCTGATCGTGATCGGCGTCGCGCTGGAAACGATGAAGCAGCTCGAGGCGCAGCTGATGATGCGCAGCTATGAGGGGTTCTTGAAGTGATGCTTCTTCGGGGGGTGGTCGGGAGGAGGGCCTGCCCCCCTCCCGTGCGAGAGATGAAGCAGCTCGAGGCGCAGCTGATGATGTGCTCCTACGAGGGCTCCTGAAGTAGTCTCGAGCTTGTGGGGTCCGAGCTCAACTTGATCCTGCTCGGTCCGCCGGGCGCGGGGAAGGGCACGCAGGCCGAGCGCCTGCGTGAAGACTTCGGTCTGCCTCACATCTCCACCGGGGACATGCTCCGCGCGCAGGTCGCCGCCGGCTCGGAGCTCGGTGTGCAGGCCAAGCGCTACATGGACGAAGGCAACCTCGTCCCCGACGAGGTGATCGTCGGCATGATCGTTCAGCAAGTCTCCGATGCTGGCGCGGGTGATGGCTTCCTGCTGGACGGGTTCCCGCGCAACGAGACCCAGGCCGATGCGCTCACGCAAGCTCTGAGAGGCCTGGATCGCCGGCTCACCGCGGTGCTCGCGATCGAGGTTCCAGACGAGGAGGTGGTCCGCCGGCTCTCGGGACGACGCGTATGCGTCAAGAACGCCGCTCACATCTATCACGCCGAGTTCGATCCGCCCAAGCACGACGGCATCTGCGATCAGGACGGTTCGCGCCTGATCCAGCGCGACGACGATCGCGAGGAGACGATCCGTGTGCGCCTGGAGGTCTACCACCGTCAGACCGAGCCGCTGATCGATTACTACGACCGCGCCGGCCTGCTGCGCCGCTTCGACGGTCGCCGCACCGCCGACGAAGTCCACGCCCGCATCCGCGCCACCCTCGCGACGTTGCGCCTGGAGGAGAAGCTGTAGGGCGACAGCTAAGCTCGTGAAGTGATCATCAAGAAGTCCCCCGAGGAGATCGATCGTATGGCGCGCGCGGGCGAGGTGCTCGTCGCGACCCTCGAGCTACTTGAGGACCATATCCATCCAGGGATCACCACGGCCGAGCTCGACACCATCGCCGAGCAGTTCATCCGCTCCCGTGGTGCCACGCCCACGTTTAAGGGCTATCGCGGGTTTCCCGGCTCGATCTGCGCGTCCCCGAACGCGATGGTCGTGCACGGCATCCCCGGCTCCTACACGCTCGCCCCGGGCGATGTGATCTCGATCGACGTCGGCGTCACCCTCGATGGCTGGGTCGCCGACGCCGCGCGCACGTTCCCGGTTGGCGAGATCGACCCGGTCGCCCAGAATCTGCTCGCCGCGACCCGTCAGTCGCTGGACGCGGGGGTCGAGCAGTGCCGGGCGGGCAATCGCATGGGCGATCTCTCCAGTGCGATCCAGCGCGTCGCCGAGGGCGCCGGACTGTCGGTGATTCGCTCGCTGGTCGGACACGGCATCGGGCGCAGCATGCACGAGGACCCCCAGGTCCCCAACTACGGCCGGCCCGGCCGCGGTCCGCTGCTGGAGGAGGGTATGGTCCTCGCCGTCGAGCCGATGATGACCGCTGGGCGCGCCGGCGTCCGGGTCGCAGGCGACGGTTGGGCGATCTTCTCTCAGGATGGCTCTCCCGCCGCGCATTTCGAGTTCACGATCGCGATCGCCGCCGACGGCCCGCGTATTCTCACGCCGTGGCATCTGCCGCCCGCCGAGCGCCCCACCGTGGGCGAGCCCCAGGCGGCCGCTAGCGCGGGCTGAGGCGCATCGGGGCGGACTTCGCTCCGGTTCGCCGAGTTGCTACCATCCGGAGTCCTGCTCGAACGCGAGGGCGTCTGCGCGCGCGAGGGCATTTATCCACGACCTGGTAGCGGCAGCCATAACGGCGGCCAGAGCCGGTCGCCGGGACCAGCCGAAAGGGATCATGAAGGTCAGACCGTCGGTCAAGCCGATGTGCGAGAAGTGCAAGATCATCCGCCGCCACGGAGCGGTGCTGGTCATCTGCCAAAACAAGCGCCACAAGCAACGTCAGGGCTAGGTGCGCTGATGGCAAGAATCGCGGGCGTCAACCTGCCGTTGAACAAGCGCTCGGAGATCGGGCTGACCTACATTTACGGCATCGGTCGGTCGACCTCGAACAAGATCCTCGCCGAGGTCGGCGTCAGCCCCGACACCTACGTACGCGACCTGACCGAGGACGAGGTCGCCAAACTTCGCGACTCGATCGACCGCTCGCTGACTGTCGAGGGCGATCTGCGCCGGGAGCGCTCGCAGGACATCAAGCGCCTGCAGGAGATCGCCTGCTATCGGGGGCTGCGCCATCGCCGCGGTCTGCCCGTACGCGGTCAGAAGACCAAGACCAACGCTCGTACGCGCAAGGGTCCCAAGCGGATGCAAGTCGCGGGCAAGAAGAAAGCCGGTAAGAAGTAATGGCTCCACCCAAACGCGCCCGTGGCAAACGCAAGCCCAAGAAGAACATCCCCATCGGTCAGGCCCACATCAAGACATCGTTCAACAACACCATCGTCTCGCTGACCGACACCACCGGCAACGTGATCGCCTGGGAGTCCGCCGGCGGCGCCGGGTTCAAGGGCTCGCGCAAGTCCACGCCGTTCGCCGCGCAGGTGACCGCCGACGCAGCCGCCCGCAAGGGCCTAGAGCAGGGACTGCAAAAGGTTGAGGTCTACGTCAAGGGCCCGGGCTCGGGGCGCGAGACGGCGATCCGCTCACTGCAGGCCGCGGGCCTTGAGGTGACCGGCGTCAAGGACGTCACGCCGCAGGCTCACAATGGTTGCCGTCCCCGCAAGCGCAGGCGCGTCTGATGGCACGCGACACCGGCCCCCAGTGCAAGCAGTGCCGTCGTGAGGGACAGAAGCTGTTCCTCAAGGGCGAGCGCTGCCTGACCGACAAGTGTGGCGTGGAGCGCCGCGCCTACCCGCCGGGCGAGCATGGCCGCGGGCGGATGAAACAGAGCGAGTACCGGTTGCAGCTGCGCGAGAAGCAGAAGGCGCGCCGCTACTATGGGGTGCTCGAGCGCCAGTTCCACGGCTACTACGAGAAGGCTTCGCGCCAGCCGGGGATCACGGGCGAGAACTTGCTCGTGCTGCTGGAGTGCCGGCTGGACAACGTGCTGGTGCGCCTCGGGTTCGCCGCCTCGCGCCGCCAGGCTCGCCAGCTGATCCGCCACGGACATTGGACGGTCAATGGCCGGCGGGTGAACATCCCCAGCTATCAGGTGCGTGCCGGCGAGGTGATCGCCATCAAGGCTGCAACGGCGGCGACGCAGGTGGTCAGGGACGCGACCGAGCTCACAGGACAGATACCCGCGTGGCTGCAGGCCGATCATGAGTCGCTCACGGCCAAGGTGCTGCGCAAGCCGGAGCGACGCGAGGTGGCCGCGCCGGTGCAGGAGCAGCTCATCGTCGAGCTGTACTCGAAGTAGCAGGTTTGCCCATGCCGATCACTCCGCCCGCGGGCGGGGAGACGGCGCTCCGGAGCCGGTGTTCGCGAGAGCGCCGGTGCGAGACCAATACGACGTTAGGACGCTGATGCTCGACTTCCAAATCCCCCGGATCACATCCGAGTCCGTGGAGCAGAACCGCGGCACGTTCACCATCGAGCCGCTCGATCGCGGTTTCGGCTACACGTTCGGCAACTCGCTGCGGCGCGTGCTGCTCTCCTCGCTGGCGGGCGCTGCTGTCACGAGCGTGCGCATCGAGGGAGTGGCGCACGAGTTCTCCACGATCGCGGGCGTCAAGGAAGACGTGACCGATATCGTGCTCAACCTCAAGGGCATCGTCTGCCGCATGCACTCCGACGCGACCGAGGTCGAGGCGCCGCTGGTGGTGACCGGACCGGGGGATATCACCGCCAAGGACATCGACCTGCCCGCGGGCGTGGAGATCCTCAACCCGGACGTGCACGTCGCGACGCTGGAGAAGAAAACAAAGCTCGAGCTATACATGACGATCGGTCGCGGCCGCGGATATCGCCCCGCCGAGGAGAACAAGTCGCCCGACCAGCCGATCGGCGTGATCCCGATCGACTCGATCTTCTCGCCCGTGCGGCGCGTCGCCTACGCCGTCGAGCAGGCCCGTGTCGGCCAGAAGACCGACTTCGACAAGCTCACGCTCGACATCGAGACCGACGGCTCGATCGATCCTCAGGCCGCGCTGCGCGAGGCCGCGGAGCTGCTGATCTCACAGCTGGCGATCTTCACCGACGCCGACCGAATCCAGGAGTTGCGTGCAGCGCCCGGCGGTCAGCTCGACGGACATGGGCTCGCGGTCCCTGGCGCTGGTGGCGCGCCCGCGGGCGCATTGCAGGGCGAGGAGTGGGGCATCCTGATCGAGGAGCTCGAGCTCGGCGTGCGTTCCTACAACTGCCTCAAGCGCGCCGGCATTCAGACCGTGGGGGATCTCATCTCCAAGTCCGAGGCCGAGCTCAACGCGATCCCGAACTTCGGCAAAAAGTCGATCGATGAGGTCATCGAAACGCTACACGCGCGGGGGTTGAACCTGCGCCAGGATTAGACTCGCAGGCGCGATTTGCGTCAAGATATATACACGCGGCGCACAACTGTGTGACGGCGTGGGGGTGACGGTTCTGTTTTAAGAGTCCGTATGACTATGGTCATACCGAGGAAAAAATAGACAACAACACCCACAACTCCCCCACCCACACGAGCGAGGCGACGTCGAGCGAGATGAGCCGACCCGTATGAGACATCAAAAGACCAAACACAAGCTCAGCCGCACCAGCGCCCATCGCAAGGCGCTGCTGATGAACCTTTCTAAGGAGATCATCGAGCACGAGCGAATCGAAACGACCTCGGCGAAGGCCCGGGCCGTCAAACCCGAGGTCGAGCGGCTGATCACGCTGGCCAAGCGCAGCGATCTGCACGCGCGCCGCCAGGCGCTGTCGCGCCTCGCGCAGGACAAGTTCACGGTGCATAAGCTGTTCGAGGATCTTGCCCCCCGCTACGCGGACCGTCCCGGCGGGTATACGCGCATCCTCAAGCTCGGTCCGCGCCGCTCGGACTCAACCGAGATGGTGTTCATCGAGCTGGTCTGACACGCCCCCGGCTAACTAACCGCCCGCCCGGGTGGGCATGGCGTCCGGCGCACGGGCGTGGCCGGGGGGGCGAAGTGAGGAGCGCCGATGGTCACCAAGCTGACGCTCGAGTACGACGGCACCGACTTCATCGGTTGGGCGTGTCAGCCCGGGCTGCGGACCGTACAGGAGGTGCTCGAGCACGCGCTGCACACCGTCCTCGGTGAGACATCTGCGACCGGCGAGCCGCTGACGCTGACCGTCGCCGGGCGCACCGATCGCGGGGTGCACGCCTGGGGACAGGTCGCCGGCTACGCCCACGAGGCGGTCGATCCGCGACGGCTGAACTCACTCCTGCCCGAGGACGTTTCGATCCTCGCCGCCGAGCCGGCCCCGGCCGGGTGGGACGCGCGTCGTGCGGCCGTCAGCCGAACATACTGCTATCGCTTGCTCACGCGGCGATCGCGCAGCGCGCTGGAGCGCCGCTACACGCTGTGGTGGCCGCGCCCACTCGACCGCGACGCGCTGGATGAGTGTGCGCAGGCGCTGCTCGGCACGCACGACTTCACTGCGTTCACGCCCACTGAGACCGACCATGTGCGGTTTGAGCGAACCGTGCTGTCGGCCCAGTGGCGCCTGAACGGGGACACGCTCGAGCTATGGATTCAGGCCGACACGTTCATGCGCCACATGGTGCGTATCCTCGTCGGCACTATGCTCGAGGTCGCCTCGGGGCAGCGCACGTTCGCGCAGTTCCAACAGCTGCTGGGAGGCAGGCCGCGCGTGGAGGCGGGACCGACGGCGCTCCCGCACGGGCTGGCGCTGGCCTCGGTCGCCTACCCGACCGACAGGTGACGCGACCGCCACGGCAGGAGCCGAGCCGGCCCCGAGCCGAGCCCGCGTGACATACCGACCGCCTGGATAACCGAACCGCCACCGCGGGAGCCGAGCCTGTCCCTATGCTGGGGCAGACCATGCTGAACGTGCTGCTCACCAACGACGACGGGATCGAGGCCGAGGGCCTGCAGATGATGCGCACCGCGCTCGTCGGTGTTGAGGGCGTGAACCTCGCCGTGATCGCGCCTGACGGCAATCGCTCGGCGATGGCCCGGTCGATCACGACGCGCAGGCCGCTGTGGGTCGCCGAGACGCCGTTCTCAGACGGTACCGTCGGATACGCCAGCGATGGCACGCCCGTGGACTGCGTCAGGCTCGCCAGTCTTGGTCTGGTTGACGGCTTTCACCCCGACCTGGTCTTGTCGGGCATCAACCACGGCGCGAACCTGGGCGATGACATCACCTATTCGGGCACGGTCGCCGCGGCGCTGGAGGGAGTCGTGCTGGGCATACCCGCGATTGCGGTCTCCCAGCAGTCGCGCGCGCGGGCGCTGGACTTTCGTTATGACGGCGGGTTCGGGTTCGCCACTGCGGCGGCGTTCGTCGCGCGGCTGGTGGAGCGGATCGAGGACGTGCCGCTGCCGGCGAGCACGCTGCTGAACGTGAACGTCCCCGCGGGCGAGCCCCTCGGCGTCGAGGTGACCAGCATCGGCAAGCGCATCTATGAGGACGAGCTCAAGCTCGAGCGCGAGGAGGAGCACCGCCGACGCTACTGGATCTACGGCTCCGATCCCGGGTTTCACGACGAGCCCGGCACGGACCTGGCGGCCGTGGCGGCCGGACGCATAGCCGTGACCCCGATCCATTTCGACCTGACCGACCGAGCTGGTCTGCAGGCGCTCCGCGGCTTCGATCTGGAGGAGCTGCTCGGGCCGGTCGCCCACGGCGCGTCGTGAGCACTGGGCCAAAGCCCTCGCGACCGCCGCGCACACCCCTCGCCGGGCAGGGGAGGCCCGATGTGGCGGCTGCACCGGAGGTGCAGGCGCGGGCGGGGGAGCTGCGCACCGAGCTCGAGTATCACGCCCATCGCTACTACGTGCTCGACGATCCCGTGATCGGCGATGACGAGTACGACGCGCTGCTGGACGAGCTGCGCACCATCGAGGGTGGGCATCCTGAGTTGCGCACCCCCGACTCGCCCACCCAGCGGATCGGTGGCGAGCCGGTGGGGCGGCTGGAGAAGGTCGAGCACCTGGAGCCGATGCTCTCGCTCGGCAACGCACGCTCCGAGGAGGAGCTGCGGGCGTGGGTGGAGCGGATGCGCTCGCATCTCGCGCGCGAGGGCATCGCCGCGCCGCGCTTTGAGTTTGTGGTCGAGCCGAAGATCGATGGGCTGGCGATCAGCCTCGTCTACCGCGACGGCGTCCTGCAGCGCGGCGCCACGCGCGGCAACGGCGAGATCGGGGAGGACGTCACGCACAACCTGCGCACGATCGGCTCGATCCCGCTACGGGTGCAGGACGTGCCGCCGCTGCTGGAGGTGCGCGGCGAGGTCTACATGTCGCTCGCCGACTTCGCCGCGCTGAACGAGCGACGCGCGGCAGCGGGCGAGTCCACGTTCATGAACCCCCGCAACTCCGCCGCCGGCACGATCCGCCAGCTCGACCCGGCGGACGCCGCGCAGCGCCCGCTGTCGATGTGGTGCTATCAGATGGGCGTCGTGCAGGGGCTGTCGTTTGCTCACCACTCCCAGGCACTCGAATGGCTGAGCGAGCACCGATTCCGCGTTAACCCCGACGTCCAGGTGCTCGGCAGCGAGGATGAGGTGATCGCCCAGTGTCTGGAGTGGCAGGAGCGTCGAGGCGAGCTCGACTTCGAGATCGACGGGGTCGTCGTCAAGGTCGACGACCTGCAGCTGCAGCGGCGCCTGGGCTCGGTCGGGCGCGAGCCGCGCTGGGCGATCGCCTGGAAGTTTCCGCCCACCACCGCCGTGACGACCCTGGAGCGGGTGATGTGGAACGTCGGCAAGTTCGGCGACCTGCGCCCTTACGCGGTGCTCACCCCGGTCGCCGTCGGCGGGGTGACGATCAAGCTGGCCACGTTGCACAACGAGGAGGATCTGCGCCGCAAGGACATCCGTCCGGGCGAGGAGGTGATCGTGATGCGCGCCGGCGACGTGATCCCGCAGGTCGTCTCGCCCGCTCCGCACGTACTCGATCGGCCCGGCAAACGTTCGCCCCGGCCACGCCCGCCGAGTCGCTGTCCATTCTGCAACACGAAAACGGTCAAGCCGCGTGAGGGGGTGTTCACCAAGTGCCCCAACCGTGATTGCCCCGCGCGCGCGTGGCAGCTGCTCAAGCACTTCGTCTCGCAAGGGGCGATGGACATCGAGGGTCTCGGTGAGAAGCAGGTCGCGCTGCTGCA
>Ga0193728_1001084_pt1 | contig 13703 bp, 10 predicted proteins | sample U1c1metaG_FD_143037 | JGI IMG/M metagenome (GOLD analysis project Ga0193728, IMG submission 143037) | Soil microbial communities from a riparian zone of the East river system, Colorado, United States - U1c1 | ecosystem: Environmental > Terrestrial > Soil > Riparian zone | place: USA: East River...
GCCATCGAGTAGCCGTCCAGGCTCAAGGCGGAAAGCTCATGCGTGACCACCGCGTTGAAACCGGCTGCCTCAAGCCGCGAACGGACCAGGTGCGCGTCGGCAGGATTGAAAGCGCGGAACACCGTGACCAGGCTCATGAAGTGGGAGTGGGTTCCGGCAACGGCGCCGGCGTTTGCTTGAGGTCGGCGAAAACAATGATACCCGCGCCGGTTTGAAGCACGCTTTGGACCTGGGCATCCACATGCTGCCCGACCGCGCTTTGAGCGTTGTTCACGACGACCATTGTCCTTGCCTTCCCGAACGATGCGCAACGAAAGGGCCTCGCCCGGCAGTAAAACGGTCCGCATGGACTTGGCCAGTTCATGAAGATTGACATGGCTGACCCTTTGCAGCTCCGCGATTTTGCCGAGGTTGTAATCATTCGTGAAAAGTTTCGCGCCCAGGTTGCGCGCCAGGCGAACCAGCTTGCTGTCCACGCCGACCTCATCCGGAAAATCACCGTCGTGAATTCTGACTTCATTGGTCGTGTTGCGTTGAATGCGATTAAGGATTTCCAGGCCGCGGCGCCCGCGGGCGCGTTTAATGGGATCGTTGGAATCGGCAATCTGTTGCAGCTCTTTCAGAACGAAGCGGGGCACGACGATCAGGCCTTCCAGGAAATTGGCCTCGATGAGATCGGCGATGCGTCCGTCAATCACAACACTCGTATCGAGCAACATTAGGTTGTCAGGCTTATTTTGCTTGCTGAAACGCACATAGGGAATGATAAGGGCAAAGTCCTCCTTGTTGCTCCGCATGGCCAATACAATGCCGATGTAACCAAAACTGAGAAAGAGGCTCAGCCGGATGAGCCACCGGGTGGAGGTCACTTCGCCGTATTCGACGAACAGCCCCGAGTGGTCGATGAGCAGCGCAACCAGGCTGCCGAGCAGCAAACCGAAAGTGGTGGCTGAAAAGGCGCGCAGGGAGAATCCCTTGAGCATCTCGTCCACGGCGATCATGAGCCAGCCGAAACCGAAGCCGATGACCATGCCGAGGGCTCCGCTCAACGGCGCGCCCACAAACTCGGGCCGGACCTGGCTTACCGCGTAGCCGCCCATCGTGCACAGCGACAAAAATAAGATGCGGATGACCCATAGTGCCATAAAATCAATGGTCTTTCGGCGATGAGCCTGGGCGGAGGGGCAGCGCCGGCGAATCGTTTTTCGGCGCCTTCTTTTTCCACAATATGCCCCAGAGACCGAGCCGGTTTAGATTACTGGTAGTGATGCTCAAGTCATTTGCCATTCGTGACATAGTCGCCGCCAATTCGTCATCTTTTAGTACTTTTCCGGCCAGGCCCTTCCCCGCCTGCAAATCGTCCATCAAAGTCTTGAGTACCACGGTGGAGGATTCAATGTTTTTCACGGCCGAATTGAGCGACGAGGAGTTGGTGGCCAGGACCCCGCTGAGTCCCTGCGCGAAGCCGTTAATCTGCTCGGAGAAGTAAACGAGGTTGCTGCCCGAGCGGTCCAAGGCCGGGCCGTTGCTGGCCACCAGCGAATTGATCTCATCCACTGTCAGCAGCGCACGTTCCGATACCGTCCGCATATTGTTCACCGCTACGGCAAAGTTGGTCAGGGTCTGCTCATTCAGCACCAGCCGGCGAACGTCGGTGATCGTCTCATTTAGCCTGTGAGTGGTTTCATCCACACTCTTGAGGAACCCCCCGGCGTACCGGGCAACCTCCTGCAGATTGAAAGGCGCTTCGGCGACCGCGACATCCTGATCATGGAAAACGTCCCCCTGATTTTTGGTCGGGATCACCGCTACATATTGGTCGCCCAGGAATCCTGACTGCTCGATTAGAATTCGCGCATCTTTGTGAATCACGTATTGGCTGTAAACTCTAAGTGAGATTGTGACATTGGTTCCCTCGGGGCCGAGTTTGAGGTCCGACACCGTGCCGACTCGCACGCCGGCCATGAGGACATCCGCGCGAGTTTTGAGTCCGCCGACATTCTCGGCCCGCAGAAGAATGGTGTAGGTAGGCCGGAAGAAGGTCGTCCCTTTGCTGAATTGCAGCAACAGCGCCCCCAGCAGGGCGAGCCCGATGAAAACAAATAACCCGACCTTCCATTCAAGGCGTGAGTTGCTCATAATAAAAAAGCGTCATTTTGGGTCAGAAACGCCGTCAATAAACTGGCGCACGATCGGATCTTTGGATTCAAAGATCTCCTCGGCTGTGCCCGTCGCGTAGATCTTTCGCTCGTGCAACATCATAATGCGCTGGCCCAATCGACGCGCGCTGCGCATGTCATGCGTCACCACCACTGTTGTCACATCGAGCCGATCGCGCACGCGCAGAATAAGCTTGTCGATGCTGTCGGAGACTATGGGATCGAGACCGGTCGTCGGCTCGTCGTAGAGAACGATTTGCGGTTCGTAAATGATCGCGCGCGCCAGGCCGACCCGCTTTTTCATGCCCCCCGACAGCTCTGATGGATTTTTATCCTCGGTGCCCGGGAGATCCACAGTTTCGAGCACCGCGGCGACTTTCTTCTTAATTTCCTCTTCCGGGAGGGAACGTTCCCGGCGAAAGGCAAAACCCACGTTTTCTGCGACCGTCATCGAATCGAACAAGGCCGCGCCTTGAAAAAGCATGCCGAATTTTCTGCGCACCCGAAGGAGTTGCCGCTCGTTCATGGGCACGATATCCTCGCCGTCAATCAGCACCTGGCCGCGGTCAGGTTTGAGCAGGGCGATCAAATGTTTGAGCAGTACGCTCTTGCCGCCGCCGCTCCGGCCAATGATCACCACTGATTCCCCTTTTTCGATCCGGAAGCTGACGCCCGCGAGGATCTCGTGCGAGCCGAAGCTTTTCTCCAGGTTGCGCACTTCGATCATAAAGTGTGCAGGATTTGTCCCAGGGTCAGCGTCAGAAAGAAATTCGAAATGAGGATCGTAATCGAGGAATAAACGACTGCCTCGGTCGTGGCACGCCCCACGCCCTCCGCGCCGTCGCCGCAATACATTCCTTTGTAACAGCCAACCAGGGCGACGATGCCCCCAAAAATCACGGCTTTAATCAACCCGACTACCACGTCCGACGTGTTCGTGTATTTCAGCATGTTGTACCAGGAATATGTCGGATCGATCCCCAGCAAATAGACGCCGACCAAATAGCCAGAGCCAATGCCAACGGCGATGGCCGTCAGCAAAGGGAGCGCCAGATGCAGGGCCAGCAGGCGCGGCACGACCAGGTAATCCACCGGATGTGTCGCCAGCGTGCGCAACGCGTCAATTTGCTCCGTGACTCGCATGGTACCGATCTCGGCGGCGATCGCCGCGCCAACGCGTCCGGCCACCATTAAGCCGGTCAAAACCGGCCCCAGTTCGCTGCACATCGAAACGCTAACCACGGCCAGGGTCGCCGTGTCCATTTTAACCTTATGAAATTGAAAATAGGTCTGCGCCCCAAGCACCATGCCCGTGAACGCGCCCGTGATCAGGACCACCGATTGGGATTTAACCCCAACGAAATAGATTTGATACAGCAGATCGCGCCACGCCACTTTTAGCGTGAACAACGATGCAATGGACTCCTGCGTGAGAAGTGTGAGCCGGCCTAATCCTTCGAGCCATTCTGCGAACCATTTGTTACCCTGGGAAATCATTGCCCCTCCGAACCTAGCAGAGGAGTGCGCCCATGGCATCTGATTTCTTCGGAGCTTGGAGAAATGCGGCAAGGTGAGGTGACCGTTCCAGTCATTCGCCTAATCGACCGTTCAAGGCAGCAGTCCCTCGAACTGAACGCGAAATAGATTGAGGAAACCGATTGTACGACAAGGGTCGAAGGGTCTAATGGAGAACCCTTATTCTGACCGCATTCCTTTGACAACGCCGGGAGGCACGTCATCGTCAACTTTGACCGGCACCCTGGCTTCGCTGAGATGGTTGTTGCCGAGCCGGATGTCGCGGCTGGCTGGTCCGTTGACCCTTAAGAAAACCTCGGTTCCCTGCAACGCGCGGCAATTCCGGAGATTCGCCCCGGAGACCTGTTTGAGCCCCAGAACGGGTGTCTCCGCGCTTCTTTGAATGCCAGCTCCCGTGAAACCATCGAGATCGAGTCGCTGAACGTCCTCGAAAAACAAGGCGCTCTTCCAGGACTCGCTGGCGGGTGTTTCCAGGAAAACTTCGACGTCCTTCAGGCGTACGTTTTTCGCGTGGCGAAAATCCAGCGCGTGCTCGGCAAACTCATAAGGGGCGCTGGTGTCGGTGGCCAGGAACAATTTGACGTTCTCGAGATTGACACCGTCAAGGAAGTTTTCGGGATGTCCATAAAATAGCGAGGAGCCTTTTGCTCGCGCGTTCACGTTACGGATGGTGATGTTCCTGATTGCGGGAGGCGGGGCCTCGCCCGGCTCAGGCGGTTCTCCGGTTAATTCGCTAAGCCGGCACGTTCGAAAGCGGAATGGCTGGCCATCGCCGGCCCAGAACCAATCGAACCGGTTGCAGTTGATGGTGAGATTCGACAGAGTCACGTTGCTGATCGAACCGCCCATGGCGGTGCAGAAGACGAAGCCGCGATTGACGTTGTTAAAGAGAGTGTTGCTGACTTGCACGTTGCGAACGCCGGCCCGGTTGCCTTCGCTGAATTTGACCCCGGCGGAGGCGGACGAGAGACGGCAATTGGTGATGCTGATGTTCTCGCAGATTCGCGGCGGACCCCACCAGTTTTGGGAAACCAAAGCAACGCAATCGTCGCCGGTTTCGATGACGCAGTTCGCAACCAAAACGTCCCGGCAGCTATCCAGATCAATTCCGTCAGCCCAAACCGCTTCCTTCAGGCTCGTATAGATATAGAGTTGATCGAAGATGACCCGATCGCAGGCATACAGGGAGATGGTCCAATTGGGAGCGTGGAGGAAATTCAAACCCGCAACCTTGACGTCTTTGCAACCGCCGAGCCACAGGAGATGAGGAAATATTTCCTGCTTCGGGAATCCTTTCGGGACGGAACGCATCAGCGATTTGCCAAGGGATTCCATTTTGGTTTTATGATCGTAATTTCGCTCGAAATCGTCCGGCCTCCATTCGTACTCGGCCTGGCCATCCACGATTCCCTGGCCGTCGATGGCAACCTTCTCGAGATTTTCCCCATAAAAGAGCGCGGCCCTTGAGGAGATGCCCCGGTAGTCGTAGCCATTCGTGTTTTGCGTGGCGAACAACGTGGCGCCCGCTTCGAGGTGGACGCGGATATGGCTTCGCAAGTCCAGGGTTCCGGAGGTGTATTCGCCGGGCGGCAGCACGACAACACCACCACCGGCGGCGGCGCAGGCATCGATCGCTTTCTGAATCGCCGGCCTGGCGTCATCGGACTTCCTCCCGGTCGCCCCGAAGTTTTTGATGTTGAAAACCTTCCGCCCGGCAGCCTCGACATGAAAGCCGGCCGAAAGAGCGAACGCCAAAAGGAGGCCAGACAAGCTCCGGCTTGACCAGGCACGCCGACTGCAACAAGAAATGAGGCTCATAACCGCGGATGATGGACTATCGCTTTGGAGCGAACGTCACGTCAAGAATCTTGTTCGGAGAAGCAGAGAGGAATAATTTTGCGAAAGGAGACATCTCATTACAAAGAGGAATACGAAATGTAAAAGCGCACTCTTAGCTTTTGTGCTTTAGTAGCGGCATGTCCAATCAGACCTTGACAAATCAGGCAACTTTGCGATATGCCATCGCCGAAGGTTTCCATATGCATTGCATGCGCCGCCATTTGATTGCAACACCGCCTTGTCAAATCGTATCTAACCAAATGCACCCAACTCAACCTGGAGGATAAATTACTGTGGATCCAAAATTACTGACTGAAGACGGTTGGAAAGCCATTGCGCTCAAGTTCAAAGTTAAGGACAAGGACCTGCAGCGGGCCCTTTCGGTCTATGAAACCATTGACGAGGACGAGCCCGATGATCAACTGAAGGAGCTCGCAACGATAACCAGGCTGGCGACTAACCTCAAAAGAGATAAGGAGATCGCGGCCTCCCCGCCAGTGGTCAAATATCTTACTGACTTGCTCAGCGCTGTTCAGGCGGAGCAACGCGAGATTGCCAAAACCAAGGCGGTTGCCGCGAAGATCGCAGCCGTGACCCAAAAAAAGGCTGACGCTGAAGCAAAGCAGCGGGGGAAGGAGGACGACGAAGAGGATGAGGAGGACGAGGAAGAAGAGGAAGAGGAGGAGGGCGATTACCACGTGAAGCTCGTGGCCGCCTTTCAGAAACTCAAAGGTGCCAAGGACGCGGCCTATCAGTTCATCATTTGCGATGCGAAGCCTCATTCGGCTGTGATGTTGGCGAAAAAGATCAACGCCAAGCACAAGGACGAACTGAGCAAAGTCGCTGGGGGCAGCAAACGGTTCCTGCATGTGGGCACGGTCCGCTTCGAGAACGGCAAATACAACTTTGCAATGGAAAAGCCGGTGACGGGCCTGGCCCGCAAGCTGCAGGATTCGATCAAACATTTCACCGGCAAGAAGCTCCCCATACTGGTAGGTAACGAAACCGCCGAGGATGATGAGGGGGCAGCGGCCCCGGCGGAGGCGGCGGCGCCGCCGAAATTGCCGCGGCCGGATCTCGCCACAGCTCCTGAGGTGTGGCAGGGCACACGTGGGCTTCTGGAAAAGAATATCAACGCGCTTAAGAGAGCCATTCAGGCGCAGTCCGGCGACGAACAACCAGAGTTTCTTGCCGAGATTAAAAGCGACCTGGAGCAACTGAACAGAATTGTCGCAAAGCTGGACGGCAGGCTGGCCGATTCACTCAGCAAGGCTAAAGGGATTAAAGATCCCGCCGGCCGGAAGGCCGAGTTACAGAACTCCAAAGCCATCCTCGCCGGGTATATACAGTATGTGAAATCCGAACCTTTAATCGATTTGATAGATACGAATCCATTTGGCGTGAAAACCAACTTAAAACCAGCGTTAATCGGCAGTCTCACCAACATAGCTCAGGCCATCGGGTAATTCGGATGAACCAAAGACCACACAAACCATGAGCACAGAATCCTCAAAGGCTGCAGCAACAAGTTTGAAGACGGGTCTTTCGCCCGAACAGAAGGACTGGCTGAAGAAACTGGGCAGTCTCGTTGGCACCTCCGGGGGCGGAGCGGCCGGCCCGGGAAAAGCCGCGGCGCCAGCCGCCGCAAAGGGGGCGGCACTTACCTCCGGATCGGGCTCCAAGGAGGGCATCGCTCCTGCTGCCGTGCTGCCTATCATCATTCCAGTCATCATCGCGAAGGCCAAAATAACATGCAAATGCTCGATCGTTAATGACACAGACAAGACTTTGGAATTCGACGTCGCAAGTCTCGATAACCCAAACGGCAACGGCTTCGAAAAGGCGCCTCCAATTAAGATTCCGCAAGGCAGCCAGGGAGATTTCGTGGTGGTCAACAAACTCCCATTCCTCGTCGGGGTCGAAGGCCAGATCGAGTACACGATTGATGATCAAACTCATGCGTTCATGAGATGGGAACGTTCGCGGGATCAAGACATTCCGCTTATCGGCAGCAAATCGGCCGCCTCGGTCGGATTTAGGGACAATAAGCACAACGCGGTGGACTCTGCCCGCTATAAGATCCAGGGTCTTCCTGACAACCCTCAAGACGACAGTTTCATATTTCGGATTAGCCTCAAAGGCGGCCCGCCGCCGGGGCCGCAACCTGGACCTCAGCCGCCGACACCGCAACCTGGACCTCAGCCACCGGGCGGGCAGGATGTGAAATCAAGCTGCCTGATTACGATCAACAACAATACGAAGTTGGTGCTCACATTAGCAGATCAGGGCCATGACAGTGGGGACTTTCTGACCTTTCCGCCGCAATCCATTCAGCCAAGCTCCTCCGGTTCGTTTGTGTTTGTGCAGACTCCGAACAGCAAGGATCAGGATTGCAAGGGCTTCGTATCGTGGGAGGTGGGTTCGCCTGTGGCGGCCATCTGGCGGGTCGAATGGCACAATCCCAAGGGTGAGAAAAATACGGCCCAATCCACAGCCGAACCTCAGACTGCCGGTTTTCGAACGATCTCCCAGGTCGGCGAGGGTGACGAAAACGTGCCGATTGTGTTCACAATTTCGGGCGGTCAGGGGCCAACGCCAACGCCGGGTCCGTCGCCGGGGCCAGCACCTGGACCAGCGCCGGGTCCGTCGCCCGGACCGTCCCCTGGTCCAGAACCGCTGGAGTTCAACCCACCGGCGGGGTCGCGTCAGCCGACGCTTCGTAAAGGCGACAAAAGTCCTGACGGCTGGGTGGAATACCTGCAAAAAATGCTTAACCTACACCTGGGCGCGAACACTGTGGATGTTGACGGGAATTTCGGTCAAAAGACCCTCAACGCAGTCCTCGCCTTCCAGAAAAAAAATAAGCTCCAAGTGGACGGCACCGCAGGGAACCAGACCTGGGCCGCGTTGCGGGAAGGAACACCCGAGAAACCGAGCACGGACGGACGGCAACCGCACACCTTTGAAGAAAAGGGACCCCAGGCACGGTGGGACAGGGAGAGGCAAGACGCGGCTTATCAAAAGTCTTCAGACACATTGTTTCTCTTTGTCACTAACGTGGGGGAGGCGAAAATCGAGGACTTCTTCGCGACGGTGCGTGTCACTCCACCGGATACCAAGTCCACGACAGTTAAGGTCAAGATCGGTCCGCCAGATTCCCGAACGAAGACGGATCAGGGCGATCCGCACACGGTGAAGCTGACCAAATTCAAGAAGACATTTCCGGCAAAAGACCCCAACGCGGACATGAAGGATTACCTCATTGAGGCTTTCTTCGACAAAGAATTAGGCACGGACGTGTTCAAAGGCAAGGTGGAAGAGGTTTCATGACGAGGGTCGCGATTGCGAGCAAATCCATGATGGCGTGAGCCAGGCAAGGGCGCACGCCACCTGTTTCCAGGTATGAAGGCTGGTGGAAAAATGACGGAGCCTGCAAGAGGAAGCAGGCGCGCCAAAGGTCCGAGAACTCGCCGTGAGACGAAGGAATCCTCCCGTGCTTTGGAGGGCCTTCAGTTCATAGACTGGAAACAGAAGGGCGGCATCGATCAACGCATATTCGTGCAGATCGCGAGCTACCGCGATCCGGAATGTCAGTGGACGCTGAAGGATATGTTTGAAAAAGCGTCCAATCCGGAGCGGGTGTTTGCCGGGGTGGTGTGGCAGTACGTGTTGGGAGAAGATAAACATTGTTTCATGGTGGAAACGCGTCCAGACCAGGTACGCACGACTCGGATCAATGCCCGGTTCTCCCAGGGAGTGTGTTGGGCGCGAGCCGAAACCCAGAAATTATGGCAGGGGGAGGAATATACCTTGCAGATAGACAGTCACACGCGGTTCGAATCCGACTGGGATCAAAAACTGATTCACATATGCGAGCAAACCGGCTCACCCAAACCGGTAATCACATGCTACCCGCCATCTTATTCGCCTCCCGACAATCGCGAAACCGGTTACATTTTTTCCATGGGCGCCAAGGAGTTCGACAAAGACGGAATGTTTACCATGGCCGGCCGTGCCATCAAGGTGGAGGATGCTCCGGCAGGGCCAATCCCGGGTGTATTCTGCAGCGGCTGCTTTTTGTTCGCTCCCTCGGCGGTTATCGAGGAAATTCCCTATGACCCCAACTTGTATTTTCTCGGGGAAGAAATAACGCTGGCCGTGCGGTTATGGACGCATGGATGGGACTTGTTTTACCCGAACCGATTGATTGTTTATACGAACTGGGATCGCAAATACCGCAAGACCCATTTTGGCGATCATGCGGACTGGCACGAGCTCAACCGCCGGTCGTATAGTCGCGTGCAACATTTGCTCGGCGTGCAGGAATGCGCGGACCCGGGAGTCATTAAAGATCTAGAAAAGTACGGGCTGGGCGTTGAGAGAACTCTGGAAGAATACCAGATTCATAGCGGAGTGAATTTTCGCGACAAGACTCTTAGCGAGCAAGCGAGGGAAGGCAAGGCCTATCCACATTTTAAGAGCAACGGGCATGCTTCCAAAGCGCTGCTCAACGCTACTGCCAAACACGAGCCTCGCAAAGCGTTCGAGTCTCCACACGGCATTGTGTTCGATGATTTTTTACCGGAAGAGGTGTATCAAAAGCTCTATCATTACGCCTGCATCGCGGACTACGAACATATCAACACCAAAGGCGCAGTGCAGCGGGTATGGCGGCTTCGCGACGGTTTCCCGTTACGGAGCCTCAGCACCCTGTTTTACTTCACGCCGCAAGGCCGGCGTCCAAACCCAAAACCCGATTGGGCTTACCCGACGAACAGCGTGCTGGATATGTTTGTTTCACACTTGAACCGCCTTACGCCAAAAGCCTCGTCGATCGTGGGTGAGGCCGGCCAGGGTTGGGATCGTTACTCCGTTACTTCGTGGATTTATCCAAAGGATACCGCGCTTTCGCTGCATGACGACGGCAGCGGCGTTTACTCCGGGGCGTTCACCTATTTTCTCAACCCGCACTGGGACATTCACTGGGGCGGTCTGCTGATGTTCATTGACCCCCGCGCCAGCAAGGAGTTGCAAAACTTCAAAACCCCTCAAAATGCGCATGATTATTACAAGAAAAAATGGCTCGACTCACAGGAGGAAAACGCTTTTGTATGGGATCCGGGCCTGGCGCAATGCATATTTCCCAAACGCAATCGGATTGTTTTCATTCATCCGGAATCTTATCATTTTGTGACCAAAGTTTATGCGGATGCGGGTGATAACGCGCGCATGTCCTTCGCCGGTTTTTTTATGAAACCGGAAAATAAATAACCTATGAATGGCCAGGTTCCCCATCGCACAACCACAACGATCGGTCATGTGGAAACACCTGGCGGCAGACGTATGCGTTTGCCTGTGTTCGCCAGGAGAATAGCAGCTCTGTATGGATCCAAAACTACTGACTGAAAATGGCTGGAAAGCACTGGCGGCAAAGTTCAAAGTTAAAGACAATGGGCTGCAGCGGGCGCTTTCCATTTACGAAAAACTTCCGGACAACAAGTACGCAGAAAGACTGAAAGCGATTGGATCGGTGGGTCGGTTGGCAACCACGCTCAAGAAAGACGCGTACGTTTCCGATATTCCGGTCGTCTCCAAATACCTGGACAACGTTATTGATGCCGCGGATTCGGAAGAGTCGGAGATCAGCAAGGCCAAGGCCCTCGCCGAAAAAAGCGCCAAGGCCGCAGCGACGGCCCAGAAGGACGGCGACGCCGAGACGGAAAAACGGGAACAGGAAGAGGGCAAATACGAGCTGCGGCTAATGGCTGCGTTCCAAAAGCTAAAGAGCACCCAAAACCTGTCGTACGAGTTTATCGTCTGCGATGCAAAGCCGCACTGCGGTTTGATGGTGGCGAAGGCGATTACCCCCAGGCACAAGGAGGAACTTACGCGGCTCACCGATGGCGGCAAACGGTTCCTCCGCCCCGGGACGTGCCACTTCGAGGATGGCCATTTCGTTTTCAATATTGACCAACCGGTGACGGGTCTGGCGCGGAGGCTTCAGGACTCGATCAAATTCTTCACCGGGAAAAAACTGCCCATTCTGATCGGGAATGAATCGATTGATGACGACGATAACAAAACGGCTTGATGTTCGATGCTGCCGACCCTGATTCGGCCGGTCGAAAGAGCCGTTGACACCGCGCGAAAGCCACCGCCGTCTGCCCAGTGATCCTGGCAGTTCATAACTAACTTTCTCAACTCAACATCGTCAACCACACAAACCCACACAAAGAATCATATGTCCAAGAAAATGGAAGAGCGAACAGAGATCTCGGCGAAATGGACTGGGATGAAGAGCAAATTCCCAGCCTTGAGTAAAGGTCTTTTCAATCCCGATCTCACCCCGGCTGTAAACAGCTATGACCAGGCCCTCAAAGCCTGGAGTAAAGTAGGCGATTCGGAGGATAAGCTATTGGTCGTAATCGACGACCTCGCCAAGAATATGAGCAAGACAACCAGCCCGATGGATGCTCTTCGTGAAGAGCGTGACAAGGTGGATAAGAAAGTTGCGGACTCGATTAAAAGTCTTGCTGATAAGATAAACAGCTACAAAGGGCAAAAGGACGCGGACATGGTTGACGGTGAAGTTCTCGGAGCATTAGACGGCTACGCGACAGCATTAGACGATGGTTATACGACGCACAAATCGTTGACGGATCAAATCGCAAAGCATGGCGCAGAGATGGTAGTGATCGCTAAGAAAACCCGCGCCGATTATAAATCCAAGTCTGATGTTATCACCGCTGGATACAAGAAGACGGAGGCTGACACGCTTAAATTAGCAGCTCAAATCCGGCAGATTGGAGCAAATTATCAAAAAGTAGCGATTCAAATGGAAAAACCCGATTTGGTAGATGCTATTAGAAGTTTGCTCGACGACTTGTGATGCCCAGCGTCTGCGTACCAAACCTTGCGGACGTGACAATTTCTGGCAACCGTGACCAGAGTGGAGTTGTCCTTTGCGGTTCCATTTTCGACGGCCGGCAACTCGAGGGCTGGACGTTTCGGATTGATGCGTATTACCGGACGCTGGAAGCCGCGCGACATCAAGACGGGCCCGAGACCGCTGGTCACATTGCACCCAGCGGGCGCTTCGTGCCCACGGCCTCCTCCTTCACGTTGGGAACGGTCTTTACCGAGGATGATTTCCGCGCCCTATTTGCCGGGATCCGTGGCGGACCGGCGGGCGCATGGATCAGGGAGGAATTGCAAAATGAAATCGTGTGCGATGTGGACCAGGCGTGGGTGCGCCGTCAATACGCGCCTGGAAACTATCCGCCGTTGCACGCGCCGCACGGCTGGCACCAGGACGGGGCATTGGGTTTTGACTTTCTGGCGCACCAGGACGGGGGATTTCCGGCGGACTCATTGCTGCCCATGGTTACCTGCTGGATCGCGCTTGGTTCGTGCGGCGAGGAATCTCCGGGACTCGAACTGGTCATGCGGCGAATTGAACGGTTGGTGGCGCCCTCCGACTTGATCGATGAGCGAGTCCGCGCACGGTTTGAGCCGATGGAGTTCTCCCGGCCCGCGATGGGACTCGGAGATGCTTTGTTGTTTCGCGGCGACATCCTTCATCGAACGCACGTTACGCCAGCGATGACGAAGGACCGCACGAGCATCGAGTTGCGCTTCTTTCCGGCGGACAATGTTCCTGTGCGCCTGAAGGGTGATCGGTTTATGACCGTGTCCTAAGCGTCCTTAAGGATTTCCCGGGCAGCATTGTAACCGCAAGCCCCCATGACGCCACCGCCGGGGTGCGTGGCGGCACCGCAGAGATAAAGCCCCTTGACCGGCGTTCGATAATCGGCGTATCCCGGCAAGGGGCGCATGAAGCCAAGGCTGGAAAGAGACATCACGCCTTGCATGATATTGCCGCCGGTAAGGCCGAAGATTGATTCAAGATCAGCGGGCGCAAGCACCTGATAGTTTAGAACAGATTGGCGGAAGTTAGGGGCGTATTCGGTCATGATGTCGATGCAACGCTCAGCATAGCGCTTCTTGTTTTCTTCGAGAGTCCCCGCATCGGACGCCAGTTTGTAGGGAAAATATTGGGTGAACATGGACATTACGTGTTTCCCCTTCGGCGCCACCGTATCGTCGAGAGAGCTGGGCATGGTTGCTTCGATGACAGGTTTCTCTGAGATGTAGCCGTACTTGGCGCAA
>Ga0193728_1001085_pt1 | contig 13702 bp, 12 predicted proteins | sample U1c1metaG_FD_143037 | JGI IMG/M metagenome (GOLD analysis project Ga0193728, IMG submission 143037) | Soil microbial communities from a riparian zone of the East river system, Colorado, United States - U1c1 | ecosystem: Environmental > Terrestrial > Soil > Riparian zone | place: USA: East River...
GAGGACTGGGTCGCGGATCGACGGAAGACCTGGGAGCGCCGGCTCGACCGGCTGGCCGACTATCTCGCCGACAAAGGAGACACGAAATGACCGCACGTTCGACCACGCACGCGACGTTCACCATCGACCGCCTCTACGACGCCGACCCTGCACGCGTGTTCGCAGCCTGGGCCGACCCCGTCGCAAAGACCCGCTGGTTCGGCGGCGGCAGCGACGACTACGACCTCGACTTCAAGGTCGGCGGGCGCGAGCTCAACCGCGGCGGCGAGCCGGGCGGCGCGGTCTACACCTACGAGGCCGTCTACCGCGACATCGTGCAGGACGAGCGCATCGTCTACACGTACGAGATGTACCTCGACGACGCGCGCATCTCCGTCTCGGTGACGTCGGTCGAATTCGCACGAGAGGGCGAGGAAACGCGACTCACCTTCACCGAGCAGGGCGTCTTCCTCGACGGTCTCGACTCGCCCGCACTGCGCGAGGAGGGGACGGGCCACCTGCTGGAGGCGCTCGGCGCCGACCTGCGCGGGGAGCCGGCGAAAAGCTGGTGACCGGACCGGCTGTATCGCCGCAATACTCGGGTGATGCAGCCGCACCCTCCCACGCGCTACCTGCTCCGGGCCAAGGACCTGATCGACGCGCGTTACCGCGACTCGCTCGACGTCGCCGATCTCGCGCGTGCCGCGCACCTCTCCCCGGCGCACTTCAGCCGTGAGTTCCGCCGCGCGTTCGGAGAAACGCCGCATCAGTATCTCTTGACACGAAGACTGGAGCGGGCCGCGTCGCTGCTACGTACGACCGACCGGACGATCTCCGACATCTGCTTCACCGTTGGGCTACGCAGCGTCGGCTCGTTCACCACGAGCTTCCGCCGGATCTATGGCCGCTCTCCGATGGCGTACCGCGCCGAGCATCCGCCTGCGATCACCCATGCGCGGATTCCCACGTGCGTGGCGCAGGCGTACGCACGGCCGCAAGGCAGCAGCTTTCGAGAAGACAGCACGTCGGAGCCTGGCTAACGTCGCCGACGACAGTTCACGACACAGGAGGACGACATGCTCGCAAAGCTCGCAAACGCCCAGGTATGGGTTCACGACCAGGACGAAGCGCTCGCGTTCTACACCGACAAGCTCGGCATGGAGGTTCGCGACGACGTCACGGTTCCCGAGTTCAACAACTTCCGTTGGCTCACGGTCGGTATTCCGGGCCAGGACGTCTCGATCACGCTGATGACGATCCCCGGACCGCCCGTCTTCGACGCCGAGACGCAGGCCCAGATGAAGAACCTGCTCGCCAAGGGCGCCCTCGGCGGCGGCCTCTTCTTCACGACCGACGACATCCAAACGACGTACGAGGATCTGAAGGGTCACGGCGTCGAGTTCACGCAGGAGCCGACGCAGCAGCCGTACGGCATCGACACCGGCTTCCGCGACACCTCCGGCAACCACATGCGACTGACGCAGCTTTCGTAACAACGTGGTGAAATCGCGCGGCGGCGATGAGTTCTCCGCCGCCGCGCGGTCTAACCTTCCAGAGCCGATACAGAGCCGAGAATCCGGAGGAGATCCAACAGATGAGCACGCCCGAGAATGAACCCCTACTTGCCCGCCTGACCCACGTCATCGTCCGCCGCCGCCGCGTGGTGATCGGCATCTGGGTGGTGCTCACCCTCTTCGGCGGGTTCTCCGCCAGCCAAGTGTCGAAGCGCTGGTTCGAGAGCTTCTCGATTCCCGGCTACTCGTCGTACGAGGCGAACCAGCGGACGCTGCACGCGTTCGGCACCGGCTCGCAGGCGCCGCTCGTCGCCGTCTTCCAGAGCAAGGGCGACGTCACGAAGGAGACCGGCATCACGAAGGCGATCGAGGCCGCGGCGAAAGCCAACCCCGGCTCGCGCGTCTCGTCGTTCTGGTCGACGGGCAGCCGCGCGTACATCTCCAAGGACGGCCACACCGCGTTCGCCGAGATCTATCCACCTGGCACGCCAAGCTTCAGCTCCTCGGTGCACCTGAAGCAAGCGCGCGCGGCGCTGAAATCGAACACGCCCTCGGGCGTACAGTCGTGGCTGACCGGCCGCGACGCGATTCAGGACGCGTCGGCGGGCGGCGGCACCGGCCCGAGCGTGCTCACCGAGGCGCTCATCGGCGGCCTCGGCTCGCTCGTGATCCTCTTCTTCGTGTTCGGGACATTGCCGGCCGTGCTCATGCCGATCGTGATCGCGATCGCGTCGATCCTCAACACGTTCAGCCTCGTGTGGGTGCTGACGTACATCACGAATGTCTCAATCATCGTGCAGTTCCTGATCGCGCTCGTCGGCCTGGGCGTAGCGATCGACTACGCGCTGCTGATGATCTTCCGGTTCCGTGACGAGCTGCGTGAGGGCGAGGACGTCGAGACCGCGCTCGTCCAGACGATGACGCACGCCGGTCGCTCCGTGATCGTCTCCGGCTCCACGGTCGCCGTCGGCCTGCTTTCGATGGTGATCCTGCCGCTGCCGTTCATCCGCTCGATCGGGCTCGGCGGCATGCTGATTCCCGCGGTGTCGGTGATCGCGGCGATCACGCTGCTGCCCGCGTTGCTCGCGACGCTCGGCACGCGCATCAACAGCGTGCGCCTCCTCCCGAAGCGGTTCGTCGACAGCGGCCATCCGGAGGACGGGTTGTGGGGCCGCTGGGGCAAATTCGTGATGCGCCGGCCGCTCCCGGTGGCCGTCGTCGGGCTCGTCGTCGTCGGCACGCTCGTGTACTTCGGTGTGCAGCTCAACCCGAGCGAGGCGCAGGCGAAGGCCATTCCCGGTAAGGGCGACGCGATCGTCGGCCGCGACAAGCTCGCAGGCGCCGGGATCAGCGCCGGCGTGCTGAAGCCGTTTGTCGTGCTCGTCGAGAACGGCGCGAGCCGCGATCCGATCGTCGCCAAGTTGCAGAGCACGCCGGGCATCTCCGGCGTCGTTGCTCCGCCGACGTGGAAGGCCGGCGCCAGCAGCCTCGTCGAGGCGTTCCCGTCGAGCGATGGCGCCGCGAAGAGCGTGCGCACGACGATCAAGACCGTGCGCTCGGAGCTCAAGGGAACGGGCGGGACGCTCGGCGGCGTCGCGCCGGAGGACCGCGACTTCGTCAAGGCGGTCTACTCGAACTTCCCGTACGTCCTCGGGTTCGTCGTGCTCTTCACGTTCATCCTGCTCATGCGCGCGTTCCGCTCGCTGATCCTGCCGATCAAGGCTGTGATCCTGAACCTCGTGTCGCTCACTGCGGCCTACGGGATCATCGTCTTCATCTTCCAGCTGGGCCACGGCTCGCACGCGCTCTGGGGCGTCAACGCAACGCAGTCGATCATTCCGTGGATCCCGTTGATGATCTTCGCGTTCCTCTTCGGGCTCTCGATGGACTACGAGGTGTTCATGCTCACCCGCATGCGCGAGGCGTACGACGAGACCGGCGACACGAAGCACGCTGTCGCACTCGGACTCGCGCGCACAGGCAAGCTCGTGACCAGTGCGGCGCTGGTGCTGATGTTTGCCTTCTTCGTGCTCGCCTCGGGCCCCGGTGTCGACATCAAGCAGTTCGGGATCGGGCTGGCGGCGGGAATCATCTTCGACGCCACGGTGATCCGCGCGCTGCTCGTGCCTGCGTTGATGGCTCTACTCGGCAAGTGGAACTGGTGGCTGCCGAGCCCGATCGCACGCGTGCTCTTCGTCAGCGAGCCCGAGCGCGCCCCGGAACGTCCAGCAGTGAGCTCCGCATGATCCATTCCTCGTCTCTCACGCACGGGAGGTATCAGTAATGGCGCAGACCGTTGTCCTCGTCGGAACACGCAAGGGCTTGTTCATCCTCGAAAGCGACGGCGACCGCCGCGATTGGAGCGTGCGCGGGCCCTACTGCGAAGGCTGGCCGATCTACCATGCGGTGCACGACGCGAGCACGGGCGCGATCTACGCGGCCGCCGCGAGCGAATGGCACGGCGCAGGCGTCTGGCGGAGCACCGACCTCGGAGAGACCTGGGAGATGTCGAGCGAGGGGCTCGCCTACGGTGAAGACGACGGACAGAAGCTGTCGAAGGTCTCGGGCCTGACCGTCGCGCACGGGCGGATCCTTGCGGGCGTCGAGAACGCCGGCGTCTTCGAGAGTCGCGACGGCGCACAGACGTGGTCGCTGCTGACGAAGCTCGATGGCATGTCGGGCCGGGAGGGTTGGAACGACCCTGCGAACCAGCCGCCCGGGCACCTCGGCCTGCCGGCGATGCTGCCCCACCCCGACGACGCCGCGCGCTTCTGGGCCGTCGTACAGGGCATCGGCATCTTCGAGACGACCGACGACGGTGCGACGTTCTCGCCGCGCAACCGCGGTCTCCGCGCCGACTGGCCGATCGAGGATCCCGAGGTCGGCTACTGCGTTCACAAGCTCGTGATGTCGCCCGTCGACAACGCGCGGCTCTACCAGCAGAACCACGTCGGCATGCATCGCAGCGACGACATGGGCCTGCAGTGGGTGGAGATCACCGAGGGACTGCCGACGGAGTTCGGGTTCGCGGCCGCCGCGCATCCGCACGACCGCGACACGTTCTACGTCATCCCACTCGACCCGGGACACGGGCGCACGATGCCGGACGGCAAGGCGGCCGTGTGGCGCACGCGCGACGCCGGCTCCACGTGGCAGCGGCTCGACCGCGGGCTTCCGCAGCAGGACGCGCATCTCGGCGTGCTGCGCGAGGGCATGGCGATCGACGCGCTCGACACGCCGGGCCTCTACTTCGGCACGACCACGGGCCAGGTGTTCGCGAGCACCGACGAAGGTGACAGCTGGGACGAGATCGCGAGCTACCTGCCTGCCATCTCGTCCGTCGAGGTAGCTGTCCTCTCGTAGTCATGGCCGACCTGCACCTACCGGGAACGCTGCCGCCGCTCTTCGTCGACCTGCCGCGGCGGGTCGACGTCGATGCCGCGACCGTGAACGAGGCGATCGACCGTCTCGACGAGCGCTGGCCCGGTCTGCGCGACAGGCTCTGTGAGCCGGGCCCGAAACTGCGTCCGCACATCCACGTGTACGTCGACCGCGAGCGCGCCGAGCTCGACACCGAGCTCGGCGCCGCCTCGCGGATCGACGTGATCGCCGCGATCAGCGGCGGCTAGCTCCGACGCGGCGTGCGGAAAACCCGCAGCGGAATTCAGCGGCGGCCCCGATGGAGAACCGGCCCGCTGCGACGACGCTGACTCCACAAGGTCAGAGCTCGACGGAGAGACTCGACCGCGACTGAAGGAGTTCAGATGCGCAAAGTATTGGAAATCGGCGGCATCGTCGCAGCGGTGGTTCTCGTCGGGTTCGGCGTCGCCGCGATCGTGATGGGCGTCAACGGCCGGGGAACCGTCCGCGACAGCCTCAAGCTCGAGCAGATCGTCGGCTCGGCCGACATGACGCCTGCAGCGATCAAGGTCGAAGCGCAGAAGGCAGGCCTGCCGGCGAGCATCACGCTGCCGACGGTCGACGTCGCAGGCAAGAGCATCAACAATGGTGCGACAGCCCGCGCGTTCGCGAGCTACATGCGGATTCACGCACTCGAGGCCACGGGCGGCCTGACGTACTCGCAGATGGGCCGCTTCACCGCGAAGCCGGGCGCACCCGTGAAGTCCACGGACGGCCACGGCGGCACGAACGTCGACACCTACGCGCTCGTCGATCCGAAGACGCAGCAGCCGGTGTCCAACGGCCTCCGGGACCTCTGGGTCACCGAGACCGCACTGACCACGGCGCTCAACACGAGCTACATGGCCGAGCAGCTCTCGCTCTTCGGGATCGTCGTCGGTATCGCACTCCTACTCGCCGGGATCGGGTTCGGGATCCTCGCGGCAGCCGGTGTCCTCCGCAAGACCGCGCTCGTCAGCAAGACCGCGACGAGCCCCTCGCAGAAGACGCTGCACACACCGATCGCCACGGCGTAGCGAACACGCTCTACCCCGACGACGCGCCGCCTCCGGGCGGCGCGTCGCGTTCGGCTACTGCTCGAGTGCGCCCTGCTCGATCGCATAGCGAACGAGCTCGGCACGGCTCGTAAGCCGCAGCTTCTGCATGATGTGCGCCCGGTGCGTCTCGGCCGTTCGCACCGAGATGAAGAGCTGTGCGGAGATCTCCTGGTTCGTGTGCCCGAGCGCCAGCAGGCGCAGCACCTCTCGCTCGCGATCCGAGAGCGGATCCTCCTCGGCCCGCCGCGCCTCCGCCGTCTCCGCAGCGATCAGCCGCGCGCCGACCGTCGGGTGCACGTAGTTGTTGCCCGCAGCCACCTCGCGGATTGCGGTCACGACCTCCGTGTCGGCTGCCTCCTTGAGGATGTAGCCGTTCGCGCCGTTCGCGAAGGCCTGACGGACGTACTGCGGGTCGTCCTGCATCGAGAGCACGAGAACCTTCGTCTCGGGGCGCTCGTGAAGCAGTGTCGGCACGATGTCGAGCCCGCTCTGATCCGGCATGACGACGTCCAGGAGCACGACGTCGGGCTTCAGTGCGCGTGCCTGGAAGACGGCATCGCGAGCGTTGCCCGCCTCGCCGACCGCTTCCATGTCCGCCTCGGCGTTGATGAGCATGCGTAGGCCGGCGCGAAAGACGGCGTGGTCGTCGACGATCAGGACCCGGACGCTCATGCGAGAGGCACTTCGGCGACCAGCGTCGTACCGCCTCCCTCGGACGACTCGATCTGAAGCCTGCCATCGAGGAGGCCGACGCGTTCGCGCATCCCTACGAGGCCGTAACCGCCGTCGCGCACGGAGGCTGGGTCGAAACCCTCGCCGTCGTCCTCGATCACGGCCGCAACGGCGCCCGGCTTCCGGACGAGGACGATGCTGATGTTGCGCGCGCGCGAGTGTTTGACGATGTTCGTGAGCGATTCCTGGACGATGCGATAGAGGGCGGTCTCGACGTCGGCCGGGAGACGCCCTTCCGGCAGGCTTGATTGGAAGCGTACGCCGATCCCAGTCTGTGCACCGAACGTCTCGGTCAGCCGCTCGAGCGCGGCCACCAGGCCGAAATCGTCGAGCACCTTCGGCCGCAGCTCGACGGCGAGGCGGCGTACGTCGTGCAGCGTCGAGACGACGAGCTCGCGCACATCCGAGACGCCCTGACGTGCCTCGGCGTTCCCGACGCGATCCTCGAGCGATCTCAACCCGAGCAGGATCGACGAGAGCGCCTGCCCGGTCTCATCGTGTAGCTCGCGTGCCAGCCGCCGGCGCTCGATCTCCTGCGCGTCGACGATTCGCCGGAAGGAGTCGCGCGCGATGCGCTGCGACAGATCGACCGCGACCGCGGCACGCGACGCGAACGTCTCGGCCAGGCGGACGTCGTTGTCGTTGAACCGTGCGTCGGGGCCGAGCTTGTCGTGCACCGCGATCAAGCCGATCGTCTCGGAGTGCGCGACGAGCGGTACCCAGACCCCGGTTCGGGCCCCGAAGCCGCGAATCACGTCGCGGTCGACCTCGGGATCGTCGAGAACCGAATCGCTGCGCTCGCTTTGTCCGCGCTCGTAGACGCGGCCGCTCTTCGAGGTGGCGATCGGGATCGTCTGCCCAACCGAGATCGTGCCGGCCTCACCCGCAACGGCGGCGAACTGCAGCTCGCCCTGACCGACCGGCAGCATGACGGCGACCAGTCGTGCACCGAGGAGCTCGCGCAGGCGTCGCGCCACCAGGTCCAGGAGTCGAACCAGGTCCGTCTCCGTCGCTAGGGCGTTCCCCACTTCGTTGAGCGACTCGAGCTGGCTCGACCACCGCGTCGTCGCCTCATAGAGGCGTGCATTCTCGATCGCTATCGCCGCCTGTGCGGCGAGCAGCGTCACGATCTCCTGGTCCTCTTCCGTAAAGTCCCGTTGGCCGCTCTTCTCCGTCAGATAGAAGTTCCCGTAGGCGACACCGCGAAGCAGGATGGGCACGCCGAGGAACGTGTGCATTGGCGGGTGGTTCGTCGGAAATCCCACCGACCGCGGATCCTCGCCGAGGTCGTGAAGGCGCAGTGGCGTCGATTCGTTGATGAGGACGCCGAGGATCCCCTTGCCCCGCGGCAGCTCGCCGATCGCGCTGTGCGTCTCGTCGTCCACGCCCGTGGTGATGAATTGCTCGAGCTGCAGGCCGCTACGGTCGATCACGCCGAGCGCGGCGTAGCGCGCCCCAGTCAGATCCGCCGCGGTTGCAACGAGGCGATGGAGGAGCACCTCGAGGGAAAGCTCGGAGGCGATCGCGGTGCTCGCCTCGAGCAACGCCCGCAGCCGGTCCTCACGCGGAATCTCGGGCGTCATGCCGAGAGGCTAATCGAGAACTTGCGGAAAAGCCGCAGCGCGACACCGTGTTGGCGCCGATGCTGCGGCGCTCTCGACGCGCGACGCTGCAATGGACCACCGAACAAGGAGAGATTGAGATGAAGGCGCTCGTCTACCACGGTCCCGGCAAACGTTCCTGGGACGATGTTCCGGATCCGACGATCCAGGTCCCGACCGACGTCGTCGTCCGCATCGATTCGTCCACGATCTGCGGCACCGATCTGCACATTCTCAAGGGCGACGTGCCCGCCGTCACCCCCGGGAGAATCCTCGGGCACGAGGCCGTCGCCACGATCGTCGAGAAGGGCAGCGGCGTCTCGACCCTCGAGGTCGGCGATCGCGTCCTCGTCTCGTGCATCACCTCATGTGGGCGCTGCAGGTTCTGCAAGGAACGCCGCTACGGCCTCTGCAGCGGCGGCGGCGGTTGGATCTTCGGACACCTGATCGACGGCCTACAGGCGGAGTACGCACGCGTGCCGTTCGCCGACACGTCCGTGTACAAGATCCCGGCCGAGCTCGACGACGAGCAGGTTCTGTTCCTCAGCGACATCCTCCCGACGGCCTACGAGGTCGGCGTCCTCAACGGACGGGTGGAGCCGGGCGACACGGTCGCGATCGTCGGCGCAGGCCCGATCGGCCTCGCGGCCGTGCTCACCGCAGCGCTCTACACGCCGGCGCACATCGTCGCGATCGACATCGACGACGGCCGTCTCGCACGCGCCCGCGAGTTCGGTGCCGACGTCACGATCAACAACAGCAACGGTGCACCGGAGGCCGTCGCCGAAGTGATGAAGCTGACGGGTGGTCTCGGAGCGGATGTCGCAATCGAAGCCGTCGGCTATCCCGAGACCTTCGAGCTCTGCACCGAGCTGGTCCGCCCCGGCGGCCGCGTCGCGAACGTCGGCGTCCACGGGCACTCGGCAACGCTGCACCTCGAGAGGCTGTGGATCCGAGACCTCACGATCACGATGGGCCTCGTCGACGCATTCTCGACCCCACGGCTCCTCGATCTCGTTGCACAGGGCAAGCTCGACACGCTGCCCTTCGCGACGCACCACTACTCACTCGACGAGATGATGAAGGCGTACGACACGTTCGGCGACGCCGCCAAGACCAACGCACTGAAGGTCGTGCTGGCGGCAGAGCCGATCGAAGGAGCGCCGGCGACTCGGCGCGAGGAGGCTCGTGTCGGCGCTGCTTAGCACCAGCGCGACCGCCGCGGTCGACGTCATTCTTCGCGACGGTTCGACACTCCGACTGAGGGCGCCCGCGCACAATGACGCGGGCGCCCTCGTCGCCTTCTTCGGGCGGCTGTCCAAACACAGCCTGTATCTCAGGTTCCACGGCATCAGGCACGTCGATGCCGGGCTCGTCGAGCACGTGCTCGATCCGAATTGGGTCGACAACGGGGCATTGATCGGCTCTCTCGCCGACGCAGACGGCGGCGAACGGATCGTCGCCCTCGCCGAGTACGCACGCCTGCGCGATCCGATGGTGGCCGAAGTCGCGTTCACGATCGCCGACGAGTTCCAGGGCCGTGGCGCGGCGCCGCGCCTGCTCGAGCAACTCGCGGTGCGTGCCGCCGACGTTGGCATCGAGTCGTTCGTGGCAGAGGTGCTCCTGGAGAACAATGCGATGCTCTCGGTCTTCCGCGACGCTGGCTTCGAGGTCTCGCGCGCCCTCGAAGGCGGAGAGGTCGAGGTGCACTTCCCGATCGCGTCGACGCATACGTTCCGCGCGCACGTCGAGGAGCGCGACCACCTCGCCGTTGCCGCATCGCTCAGACCGTTCTTCGCGCCCTCTACCGTCGCTGTCATCGGCGCGTCGAAGCGGCGTGGATCGATCGGAGGCGAGCTTTTCCGCAACATTCTCGCGGCCGACTTCGCCGGCGCCGCGTACCCGGTGAATCGCGGCGGCGCGGCAGTGGCGGGAGTGCGCGGTTACGACGCGATCGACGAGATTCCCGATCAGATCGATCTCGCAGTCATCTGCGTTCCCGGCGACCGCGTCCTCGAGTCGGCGGACGCAGCGCTGCGCCAGGGCGTGCGGGCGTTGTGCGTCATCTCGGCCGGCTTCGCCGAGGTCGGCAGCGTAGGCGCCGAACGGCAGCGACAGCTCCTCGCGCTCGTTCGCGCGCACGGCGCACGGCTCGTCGGGCCCAACTGCCTCGGCATCGCCGTCCCCGCGCTCGGTCTCAACGCAACGTTTGCACCGCGCGCTCTGCCCGCTGGCCGCATCGCCTTTTCGTCGCAGAGCGGCGCGCTCGGCCTCGCGCTTCTCGAAAAGGCATCGGAGCAGGGACTCGGGTTCTCGGCGTTCGTCTCGATCGGCAACAAAGCCGACGTGTCGTCCAATGATCTGCTCGAGTGGTGGGAGGAAGACGACGAGACCGATCTCGTGCTCCTCTACCTCGAGTCGTTCGGGAATCCGCAGAAGTTCGCTCGAGTCGCCGGCCGCCTCGCGCGCCGTAAGCCGATCGTCGCGCTCAAGGCCGGAAGGTCGCGCGCAGGAGCGCGCGCAGCAAGCTCACACACAGCCGCCCTCGCAGGCTCCGACGCTGCCGTCGACGCCCTCTTCCGCAACGCCGGCGTTCTCCGGGCGCGCAACCTCGAGGAGCTCGTCGACATCGCGACACTCCTCTCCAGCCAACCGCTCCCGAAAGGCCGGCGTGTCGCCGTGCTGACGAACGCCGGAGGGCTCGGCATCCTCTGCGCCGATGCCTGCGACGCCGCAGGGCTCGAGCTTCCGGAGCTGGCACCTGAGACGCGGGCTGCACTCGCAGCCGTCCTACCCGCCGAGGCGAGCGTGGCGAACCCCGTCGACCTGCTCGGCTCGGCGACCGGTGCGACATATGCGCAAACGCTCCCGTTCGTGCTTCGCGATCCTGGGATCGATGCGGTAATCGTGCTCTTCGTCCCGCCCGTCGTCGCCGGTGCCGAGGAAGTCGCCGCGACGTTGCGCGCGACGCTCGACCGCGAAGCCCCGGAGAAGCCCGTGCTCGCGGTCGTCGTCAGCGCAGACGGCACGCCCGCGAGCCTCAAGGAACGCGGATCGCCCGTCGCGACCTTCTCGTACCCGGAGTCCGCCGCGCACGCCCTCGGTGTCGCCGCCGGACGCGCGGAGTGGCTCCGCCGCCCAGCCGGAACGGTGCCTCTCCTCGATGGCGTCGACCGCGCTGCGGCTCGACAGCTCGTCGACGGCGCGTTGGCGGCGGGCGACGACATCTGGCTCGATCCGGCGGCGACGCGAGCTCTCCTGTCGGCGTACGGCGTTCCTCTCGTTCCGGAGCACGCCGTCGCCACTGCGGATGAAGCCGTCGCGATCGCGCAGACGCTGGGGCGTCCAGTCGTCTTGAAGACCGCTGCAGCAGGCGCGCACAAGACCGAAACCGGCGGCGTCGCCCTCGACCTCCAGACCGACGAAGCGATCCGCGCCGCAGCCGAGCGCATCGGCGGGCCGCTGCTCGTTCAGCCGATGATCGAGTCCGGTACGGAGCTGCTCGCGGGCATCGTGCAGGACCCAGTGTTCGGACCGCTCGTTGCCTTTGGGCCGGGCGGCGTCTTCGCCGAGCTGATCGGCGGCACACAGTTTCGGATCGCACCTCTCACCGACGTGGATGCAGTCGAGCTCGTACAGGCAGGCAAGGCCGGGAGGCTCGTCAACGGCTTCCGTGGAGCGCCCAGCGCCGATGCCAACGCGCTAGCCGATCTGATGCACCGCCTGTCGGCGCTGGCGGTTGATCTCCCCGAGGTTGCGGAGCTCGACCTGAATCCCGTGCTTGCACTCCCGGGCGGCTGCGTCGCGGTCGACGCGCGCATCCGCCTGCGGGCGCGGGCCGCCGGCCACGCGCTGAAGAGCTGGTAATTGCGACACAGGTGCGGGTTTGCCGCAGGTCTACTCCGCGGCTCAACGGATGCGGTCGCCGCCAGGCTGACGGATGCTTAAACCATGGAAACGACATACGGCGTGGTCTGGAAGGAGGGAGCGAAGCCGCTTGCACGTGGCCGGCTCGAGCTGCTTCCCCGCAGCGTTCGACTCGATGGCATGGCGGGCTCGGTCCCGGCGCGGCGGGAGATCGCGTACGAGGACCTCGCTGGGATCCGCGTCGGCCGCTCGTCCGACGACCGGATCGACGGCTACCCGACTCTGGTGCTCGCGTTGCGCATCGGCGAGACGGTGTCCATCGCCAGCGTCGCGCAGGCCGGAGTCATCTCCGAGATCGCCGAACGGCTCGCAATCCTTCAGCTCGGCAGCAAGCAGCCCGGGCCGGACACCACCCCGCTCCTGACGGTCCGTATCCCCTGATCGGCAGCCGGTCTTGAGTCCGGTCGGGCGAGTCCTCGGCCTCCTACCGCGACGGTCCGACTGGGCTGCGGCACGACACGCGCCGGCCCGCGAAGTCCTCGCGGGCGTGACCGTCGCGCTCGTCGCGCTCCCACTCGCGCTCGCCTTCGGCGCCACGTCCGGGCTCGGCGCGCAGGCAGGGCTCGTCACCGCGGTCGTCGCCGGCATCGTCGCCGCGGTCTTCGGGGGATCGAACCTTCAGGTGTCCGGACCGACGGGCGCCATGACGGTCGTGCTGGTTCCGATCGTCCACCGCTTCGGGCCACAGGCGGTTCTGATGGTCGGCCTGATGGCCGGCGCCCTGCTCATCGGGCTCGCCGTCATTCGCGTAGGCCGGTACGTCCGCTACCTGCCTGTCCCGGTCATCGAGGGATTCACCGCGGGAATCGCCGTCGTGATCGCGCTGCAGCAGATACCTGCTGCCCTCGGCATCGCGCACGCGCACGGCGCGAAGATCTGGCAAGTCGCGTATCACGCTGCGACGGCGTTTGCGAGCAGCCCCAGTCCCGCTCCGCTGGCGATCGCCGGCGGCGTTGGGGCGTTCATCCTCATCGGGTCGCGCCGGCTGCCGTCCCTCCCGTTTTCGCTGCTCGCCGTTGCGGTCGCGACACTCGTCGTGCGCGCCACGTCGATTCACGTAGATCTTCTCGGCACGGTTCCCGCCCGGCTACCGGCACCGTCTACCGGGTTCTTCGACCTCCATGCGATCCGCACGCTGCTCCCGTCCGCGTTCGCGGTCGCCGCGCTTGCCGCGCTCGAGAGCCTCCTCTCCGCGACGGTCGCCGACGGAATGACGGTGAACCAGCACCATGACCCGGACCGCGAGCTCTTCGGACAGGGACTTGCCAATCTCGCGGCGCCGCTCTTCGGCGGAATCCCCGCCACCGGTGCGATCGCCCGCACAGCCGTCAATGTCCGCGCGGGCGGGTCGTCGAGGCTCTCGGCGCTCGTGCACGCGCTCGTCCTCGCCGCAGTCGTCTACACCGTCGCTTCTCTCGTCGCGCTCATCCCGCTTGCTGCACTCGCAGGCGTGCTGTTCGCGACTGCCGTGCGCATGATCGAGGTCGCATCG
>Ga0193728_1001086_pt1 | contig 13700 bp, 7 predicted proteins | sample U1c1metaG_FD_143037 | JGI IMG/M metagenome (GOLD analysis project Ga0193728, IMG submission 143037) | Soil microbial communities from a riparian zone of the East river system, Colorado, United States - U1c1 | ecosystem: Environmental > Terrestrial > Soil > Riparian zone | place: USA: East River...
CTTTTTTGAGCGACGCGTTCTGCCTCGCCCATCGACCAATGCACGCGCTCGGCAATGAAGGTTGCAAAGTCGGTAATGTCAGTGTCGATACTCGCCCGGTCAAGGGCGCGCAGATAACGTGTACGATCTTCAACTCGGATCACGGTCCAAGGATAACCGCCCGAAGCCAGCATGGCGTTCATCAGGAATCGGGCCATCCGGCCGTTGCCATCCATGTAGGGATGAATGTAGCCAAATAGCCAGTGTCCGAGCACAGCGCGCACGGAGGGTTCCGGTTCGGCTTCGAGTAACTCAAACAGTGTCGGCATTGCATCGCGCACGGTCTCCCATCGGGGTGGGACGTAGCGGGAGGTACGCAGGAACACGAAGTCATTGCGGTAGCCGGCAAGCGCGGAAGGTTCGATCAGGCCGCTTGCCACCGAAGGCTGGAATAGCTCCCGGTACCACTCGGTGTGCGCCGTACGCGCGATAGCGCCCGCATTGGCGCCGCCAATGATCTGCACAACGGCACGCTTCACTCGCTCGAAAGCTTGCCAGTAACCGCGCGCAGCTAGAGCATCCCGGTTTTTCTGATCGCTCTCGTTCTGCGTCGGATTCCACGCACCCGACCGCACCCGCTCGATCAGGTCCGGCGTTACGCGGTAACCTTCTATGGACAGTGAGTGATAGGCGTCGCTTCGGTAGATTTCGTCGACGAAATGAATGTAGCGCGCATGATCTGCCGGAAGGCCGGGCGGGGGAGGGAATACCTCGAGGACGCGCGCGCGCGTCGTCTCCCACAACCCTTGCAGGCGCCCGACGATCGGCGGCGTGGCTGGAACGATATTGGCCAGCACGTGATCGGCCGTGAAGGGATCGGTCTCGAGCACGGCAAAGCCCGCCGCGGCCATGGCGCCTCGAATCTCATCCGCGAAGTCGGCACGACCGAGTCGCCGGAACGCGCCGGCGAGACGTCCTGCCACGACGGAATTTCCGCCCTCCAGCAGCCGTCGCAGAAGCCCCGACGGTTCTCGGACGCCCGACAGGGCCACCTGCGCCTCAATCGGCGACTGCGCATAAAACGCCTCGGGCACCTTGACCAGCGCGGCCTCGATCTCATACAAGCGTAAGCCGTCGCGCATCTGGATGTCGCCAGCGGGAGGTGGCTGTGTCTCCTTCAGGTCGAACAGTGAGGTGCCGAACAACAGATCGACTTTATTGTTCGATCCCCGAGGGCTGTAGATCACAACTTGGCTCGGAATCACTGTGCACTCGGCATGCAAGAATAGTGACTGCTCCGGCGAGAGGTGCCAGTCGTCGCCGAATCGATCATTGCAGTAGCGCCCGCAAAACTCCCAAAAGGAGGCATACCAGGGCGTACTCTCACCGGGACCTGTTGAAGGGTTGGACGAAATCAGCCAACCGCGCAGAACCTGCTGCAAAAACCCGCTGCGCAAGAGCTGCTGGCGCTGCGTGCGTAGCAGCTCATCAGAGCGGAAAACTCGACGGCCATGCGCTTGAAGCTTTTCAAGCGCAGAGAGGGCGGCTGCCAATTTTTCATGGGGAGTCGATGGCATAACTCATGATTGCAAGTTTCTACGGCTCAACTAAAACAAGTACTTATGGCTAATCAGTACACGTATGAGGCGTCTTATGGCTACAAGTTCCAAGTGAAAATCGCTTTGCATTATATAGACTTACAACCAAGCCGCAGATCGCCTGTTGACTATAGGTTCAAGTAGGTCCTAAAATAGGTCCTATTACCCTATGGAGAGTCCCGTGACAGCTTCATCCTCACCTGCACTGAGCGTGTCGATCGCTCCAATCACGGCCCCCCGCGTGCAAACCGCGGCTGAGTGCTGTCCGACTTGCGATCAGCCCATTCCGCGCGATCGGGCGGAAGAAATCAACGCGCGCATTCGCTCTCAGCAGCAAGCGCACGAGACCGCCGTCACCACGCGCCTAGGACGCGACTTCGCGCTCCAGAAAGCCAACGTAATCGAAGCAGCAAAGCAGGAGGGCGCCGCTGCGCTCGATCGGGAACGTAGTCAGACTGCGGCCAAGATGGCCGCAGCGCAAGAGCAAGCCCGCACCGAGGTCCAGCGAGCGCGGCAGGAAGCCGACAGCGTTGCCGCCGAGCGTATTGCAACGGTCGAGCGTGCTCGTGAGCAGGACAAATCAGCCGCCGACGCCCAATTCAGTGCGCTTCAAGAGCAGCTGAACAAGACACGAGAAGATGCCGCCGCGAACGAAGCGCGCATCCTTGCCGAGGCGCGTGAAGTTGGTGTTAGGGAAGCCAACGAAAAAATCTCCAATTTCCAGCGCGATAGTCAGGCCTCCGAAGCCTCGCTCTTGGGCCGCATTTCCGAAATCGAAGCGGCGAAAACGACCGCTCAGGAAGCCGTCGCCGCACTTCAGGCTCGCTTCGATCAAGCCCAGAACGACCACGCAGAGCGCGAAGCGCATGCGCGCGAAGAGGGAAGAGCGGCCGGTACCGCGACCCTGCAAGCGAAACTCGAGCAGGCAACGAACGCCAAAGTCGCTGCGGAAACCAGCGTTGCCGCTTCCCAAGCCGAGCGCCAAGCGATTGCAGAGCAGCTCGCTGCTTCAAAGCTTGAACTTAAGGCCCAGAAAGACAACCACGCCGTCGATCTCGTGCGGGCCATTCGGGAAACGCGCGAAGCGCTGACTACCGACAAGGACAAAGCGGTCCTCGAAACCGAGGCGCGCACGTTTGCGGAACGACAGAAACTGCAAGCAACGGTGCAAAATCTGACTCGGCAGCTCGAGACGCTCACCGCGCATCAACGCGGTGAGGGCGCCGAAATCGATTTGTTCGAAGCTCTGAAGGGTGCCTTCGAGGGTGATCGCCTTCGCCGAGTGAAGCCCGGCATCGCCGGCGCGGACATCATTCACGAAATTATCCGCAACGGGAAGGTGTGCGGAAAAATCATCTACGACTGTAAGAACCGCAACGACTACAAGGTCTCATACGCAACCAAACTGCACTCTGACCAATTGGCGGAGCGGGCGGAGTTCGCCGTTCTGTCGAGCAATCACTTTCCGGGGAAAGCGAGCCAGATGTATTTGGACCAGGGCGTGATCGTTGCTTGCCCCGCTCGGGTGGTCACTCTCGCACAACTATTGCGTCGGCACGTGCTGCAGCTGCACGAGCTTCGGGTCAGCGCCCAGCAGCGCGAGGCCAAAACAGAGAAACTGTACAAATTCATCACATCCGAACACTGCCGCCAGCTTCTAGACAGTGTTGAGAAGTTGGTCGATGACTTGATGGGACTCGATGTTAAAGAGCAGAGTGCGCATAACGCGCTTTGGGAAAAACGTGGCCGCATGTTGACTTCGGTACTGAAGGCGCATGGGGATTTCTGCAGCGCCCTGGAGCGCATCATCGGGACCGCGGACTAGCTCATGAGTGCCGCCAAGCAAACAGCTGATTTCACAGCCGACGCAGCGCCAGCCGAAGTGAGCAACGTTGTGAACCTACAGGAGCGCAGGCTCGATCGTACCGTTCTGCGCACCTACCGAACCGAAGCAGACATCGATCAGATTCTCCCCAATGAAAACCAGCCGCGTATGGGCCCCAAGATCGATGAGGAACTGCAACGCCAGATCGAAGCGAACGGCGGCATCTTTGAGCCTCTATTAGTTGAGCCGCATCCCAGCCTGCCAAAGAAGTACCGCATCATCGACGGTGATCGCCGCTGGACCAATTCCCGCGTGCTAGTCGATCAGGGCAAGACACAGTACCGAAAAATCCCGATCGAAGTCACAGACCGTACCCTTTCCGAAGAAGAACGCCTCCGCGTCTGGATCTATATCCACCGGCAGCGAAAGGAATGGGACGCCCGCGAAAAGGAAATGGTCGCCTACCGCCTCGTCGACCTTATGGGGCGTGCCAGCGCCGCCAACATCCTCGGCATTACCGTCCGAGAGCTTGACAAGCTTGTCGACATTTTCGAGCTCTCTGGAAAGTTCGTCAGTCTGCGCGACCCAAGCGCCGCCATCACCTGGTCTCGCGAGCTGATGGGCGTCAGCAAAAAACTTATGACGCCGAGCGTCATCGACGCCGTCGTTACCAAAGTGAACCAGAAGCGCATTACCAATTCCAAAGATCTGCGCAAGTTGCGAACCATCCTCCGCGACCCGGTCGCCCGAGCGAACTTTCTAACCAACGATGGCGACCTCGAAACCGCCATGCTCCGCGTTGCCCCTCCGGAACCGCAGCCAGAAGGTGGGCTTGTGGACGAACTCAACGCTGCAGCCGAAGCGATGAAGCGTGTGCCCTGGACCACTCTCGAGCAATTGAAAGGCAACGCCGATATCCTGCGTCGCATAGACGAGACTGAAGCGCTGCTGCGTTCCTTGCGGAAAACACTAACCTAACAAACTGAACTAATGAGCGAAAATGCCAGGCGAAGATATCCTTACACTTCTTCGATGCCTATCGCGAGGGAGCGTCACTTGGTGTCGTACTTGTTGAGCTTCGTTGCATTGGCGGTCTGGGCCTAAAATACAGTCTTTTTTCAAGGCGACAACCGGTAATTTTCGCGCGCGCAAACCCTTGGTTGTGAGCAACGATGGATTTGTTTCGGGACTGCGCTAAGCGAGTCATAAGGAAGACGGGCCAGTCGACGGCTATCGATAAGTTATTGGCAAGGGCACTTGCGGCGATGGACCACACGGAAAATTCTATAGAGCAACGTCACAATGGGTTCTGCGGAGATTTATAAGAAGGTATCGTCGTGCGCCGAACTTGAGGCCGCGCTCAGTGCGTTCTCATCCGAGGTTGTCTATCGAGGTCAGACAAAGCATCACGTAGATGCAAATGGCCATTTGAGTATGACAACCTCGTTCGCACGAGAGGGCTGTGTGCCGCCTCTCATGCTCAAATGGATTCAGTACGCGAATAGCGTCATGCTTGCGTTGCAGGGCCAAGAGGGACCGCTCGCGTCGGAAGGACGAACGCAGGCGATCCTGCAGCACTACGGGTGGCGATCCTTTTATGTTGATGCGAGCACAAATCCGGCTGTCGCAGCGTGGTTTGCATCCCATCAATTCTCAAGCAATATGAGCGTTGAGATGTGTGAAGACGCATACGAAGCGGGTGTGTGCCTGATCAAACAAGCTGCCAAATACACCTTGTCCGAGAACGAGACCGGGCATCTGTATGTGATCTCGAAAGCGGAGGTTATTCGAAGCGGCGCTGACTGCGATGACCTGGGTGCGGAAATCAGTACGGAGCCCGGATTTCGGCTCAGGTTCTTGGAACAGGAGGCGTGCATGTTGGGCTCCTTCCAAGCAGGCTTGCCCGAAATTTGTGTAGTCGCCCACATTGAGGCACCAGTTCAGGTTTTAGCGGGTTTTTCGCAGAAGTTTGGGTTTGAAGCGACGGACTCATTATTTCCGAGCGCCCAAGAGGATCCAGTTTTTAATCTCCTGCTTGCCAGTCCCTGGGTGAGAGGAGCTGCGGATATTGGCGTTCCAACCTTCGTGCCTGGGTTGAGATTGCCGATGTACAGCAGCAATTACGTCAAGCACCTCCCGGCTTCCATCGCTTTGTATTCGCAGAAATGGGTGGACGACCCAAGCTTTGCGAGACGAATACCCGAGCTTTCTAAGGCGCTATTTGTTCGGGTGCCCGAGCACTTTGCCTACGGGGAACCGACCGGCACTTCTTCGTTTCCACTCCTAACGGATCAGCTCAAGCGGCATGGGGCCGTAGTCATTGAGTTCGACGGCTTGTTTCGTTACGCCGAGCGGTGCAAGGAACCCTCGTACTACAAGGGCGTCAACCTGACACTTGAGGCTGAGCAGGTGAGCGTCTGCGCCTTGGTTGTCACGCACCCCGGCATGACACTTGCCGCTTGGGGTGCTGAACTCGGCTGGCATTATTCAGTTTCATCAAGTAGCCAGTGGATCAGAGCACCACAGAAGAGCGACTGTCCCTGTAACGCGCCGCACCGGCACGAGCAGTTATTTTGTCCGATCGAACGCATTGAGGATGGTCTTCAGGCGGCAAAATCGATGATGATTGGCCCGCTTTCAATGCGACTCGGGTATGCCTAGTACGCGTGCCTGTTCTCCAAGGCCGCTGAGGGCTGTCATCCGGACAACCACACACTACTCGTGTAGAGACAAGAGGACGCCACGATCGGTCGCAACGGACCTGTGTGCAAAGAAGCGGGACGGTATTCCGCAGTCCGGCCGGAGGAAGGTGGTGTTTAAAATTGGCTACGACGTCATTCGCCATCTATCGCTACTAAACGAAAAGTTTTGTCGTATCTTCTGCGGACGAAACGTATACACCGAAGTCCCCGGGACCTCGACGCGACCTTGTCTCAAATCGCCGAGCGCCTTTCCCTCGCATACCAATTGAAGCACGCATGACTACAGGACCCATCAAGAGCCAAACCCGCAAGTTGACCTACCCGTGGAGACGCTTCTGGTGTGCGCGCGGCGGTGCGATCGATCTGTCTGATTCCGGTTTCATGAGGGACCCTGAGATCTACCCATGGGGCGCCGCTCGCGCCGAGCCGCTGACCTTGGAGAGACTCTCAAACCACCGTGCACTCATTCTTCTCGGCGAACCTGGGATGGGTAAGTCGATGACACTGCAAGAGGAGCACGCTCGCCTCACCCAAGGCGGTGCGAGTGGTGTGACCTCGCTCAGGGTAGACCTAAGGGCGTTCTCCAGTGAGGACCTCCTCTAGACGTATATATTCGAAAGCCAGGAATTTCTGGCTTGGGTTCGTGGCTCGTCGCAACTGGTGCTACACCTGGATAGCATGGATGAAGTGCTGCTGCGGATTGATTCGATCGCCAGTTTTCTAGCGGACGAGCTTCCGCGCCATCCCACCGAGCGGCTCTCGATCCGAATTGCCTGTCGTACAGCTGTTTGGCCCGCGCAGACTTTGGAACCCGCTCTGAAGCAAATCTGGGGTGAAGCTGCGGTCGGCGCCTTCGAGCTGGCACCATTGCGTCGCACGGATGTCACGACTGCGGCGTCGATGCAAGGCATTGATACCGGAGAGTTCGTCCGCGCCGTGTTTGAAGCTGACGTCGTGCCTTTCGCGATAAAACCTCTGACCCTCAATATGCTGTTGGAGATATACAAGCGCGAGGCGAACCTGCCACGCAGCGTTCGGGATATTTACCAACGCGGGTGCTTGATGCTTTGCGAAGACATGAACCCTAGCCGCCGCGATTCAGGTCGTTTGGGCTCCCTGACGGCGCCTCAGCGCCTGTGCGTTGCCAGTCGAGTGGCCGCCACCACGATGTTAGCGAACCGCTACGCCATTTGGACGGGACCGGATTCCGGAGATATTCCCCCAGAAGATGTTTGTGTGTCTGCGCTCGCCGGGGACATTGAGGAGGTTAATGCCACCCCTTTCGACGTGAGCGATGCCCACATCCGTGAGGTCTTGGATACCGGGTTGTTTTCGGCGCGCGGGGCGCAGCAAATGGGGTGGGCCCATCAAGGGTACGCTGAATTTCTCGCCGCCGAATATCTGGTCGAGAAGGAGGTATCACCGGCTACCGTCCTTAAGATTCTCCGGCACGCAGATGGGGGTCTTATCCCGCAGCTCTCTGTAGTCGCTGCGTGGGCCGCCTCACTAAGCGCAGCGATTCGTCAGGCGCTATTTGACAGTGACCCGGTCGTACTGCTACGTGGCGACCTGTCGAGCTGGGACGACGACGAGAGATCTGCGTTGACGAGTGCATACCTAAGGGCCCTGGAGGAGAGTCGGACGAACGACTTCCAAGTCAACATTGCGAGCTTTTATCATCGGCTCGCCCACGCTGGCTTAGGTGCGCTGCTGCGCAGGTATATCACCGATTCGGGTAAAGCCGTCATGAGTCGCCGTGCTGCAATCATGATTGCGGAAGCATGCTCGATCACCGAGCTCGAGCCTGAGCTCACCGCGCTGGCGCTGAATACGAAGGAGGACAACTCTCTACGCGCGCGGGCCGTCGCCGCACTCCGCACCTGTGGGGGAGTCAGCGTTATTCCGCTCATGCTGCCCTTGGCGCAGGGGCAAGCAGGCGAGGATCTGCAAAATGAACTCCGCGGTTATGCCCTGCAGCTCTTGTGGCCCAAGCATCTTTCAGCCACCGACTTTTTCGCGAGCGTTGTCCCGCCGAACGAAGGGTTTACTGGCTCTTATGTGATGTTCCTGCTCTTCATCCTGCCTGACTCGCTCGCGGTCTCTGACTTGCCGGTAGCTTTAGGTTGGGCGCGGTCGTACATCGCTTCGGTGGGCCAATCGGATGTCCTGCATCTTAATTCGCTGGTGGACTCCATCTTCGTTCGGGCGTGGGCCCATATTGAGGAAGACGCCATCCTCAACGAGCTGGTCGCCTATGTCCGCGCATGCGTCCGTCAAGGAGGAGAGCTGTTTCGTGGCGCCGGACGTAAGGAACGCGACGCATTTTTGTCGGCCCTAAAATCCAAAGCCGAGCCGCGGCGCCGCTTCCTCCGCGCGCTCGCCCGCGAAAAGATGGACCGCATCCACGTTTACCCGTTCAGGCGAGATCTTTTCATACAACACGAAGACCTGGCTTGGCTGGTGGACGTAGCGCCGGGGGGTGATGCGTTTGATTCCACACTAAACGAAGAGACGCTGTGCAATCTGGTGGTGTGCGCCTACAACACTGACGACACTCGCCAGTTCGAGCAACTGCAGACTGCGGCATCACGTTGGGCGTTGCTCTACGGGCGATATCGATACCTGTTTGAGGGCATTCCTATCGACTCTCCGGAGGCACAACAGGCGAAGGAAACGCATCAGATGATGCAGTCGTTCAAGCAGACGGCACCACCGCTCCTGACGCCTTCGCCTACCGAGCGCATCGCAGATGCGTTAGAGCGATTTGAAGCCGGAACTTGGCGTGCCTTCTGGTGGCTGAATTTGCATCTTACTTTGACTCCCACCAGCCAGTACTATGGCTCAGATCTTGAGTTCGACCTCACCTCACTGCCAGGTTGGGCGCAGGCGGTCGCGCCGACGCGCGAGCGAATAGTGAAGGCCGCAGAGCGTTATCTGATGGTCGGAAAGACTTCGGTGATGAATTGGGTGGCCACCAATCATTGCAGTCACAACGACTACGCGGCTTTCCGTGCTTTTCTTCTGTTACTGCGCCTGAATCCCTCGGCGTACGACCGCCTTGCGCTTGAAGTCTGGCGCAAATGGGCTCCGGCCATCGCGGCGTTGCCGGTACTGGGCGATGACAACCCGACGGAGCAGCGAGTGCAGCGGGATGCACTTGAGAAAGCGCCGGCGGAGTTCACGGCCGCGATTCGCAAACTCATCCGTTCCCACCGACGAGAAAGCGCGGCGGCAAGCAACACGGCCGTACCCGGGGCCTCGTTTCTGCATTTGCGGGGCCTCAAGCATCTTTGGGCGGACCCGAATTTCTGCGATGTCATTCTTGCCGAGTTGATGAGCGGCAGCAACACCGAGGATCAGTTTGCCGTTCTCGCCGACCTTCTGCTCTCGGTTGGGTGTGAACCGTGTCGCGGCTACATGCTAGGGCGTTTGCGAGATGGAGACTTCAACGACGAGGGCATGGCAGTCATCGCCGTGTGTGTCCTGCTTGCCTATTGTCCCGCCGAGGCTTGGCCCGCTGTCTGGCCCTTGCTAAGAGACGGGGATGAATTCGCGCGGCGTGCATTCCTGAGTTTCGCGCAACGATACTCCTTTCGTGGAGGCCGCCTGGTTGCGTTGCCCGAACGAGAGTTTGCGGAGCTATATGTGCGGGTGGAGCGCCTATTTCCAAGAAAAGACGATCCGGTGCACCCAGGCGGCAGAGCGCACGCCGTGGGTCCGTTGGAGCAAGTGGGACATATGCGTGACAGCCTTTTACGGCAGCTGGTGGGACGAGGAACGGCCGAGGCGGTGTCGGCGCTGCGCTGGGCTGTTTCTCAGCTGCCGGATCTGCCGTGGTTGTCGTTTCAGCTCCGAGAGGCGGAGCAGATCATGAGGATTCGTACGTGGACTCCGCTTTCCGTAGCTGACGTGAGGAAGGTGACAGCCAACAAGGACGCACAGCTTCTTCAAGTGCCTCGGGATCTGGCGGATACACTAGTAGAAAGCCTGCGACGCTATCAGGTGGAGTTACATGGAGAGCAGACACCCGTGCGCGGACTTTGGGACCGTCAAGCCGGTGGCAAGATATTTCGCCCCGTGGAAGAGGATGCCCTCTCTGACCACGTGAAACTGTTCCTGCAAAGAGACCTCATCCAACGGGGAATCGTAGTTAACAGAGAAGTCGAGGTAGGTCGCGTTCCTGGAGCCCCAGTGGGTACGCGGACAGACATTCGCGTGCAAGCAATACGGCGTGGCGCCGGAAACAAGGTGCTGGACATGATCACGGCTGTCATAGAGACAAAGGGATGCTGGAACAGCGCGCTGCTCACGTCGCTCAAAAGTCAACTTCACGACGACTACATGACACGATTGGGTGCTCCGGTGGGAATCTATCTGGTCGGTTGGTTCGACAAGGCGAAGTGGGATCCGGCTGACGGACGTCGGGGCGCAACCCCGGATATCAGTCGTGCAGATGCACAGCAGCAGTTCGATTCACAAGCGACCGCGCTTCCACAGGCGTCTGACGTGCGAGCGGTCGTTCTAGATTGCCATCTGCCCTGAAAGATGAGTTGTCGACGATCATTGGAGGTGGGAACATGAACTATGTGGAAAAATCGAAGTTGGTTAATGGTCGTTGAATTCGACTTCGATATCATTCGCCATCTATTGCGATCAAGCACCAGTTTTTGTCGGACCTCCGGACGGACATGGGCGCGTTAGTGGTACGGTACTGCATTCTGCGTCAACGACTTACAACGCCAGGAGATTATTGAGTGGGAGTGAATTGGGCCTTTCGGGATCTATCGCCAATATCGGCTCCCGGGCGTAACTCACTGAAATTCAAAAGATCACCTTTCGCGTCTATCTACATCTATCGCTTCCAGCGAATGAATTTGACGGTAAATCTGACGGTAAAATTTTTCTGGGCGTTCTGCTTTTTAATTTTACCGTCAGACGAGCTTCCCGATTGCACGAAGGCCTACAAATCTCGGAATTTTCGGAGCTCCGGATCACCGGGCTTGGGAAATCATAGGGTCTTTCGGTGAGAGCCACGTCGACAGAGCACGCCTCATTCGAGGCTGGCACACAGAACCCGATCACTCAAGTCCCACGAGTTGTTGCGGACCGTCCGCCGAAGCTCTTGAGAGCGCTTCGCGGTATTCTGGGGCTCTTGCTGTGACCAAATTTCATATCAGGTAGGTTCGCACGGATTGCTCGCGAGCGCAGGGGGGGGGATTCGGGGAAAATACGCAGGAAACCCGTACGATACTCCCTTCGGTCAAGATCCACGGGAAGCGAGCATTCTGCCTTATCGGTAGTGGACGAAACCGCCATTGGATTTTTAAAACGTGATCCATTATTAGTCTGAGCGTTGGGCCCAATGATACGTTTCCGGGACATACAACAGGGAGTGTTGCTGGACATGCAGGGAAAATCAAAGCCAAGACTTGACGCGTTGTGCATCGACACGTCCTCCTTTGTGTACATCAATGTGGTTGGTCCCCGGCAGGAACGATTTACTTACTCGTCAAGGAAACCCGATGAGCTCTGTTAAGACCATCGCTCAGTTCAGGCAGCTGCGAGAGCAGGCCCTATGGAAATTGCTCGCCTCGCACAACGCACCGGTCGTGCTTGCCGTGTTTCAGGAACTGCTCTTGGGCGAACACAGGGTCGTGCCGGCCTCGGCCTTACACGAGCGGCTGACGCAGGAACTTCAGGGACTGAAGCAAGCCGGCGAAGATATGACGCAGTCTGCACAGGCGTACATTGCCGCGTGGCTATCCGAGGGTTGGCTCACCAGGCGACTGCCGGCGGGTGTTCAAGAGGAACAGTACGAGCTGACGACGGATGCGGTCACCGCCATCCGCTTCTTGCAAGGCGTGCTGCAGCCTCGGGCGCTTGCCACCGAAAGCCGGTTGGCGACCGTCATGCAGCAGTTGACCAAACTGGCCGAGGACACCAACCCCGACCCGGAAAGCCGCCGCGAGGCATTGCTAGCGGAGCGCGCTCGCATCGACCGTCAGCTGGACGAAATGGGTCGCGGCATCGTTGAAACGATGCCCACCGAACGGGCACTTGAGCGCGCGCGGAATGTGATTGCGCTGGCGGACGAACTGGCGGCCGACTTTCGGCGGGTGCGCGACGACTTCGACCAGCTCAATCGTCAACTGCGCACGGACCTGTTGAACAACGAGGGCAGTCGCGGCCAGGTGCTGGAACAGCTGTTCGCAGGCATGGACCTCATCGGTGAGACGCCAGCGGGCAAGACCTTCTACGCGTTCTGGCGTCTCCTTACCGACATCGAGCAAGCGACTATTTTTTCCGAGGCCCTGACAGAAGTCATCGGCCGCGACTTCGCCAAGCAACTTGGTATGGAAGAAAAACGCTTTCTCCGCAATCTCACCAATCGGCTGCTGGACGAGGGCAGCTTGGTCCACGAAGTGCTGCAGACATTTTCGCGCAGTCTGCGCACCTTCGTTCAAAGTCGCGAATACCTTGAACAACGACGGTTCACCTCGGTACTGCGCGTGTCACAGCGGGATGCGCTTGCGATCAAGGACGTGGTGCGAGCTAATCAAGATATCGGCTTTAACTTGTGGCTGACGAGCGCGCGCCTGCGCTCAGCATCCCAGTGGCGCTTATACGACCCCGCCGAGCGGATGGCCGACGCCAGCATGAAGGATGCGCCGGCGTCCTCCATGAGCCTGTACGACATCGCGGGCATGGTGCGTAACTCCGAAATCGACTTCGCTCTGCTCAAGCGCAACATCCATGAGCGGTTGCAGCACTCCAGCGTGGTCGGCATCGATGAGCTACTTCGCGTCTATCCGGCCACCCAGGGTCTGGGATCCGTGGTCGGCTACATTCACCTCGCGGTACGCTTTGGCCAGGTTACACCCAGCCAGGTGCAGGTGACCTGGAAAGGAATGGATAGCGTGCGCCGCGCAGCGTCCGTGCCCTCAGCCTACTTCCTGAAGGAAAAACAACATGAATTCGCCCGTTGACACTGACATCGAAGACGTCGACCTCGAGCCGGCTGAGCAGGACGACAGCGCCATCGAAAGCGAAGCACGCTTCGAAGGCGACACGGGTACCTTGCCTGTCCCTGCCCGGCGCGTGCTGGTGCGTCTGCTGCAAGGACCATCGTTGGACGCGCGCAGGCACGAGAAGCTGTGGAACCTGCTGAAACGCCATGAAGTGGCACTGCGCTCACGTCTTCACGATATATTCTTGGAACTAGTGCTCGACAACCAGAGTCGCGTTGCTTTCACCCGGCAGGTGACCTCTGAAGAAGTGGACATCCCCATACTGCTGCGCCGACAGAGCCTGAGTTTCATCGAATCGGTCCTCTTGCTCTTCTTGCGTCTGAAGCTCACGCACTCGGATGCCCAGGCTGAACGTGCCGTGGTCGACCGGATAGAGATGCAGGAGTACCTCAAGGCCTACGAGCGCAGCGACAACGTAGACGTTTCCCGCTTCGGCAGGCAGATGGACGGCGCCATCGAGAAGGCTAAGAAGCTGGGTGTGCTACTCAAACTGTCCGGCGCGGACGACCGCTACGAGGTGTCAGCATCCTTGCGACTGATCTTCCCGGTCGAGGAAATCGAAACGCTC
>Ga0193728_1001087_pt1 | contig 13693 bp, 7 predicted proteins | sample U1c1metaG_FD_143037 | JGI IMG/M metagenome (GOLD analysis project Ga0193728, IMG submission 143037) | Soil microbial communities from a riparian zone of the East river system, Colorado, United States - U1c1 | ecosystem: Environmental > Terrestrial > Soil > Riparian zone | place: USA: East River...
GCCGCGGTCCTCGCCTGATGGCCGCTACTTGGCCGGACTTCATGCGGACAATCAACGGCTCATGCTTTTCGATTGGAAGACGCATCAGACTACCGAGCTGGCAAAAGCGAATTTTATTTCCTGGCCGGAATGGTCTCGAGATTCCCAATATATTCACTTCGGCTTGGGTAATAAGCTGGTTAGAGTACGTCTCAGCGACCGGAAGCTTGAGGAGATCAAGAACGTCGAAGACATGCGGCGGTTGTTCGGATTCCGCCCGACCGGATTCTTCACCAATTGGTGGGGCTTGGCTCCCGATGAGTCGCCTCTGGTCTTGCGCAGTGCCGCCACCCAGGAAATTTACGCCCTTGACGTGCACCTGCCCTAAGCCGGCGGAAGTGCATCAGGTCCGCCGAGTCACAAATGGATGGTCGGCAATCCAGAAGTGCTCCAAGATTGGCCTCCCAAATTAACTCCGAGCTGCAGTTCTCGCTGTCGCTGTTTTTGCCGCGCCAAGCGCACAGCCGTTGAAGAAAGCGGATGGGCAAATTGCGCGCGTATTTGATTTTCCAGGAAGAAATCATAGCCGTCAGTGGTGCACAGGCGAGGCGGTGCCAAATCTACTCTGCCCTGAGAGCCTCGATGGGGTCCGTGGTGGCGGCACGTAGCGCGGGCACCATTGCCGCTAGAATGGTTACGATCACCAAAGTTCCAGCCACGCCGGCGAGCGTCGAAGGATCGTAAGCCGAAACACCGTAGAGCATCGCTAATACAAACCGCGTTGTGAAGAGCAACGCAACTGTACCCAACAAGAGTCCCAAGCTCAGCAATCCGAACGCTTCCCTTAAGACCATCCGCAGCACCATCGCGCGCGTCGCGCCCAGGGCCATGCGTACACCAAGCTCGCTAGTCCTTTGTGCCAGGCCGGCAGAGAGGAGCGCATATAATCCTAGTGCGCTCAATAGCAGTGCCAGCACGCCGAAGAAATTTGCTAGCAGGGTGATCAATTCTTGACTCCCCAACGCAGCGTCCATTTGTTCGCGCAGCGTAACGAAGATCACTAACGGCACCGTGGGCGCAATTTCCGCAAGCGCTTTGCGAAAAGCCGCAACGGCTTGCGCCTTTGTGCGCGAGTGTATCAAGAACACCAGGTTTCCCAGATTATCGATTCGTTGCGTCGATAAGGGCAGGTAGATAGTCCGCGGCGGCCCTTCCCGGATGTCAGAAAACTTAGCGTCTTCCGCCAATCCAATCACGCGGCAGGCTACCGAATCGGGAAACTCCTTGGCGTCCTTGCTCCGCACATATCTTCCCAACGCCTGCTGATGCGGAAAGAAAAACGCAGCGGCCGACTGGTTCAAGATGCACACGTCGAGTTGACGCTCATTTTTCTCAAACTCGCGGCCCGCCAAGATGCGGGTCCTCATCGTCCGGAAGTATCCGGGACCAACATCGTTATAAGGTAACTTGGTATCCTCGGGAGGATTGGGCCCGTCGGCCACCGCCTGGAAATCGGCAACGATCTTTTCTCCGGTCATCGGCGTCTGCGACGTGGCCGCCGCCGCATCCACGGCCGGCATCTCCGTCAGGCGGTCCACCATGCGCTGATAGAGGTTCAGCTTGGCGTCGCCTTTTTGATGCAGGAGATACAGTGGAGAGGTTTGTATCGTTACGTGATCCAAATCGAAGCCGGTGTTCTCGCTGCGCAGCTTGATCACGCTTTGTGACAGCAGCAGTGCCAACACTACCAACACCAGCGACATCGCCACCTGAATGGGAACAAACATGCGGCCGGCGATCCGCCGGCGCCCGCCCAAAGTGTTGCGAGCTTTCAACAGTAATCCTGGATCAGTATGAGCCGCTCGCCAAGCTGGCAGTGTCCCAGACAGCAGAGTAGTCAACACCGCGAACACCGCTGTCATCCAAAAAATCGACTGGTCGGGATGCACAGACATCGATTCGAACATCATCGGGTCGCGGAAGAAACGCAGCAAGAAACTGCTGCCGTACCAGGCCGCGATAGCACCCAAGCCGCTGCCGCCAAGGGCGATCACGAAACTCTCGGTCAGATATTGACGCACCAATCTCATTGGGGAAGCCCCTATTGCCGTACGCACCGCAAACTCCCGCTCCCGCGCGGCGACACGCGACACCATCAGGCCGCCAATGTTGACGCAACACAGCACCAACACGGCTGCCACCAGGCCTTGCATCAAATACAAAGGTTTGGCGTAAGTACGGCTCACGTAGGTCGGCAATCCACTGCGCGCAGAGCTGGCCTTCAGGTAGGCTTTTTCAACGTACGGATCATGCTGGTACTTCGGAGGAATAAACCGGTCGAACAAACTCTTCTGCAGGTGCGTCAACTCCGCATTTCCCTGCGCCAGCGACACTCCTGGTTTCAGCCTTCCGATTACGGAACTACCAAAAGTCGAATCCGAATCGTCCAGGACATTCTTATTCGCCAGAACCGACGCGAACTGGAAAGGCAGATACATCTTCGGCTCTTCGCCTGGCCACACCCCGTGGAAGTAAGGCGGCGTAATACCGACGACTGTTACTGGCACGTCTGAAATCTCGATCTGCTTGCCCACGATATCCGCGGCGCGATTGTAGAAATCGCTCCAGAAGCCATAGCTCAAAACCACGGGCCAGCCGCCGCGCGGGCCACCGCGCACATCGTCATACGGGGCGATCAAGCGGCCCCGGTAAGGCTGGATCCTCAGCACATCGAAGGCGTTGCCGCTGACCAGTACCGCCAAATATCCCTGGACAGATCCGTCCTTGTCTTTGATCAGTACTTGGTCGCCACCCCAGGCGGACAGGTCTCGGAAAGAGGACTGTTCCTCGCGTAGGCCTTGCAGCATTCGGTATGGCATGAAGGCATTGTTCTCTTCCGAATCGGGTTCCGCCGCGCTCGGTATCCCAATTTTCACCAGATCATACGCGTCCGGTGTTGGCAAACTCCGAAGCACCAGCCCATAGAGCAGCGTAAAGATGGCGGTGTTTGCGCCGATGCCGAGAGCCAATGTGAGGACCGCGGTAAGGGAGAGGACGGGGTTTTTGCGAAGCGATCGCAGGGCCAATACGACGTCGCGATACCAGCCGCTCAGCATGCCCTGAGTGTATCCGAAAGTGACCCAAGATTGGCCTCCCCAATTACTGAAATTGAAAATGCATCAAAATCAGCACTGACAAACGACTTTAGTTTTCGCTGTCGCTGTTTTTATCACGCCGCGTGCGCAGGCGTTGGATGAAGCGGATGGGGGTGCCCACAAAATCAAATTTGCCCCGGATTTGATTTTCGAGGAAGCGTTCGTAGCTGAAGTGCAGGGGATTTTTTTGGTTGGTGAACATCAGGAATGTCGGCGGAGCGATTTTGGCTTGCGTCATGTAATAGATCCGCACCGGCCGCGCCTTCGGGGTCGTGCCGCGCTGTAAATCGACTTCTTCCTTGAGCCAGCGATTCAGCTCCGGCGTGGAAATCTTCCGGCGGCGTGCGTTCCAGCATTGATTGATGAGCGGCCACAATTTTTCCACCCGCTCGCCGGTGCCGGCGGAAAGGAACACGATGGGCGCGTAGCTGAGAAATTTTAATTTGCCGCGAATCATTTTTTCGTATTCGAAGAGCAACCGGCCAATCTCGAAGTCCTCAGGCTTGTGTCGCTCGCCTGGGTTTCTGCGCGATTTGCCCTTGGCGCTCTCTGCATCGCGAGCTTCCGCGTTGCGCGCTGCCTTTACCGCCTGGTCCCACTTGTTTATTACGATCACCACCGAGCGGTTGGATTGCTCTGCGTAATTGGCAATCTGCGCGTCGCCCTGAGTCACGCCCTGTTCACCATCGACGATTAGCAGCGCGACGTCGCAGCGCTCCAGTCCGCGCCGTGCCATCACCACGCTAAGCTTTTCCGCCACCAGGGTGGTTTTCCCTTTTCGCCGGATGCCCGCGGTATCCACGAAGCGGTAGGTGTGATCTTCGCGAACCACTTCAGTGTCCACGTTGTCCATCGTCGTTCCCGGAATAGGTGACACGATGGAGCGTTCCTCGCCCGCCAGACGATTCAGCAGCGTGGATTTGCCCACGTTCGGGCGGCCGATAATCGCGACTTCGATTACGTCCGGGCGCTTTTCTTCCTCGATGGACTCGACCACTTCGACTTGCGCCAGAGCGGCGTCCAGCAAATCGTCAATCCCGGTGCCATGCTCCGCCGCGATGGGAAACACCGGCACACCCATGGAATGAAAGCTCGCAATATTTGCTTCCTGCGAACGCGCGTCTACTTTGTTGGCGGCAATCACGAAAGGCTTACCGGTAGTGCGCATCAGCCGCGCAAGCTCCTGGTCCAGTGGCGTAATCCCTGCGTGCGTATCGACCACCAGCACCAGCAAAGCCGCGTTATCAATCGCCACGCGCGCCTGGCGCAAAATTTCCTGCGGAATGAGCGCTTTGTCGTCGGGGACCAGTCCGCCGGTATCCACAATTTCCAGCGCGCGCCCACGCCAGTCAGCTTTGCCATAGATGCGGTCGCGCGTGATGCCCGGCTCGTCCGTGACAATCGCGCGCCTCGTGCCCGTCAAGCGATTAAACAACGTGGATTTGCCCACATTGGGACGCCCCACAATTACAAGCGATGGTAAATTTTGTGCCATGAAACTTTGAGCCACGAAAAACGGTCGCGGGCCGTTCGTGTGAATTTGTCGCGCGCACATGGATCGCGCAAAACCGCAGCAGGACGTGAAACAACTGTACCGCATCGCCGCGTCAGCCCAAAGTCAGCGATGGCGGCTCAAACCGAAAACAAAATCTGCGAGACTATCGCGACCTGGCAGGTAAATGATTTGTGTTGGAGAGCAACAGAATAAAGGGCACCGCGACCATCAGCAGCACGAAAGCCAGCACCGCCCAGCTTCAGGAATTTCCAAAACTTAAGGTGTAACCGATGCCGAAGCGCTTCGGCACCAGCAGCGCTGGATCATTTGGATTGGAGTAAAACGACCCTTTCCAGGCCACGTCAGGCGGACGCTGGCCGGTGCGGCCCAATCCCAACAGCAGCAAACTAAATGTTCCAACCGCCACGATGGGGCCAAAAACAATCCAATAGAAAAAAGGAACGCGCTGGGGCATGGGGTTCGTCCGCCGCGGCTATTGTAGTCGCAAACATTAAATTTGCCAGCCCATCGTGGGCTTCCAAGCAGGGATACTTGATTGACGGCCAACAATATCGAGGATAAAGTTTTGCTTTTGCCACCGCCGTATCTGCACACGCGGCACATTGGAGAAACAAAAACGATGCCCAAGTTTGTTATCGAGCGGGAAATACCGAATGTGGGCAATCTCTCGGACAGCGAATTTTGCGCCGCGGCACAGAAATCGCTGCAGGCTCTCCGGGATATTGGCCCACAGATACAATGGCTGCACAGTTATGTCACCGGCAACAAGATTTACTGCGTTTATCTGGCCCCCGACGAAGCCACAATCCAGAACCACGCGAACAAAGCTGGTATTCCTGCCAACCGCATCTCCGCAGTGCGCAGGATGCTTGATCCGACCACCGCGGAGTAATTAACCGGGCCGCGAATTTTCCGGTCCGTCCGTCGCGACGCCCGAGCAGTTAGCAAAGAAACTGCAATTTCCCGAAGCAATCAACTAAACGATAAGGCTTCTTGTATCGCTTTGTCGGTCGCCATCGTCCAGCCATCCATCCATGCGGCGGCCGCTTTAGCTGGAGAGAGGGATTGCCGGGCCAGGTCCAAAGCTTTTTCCAGTCGCGTTTGCTCAGCTACGGGCAGCGGCGCGCCTAAAACACGGCGCATAGCCGCAGCCGATCCGGCCAATCGCAGAGCGCGCTCGGGTTGAGACTGCAGCGCCGCGGAACAAGCCAGGCAGTCGAGAAGGCGGGCCATGCCGCGTTTCTGCCCCAGCTCCTGAAAAAGCTTCATGCTCTCCGCGTAGTGCAAACGCGACTTTTTTTCATTGCCTTCGTCACGCGCCATGTTTCCCAGATCCATCAGGCATCCCGCGACACCCCATTTGTCGCCCAGCTTCCTGAATATGTTCAGACTCTGCTCATACAATTCGCGCGCAACCGGAATTTCCCCCTGCTCCAGGGCCACGTCGCCCTGGTAATTGAGAGACCATGCTATGCAGGTGCTATCGCCTAGTTGCTCAAAAATCACGCGGGATTCTTCATGAAGGGAGCGTGCCAGCGCATAGTTTCTCTGAGACTTCACCACGCTGGCGACGTTGCTAAGTGCGCGGGCCACCATCGCACGGTCATTTAAACCCCGCCAGACCGCCAGACTCTCTTCGAACAGGGACCTTGCCGTGGATATGTCACCGTCGTCGCGAGCGTTTATGGCCAGCGCGTTCAAGGCGATACCTACACCACGCGTATCGTTCAATTCGCGAGCAATTTGAAGGCTCTCTTCGAACAGCGCGTAGGCTGGCCGGTGATCGCCCTGCGGAGTAGCCAGTACGCCGGCGGCGAAGAGCACGCGCGCGCGGGAATTAGAACGCGCTGCAGCTCCTTCCAGTTTGAGAAGTTTTTCCAGGCGGTCGAGGCCTTCCGTCAAATGCTCACGCGTCTCCCAGAACTGGAAGAGTGCGGCTCCCAGGCGCAGTCCCCACTCGGCATTTCCCGTGCGCGTCAACCAATCGAGCGCCGCGCGACAATTATTGTGCTCCACTTCCAGCAGACTCACCCATTCCGTGTTTGCGGGATCGGTGGCTTGCGCCGCGCATTCTTCGGCCAGCACCAGGCAATACGCCGCGTGCGCCCGTCTTATCGAAGATTCCTCGCCACTGGCAGCCAGCCGCTCCAGCCCGTACTCACGAACGGTGTCCAGTAACGCGAAACGCGGTTCGCCAGCGGATTGCTCAATCTGCCGAACGAGGCTGTTGTTGACCAGCGATCCCATGCCGTCTAACACATCTATTTGAAGATCCTGCTTGGTATTGCAGACGGCCTCAACGCCCTCCAGAGTGCATCCGCCGACAAAAACGGAAAGTCTCCGGAAGAGGGTCTGCTCGGCCGGACTGAGCAGGTCATAGCTCCAGTCCATTGTTGCTCGCAGGGTCTGCTGTCGCATCGGCAGATCTTTCGCCCCACCGGTAAGAAGCTGCAGCGAACTCTCCAGCCGCGACTGCATCGCCGATGGCGAGAGCAACTTGATACGTGCGGCGGCCAGCTCGATCGCCAGAGGCAAGCCATCCAGCCGGGTGCAAATAGTCGCCACGGCTCGCGCATTTTCATCGGTGAGTTCAAAATTTGGCTTAATGGCAACTGCGCGCGCCATGAATAATGCCACGGTGGGATTCTTCGAAAGAATACTACGCGATGTGCCGTGTTGCAGATCCGGCAACGCCAGCGTAGGCACCGGGAATTCGTGTTCGCCGTAGATATGCAACGGAGCTCGGCTGGTCACCAGGACGCGTAACTTTTGAGCGGCGGTAATTAATTCCGACACCACCGGCGCTGCCGTCAGCAGGTGCTCGAAATTGTCAAAGACCAGTAATAGGTTCGAGCGTGAGTCCTGCAAATATTCCTTCAGGCTTTGAATACTCACCGGGCGGCCCGTTTCCCGTATTCCACATCCTTGCGCGATGATCGAGGGAATGAGCGATGCATCGCTGACCGCGGCCAGTGGAATAAAACATATTCCGCCGTCGAAACGTTCGCGTACTTCACTGGCGACCTGCAGCGCCAACCGGGTTTTTCCTATTCCGCCGGGTCCAGTCAGCGTGACCATCCGGACATCCTCGCGCAGCAGTAATTCTTTAACTGCGGCGACTTCTCGCTCGCGGCCGATAAACGCCGTAGCCTGATTCGGCAGTGTGTTGATGCGAGGCGCCAAATGCCGCGACGGCGCTTCGGGAAGCCGGTCGCGAATCGCCGCCAGATCTCTGGCCAGGTCATGGGTGGAGTCGTAGCGCTCTTTGGGATTTTTTGCCAGGCATCGCTCTATAACCCAGCAAAGTGGCGCGGGTGCCTGTGGATTTAACGACGCTGTTGCCTCCGGTTGATCGCGCAGGATCGCTGCGAGAATCTCGGCGGCGCCCTGATGGGGGAACGCGCGTTTTCCCGTAACCATTTCATAGAGCAACGAACCAAGCGAAAACTGGTCGGAACGGAAATCCAACGGCAGACCGTTGGCTTGCTCGGGCGACATGTACGGCAGTGTGCCCAGAAGCGCGCCCGGGTTGGTTTCCGAGGTGCTAACGGTCTCAAGCTCCAGCGGCAGGTTAGTGTCCGTGTCCGTGCTGACTAGCTTGGCGAGACCAAAATCCAGGATTTTTACCAGACCGTCGCGGGAAACCATAACGTTCTCTGGTTTCAGGTCTCGATGCATCACGCCCGCCGCATGTGCTTTTGCAAGTCCATCGACGATTTGTGCCGCGATGCGCATTACCGTTTGCAAGGGAATGGGCCCGGCTCGCAGCATGTCGCGCAGCAACTCGCCCTCGACCAATTCCATAGCGATGTAATACGTATTCTCAACTTGTCCTAACTCGAAGATCGTGACGATATTGGGGTGATTGAGTGCGGAGGCCGATCCCGCTTCTCGCTCAAAACGTTTAACGTCCAATTTGCTGTCCGAGAGTTTGCGGGAAAGGATTTTTATGGCCAGTTCGCGTCCCAGCCGGGGGTCGCGCGCGCGGTAAACTTCGCCCATGCCGCCGGCGCCTAGCGCGCCAAGGATTTCATAGCGGCCGAAACGTGAACCGGCTGGAAGTGTCGGGGATTCGTTCTGAGATGTCACCACCCGCTTTGTCGCCTCGTCCATCGAATTACTGGATTCCATTTGTGAATTGTGGGCCCACGCATCTAATATCGGTGCAGCATAACAAATTTTTGGAGGCCGCCATTGGATATTAGATCTCTGCAAAAGCCACTGAAGGAACAGTATCGTAGCGACCCTAATTCCTCGCGGATTACCATGACCGCTACCGGCTCGCAGACCGGTACGCCCATGAGTTGTTCCGTGGATATTGGCCGCGCCATCTACCGGGCGGAAGCCCACAAAGGCGTCGGCGGGGCGGGCACCTCGGCATGTTCTGGCGATCTACTGCTCGGCGCGCTAGCGGCGTGCGCACAGATCACTTGTCAGCTCGTCGCGACGGCGATGGGAATCGCCACCGAACACGTGAAGGTTAGCGTAAGCGGCGACATGGACCTGCGCGGCACGCTGGGCCTTTCCAAGGAAGTTCCCGTGGGCTTTGAGGAAATTCGCGTCCGATTCGACATCGATGCCCCGCAAGCAACTGCCGAACAAAGGAAAGCGCTGCAGGAAAAAACGGAACAATATTGCGTCGTTATGCAAACTTTGTTGCATCCGCCAAAAATAAATACCGAGTGGACCCGTTCTTAGCCGGCGGATTTCGCCCGAATTGCTGGCGCTAGCGTGAATTCCTGCCAATATTTAGAAAACTTATCTTGAACTTGCTTGACGCGCTCGCTGGCCCGCGGGTAGTGTAATCCTACTTGTAACGCCTTATGACGGTACTTCTTCGAGGGAAGTCCGGAAATTTTCTGGGGTTGCATACTCGTGGTACACGTGGATTGTAAACACACTGAGGAGAGTTCAATAATGGGATTTATCCGCAGCCTTGCCGTGGTGCGTTTTTTTGCGATCGTCGCGCTCCTGACAGCATTCGCCTTCAGCATGTCCGCGAATGCTCAAACATTTCGCGGAACAATTCTCGGTACCGTCACCGATACCTCCGGTGCCGCCATCCCCGGCGCCACAGTTAGCGTGAAGAATACCGGCACTGGACTCCTGCGCACGGTCACCACCGATGATGACGGAAACTACAGCGCGCCCGAGTTACCCATCGGCACCTACAGCGTCACCGTAGAAAAATCTGGCTTCAAGTCCGGCTTAGTAAGTGGCATCAGCGTGGAAGTCTCCACCGAGCGCCGCGCCGACGTGATACTGCAACCCGGCGAAGTTTCCGAGACCGTGGAAGTGTCGGGAGACACTTTGACCCAGGTGGAATCCACTTCCAACACGTTGGGCGGCATCATCGAATCCACGGTGGTAACCAACCTTCCCGTGAACGGCCGCGATTATCAGAAACTAATCTTCCTCGTCCCCGGTGTTGCCGGTTCGCCAGACCAAATCACCGATTCGCCCGGTTCCTTCGGCATCTTCTCCGTCAACGGAGCCCGCGGCCGCGCCAACAATTTCCTGCTCGACGGCACGGACATGAATGACGGCTACCGCAACGACCCGGCCATCAACGAAGCCGGAGTCTTCGGCACGCCCGCGACCATTCTGCCCATCGAAGCCATCGCCGAGTTGCGCGTGCTCTCCAATTTCGAATCCGAATATGGCCGCAGCGCCGGCGGCGTGGTCAACATCGTAACCAAGAGCGGCACGGATGACATTCACGGAACGGGTTTCGAGTTTTTCCGCAACAACGCTCTCGACGCCCGCAATTTTTTCAACCAGGTTGGTTCGCCGCAGAATCCTTTTCACAATAATCAGTTTGGCGGAGCCCTCGGCGGCCCCATTCGTCGCGATAAAACTTTCTTCTTCGTCGATTACGAAGCCATGCGTGAAAAGGGCGCCGAATCCAGCACCGCCTGCGTCCCCACCGCCCAGGATATCGCCACCGCTACCACCGCAAACGGCGGAACCGTCAATCCGGTGGTCGCAGCGCTGCTGGCGAGAAATCCCTGGCCCGCGCCAAACCTCGGCGGTTCCTGCCTCAGTAATGGATCTGATGGACAGACCCCGGTGACCGCCAACGTTTCTCTGGCCACGCCATTTTCAAATCGCGTCGACAGCGCCATCGTAAAAATCGATCACAACATCAACACCAATAATCTTTTGACCGGCCGCTATTACATCGGCGACAGCACACAAAGCTTCCCGCTGGCGTTGGTCGGTGGCGGACTCGTTCCGGGCTACAACACTTCCACGCCAACGCGCGTGCAGCTCATTTCTATTTCCTACGTGTCCACCATTACACCGTCCATCGTCAACGAGGCGCGCCTGGGCTGGAACCGCTTCGCCGAGGGATTCTTTCCCCAGGACCGCAACTTCGATCCCACCAGCATCGGGCTGGACACCATAGGTCCGGGCACCGCCAATGCCGCGCCCTACAATTTTGGACTCCCCAAAATAAGCATCTCGGGACTTGCTCCTCTGGGGGCCGACAACGGCGATCCGCGTCAGCGCGTCGATACCAACTGGCACTACATTGACAATATTTCCTGGAAGCTCGGTAAGCACGACGTTAAATTCGGCTACGAATTCAGACGCACTTCCATATCCCAAATGTTCAATCGCGGCTTCCGGGGAACCCTTGCTTTCAGCACCCAGACCGATGCGACAACTGGCCTCGTGACGGAAACGGGTCTCCAGGAATTTCTCGCCGGTACGCCCACGGGCGGCTCGCAACGGCAGGGCGACACCAATCGCAACACGTTTGAAAATTCTCATGCCGGATATATCCAGGACAGTTACCGCTGGAAGAAAAACGTCACCCTTAACTTCGGCGTGCGTTACGACTATTACGGCCTCATTCAGGAAAAGCACGGCAACTTTACGAACGTCGACACCGCCACCGGATTAGGCGTGCTTGTCGGCCAGGGCCGCCTGTACCAACCCGATTACAACAACTGGGGACCACGTGTGAGCGTGGCTTGGGATCTAACCGGCCAGGGCAAAACCGTGGTGCGCGCGGGATACGGCGTTTTTTATGATGCCTTTTCTCAGGACCTCTTCATGGGGCATCTGCCGTTCAACAGCGGCTTTGATCCCGGCCCGGCCTATTCAGGATTCGGACCTAACCCCATCTCCTCGGCTAACGTAAACTCTGGTCCATTTGCCTCGGGTTCTCCGGTATACGGTTTCGCCAGTCCCATGGGGGACGCCTTCGGAGTCGATCCCAACATCCGCACGCCGTACATGCAGAATTTCAACCTGAATTTTCAGCAGGAGTTAACGCGCAAAACCGTTTTCCAGATCGGCTATGTAGGATCTAACGGACACAAATTGCTTCGCTTCCGCGATATCAACCAGCCTACCCAGACACAAATTGACGCCGCCGACACGGCGTGCAATTGCATAAACATTTATAGTGTTCCGCGCCACTACACGGCCTCGCCCTTCTTCTACATCAACTATCAGGAGGGTTCCGCCAATTCCAATTACAACGCGTTGCAAACCAGCTTGCGCGTAACCGATTGGCACGGATTTACAACCACGCTGAACTACACCTGGTCACATTCCATCGACGACGCCAGCGACGGCGAAGACTACGTTCCCAACGCGTCGCAACCGAACGACAGCACCGCGCCCATCGGTTCCAATCGCGGAAATTCCAACTTTGATGTTCGCAACCGTCTCACTTGGAATTTCGTTTATCAATTTCCCAACCGCAGAGGCAGCTGGCAACGCGTCACGGACGGGTGGGGCGTCAATGGCATCGTCACCGCGCAGTCCGGGCAGCCTTTCCAGTTGAACTACAACTTTGAAGACGATTTCGACGGCAGCGGAGAAGGCTTCGGCCGCCCTGACGTCGTGGGACCAATCCATTATTCCGGCGATCCCGCGCAATTCCTGGGCCTCACTTCGTTCGCGGTTCCGTGCACTTATCCAGCCGCAGGGGGAACCGGTTTCGCGAATAGCTGCATTCCGGGCACACGCCATTTCGGCAATGAAGGACGCAACTCCCTCATCGGTCCACATTTCCGTCAGTTTGATTTTTCCATTTTCAAAGACACCGCCATTACCGAGCGTATAAAACTAGAGCTGCGCTTCGAGGCCTACAATTTATTCAACCACCCGAATTTCGCGAATCCTTATCTTCCGGCATTTATTGCGGATGCTGCGGCGAATGGCGTTGGGACCGATGGCAGGTCCATTGGAGCCTTGCGCCTCACGGCTACCGGAGACGTGGGCATCGGCTATCCCTTCCTGGGGAGCGGCGGGCCTCGCGGTCTGCAAATCGCCGCGAAAATCAGCTTTTAGCTCTTCGCGCCCCGAAGCAGGTGCAGCTGCGGCCTTCCCATCCTCTGACTTACTCTCGAATGGCCTGGCAAACCGCCGGGCCGTTCTGTTTTCTGATAGATTGCTGGAAGTTTAAGGACCGTTCCATCGCGCGGGTCGCCAAGACACCTCGCAAACCTTTAACCGCTACGCCGTGTAAGTTTTTCGCTTCGGCTGCGTACTACCTTATGGACGCTCTGAGACCAGGACGGATGAGTTCGCCGGGAATAGCGGAACCGACGGAGGCCATCGCCCGTGCCAAGGCAGGGGACGCCCAGGCTTGGGGCCAGCTTTACCACGACTACGCCCCGGCGATTTTCCGTTTTTGCCGCCGTGCGCTGCCGACCCGGGAAGACGCCGAAGACGCCACTATGGAAGTTTTTATGAAGCTGAAAGGGAAGATCAACCAATACGACTCCTCCCGGCCGTTCTCGGGCTGGCTTTATAAGGTAGCGGCGAATCACTGCTGGGATACGCTGCGCCGCCGCAGGATCCGCCAGGACAAGGAAACCGAGGATAGCGATGAGCTTCCACTGGAACATCCCGATCCCAGCCAGCTCGATCGCTTGATCGAGCAGCGCAGCAGCGCGGAAGTACGCAAGGCGCTGGCCTGCCTGGGCAAGCGTGCGCGCATGGCGCTGGTGATGCGCTACTACTCGGATATGAGTTACGACGAAATTGCCGATGAGCTGGGCGTGCGGCGCGCTTTTGTAGG
>Ga0193728_1001088_pt1 | contig 13684 bp, 10 predicted proteins | sample U1c1metaG_FD_143037 | JGI IMG/M metagenome (GOLD analysis project Ga0193728, IMG submission 143037) | Soil microbial communities from a riparian zone of the East river system, Colorado, United States - U1c1 | ecosystem: Environmental > Terrestrial > Soil > Riparian zone | place: USA: East River...
ATCGATCGTGATGTGCGAGGCGCCTTCGTTGAGCACGACTTCGCCGGCGATCCAGAGGCCACGGATGGCTATGTGGCTGCCGCTGATGTCGATCGCCGTGCTGAGGACGTGGGCGCTCGGAGCGGCCTGCAGGGTGACGTCGCTCGAATGCGAAGCCGACAGGGCGAGGTGGCCATAGCTACCCGACGTCAGGCAGATCACGCTGCCGCCCGCTGCAGCGACGACGACCGCTGCGACGTTCGCACCCTGGCTGATCGTCTGTGTGCAGGGCGGGAAGGACGTACCGCTCCCGGCGCCGGCCACGAGCCCCGTCTGCGCCGAGCTGGCCGAAGCCGAGCCCGCCGCGTTTGACGCAGTCACGACGAGGCGCATCGTGTGCGCGGCGTCCGCCGAGGCGAGCGTGTAGCTCGGCCCCGTCGCTGCGGCGACGTTCGAGCAACTCGCGCCGGCGCTGTTGCAGCGCTGCCATTGATAGGCGTAGCCGCTCGGTTCGCCGCTCCAGCCACCTCTCATACCGGCGAGCACCTGCCCGACAATCAGCGTGCCGTTGATCGCGGGTGCGCTCGTTAGCACCGGCACTTCGGCATGCCCAGGCGCGCCTGTCGGGGTGCTCGACCCCGGCGCGCCTGGTGCGGGCAGCTTGCCGAGCCCAGACACCAGCGGCGGTTTACCCAGGGGCAAGAGCCCCGCCGGCGTCATCTTCGGCGAAGGGCCCGTTGCGGAGGACAAGTATGCAGAGACCGGACAATGCGCGCGCAGGCTTACTCCGCCGGCTCGCCACCTTCGCGGCAGCGCGCTCGTGTGCGCGACACTTCGCACGTAGCTACGACAGAACGCGTGCCGGCGCTCGCGGATGTGCAGCGCCCCTCCTCGGCCAAGCACGGTCAACCAGTAGCTCTTCGTCGCGACAAGCGGGCTCGCCGCGAGCGCAGCCGTGTTCCACGTACCCGCGCGCGGGGCCGAGATCGAGCCGGAACTCAGCAGCGCACCTGGCCGGCCATGAGCGTCCGCGTAGACGCCGACGAGGACAGTGCGTGCGGAGCTGTGATGATCGATGTAGAGATGTGCGCTCTTTGCGACGGCCGATAGGCGGGCGCGCATGAGAAACGCTTGCGATCGTCCGGGGGGCAACTCGCCCTGCCCGAGCTCGAGCGCTTCGTCGCCGGCGCCGATGCGGCCGATCGCGCCGCAGGTTCGCCTGTGGCGTAGGCGAGCGGCACCGCGAGCAGCAGCCACACGAGCGCCAGCACGAGCGGGGCACGGGCAGGCGAAGTAAACATCTTCGGCTTTGGAAGTGTGAACACAGGGCCTTCCCTATCTCGTTCCCCGCGAACGTCCCGCTCGCGAGCTTCCGCCCTACTCACTACTTACTTCAATTCTGTTTCTTGGGCCGCAACGATACATAACTCTGCCGATACAGCTCGCCGCCAGGACGAGTACGCCGCGGAACTAGCCACCGCGGCGTACTCGACGGGCCTCAGGCAGCCGGTCCGTAATGCTGGCTGGCAGGGCTCCAGTCGATCCCGATGTGGTTCGGGTTCGAGGCCAGACGATAATCGTCGATCGCCGTATTCACAAAACCAGGATTGGAGTCCTTGGAGCTGTGCGCACCGAGGCCGAATGTCCACTCGTCGTTATCGGTGAACACGTCGTAGTCCTCGCTGACCTGGTACTTGCCTGCCGGTACGTTGAACGCGTCGAATACGTTGTGGTTCAGCGCAAGCGTCGGTTTCGCCGCCGAGCCTTCCGACTGGACGACCGACCCGGACGTGCCTTGATAGGTGTTGTTCGTGATCGAGAGCCCGACGGTGTTGTCGTCGACGAACATGCCAGTGACCTGGTTGCTCGAGCTCATGCGCACCGCAAGGTTGTCGGCGATCGTCACGTTGCTGATGTCGCCGTCCTTGAGGAACGGGAAGCCCTGCGCGCCGACGCAGTCATGCACGTAGTTGCGTTCGAGGCTCAGCCCGCTCGTCGGAATCCCCGCCTGGTAGGACTGCAGCGTATCTGTATGACACGCGTCGCCGGCGCACTCGCGGATGTTGTAGATGTCGTTTTCCTTGACGGTGATGTTCGACCAGCCGTCGAAGCGCAAAGCGTCGCCCTCGCCGGTCGAGCTCGTTTCGTGGATCTGATTGCTCGCAATCGTGACGTTCGAGATCGTGTCCGAGCTGCTGCAGCCCTGTGAGCAGAGCACGCTCACGCCGTAGCCTCGCGGGTCGGTCACGTCGTTGTGTTCGATCACGTCGTTTCCACCACCGCTCGTCACCTCGATGCCGCCAGTGCTGTGGAGCTGGCTGACGGTCAGGTGCTTGCCACCGATCTGCACGCCGCCGACGACCACATGCGCACCGGGAGCTGCCGTCACCGTCGCGTTGGACGCCGGGCTAGCACTCAGCGCCAGAGACCCGTACGAACCAGCTGCGAGACACACGACTGCGCCCGGTTTGAGCGCGGCGTTGACCTGCGTCACGCTCGAGACAGTGCTCGTGCAGCTCGCGTTTTCCGCCGGTTCTTCTTTCGGTGCCGGTTCTTCTTTCGGTGCCGGTTCTTCTTTCGGTGCCGGTTCTTCTTTGGGGGCTGGTTCTTCTTTGGGGGCTGGTTCTTCTTTGGGTTCTTCGGGTTTTGCCGGTGCGGCGACGAGACCTGTTTGCGCCGAGCTCGCCGATGTCGATCCGGCGACGTTCGTTGCGGTCACGACTACCCGCACCGTGTGCCTGACGTCCGCGGCACGGAGCGTGTAGCTCGTGCCCGTCGCCCCGCCAACGTTCGCGCAGGCGCGGCCGGAGCCACTGCAGTCCTGCCATTGATAGGCATAACCGGTCGGTTCGCCTGACCAAGAGCCTCTGCTTGCGCGCAACGACTCCCCTTCTGTCGCGTTGCCGGCGATCGCCGGCGGAGCGGTGCTCACGGGAGCTGCTGGTGGCGGGGGTGCCGAGGTCGCCGGCGGCGACGGCGGCGACGTCGGCGGCGTCGGTTCGGCGGGCGGTACCGGTTCGACCGGTTCGGTGGGCCCGACTGGACCGATGGGCCCAATCGGTTCAGTTGGCGGCGTGGAGGCGGTTCCGGTCAAGTACACCGACGGCGAGCAGTCCGAGCGCTTTGCGCCGCTCGTCCACGATGCGGGCAACGCGCGCAAGTCGCTCTGCGCGCTCAGCTCGCTGGGACAAGCGCCTGCACGATCGCGATAACGGAATGTGCCGCCCTTGGCGAGCAGTGCAAGCCAGTATGTCCCTCCAGAACCGAGCCGACTGGGTTCTAGCGCGACCGCGTTCCAAGTTCCCGCCTTCGGCGCACGAAGCGAAGCCGAGCTCAGCAGGGCTCCGGGGTGGCCGCCTAGATCGCTGTAAAGACCGATGAGCAGTTTGCGTGCTTCGTTGCGCGTGTCGACGTATACCTCAGCGCCTGTCGCAGTTCCAGAGTCGGGCGCACGCAGCGCGAACGCTTGAGACTGGCCGGCATTCAAGCGATCGCGACGGGAACCGATCGCGCGTTCCCCGAGCAATGCCGACATAGCGAGCGAATTGACTTCGAATGTTGATGTTGTGTCAACTACTCGACTGTTATTGGGTGTGCGTGCGGCGCCATGCTTGCGAGCCTTGGCGCCTGGCGCATGCCCGTTTGCGGCAAATGAGTTGCCGGCTGCGAGAGCCGAGCAAGAGATCGATAGAACGCACGGTATGAGTAGTGCGACAAAGCGACGCATTCTAATTTTTGGCATCTGAGATGCCTCCTTTCCCAAGGCGTCAGCGCATCCGTTGTCTCTCGACGCCTTCTCTCCGGTACTTGACCGTCGGAGCAGTCCCCTAAACACCGATTGTTCGCGACGCGCCCGCACTCTCGCGAAAACCCCCGCAATCGGGCCTAAACCGCATGAACGAAACAACCCGGATGAGCGCACGCGAGACAAGCGGCGGCGCCGACTAGGCAGACGCGCCGCGCATCGTCTAGTTTCGCGGAGTGAACAGCATCGAGAGCGACGTCCGCGTGGTGCTCGCCGACGATCACCACTTCTTCCGCGAGGGTCTGCGTGGCGCGCTCGAGGCCGAGGGCATAGCCGTCATCGGCGAGGCGAGCGACGGCCTCGAGGTAGTCGCGGTCGCGGCAGAGCTCCGGCCGGATGTGATCGTGATGGACCTTAAGATGCCGCGCTGCTCGGGGATCGAAGCGACGCGCCGCATCTTGGCGACTCAGAGCGACATCCAGATTGTCGTGCTGACAGCCTCGGCGGACGATGCTGACGTCGTCACAGCACTGCTCGCCGGTGCGTCGAGCTATTTGCTCAAGGATGCGAAGCTCGATGACCTCACACGAGGGATTCGTCAAGCTGCAATCGGCGACGCCGTACTCTCGGGAGTGGTAGCGAGCACGCTGGTCGCACGCGTGCGTGCAAGCGGCGTCGAGCAAGCCGAGGAGCCGAGCAAGACGGCTAGCGACACCCAGTTGACGGCGCGCGAGAGCGAAGTACTGAGGCTGATCGTGACGGGGGCAGACAACGCGACGATCGGCAACGAACTGTCGATCAGCCCGCATACGGTCAAGCAGTACGTGACGAATATCTTTGAGAAGCTCGACGTGCACAGCCGGGTGCAGGCCGCCGTGCACGCGATCCGCACCGGCCTCGTCTGAGCGCACGCAGCACCGCCGACATGTCCACAGCGCTCACGGTGCGGCAGCGAACGAGGTGTTCGGCGAAAGACTGGGCATGCACTCGGCGTTGATTCGCCATGGCCACAGAAGCCCGCAACACTGCACTGAGCACATCCGGCATGAACGTGTACCACGAGGACGAGGAGCTGATTCAAGCTTGGCAGTGGAAGTCGCCGCCCCTGCGAGCGCTTGACGACATGGTGCTCGACCTGCTCGACGACGGTCCCGCACGGGTGCTCGACTTGGGCTGCGGCAGCGGCCGGCTGTCGGCGGCGCTCGGCGGCGCCGGCTTTCAGGTGGACGGCATCGACGTCGAAGCGCGCGCCGTCGAGCTCGGCAGGCGCATCTTGCGACGCAGCGGTGTTAGCGGCGTAACGCTCTATGACGGCGACGCGTTCGACTCGGAGCATCCGGTTGCGACGGGCAAATACGACGCGATGGTCTGCGTTGAGGTACTCGAGCACGTCGATCGGTGGCGTGAGTTGCTGAGCCGCGGCATCGAGCTGCTGCGGCCTGGCGGTCAATTGGTCGTCACGGTGCCGCGCGATCCGAAGCAGTTCACGATGCTCGACGAGTACGGAGGGCATCTGCGCCGGTTCGACGACGAGGAACTGCTGAGCGCACTACGCGACAGTTGCGAGGACATCTATGTGCGCCGCCCCGGATGGCCGACAATGCGCGGCATCGTGTGGATCTACACGCGCCTACTGCGCGTTCTTGGTCGTACCTATGACAACGAGGCGCGCACCTTGTGGCGCGAGCCGGGTGCGCTTAAGCGTTTCGCGATCTGGGCCACGTACAGGCTGTTGAAGTTCGATGACCTGTTCGCGGGGCTGCCGTTTGGCACGCATCTCGTCGTCAGCGCTCGCAAGCGCACAGACGCGACCGCCTGAACGCGAGCGATGAGCTAGGCGGCTGCCGAGGAGTCGATCGCGCGGATCGCAGCGGCACGGTCAGCGACCCCGAGCTTTGCCACGCCAGCGGAGACGTGACGGCGGACGGTGATCGGCGATAGCGAGAGGACCTCGCCCACCTTCACGGTCGACATGCCCGAGTGAAGCATCCGCAGAATTTGTGACTCCCTGCGGCTCAGCTCGACGCCGCCAACGCGGACCGGGTGTGCAACCGCGTCGAAGTCGCGGAGCTCCTCGAGCACACGCCCGACGAGCGCTCGTGGCAGCGCAGCCTCTCCTTTGAGCACGCCGCAGAGCGCGGCGGGAAGCCGCGAGGGAGGGGTGTCCTTCGGCAAGTAGCCGACGGCGCCGGCGCGCAGCGACGCAAGCACGTCCTCGGTGCTCGTAGACACTGTCAACATCACGACGGATGTAGAGGGCGCGATTGCGGCGATCGCCGCAGCGGCCTCTATCCCACCGCCTGGCATGCGGATATCGAGCAGGCAAACGTCTGGACGCTCGCGCAAGGTCGCGCTCACGGCACCCTCGCAGTCGGCTGCTTCCGCGACGACATCGAAACCGCCCCGCATCAGCGCCATTCGCACGCCGAGCCGGATGCCCTGATGATCGTCGGCGATCACAATCCTTGGCGCTGCTGTTTCGCTCACGGAAGCAGCGCCTCGAGAATCGTTCCCTGACCCGGAACGCTTGCCACCCGCAGCAGCCCACCGAGCGCGTTGGCGTGGGTCGACATGCTGTCGAGCCCGAAGCCGGATCGCTGCGCACCTGGATCGAACCCCCGACCCATGTCGCCGACTCGCAGGAGCCACTCGCCGCCATATTCGAGCACCACCGCTACGTCGGCGGCGGCGCCGTGCTTGACCGCATTGGTGACGGCCTCGCGAGCGATGTGGACGAGCGCGCAAAGGGTTGCTTGGTCGGGCTGCGCGTCTGCAGGCACGCCGGTTGCGTCGAAGGTCAGTGTGCTGTCGCGGGCGGCAGTCCGCACGCTCACCTCGACCGCCTCGACGACGGGCTTGCGATCCTGAGCCGACAAGCCGCTCAACACCTCACGCGCACCCGCGAGGGCTCGCTCAGCGGCGTCGACGATCGTGCGTGCGCGCCAAGCGACCTCCGGGTCATCCTCGAGCGCTCGTGCGCTCGCGAGCGCGAAGCAAAGATCCTGCATGACGAGGTCGTGAACGTCGGCTGCCACCCGGCGGGTCTCCTCGGCAAGGAACGCCTCCTTCACGGCGGGCGCCTCGGTCGCCTCCCGATCTGCAAGGCGGCGCGCATGGCGGCGTCGGCGCCTCGGGGCGTCCGTGTGCCGGGCCCTGGTGGGTCCAAGCGTCCTGCGGGGCTCTGCCGAACGCGCTCCGTCGCGTCCGAGATCAAGGCCCGACCTTGTGTGCCACGTACTCATTCCATGTTTGTCGTAACCCGCTTTTGGCGCCGACCGGCACGCCGCTGTCGTTTTACGTTGGTCCTCCGAGACCCGTCGTCTTGACGCTTTCCCAGACCAGCCCGGCCTCCATAGACCGCTCCAGTCGCTTGAATCGTATCGAAACTCCATAGAAGCCGCAATTTACGTAAAGAAATATTTTGATCGGCATTTTCTCTCCGTGACGAGCCTTGCGGAGTGTGACTGCTTACGCCGAGCGCGCCGACGGTCGAGCGAGTTGAAAATCGGTACTACGGCCTAGGTCCCGAAGCTGCGGGCAATGTCGTGGGTAGGCGTCGCGGAGCACGTCGAGAGCGTTGTCTCCGATCAACGCCCGAGTACCAGCGGCTGCTGTTCAGAGCACCATGCTCGATCAGCCGGAGAGGCTCAGGCAGGCAGACGAAAGCCGCGCTCGGCGAGCGCCTCAAACGCCGGGTCGTTGTGCTCACGCCGGCGCGCGATGAAGCGCGCAGCGATGCTCGGCGAGAGCACGGCAACGGCCGCCTTGCCGCGCGTCGCGCGATCGAAACCAGCGCCGGTCACGAGCGCCAGCGAGCGCCGTCGTGCATCCGGAGCACGCATCTCCAGCGCGCGGCGCGCGTGTTCACGAGCAAGCGAGCGCCGTCGCGCGGCCAGCAGCGACTTGGCGGCGGCGCGCTCCTTGGCGGTAAGGCTTGGGTGCACGAGCGCATTCTCGGTCAGGTGCACCTGATCTTCGAAATGCGCCGCGCGATTACTCGAGGATCGGCTCCCTGGCGTCAGGCGCCAGCGGTAGAGCGGCTCGTGCACGTAGGCGACCCTCGCTCCGTCGAGCACCAGGCGCAACGCACACCCCCAGTCCTCGATGACTTTGAACGTCTCATCCCAGCCGCCTGAGTCCAACAGCAGCGAACGGCGTACGGTCGGCCAGAGGAACGTGCACGTCGCGATCATCGCGGCGCGCTGGTCGATCAGCGGATAGGGGTCGATCACAGAGAGGGTCGTCACCTGCCTCGCGCCCAGCTCAATGACCGCGTTGGTCGCGACTACGTCGAGGTCCGGGCGGGCCGTGAGCACCGTCGCGATCGCCTCGATGCGACGTGGCGCGAAGGCATCATCCTGGTCGAGTTGCACCACGTAGTCCCCGCTCGCTGCGCGCATCGCCGCGTTCAGCGCAGAGCCGGTGCCGCCGTTCTCCTTACGCACGATCGTGACGTGCTCGCGCAACGGCCCGAGCGCCGCGAGCAGATCGTCGGGCGAGCCGTCGTCGCAGATCACGATCTCGTGCGGCGTGACGGTCTGCGCAAGCACGGAGCGAACGGCATCGCAGATGACATCGGCGCCCTTGAAGTACGTGATCAGAACGCTGAGCTTCAGCGGTTCAGCCACCTCCTCAGCCACCAGCCCGGCTGGTGCCGTGACACGCCATCCGGCGACGATCGAATCTGAAGCTGCCACGTCCATGTATTCGCCTATCGATTGACCTTAGCCGTCGATTGTGTTCTGGACGGTCAAGAGCCACGTGAGAATAGCGGAGTAGCGGTAGCCTGAGCTACATGGGTGACGGTTATCGAGTCGCAGTAGTCGGGGCTACCGGCCAGGTCGGAACGCTGATGCTTGAGCTATTGCGTGAGCGTGAGTTCCCGGCGGCCGAGATCGTCCCGATCGCCTCCGAGCGCTCGGCCGGACGCGAGCTCGACGACGGGCTGATCGTGCGTGCGCTGAGCGCCGAGACGATCGAGGGTTTCGACGTCGCGCTGTTCTCCGCCGGCGGCTCGGTCTCTGGCGAGTGGGCGCCACGCTTCGTGCAGGCCGGGGCGACGGTGATCGACAACTCCTCGCGCTGGCGCATGCAGGACGCTGTGCCGCTTGTCGTCAGCGAGGTCAACCCGCACGAACTAGCCTCGCACAGCGGAATCATCGCCAACCCGAACTGCTCGACGATGCAGATGGTCGTCGCGCTCAAGCCGCTGCACGACGCGGCCGGGATCGAGCGCCTCGTGATCAGCACCTACCAGGCGGTCTCGGGTACGGGAAAGCAGGCCGTCGACGAGTTGCTCGCACAATCACACGCGCTGCTCCACGAGCAGCAGATCGAGCCACCGCGCGCCTACGCGCACCAGATCGCGTTCAACGCGCTGCCGCACGCAGGCAGCTTCGCGCCCGGTGACGACCACACCGACGAGGAGCGCAAGCTGATCAACGAGACGCGCAAGATCCTCGGCGACGCGTCGATCAAGATCAGTGCGACGTGCGTGCGCGTGCCGATCGTGACCGGCCACTCAGAGACAGTCAATGTGCAGACGCGCGAACCGCTCTCGCCCGAGCGCGCGAGAGAGCTGCTGCGCGACGCGCCGGGCATCACGGTGCTCGACGATCCACAGCGGGCGGTCTATCCGACGGCGTTCGAGAGCGCCGGCAAGGACGACGTGTTCGTCGGACGCATCCGACGCGATCCGGGCAACGAGCGCGCGCTCGACATGTGGGTCGTCGCTGACAATCTGCGTAAGGGCGCCGCGACAAACGCCGTTCAGCTCGCAGAGCTACTGCACGAGCGCGGCCTGCTCGGGCGCGAGCGGAGCTCCTCGGCCGCGTAGCGCAACGCCGCCGCGCGCAAGGCAGCACAAATCCTTCGATCGCTCACGCGGCTGGCCGCGCGAGCGCCCAGACCGAGACGGGCAGATTGGGCTCGTTGCGCAGGCTGCTGCCGGCGAGGTGCGGCACCCAGTTGTCGAAGTTTGCGACGACGACGCTGCGGTTGCCCCAGCTGCGCACCCATAGCGGCTCGAGCCCTTGCGAGCGCAGCAGCAACCTCATCCCGTCCGGCGTAAAGCGCCAGTAGTCGCCTGGCCACTCGTGCAAGCGCACGAGGAACGGCGTTGAGACATAGACGTGGCCGTCGGGCTTGCACATCCGCCTCAGCGTGTCGACAGCCGTGAGCGGATCGGGGACGTGCTCGAGCACCTGCTCGCAAATCACGAGGTCGAACGGGCCCGGCAGCTCGGCCGGCGGTTGGCACAGATCGAACTGCGGAAAGTCGAGCTGCGTGCGGCTCGCCCATGGCATCTCCGCCCACAGGTCGCCGCTGACCTCTGCGACGTCGAGCGAAGCGGGGCCGAGCGACTCGAACGCACGGCGCGTGTCGGGATCCATCACCGCGCGCAGCCACTGCCCCTCGGCAGTGTCAGGTGGTCCTTTGATCAGCCGCTTGCGGATCGGCTGCGGCAGGTACGGCTCGAGTCGTCGCGGCAACGAGATCCAAAGCCGCCGTCGCAGGTAGGTGCGCAGACGCCACGCAAATGCGCTTGACATTCAGAGCGAGTATAGGTTCCGCGTCTCAGCGGACTTCAGCGCGCGGAGCATGACGATCGATGTGTTCGAGCAGCGCGCCGCGCCTGCGCGGCACCGCGAGCGTCGGTATCTCGTCAAGCAGCGACTGCTTTGGCGGCGTGCTCTCAGCGAGATCCTCGAGCAGTGAGGAGAGGCTCTCGCGCAATGCGAGGAAAGCCGTGACGACGCGCGGATCGAACTGCCCGCCCGCGCCACGACCGATCTCGGCGATCGCGTCCTCGACGGACCACGCCAGCTTGTATGGGCGATCGTGCGTCAGCGCGTCGAACACGTCGGCGATCGCGACGATCCTGCCGACGAGCGGGATCGCCTCGCCCGAGAGGCCCTTCGGATAGCCGGCGCCATCCCAGCGCTCATGGTGCGTCGCAGCGATCACGGCGGCCATCTGCAGCACCGGCGAGCTGCCGCTGGAGAGCAGGCGCGCGCCGAGCGCGGCATGCGTCTTCATCACGTCGAACTCCTCGCTCGTCAGCTTGCCGGCCTTCAGCAAGATGCAGTCGGGGATCGCGAGCTTGCCGACGTCGTGCAGCGGCGCGGCTTGGCGCAGCAGCGTGACCTGCCCAGCTGGCAGGCCGAGGACGAGCGCGAGTTTGGCCGCGACGTGGCCGACGCGCTCGGTGTGCTGATAGGTCTCATCGTCGCGATACTCGGCGGCGATCGCCAACTGGCGCAGCGTCTCGGCGCGCGCCGCGTCGAGCTCGCGCGTACGTTCGGCGACAAGCTGTTCGAGGCATTTCGCATTGTTCGCGAGCTGGTGCTCGGCTTCGTGCTGGACCGTGACATCGCGCGCGACCGCGTGAATCAAGCCATCGGGGATCGACGCGGAAGCGCTCCATTCGAGCCACCGATAGCTTCCATCCGCTGCGCGATATCGATTACGAAAGCCAACCGTCTCGTAACCGCCTTCGATGAGGCGCTGCGTCTCGGCGATCGTCATCTCACGATCCTCGGGGTGCACGAAGTCGATCAACGGTTTCGCGCAGAGCGCCTGCTCGGAGTAGCCCAGCAGCCTGCGCCACGCCGGATTTACGCGCGTGAAGTAGCCATTCAGATCGGCTGTCGCGAGCAGATCGAGCGACGCATCGTAGTAGCGCACGATCTCCGCTTCCAGGCGGCCACGGCGATCGACGAATGTGCCGAGCACGACGCTGAGCGTGACGAACCCGATGGCGCGACTGGCGTAGCCGACCGCCGAAAGCCGCACCGACCCGCTCAGCACGTCGGACGTGATGACGAACGCGACCGTCCCAAGCGCAGCGAGCAGCGCGCCACGCAAACCGAAGCGCAGCGCGATGATCCCGACGGGAACTACGAACAGCGCCGCCTCGCCATTGGCGGCCATCGTGTCGCCGGCTCGCAGCGCGAAAACGGCCATAAACAGCACGAGCGCGGCCACGATCGGCGGCCATCGCGAACCTGCTGAGCGGCCGCCGAGGTGGCGCAACCGCGGCAGGTGTGGACTCGCGTGCATGTGTACATATCGTCTTGGCGGCGGCTCAGCACAACCCTTCGATGAACATCGTCTTGCGCGAGGACCATTTGGATGGTGTCCCACAATCCGATTCGTACGAATACGCATCGTGCCGGCAGACGCCATGGCGGTTTTCCCCTGCTCGCGCCGGCAAAACGCGGCCTGGACGCGTGTATGAGCGCCTGCGCCCGGGAGGACTCGCGCGAGATCGCTCGAAATGGTGGAACGATGATCTCCTCGGAGGTGCAGCGCACGCTAGTCAAGTCCCCGCCGGAGCTCTGGGCGGAGATCAGCGACCCCGACTCGCTCGCACGTCACCTCGGCGAGTTCGGTGAGATCCGCATCACACGCGTGCAGCCTGAGCAGAAGGTCGAGTGGGAGACCGACGACGCGAGCGGCACCGTCGTGATCAAGCCATCCGGCTGGGGCACGAAGGTCAAGTTGACCGTAATGCGCGAGCTCGCCGAGCTCGACGCGCAGTCCGACCCCGAGGCGCACGCAACCGCCGTGGGCGACGCCGAGCAGACTGACGATGGACAAGAGCAGGACGAGATGCACGCACCCGAGCCCGCACACGAGCCAGGTCGCTCCCTCGCACCAGACGGCGCGGCAGAGCCGAACGACGAGGTCGAGTCAGACGTCGACGACGCAACGATTCTCGAGCCGGCGCTCGTGCTCAAGGATGGATCGCTCGTCGAGCCTGAGACACCTGCTGAGCTGGTCGCAGAGGTCGAGCAGCAAGAAGAAGCCGACCGGGCACCGGCGCCCGAGCCCGAGCCGCGCCGCAGTTTCTTCGCACGACTATTCGGGCGCAGGCGTGCACGCCGCGACGAGCTGGGTCCCGATGCGCTCGCCGAGCCAGAGTCCGAGCCCGAGCAACTCGAGAGCGAACCGGTTTCTGAGGGACTCAACATACCTCGCCCTGACTACGAGCGCGATAGCGAGCTCACGGCCGATCGCGCGCCGATGCCGAGTGAGGAAGCTAACGAGCTCCCGATGGCACACGCGCTACCCGTCGGCGCGCATCCGCCGGATGCTGCGACGCAAGCCGCCGAGCAGCCGCTCGATGCGCGTGACGATTCGGCCGGCCCATCCGAGGGACAGGTGCACGCCGACGACGCCGCGGCGCAGGCGAAGCTCGCAGAAGAGCTCGCCGCCGAGGAGGTGACGGCCGTCCTCGCAGGCGTGCTCGATCGGCTCGGCGCCGCGCATCACCGCCCGTTCTCGCGGGCTTAGCGGCGCGTCTCAGAAGCCGCGGCGCGCGGATGCAGCGCTGCGCAGCACTCCTCTGGAGGTTCGCCTCGTCGGTCCGCAGCTAAGATCGGCGCCGATGTCAAGCAGCTCACACGACCGGCAGGCCGACGCGGCCCTGCTCGCGGCCTCACGCAGCGGACACCGCAAGGAGCCGCGCCAGAAGGCGCCGGAGACCTACGAGGAGAAGCTCGCGCAGTTGCAAGAGCTGCGCGAAGCGGCGCTGCACTCGGCGCCGGAGGCGGAGGAGAAGCAGCACGCACGCGGCAAGTACACGGCGCGCGAGCGCGTCGAGAAGCTGCTCGACCCAGACTCCTTTCAAGAGCTCGACACGTTCGTTCGCCACCGCACGCATGACTTCGACATGCAGAAGAACCGGCCGTGGGGCGACGCGGTCGTGACCGGGCACGGCACGATCGACGGGCGCACGGTCTGCGTGTTCAGCCAGGACTTCACCGTCTTCGGCGGCTCACTCGGCGAGGTGATGGGCGAAAAGATGGTGAAGATCATGGATCTCGCGGCGAAGATCGGCTGCCCCGTGATCGGCATCAACGACTCCGGCGGCGCGCGCATTCAGGAGGGCGTCGTCTCGCTCGGCGCCTATGGCGACGTGTTCGTGCGCAACGTGAAGTGCTCCGGCGTGATTCC
>Ga0193728_1001089_pt1 | contig 13680 bp, 13 predicted proteins | sample U1c1metaG_FD_143037 | JGI IMG/M metagenome (GOLD analysis project Ga0193728, IMG submission 143037) | Soil microbial communities from a riparian zone of the East river system, Colorado, United States - U1c1 | ecosystem: Environmental > Terrestrial > Soil > Riparian zone | place: USA: East River...
AATGCATCAGTAAGTGCAGGGTCAATTGTCGGGCTGATAATCCATTCGCCAATGGTTGCCCAACCCTCGTCCATCCAGCCATATTTAGTTTCGTTGATACCCATGTAAAATGGGAACATGGTATGAAATATCTCGTGATCGGTTAACTCGATACCATCAGCCGATTTTTCTTCTGGGTTATCGTTTACCATCATGGGGTATTCCATTTGATCGAGCCCATCAAATACAGTTTCGTGCGGATAGGGGTAGGGCCACTTGGGAAAAGTATAACTCATGGCTTCCACCGTTTTGCGGGCGTAGTTGATCACCTCAAAATAATCCAGGTGTGCGGGATTAAATACTGCATCAACTCTTGTGCGGCGGCCGGTTTTAGGATCGACAACCAGGCTGGATGCCTCCCAGACGTAATGATTACTTATGGCAAATGCGAAATCGGTAACATTATCGGCATCAAATTTCCAGGTATTCGTTGGATTGTTTTTTGTGATACCGCCGGCATGTATTTCTGCCTCGGTAATGATATCAGTTACCTTATCACTCAAAGATGCATCGGTAATCCGTTTTGCATACCGATCGGTATAAACATCGTTTGCATTGATCAAATTGCCGGTAGCCCAAACCTGGTAATTTCCCGGCACAATAATTTCGGCGGTAAAATGGCTAAAGTCGTTATAAAATTCCTCGCTGCCGCGGTAAGGGTTTTTATTCCAACCGTCAATGTCATCATAAACAGCTACCCGCGGAAAAAAGTAGGCTATAAAAAAAGCACCTGTATCAACCTGTCCGGTACGGATGTGAGAACTTTTATTGAGTGTGTAAGAATAAGTAATGTCAAAATGTATTTTCTGCCCTGGCGTCATCCGGGCGTTAAGTACCATATTGGTTCCTTCTATGTAAAATTTAGTAGAATCCTGCTCCTGACCGTCTGTACTAAGTTTTGCAATTTTAACGCCATCGGTAACATCTTCAGGGTGGATAGGCATACTGCGTATTGAGCCTTTTTTGAAAAGATTGGGATAAAGTTTAAACCAAACCTGGTTCAGCGTATCCGGACTATTATTAGAATAGTCAATGGAAACGGTACCCGCCAGGTTTCTGTTGGCCGGATTAAAGTTGATTTTTATAGTATAATCAGCGTGATTTTGCCAGTAATCTTTACCCGGTTTGCCATTGGTGCTACGTGTTCCTTTATTGTAAGCCGCTTTAATGTTAACAGGAACCGGCAGTGTATTTTGCGCGTAAGCTATTGTTGTCCAGCAGAAAATAAACGAGGGTAAAAACCTCTGAAATGAAATCATCAGGCAAGAATAGCCATTCCATCGCTGAAATCAAATAACAGGTGTTTTTTAGATAAACCGAATTGATTTCTATCCTATATTTATTCATTATTTAGTCTGATAACCAGCTGACAATAAAACTTAAAGCGATGAAAGAATTTATGTTACTTATCCGCAACACCATAGACAGCAAAACGACGTTTTCGGCTGAACAGGACCTGGCTTTTTTGAAAGCTTGCGAAGTTTATATTGAAGGTTTAAATAAGGGCGGGCATCTTAAAAAAGCGCAGCCGCTAATCCGGGAAGGGGTAATGGTTTCTAAACCAAATGGCAAATGGCATGAGGGTGCATTCAGCGAAGGCAAGGAAGTGATAGTTGGATATTATCATATCCTGGCCAACGATTTAGCTCAAGCTATTGAAATCGCCAGGGGCAATCCCGAATTTGCATATACCACCACGGCCCGGGTTGAGGTGCGGCCGATCAAAACCAAAGAGGCAGCTACACAATATGTTTATCCGAAAGGGGAGTAATAACAGTCTGTTGATGGAAAGTAACGGAGAACAATATCTTGTTTGGTAAAGTAGGCGTAAGTGGTCAAAATGAGACATGAAAGCGGTTATACTGTAATTTTCATGCCGTTCTCATAAGGGAAATGGTGGATCCATTCCGTTTGGCATACAGTTTGCAAAGCACTGTTAGATTAATAGTTTATAGTAAGATCAGACACTTTCACGTAAGGTTTTTGAATCTTTTCATAAATAGATTTAAATAATATGGGGAAAATAGCCGGAAGCGAGAACCGGCTATTTTTTGTATAAGCAATTACGACTTCGTTGGATATTATCTGAGCAGTGCCAACGTTTGGTTGTCTTTTTGGCCGCGGAAGAATTTCTGCAGCACCCGTTCAAATACCCCGTCGCTCCTTGGCACTGAGGCGAATAATGTCATTGACGAGCGTAGTTTGATGTCATCGGGGTTTCCAAAAACCTCTTGTGCATCATTGGTTTCCAGTTCAAGTAGTTTTTTGCTTATACGAATAAGCCGCCTTCCCAATACGGGATGTGTTAAAAAAGCCGTCGCTTCGTCGATGTCCCTAATCGCATAATACCTTGACGTTTCGCTGAATCCCAAGCCTTGTACCTGTGGAAAGATATACCACATCCAATGCGTTTGTTTTTTACCGCGTTTAATTTCCGCAAACGCTGCCTGGTAATCATTTTCCTGCGCTTCCATAAAACGCTGTAAACCTTTGTCCTTTGCCATAGACGTAAAGAAGAGCTTATACCGAATGATAAACGCAGGCTACACGGTTTTCTTTGACGTAACCATTAAAACGATTCCGCCAATTACCAGTATGCCGCCTGCATAAGGTGGCCAGGAAACGGAGTGCTCCCGATCAGCAGATATCTGCAGGGGCCCGGCGTCAACCACCTTTTCCTTTTTTGTATAAGTAAATCCTGACCATATCAGCATTGCAATGCCTACTATCAATAAAACTAATCCTATTGTTCTGTTCATCCTGTTAATTTAAGTACAGAAAGCAAAAACAGGTAAAAATGTTTTAGCAGTTTCAAACCAGACGCTATTGAAACATGTTAATAAAGGAAAAGGAGAGTTTATGCCCTGGCTAAATGGAAACTATCCACCATCTTATAAAAATCAACCCAAAAAAGATACGGGATAAGGCAGCCGAGATTGCCAATGAAGTACTGAAGACAACCGGGAACGAAGGCGAAGCTATCGCCACCGGACTGAAGCAAGCGCGTGCGCATTTTGCTAAAGAAACAGCTGAAAAGAAAACCCCATCGCCGGCAAAAAGGTGAAATCCTATCGGTCGCAATTAATTCATCGCCATTTCGCGGTTGTATTTATTGCGGTATTCTATTGGTGAAAGGCCGGTTATTTTTCTGAATATGGTGCGAAAAGCCTTGTGGTCCGAATAACCAACAGCGTACATAACCTCATTCACATTCTCGCGGCCAGACTCCAGGCTTTTCTTCGCAGCTTCGATTTTTACCCGTTGCAGGTATTCGACAGGAGTATTGGATGTGGCTTTTTTAAACCTGCGCTCAAAATTGCGGCGGCTTATAGCAAACATTTCTGATAGCTGGTCAACTGTTATTTTAGTGCCTACATTTCGTTCGATGTATACCTGTGCTTTTTTAATTGGTTCATCCAGGTGTTCTTTTTGCCCGCTGAATATCACAAATGGCGACTGACTGTCGCGGTCAATTTCTATCTCCATAACTTTGGAGCAATGTACCGCAACGTCACGTCCGCAGTGTTTTTCAACAAGGTAGATAACCAAATTAAGAAACGAATAAGCCCCGCCGCTTGAATAAATGCCCAACTCATCAATTATCAGCTTTTCGGGCATAAGCCTGATATTGGGAAACATCTGTCTGAAAGCATCTGCTGCCAGCCAGTGCGTGGTACAGGTCTTGCCTTTAAGCAGGTTAGTTGATGCCAGTAAAAAAGCTCCTGTACACAAACTGGCAACCTCGGCCCCTTGTTTGTATTGCTCAACTATCCAGGGTATAAAATCCTGGTTGCGTTCCAATGCTTCAGCCGGGTCGCCCGCGAAATTGAAAGCCGGTATCATCAGGAGGTCGGTTTTTTTTATATCGCTGATCATCGAATCAGGCCGTATGGTAAACAAGCCATCGTATAATTCATTTTCTTTGCTCAAACCTACAAGATGGATGTCAAAAACAGGTTTTTTCCCCCTCGACACCATATAACCGTTTACAAAACTGAAAACTTTATAAGTTCCTATTACACTGCTGAGTATAATAGGCCCCTGCGGGATAACGATCGAAACGTGTTTCATAATATGATAATTTTAAAACAAAGATAACTTAACAAGTTGGCGCAATCAACCCCTAAGGTTGTCGTATTCACACGCCCTCCCTTCATTTCAAAGGTTTTAGGTTTGTATTGCCCGGAGTGAACAATTCACGTCTGGTACATACCAAATTTATATGAGCAACATAACTTTAAACAACTTATAAAATCAACAGAAACATTATGGACAGCACAGTAAACGTTTTAAACTGGTTTGAAATATCGGTGAGCGATATTGCCAGGGCGAAGAAATTTTATGAAACTATTTTTTCTATTACCATGGAAGAAATGGAAATGGGAGGGATGAAAATGGCAATGTTCCCCTATGACCCGATGAGCGGCAAACTATCGGGAGCATTGGCGCAAAGCGACATGCACAAACCAAGCGCTGATGGGGTAAAGGTATATTTTAACGGTAATCCTGATCTGGACGAGGCACTTTCAAAAGTTGAGGCAGCCGGGGGTAAGGTGGTAATGCCTAAAGGCCAGATAAGCGACGATATAGGCTATATGGCTTTTTTTATTGACACCGAAGGGAATGCTGTGGCATTGCATTCAAGCAAGTAAGCTACTAAAGTCTCCTCCTTGGGGGAGACTTTAAACCAATCTTCAATTATACGCGATTCCTTTGCCTCAATACATTTGAAGGCATATTCGTTGGATCCGGGATCGTATATATAATCCTTTATCCATTTCCGGTAATGCGATGCGGTTGATTCTATAGCATTCATAATAAAATCTATTTCCGCATTGGTCATGGTTGGGTGCACCGATAGCCTGATCCATCCCGGTTTGCACAACATATTTCCTGAACGAATAGAATTTAATATTTCATGAGACCTCGCCTTGTCGACATGCAATAGTACATGTCCATATGTTCCTGCACAGGAACAGCCGCCCCTTGTTTGGATGCCGAACCTATCATTCAAGATTTTGACGATCAAATTATGATGCGCGCCATTTACTATAAACGAAACGACGCCCAGCCGTTTTTTAATGTTCCTTTCGAGTACTTCAACAGTTTTCATTTTTGAAAACCGGTCAAAAATGATCTGAAGCATTTCATCTTCCCGGGTCCGCATATTTTCAACCCCCATTTCTTCCTTCAACCGAACGCACATCGCAACTTTTATCCCCTGTAAAAATGGGGGAGTACCGCCATCTTCACGCTGCTCGATATTGGTAATATATTCATGAATTTTCCAGGGGTTACTGTACGCCAAAGTTCCGCCACCAGGTTGATCAGGGATTGTGTTTTTATAGACCTTTTTATTGAAGATCAAAACCCCCGCTGTGCCCGGACCACCTAAAAATTTATGGGGCGAAAAATAAATAGCATCTAAATGAGTACCGTTCTCTTCGGGATGCATATTGATATCAACATAGGGGGCAGAGCAAGCGAAATCAACAAAACACAAGCCACTATGTTCATGGATCATCTTTGCGATCTTGTGATAGGGCGTTTCAATCCCTGTAACATTTGAGCAAGCGGTAATAGCGGCGATTTTATTTTTTCGATGACTGAACCGTTCCAGCAGAGCTTTAAAGTGTTTTAGATCGACGTTGCCATTTTTGCCGGGTTTAATAATTTCAACATCGGCAATAGTTTCCAGCCAGCTAATGTGGTTGCTGTAATGCTCCATATGTGTTACAAAAACTATGGGCCTCAGCGTATCATCAAATTCAAAGCTGCTTTTTTTTATATAATCTGTTATTCTTTCGGGCATTCTCAACCCTAATATTCGTTGCAGTTTATTTACTGCGCCCGTCATACCGCTGCCGCAAAAGATCAGCGCGTCATGTTCGTTAGCCTGAACATGTTTCTTAACAATGGTTTTCGCTTGGTCATAGGCTTTGGACATCAGCGTCCCGGTAACGGTAGTCTCTGTGTGTGTGTTAGCCACAAAGGGCAATATTTCTTCACGGATACGATCCTCAATTGGTCCATAAGCCCTGCCGCTCGCTGTCCAGTCGGCATAGATGATCTCTTTTGTCCCAAAAGGCGATTCAAAAGATTGCTCCTGGCCGATGACGTTGCTTCGGAACCGCGAGAAATACATTTCCAACGAGCTTATGGGTATCATAATCGGGGCTGTTATTGAGTTGGGGGGTGAGTGATCATTTTAATTTCTTGATCTGTGTCTTTGGAAACATACCGAACAAATCATAGGGCTTCTTATTCAGCTGGTTATTAAATAAAAAGGCCGTAAGTGAAATGTAAGCGATAAATCCGACGATAACAAGCAACTGCGCCCCGGACGTTTTTTGAATGTCCTGCCTCGACTTTACATCGCAAACTTCACCCGGGCAATACTGCGCCTTTTCCTGGAAAACCACCCTATAAAGGTTACATGCCAGGCAAATGCCAAATGCCGATTCAAAGAACAGGAAGATCAGGCACATTAAACAGACAATACCGGTTATAGGGCTGTATGAATTTACGACTACCATGAAAATGAACATAATACCTGACAAGGCTACACCGACGGTCCACGCAAACTTTTTTTGTTTAGCGCCAACATATTCAGGAACCTGTTTTCTGACGATTAACCGGCCGATGATTAAAGAAGGGGAATACCGGGGGCTGACGAATACCCGTATGATAAAATCAGTAAGAAACAAGGTTATGGCATACTTTGCCAGTAAAAAATCATTGTTAAACAGGATGAGCATTAAAGCTAAAAATATTACTAAAAATAATATCCCGGCAGCAGCCCTGATCTCTCTTTCATTTAAAACAGGAATGTTATATCCCTCAACGTTTTCTCCGAATTGTATAACTTTTTTCATTGCTTTAGATTTTATTGTGTTGGTTATAATGGGATGATTTACAGGAACTTTTGTTACAATCCAAATCATCTTCCATAAAAGTACGTGAGGTGGCCGGACTATAAAAATTTATATGATAGCCGTCGGGATATTCTACATAACCGGATGGTTTTGCGTGAAAACCGTAGAGACGTAATACCCCTTGGGTCTCGAACCCAAATGCCTGGGAGAATGAGCCTGAGATGATATCATCCGTTCGGAGACACAAAGGGTTGTGGCTGTGCGTTGAATAAAAAAATTTATATGACGGGACGCATACTTAACTGGATAAGTGGGCAATTTTTCGTGATAATCCGCATCGGCAGGAAAGAGATATTTCCGGTTATCAAATCAAAGGAAGTATATTTATATTATTAAAGGACTAAACATGCCATGTTCTTAAAAAAACGTACATCGTATTTGCTGTTTTTAGTAGCGTATATCGGGGCCCTGATAGTCGAAAAGCCAACTTATTCAGTAAATACCGTGCAGGCCTGTTTCTCGTACATGTTTACCATTGTAGTACACTTTTCCCTGTTCTGGTTGATGATAACGGCCAACAATGCACTTTTAATACCCCATTTACTGGAGAAGAGGCGGTTTGGCGGGTACGCTACCGGACTTATAGGGTTAATTCTGCTGTACACAATCTTCACGAGCCACTATAATCAATTTATTCATGATGTCCTTTTTCATGATAAACGCATCGAAACAAGCTCGGGCTTTTGGGACAATTTTGTGTACGGCCTTTGTTGCAGCGTAATTGTTGCAATGCTGTATATAACGCAGAAATGGTCAGAACGGGAAGAACAGGTTAAAAATATTCAGATAAACCAGCTGCAAACAGAATTGAAGTACCTGCGTTCGCAGATCAACCCGCACTTCCTTTTTAACGGCCTCAATACTATTTACGGCTCTATCAACATGAACAACACCGAGGCCCGGGATATGATGGTGCAATTTTCAGACCTGCTGAGATATAATTTATACGAAGCAGATGTGGATATGATTGAACTGGATAAAGAAGTGAAGTACATGAAAAATTATGTGTCGTTGCAGAAAGCCCGGAGCAATGACAACCTGCACATAACGTTGAATGTGAACTATCAAAACGGTGGCGTCAAAATAGCACCGCTTATCTTCATGGCTTTTGTTGAAAATGCATTTAAGTACGTATCCAGGGATGATAGCAGCATCAACAGGATCATCATCGAACTGAATGAAGAAGCAGGTAAGATAGATTTCACATGCGATAACTCATACGACGATGATGCAGAGTCTGCCACCGGCGGGATCGGCCTGAATAATGCCGAAAGAAGACTGGAACTACTGTACAAAGACCCTTATTTACTTGATATTAACAAGGACGCAAGCATGTACCATGTGCATTTGAAGCTCACGCTATGAAGAAACTCAGCTGTATAATTGTAGATGATGAGCCTGTAGCCCGTAAAATATTATATGAATTTGTGGAGCAGGTACCTTTTATGGACCTGCAGGGTAAATTTGAGAATGCCACTAAAGCGGAAGCATTCCTGAAAAGTAATGCCGTCGATATGATATTTCTCGATATCGAAATGCCAAAGATTTCGGGCCTGCAGTTCCTGCAGAAAATGCACGTCGAATCCATTGTAATACTGACTACTGCTTTTCCTCAATATGCATTGGAGGGGTATGAGCTGGATATCATTGATTATCTCTTAAAGCCATTCGCCTTTAACCGGTTTCTTAAAGCTGTTCACAAAGCCAGGGACTACTATCAAATGAAGAATATGGCTACAAACGCCGTGCAGTCATCATACATTTTTGTTAAAAGCGAAAAAAGGATTGAAAAAATTGAGTTGAATGACATACTTTATGCCGAAAGCATTGGCAATTATGTGGGTATCTATACCGAAGATAAAAGGTTCATCGCATACCTTACTATGAAAAGCCTGGAGTCTCAACTACCAGTAAATGAGTTTATCAAGATACATCAGTCTTACCTGGTAAACTGCTCAAAAATCGATGCAATAGATGGTAACGAAATGAAAATTGGAAGTCGTTCATTACCAATGAGCCGTAATTGCAGGGAAACTGTGATGAAGATTGTAAATCAGCGACTACTAAAAAGGTAAAAGCCACCGGTTACAAATCAAACCAATCACCATCCACCTTTTAGGCCTTCTTTAAGCGCGTTCTGGTAATTTTCAAGGTCGAAAGAATATAGGTATGGCGCCTTGTGCGCCCCGCCCTTTCTTGGTTTTTCAGACCGGTTAAGGATGCCGAAACCCAGCATACGGCGCTGGAAGTTCCTCCTGTCGAGTTTTTTATCCAGTATAGTTTCATATAATTTCTGCAGCTCGGGCATGGTAAACTCCTTTGGCATCAGGTTATAACCTATTGGCTGGTAATTGAGTTGGAGACGTAAAGTATCGAGGGCCCTTTTTAATATAATCCCATGATCGAGCTCCAGTTTTGGCATATCGGTTAAATCGCACCATTTACAGCTCTCGGAATGATGATCTGGTGTTGGGTTTACATGAACAAAATCAACCAGGGCATAATACCCTATGGTTAGGAAACGGTTCGTGAACCAGTTCTCTGCCGGTGGCAGCATATCCTTATACATCTCGCGGTGCGGCCTTGATCGTTCGGGGTCGCCAAATACGTGAAATTGCTGTAAAAATATCTCATCGAGGCCAGTACGATCCTTTAAAATACGATTTGCCGCCACATCGATAAGCTCATTTTTGAGTACAAAACCGCCGGGTAAATACCACGATTCCTCGTTTTTCATTTTCAGCGCAAGTACTTTTAATAACCCTTCGTGAAAGCCAAAAACAACGCAATCAATAGATATGTTGCCGAGATAGTTTTCACGGGCGTTGTTGCAAAAATCTATAAGCTCCTGTTTGCTAAACATTTTGTGCTATTCTACAAAAATACTTTGATTATCCGAATAATAATAAATAGTATTGTGTCCGATATACACCATAACGTTTGACGAGTGGCTGTAAGACACCAATTTTAACCTTAAATTTTTAATAAATGTATATCACTGAAGGGATTTAAATTTCACTATTGAAATATAGGTCCCGGCAAATATAATATACAAAACATCATATCGATAATATGAACAATCATTTCGCAAACGGTATTGCCCGTAAAATTTTCGTCGCGTTGATCCTGGTTATATCCTCAATATCGGCATTCGCGCAAAGCGGAGATGCTAAAATGGATGCTTTTGTCAGTAAGCTGATGAGCAAAATGACGCTCGATGAAAAGATAGGCCAGCTAAACCTGGTAACCAGCGGCCGGGCGACTACTGGTTCGGTAGTGAACAAAGGCGTTGAGGACAACATTAAAAAAGGTGCGATAGGCGGGATATTTGGGGGATATGGTACCGATTTTATAGGGAAAGCCCAGGATTTGGCTGTAAAAAATTCACGCTTGCATATTCCATTGATTTTTGGTCTGGATGTAATACACGGACATCGTACAATATTTCCTATACCGCTCGGTATATCTGCTACCTGGGATATGAAGTTAATAGAACAATCAGCCCGCATAGCAGCAACGGAGGCTACAGGAGAAGGCATCAATTGGGTTTTTTCGCCGATGGTTGATATTGCACGCGATGCACGCTGGGGACGTATTTCAGAAGGTTCGGGCGAAGATCCCTGGTATGGCTCACAGGTGGCAAAAGCGATGGTTAGGGGATACCAGAATGGCGATATGACAAAAAGCGATGCAGTAATGGCTTGTGTGAAGCACTTTGCATTATATGGCGGAGCCGAAGCCGGCCGCGAATATAATACTGTTGACATGAGCCTTATAAAAATGTACCAGGATTACCTTCCGCCATACAAAGCTGCGCTTGACGCCGGTGCCGGAAGTTTTATGAGCTCGTTTAATACTATTAATGGTATGCCCGCGACGGTTAATAAATGGTTGTTGACCGATCTGCTGCGTAAGCAATGGGGCTTTAAAGGTTTTGTGGTATCAGACTATACATCACTTAACGAAGTTACTGCTCATGGTTTAGGCGATCTGCAAACTGTATCGGCCCTTGCACTTAAAGCTGGTCTGGATATGGATATGGTAGGTGAAGGATTTTTAACCACATTGAAGAAATCGCTCAAAGAAGGTAAGGTCACACAGGCAGAAATAGACCTGGCTTGCCGCCGGGTACTCGAAGCGAAATACAAGTTGGGATTATTTACAAATCCTTATAAGTCTATCAATGCCGGCGTGGAATCAAAATCCGAATTAACAGATGCTAACCGCAAAGCAGCACGGGAAACTGCTGAGCATTCATTTGTTTTATTAAAAAATAAAGGGCAGATACTACCGCTCAAAAAATCCGGTACAATAGCATTGATTGGTCCGCTTGCTGATAATCATTCAGAGATGCTGGGTACATGGGTTATCGCCGGCGACCCGAATAAATCTGTTAGTGTTATCGATGGTATAAAAAATGCTGCAGGTTCTAATGTCAATATTTTATACGCGAGAGGCTCTAATATTACGGATGATTCACTCTTAAATGAACGCGCCTGGTTTTTTGGTATGAAACAGATCAGGGATAAACGTCCTGCGCAGGAAATGATAGACGAAGCCGTAGCAACTGCGCAAAAAGCTGACGTTATTGTTGCGGTAGTAGGGGAGTCGGCTAACATGTCTGGCGAGTCGGCCAGCCGGTCGGATATCAATATACCAGAAACACAGCGCGATTTGCTAAAGGCGCTGGTTAAAACAGGGAAGCCTATTGTGGCGGTCCTTTTTAACGGCCGGCCGCTTACTCTAACGTGGGAGGATAAAAATCTTGACGCGATATTGGATGTTTGGGCACCCGGAACCGAAGCGGGGAGCGCAGTAGCGGATGTATTATTTGGCAACTACAACCCCGGGGGGAAAATAACGGCTACTTTTCCTCGCAGTGTAGGGCAGATACCTATATATTATAACCACAAAAATACCGGCAGGCCTTTTGATGGCACCGGGTCTGCAAAATTCAGGTCAGACTATATCGATATTTCCAATGACCCGCTTTATCCTTTCGGATATGGTTTAAGCTATACTACTTTTCATTATGGCGATGTTAAACTCAGTAAAACCAATTTAAAAGGGAACGAAACATTAACCGCAACGGTTACCGTGAGCAATACAGGAAAATTAGCTGGTGAAGAAGTGGTGCAATTATATGTAGGTGATCCTGTGGCCAGCATCAGCAGGTCTGTTAAGGAACTGAAGAATTTCAAAAAGATCAGCCTTCAGCCGGGTGAACAAAAAGACGTCTCATTTAATATCACAACCAACGATCTGAAATTTTACAATACAGCTTTGAAATATGATTGGGAGCCTGGTGAATTCATTATACAGATCGGCACGAATTCAAGCGATGTGCATTCGGCAAAGATTCAATGGATTAAGTAAAATGAGCTAATATTATTTTTTCAATAAAAAAAGGAGGCCAAATTAAACCGGGCCTCCTTTTTTTTGCAATCAATTTTTACATCAGCGTACGATTTCTGCTTTTTTACACCATTTTATAATTGCTGTAATGAGGATTGTATGTACAGTTACAGTCGGATATCGCTGGAAAATATGGTGATATTTTAACACGTTCTTAGCTTTTCGCGATGTAATCCGGAGGTGATGCAAAGGGAGGTAAAAGTCAAATAATTATACCCTTTTTGTCAATTATGATATGAAATGGGGGCTTATTAATAGATGTTTAACAATATAACGACATTTTTACATTGAAACTTTTGCAATTAATGCAATCAATAATTACTTAATTAATTTTTTTAAGAAGTTTTTCTTGATATTTTTTATGATTATGTGGTAAAAAAATATTTAATTTATAAATCTTAAAATTATACTTGTGTAAACAATACACTCTATTTAAATTAGATGCAGTACCAATTTAGTTTTCCTTTATAATAGGAAAGCCGATAAAACCTGATATAATTATAACATAATAAATTTTAACATAACCGGGCACAATGGAGTGTTCAGGTATGTTGAGCAAAAAGGACAGCGATTGTTTTTTAATATTTATTATCTATAAATAAATGATAAAACCTTTACATTTTTTCTCTTTTGGTTGCCGTTCCCGTGCCCCTTATGATATTTTCAAAGGGCACCGTGCAACGCTTTTCGACGCAAGCCAGTAGGCGTACCATTTTTGCTTTCGCAGAATTCAATTATCAACTAAATAAATTAATCAACTAAATCTCAATCTCATGTTTAAAAGTTTACTTCTAAAAGGAAGGACGATGTGCTTACTGATTTTATGCACCCTCTCCTCATTGGTAGTTACAGCTCAAACAAAGGTTACCGGGAAAGTCATCGGCGGCGATGATAAACAACCGATACCTGCTGCTACCGTAAAAATTAAAGGTACAAATTCAGGTATCGTAACCGACGTTAATGGCAACTTTTCGCTTACCGCGAAAGTTGGCGACGTTTTGGTTATTTCCTACATTGGCTACCAGACCAAGTCGGTTTCAGTAACCGGCCCGTCACTTGGTACAATTACATTGGATGCCACCAACAGCACTTTGAATGAAGTTGTTGTTACAGGTTACCAAACCCAGCTTAAAAAGGACATCTCGGGTTCGGTAGCAACTGTAGACGTTGGCGAAGCCAAGCAATTGAATGTAACCAGTGCTGAAAACTTGCTGCAAGGCCAGGCGGCTGGTGTTACCGTTACAACTCAGGGTGCTCCTGGCTCCTCAGGCCAGGTTATTATCCGTGGTAT
>Ga0193728_1001091_pt1 | contig 13673 bp, 13 predicted proteins | sample U1c1metaG_FD_143037 | JGI IMG/M metagenome (GOLD analysis project Ga0193728, IMG submission 143037) | Soil microbial communities from a riparian zone of the East river system, Colorado, United States - U1c1 | ecosystem: Environmental > Terrestrial > Soil > Riparian zone | place: USA: East River...
CGTCGGTGTCCAAGCCCGGCTCCTCGACCTCCTCAAGATCGATATCAGCCGACCCCGCTGGCTCACCCCGTAAAACCCCATGTGCGAAGAACAGGGCTAGCCCGCAGGGCCATGACCCGGGCGGCGGCGGCCTCGAAGCCGGCCCTGGGCAGCGCCCCGGAGCCGTAGCCGCCCTCCAGCCCCGACAGGCACTCCGTGCCCTCGGTCGTGCTCTGCGCCGAGCACAAGATCAGGTCCATCCCGGCCTGCGCCGCGAGCAGCGCGCGGTGGGCGATGGAGCCGTACGACTTCAGCGCGCCGGCCTCCAGCGCGTCAGTGATCGTGACGCCGCCGAAGCCCAGCCGGCCGCGCAGCTCGCCCTGGACGATCCGGGCGGACATTCCGGCCGGGCGGGACGGATCCAGCGCCGGGTACACCGCCCACGACACCATGACCAGCTTCACCCCCGCGCTGGATCCGTCCCGCCAGGGCAGCTCGTCGACGGCGCGCAGGGTGGCCGCCGGCACGTTCAGCGTGACCGGCTCGAAGTCAGTGTCCTGCTTGGTGGCGGCCGAGCCCAGGCCGGGGAAGTGCTTGGCCGTCGCGGCGACCCCGCCGGCCTGCTGGGCGGCGATGAAGTCGGCGCCCAGGCTGGCCACCGCCCGCGGATCGGAGCTGTAGGACCGCCCGAACTGGTCGTCGAAGTCGCCGGCCGTCCGGAACACGTCGAGCACCGGCGCCAGGTTGACGTTGAGCCCGATGCCGCGCAGGTTGGCGGCGGCCTGCGTGCCGGCCGTCCGGGCCGCGGCGGCCGGGTTCGCTGACTGGCCGACCTGCTTCTCGGAGAGGAACGGCGCGCCGGGCAGCCGCCGCACCGGGCCGCCCTCCTGGTCGGTCATCAGCAGCAGCGGGGCGCGCACCGGGTTGGTCGGGTCCGCTTCGGCCGCGTCGAGCTGGCGGATGACGCCGGAGAGCTGGGCCGCGCTGGCGACGTTGCCCGAGAAGAAGATGACCCCGGCCACCTCGCCGTGCGCGATGAGGGACAGCAGCGCGGCGGGCGGCCGCTGCCCCGCGTAGCTGAAGATCACCCGCTGGCCGGCCAGCTGGGCGGGCGAGAGGCCGGCCGCCTGCGTGACCTGCGGGCTGGGCGTCGGCGGGGCGTGGCTGCCCGCGGCGCTGGAGGCACTGGAGGCACTGGAGGCACTGGCCGGGGGCGAGGCCGCCCCGCCCGCCGCCCCGCCCGCCGTCCCGCTGGTCGCGCAGGCGACGGCGGTGGCCCCAACCGCGGCCAGGCCGGCCGCCCGGAGCCAGGCACGGGGAAGGCGCACAGGCAGAACCTCTCAGCGGGTCGGCCGGCGCGGCCGGCCCAAGGGACATGATGCGCCGCGGACGGCACCGGCCAGGTCATCCTGGATGCGGGCCGCCAGGGCCGCGGGCTTCCTGCTACAGATAGCTAACGCCGGGCAGCGCTGCGGCGCATCCCCTATCGCCCAATTCTCCGGTCAAGTCCCGGCGGCTGCCTCGGCCAGCTGGCCTAGCGCGGCAGCGTTGACACTGGCCGCGGAGATCGCCGAGACTGCCGACAGGGGCATTGGAGCGGCTCGCTCGTTTATCCGAGTTTTCCCGCCGACTTTAGGGTATTTCGTCCGGGACGCAGCGCATATGGCGAAAGGCGTGAGCAATGACGCATGACCACGAGCATCACCAGGACCCGACGTTCTACCGCTCGCCCCGGGACGCGGCCGCGGCGCCGAGGGAGCGGCTGGCCTACGTGGCCACGTTCGCCCGGCCGGCCGACAAGCCGGACGCGATCGCGGTGGTGGACGTCGACCCGGACTCCCCGGCCTACAGCACCGTGGTGGGCTTCACCGAGATGCCGGGCCTGGGCGACGAGCTGCATCACTTCGGGTGGAACGCCTGCTCCAGCGCGCTGTGCCCGGGCGGCGGGCACGACCACGGCGACCGCCGGTACCTGATCGTCCCCGGCCTGCGGTCCTCGCGGCTGCACGTGCTGGACACCCAGCCCGACCCGGCAGCCCCGCAGGTCGTCAAGACGCTCGGCCCCGAGGAGCTCGGCAAGCGGGCCGACTACTCCCGGCCGCACACCGTGCACTGCGGTCCCGGCGCGGTGTACGTCTCCTGCCTGGGCGCCGGGGAGGCCGAGGGCCCGGGCGGGGTCGCGCTGCTGGACCAGAACACCTTCGAGGTGACCGGCCGGTGGGAGGCCGACCGCGGCGACCAGTACCTGGCCTACGACATCTGGTGGCACGTCATGCACGACGTGGCCATCACCTCGGAGTGGGGCACCCCGTCGATGATCGAGGACGGGGTCGTGCCCGAACTGCTGCTCGGCCAGAAGTACGGGCACCGGCTGCACTTCTGGGACATGAAGACCCGGACCAACATCCAGACGGTCGACCTGGGCGCGCAGCACCAGATGGCGCTGGAGCTGCGCCCGGCCCACGACCCGACCAAGCTGTACGGCTTCGTCGGCGTGGTCATCAGCACCGAGGACCTGTCCGCCTCGATCTGGCTGTGGCATCAGGCCGACGACGGGAAGTGGGCGGCGCAGAAGGTCATCACGATCCCGGCCGAGCCGGCCGACGCGGCGGACCTGCCGCCCGCCCTGCAGCCGTTCGGCGCGGTGCCGCCGCTGATTACCGACCTGGCCCTGGCCGTGGACGACCAGAAGCTCTACGTCTCGTGCTGGGGCACTGGCGAGTTGAAGCAGTATGACGTGAGCGATCCGTTCCATCCTGTCGAAACGGGGTCGGTCCGGATGGGCGGCATCGTGGGGCGGCGGCCGCACCCGGCGCGGCCCGGCCAGCCGCTGCGCGGCGGGCCGCAGATGGTCGAGGTCAGCCGGGACAGCCAGCGGGTGTACTTCACCAACTCGCTCTACGGCGCGTGGGACGACCAGTTCTACCCCGACGGGGTCGGGGCGTGGATGGCCAAGCTGGACATCGGCGCGGACGGCGGGATCAGCGTGGACGAGCGGTTCTTCGTGGAAGGGGACGCCTTCCGGGGGCGGCGCGCGCACCAGGTCCGGCTGCAGGGCGGGGACGCGTCGAGCGACTCGTACTGCTTCCCCGCGTAGTTAAGGAGCTCAGCACGGGGCGGTGCCGGGCCGGGCTAGTCGGGGCGGGCCGGGGTGAGCAGGCCGCGGTTGAAGGCCTGGGCCACGGCCGCCGCGCGGTCGCTGACGCCGAGCTTGGTCGGCCGTGCGCAGGCCCTCGATGCACTCGACCGTGGTGGTCTTGCCCGCGCCGTTCGGGCCGAGGATCCCGAAGATCTCGCCCTCCTGCACCTGCAGCGATACGTCGTCGACGGCGACGGTCGGCCCGTACTGCTTGTGTAGTCCCTGCACATCCACGACGGTCGGCATGCCGCCTTCCCTTCCCGCTGGCTGATCCGTGAGTAGCTCCAGCCTGGCCCGCGGGGCCGCTCGCGGGCATCGGCCGCCCGGCCATCCCGGCCGCGGCGGCGGCTGAGGCTGCGGTCCGCCGGCCGGGGTGCCCGCATCAGCCGATCGGCTGATGCGGGCGGTTCGCTGGCAGGCGGCCGGGCAGGTACTAGGCTGCGGACAGTTTCCGGCAGCGTGCGCTCCGTGAACAGCCGGCCGGGGCGCGGCGCCGACAAGCCAACCCGGAGGGGAACATGGTCACCCGTGACACTGCCTGGCGGCCCGGAACGCCGTGCTGGGCCGACCTGAGCGCCGACGACGTGGGCCGGGCCCGGGCCTTCTACTCGGGCCTGTTCGGCTGGAACATCCCGCCGGGGCCGCCCGAGGCCGGCGGCTACTCGATGTGCGAGGTGGCCGGGCGCGCCGTCGCGGGCATCGGGCCGAAGATGGGCGCGCCGGACGCGCCCGTCGCCTGGACGACCTACCTGGCCACCGACGATGCCGACGAGAGCGCGGCCCGCATCACGGCGGCGGGCGGGCAGCTGCTCATGGAGCCGTTCGACGTCATGGACAGCGGGCGGATGGCCGTCGCGGCCGACCCGGCCGGGGCGGTGTTCGGCATCTGGCAGGGCCGCAGCTTCCCCGGGGCGCAGCTGGCCAACGAGCCGGGCGCGATGTCCTGGAATGAGAACATGAGCCGCGACCTGGACGGCAGCAAGGTCTTCTACCAGGCCGTGTTCGGCTACGGCTACGGCGACATGTCCGACGGCGGCATCCGGTACGCCACCCTCGAGCTGGACGGCGCCACCGTGGGCGGGATCGGTGAGCTGGGCGACGACCAGCCGGCCGACATCCCGGCGCACTGGTCGACGTACTTCGCGGTGGCCGACGCCGACGCCACCATCTCGTCCGTCGTCCGGCTCGGCGGCCGGGTCATCGCCCCGGCGTGGGACTCCCCGTACGGGCGGATGGCCATCGTCAGCGACGACCAGGGCGGCGTCTTCTCGGTGATGGCCGCGGCTCCGCAGTGACCCGGCGGCGCAGTGACCCGGCGGGCGGGCCGCTACGGCAGCTGAGCCGGGACCGGCGGCGGCGGCGCGGCCGGCATCAGCCGGTCGGCCGTCCGCTGGGCCGTGCCGCGGGCCCAGCGGCCTGAGGTCAGCAGCCCGAGCACCAGGACAGCGGCCCCGCAGCCGGTCACGATCCACCAGCCAGAGTGACTGGCCGCCGGGAACCCGGCCCTGAACGAGCCGGCCAGCGCCGACACCACGGCCGAGCCGATCACGGCCACGCCCAGCGACTGGCCGACCTGCCGGCTGGTGGACGCGATCGCGGCCGCCACTCCGGCCTGCGACCGCGGCATGCCCGAGACGGCGGTGTTGGTGATCGGGGCGTTCACGGCGCCGAAGCCGATACCGAAGAGCACGAACGCCGCGATCAGCCACGCGGCCGACGTGGTGGCGGTCAGCCGGGTCAGCATGAGGCCGCTGGCGAGGATGGCCACGCCCGCCACCGCGAGCGGCAGCCGCGGCCCCCGCGCGGCCACGATCCGGCCCGACACCGGCGCCCCGACCATGGTCATCGCGGCCAGCGGCACCATGAACAGGCCCGCGTGCAGGGCCGAGTAGCCGCGCACGTTCTGCAGGTAGAGGGTGCTGAGCAGCAGGAACCCGCCCAGCGCCGCGAACGCGCTGATGGCGATCACGGTCGCCCCGGAGAACGGCGCGCTGCGGAAGAACCGCAGGTCGATGAGCGGGTCGGCGCGCCGCGGCTCGTAGCCGATCAGCCCGGCCAGGGCGGCCAGGGCCACGGTGAAGCAAGCCAGGATCTTGGCCGAGGTCCAGCCCGAGGCGGGGCCCTCGATGATCCCGTAGGTCAGCGCGGCCAGCGTGAGGATGACCAGGATCTGCCCGACCGGGTCGAAGGGCCGGGCCCGCGGCGCCCGCGATTCCGGCACGAACAGCATGGTCAAGATGATCGCGGCCACGCCGACCGGTAGGTTCACCCAGAAGATGCCCCGCCAGCCCACGGTATCCACCAGCACCCCGCCGAGGATGGGGCCGAGCGCCATGCTGATGCCGATGACGCCGCCCCAGACCCCGATCGCCCGGGCACGCTCGCGGGGCTCGATGAAGGTGTTGGTGATGATCGACATGGCCACCGGGTTGAGCATCGACCCGCCGACGGCCTGGAGCATCCGGAACGCCACCAGCCAGCCCAGGGAGGGCGCCACGCTGCACAGCAGCGAGCCCAGCGTGAACGCGGCCAGCCCGGTCTGGAACGTCCGGCGGCGGCCCACCCGGTCCGCGGTCGACCCGGACAGCATCAGGAAGCTGGCCAGGACCAGCGTGTAGGCGTCGATGATCCACTGCAGCCCCGACACTGACGTGTGCAGATCGCGCTGGATCGACGGCAGGGCGACGTTCACGATGGTGCTGTCCAGGCCGACGATGAGCAGGCTCATGCAGCAGATGGCCAGGATGAGCATCCGCCGCCTGGAGGTCAGGTTGTCACCCGCAGTCTCGATCATCGCTTTCCAGTATGCCCGGCATTAGTTGCTGCTCGGCAACTAACGTCCCGCGCCGCAGTCGCCGGGACCCGCGGGAGTCGCCGTGGTCTGCGAGACTAGTCCGGTGGCAGCCGACCTTCCCCTGCTGGAATTCGAGTCCGCGGCGGCCTTCGCGGCCTGGCTGGCGGAGCACCCCGGCGCGGCCGGCGCCTGGCTGAAGATCGCGAAGAAGGGCGCCGCCCGGCCGACCGTCTCCTACGCCGAGGCGCTGGACGTCGCGATCTGCTTCGGCTGGATCGACGGGCAGAAGGGCGCCCTCGACGACCAGTTCTGGCGGCAGCGGTTCACGCCCCGCGGGCCCGCCAGCCGCTGGTCGAAGATCAACGCCGAGAAGGCCGAGGCCCTGATCGCCGCGGGCGCGATGCAGCCGGCCGGCCTGCGTGAGGTGGAGCGGGCCCAGGCCGACGGCCGCTGGGCCAGCGCCTACGCGGGCCAGGCCAGCATCGAGGTCCCCGACGACCTGCGCGCCGCCCTGGCCGCCGACGACGCCGCGCGGGCGTTCTTCGAGACGATCAGCCGGGTCAACCGCTACGCGATCCTGTACCGGGTCTCCAGCGTCAAGAAACCCGAGACCAGGGCGCGGAAGATCGCCCAGTACGTCGCCATGCTGGCCCGGCACGAGACCATTCACCCGCAGCCGCCGCCCAAGCCCCCGTCAACTTCTAGTTGACGGGAACTGGCCGTCAAACCGGGCCGCGTCGGCTGACCGGGCCGGGGCGTCCGAGCCCGGCGCCGCGGCGGCCGTGGAAACCCGGCCGCCCTTCGCGCCGGACGCGGCCACGGCCCTCCGGGACGCTGTCGCCGAGGCCCTGGAACTCGGGCACAACTACATCGGCACCGAACACATCCTGCTCGGCCTGATGCGGGATCCCGAAGCGCCCGTCGCGGCGATCCTGACCCGGATCGGCGCCAGCCCGGCAGAGGCCCGGGGCCGGATCGCCGAGCTCCTCCGCGGCTTCACAGCGGGCCCCGCCACCACGCCGTAACCGCCCAGCCCCGTAGCTGCCCGCCCCCGTAGCTGCCCAGCCCGGTAACCGCCCAGCCCCGTAGCTGCCCGGCCCCGTAGCTGCCCGGCCCCTAATCGCCGAGGGTCCCGGCCCGCAGGTCCCCTCCGCCCCTTCAGTCCCTCCTGCACTTTGCGCCGCGCGCCCACGCCATGACCTCAAGATCATGGGAAGGTCGCTCACACCGGGATGTGAGCGACCTTCCCATGATCAAGGTCGGCCCGGCTGAAGTCGCCCGCCAGCCCGCCGACCTCAGCCCCACATGCCCCACGCGCCCTACGTGCCCCACGCGCCTCACGGGCTCAGCGCCCAGCGCGGACGGGGAAAGCGCGTCCAGTGCGAGCGGTGGCCAATATCCCCAGCCGCCGATCAGCCAGAACGGGCGGGATTGATGGGACTGACGGGACTTGGTGTCTGCTGCCCGTGGCCTCAGCCCAGATCATGCCTGCCGTTCGAGCCTCAGCCCAGATCGCGGCTGCCGTTCGGGCCTCAGCCCAGATCACGGCGGCGCAGGCCGGCCAGGCCCGCCGCGGCCAGGGCGAGCGCCACCACGGACAGCCAGATCAGCGGCGCGGCCGTGACCGCCGACCCGGGCAGCCGGGGCACGTGGCTGAACGGGAAGATGTCAGCCAGCCACTGCGGCAGCCGCAGCGTCGGGCCGAGCAGCGCAGCCAGCGTGGCCAGCCCGAGGGCCGTCCAGCCGCCGCTCACCGACCAGGTCGGCCGCAGGCCGAACAGCGCCACGGCCACGCCCGCGACGACCAGTGCCGCCGGGAGCTGGACCAGCGCGGCCGCGACCAGCCGCGGCACCTGCGTGCCGACGTCCCCGGCCCGCAGCCCGTAGCCGAGGCCGGCCCCGATCCCGGCCGCGGCCAGCACGACCGCCGTGCCCGCGACCACGACGGCCAGGTGACTGGCCGCCCAGCGCAGCCGCCCCGTCGGCGTGACCAGCACCACCTCGGCGAGCCGCGCGGACTCCTCGCCGCGCAGCCGCAGGGCGGCCGAGACCGCGTACCCGGCGGCCGCCAGCCCGGTCAGGCTCATGATGGCCGCGAGATAGGCACTGGTCAGCGCCTGCTGACCGCCGATTCGCTCGAACGCCTGCCGCATCTGAGAGCTCGTTCCCAGCAGCGCGCCGACGCCCTTGGCGGCGGCGCCTACGGCCACGCCCACGGCCAGCAGGCCGAGCGCCCAGCCGGCCAGGTTCGCGCGCTGCAACCGCCACGCCAGCCCGGCCGGCCCGCCCAGCGCAGGGCCCGCCGTGGCCGGCCCCGGCCGGGGCGCGAACAGGCCGGCGCCCAGGTCGCGCCGGGCGGCCAGCACATAGGCCAGGCCGGTCAGCAGCACCGTGGCCAGCGCCGGCAGGGCCAGGACCGCCCACCGGTCACCCGCGAACGGCCGGGCCTGCTCGGCCCAGCCGGCCGGCGACAGCCACGACAGCCATTCCGGGCCGCGGGCGCCGGCTGAGTCACCGACGCCGCGCAGCACGAAGCCCGCGGCGAGTACCGCGATGGCCAGGCCCCGGGCGCCGCGCGGGGTCGCGCTGGCCTGGGCGGCGACCGCGGCCAGCGCGGCGAAGACCAGGCCGCAGCCGGCGGTGGCCAGGGCGTAGGCCACGGCCCCGGCGGCCGGGAGCCGCAGCACCACCGACACGGCGACGATGAGCGCCAGCACGACCGCATTGGCCGTGGCGGCGACGGCCAGCGCCGCGGTCAGGGCCGCGCGGCGGCCGACCGCGGCCGACCCGACCAGCTCGAGACGGCCGGCCTGCTCGTCGGCGCGGGTGTGCCGGACGACCAGGAAGATGCTCATCAGCCCGGCCCCGAGCGTGCTGTAGGCCAGGTACCGCCACGCGGTCAGCGCGCCGAGCGAGGTGCCGTGCAGGTGCCCGTACAGGAACGACAGCGCCGGGTTGCCCACGACGCTGGCCGCCAGGGCGTCGCGCCGGGCGGCGGTCGGGTAGAGCCCGCGCAGGCTGAAGGCGACCTCGGCCAGCGAGCCGGCTAGCACGTAGGCCCAGGCCGGCAGCATGATGCGGTCCCGCCGCAGCGCCAGCCGGGCCAGCTCGCCCACCCCGGCCAGGCGGCCACCGCCCGGCGCGGTCCGGCCGGCCCGCCCCGGCCGGACCGCCGACGCGATCACGGCCGCGCCCCGGCAGCACCGGGACCGGCTGCGGGCGGGCCGCCGGCCGCCGCGGGAGCGGCCGCTTCCGCCCCGGCCGCTTCCGCCCCGGCCGCGTCGGCGCCGCCCCCAGCGCGAGCGGCCCCCTCCGCCCCGGCCGCATCAGCGCCGGCCGCAGCGGGACTGGCCGCTTCAGTGGCGGGAGCGGCCGCGTAGTGCCGGAGGAACAGCTCCTCGAGGGTCGGCGGGCGGCTCACCAGGTTCCGCACGCCGACCGCCACGAGCCGCCGGAGCAGCTCATCGAGGTGGCCGGCGTCGACCTCGCAGTGCAGCCGGGTGACCTGCTCGGGACCCGGCTCGATCGTCACGCCGTGCAGGCCAGCCAGCTGGTCCAGGTCCGGGCGGGCGGTTAGCTCGGCGGTGATCGACGTCCGGGTCAGGTGGCGCAGCTGGGCCAGCGTCCCGGTCTCGACCGTCGCACCCGCCCGGATGATCGTGACGCGGTCACACAGCGCCTCCACCTCGGACAGGATGTGGCTCGAGAGCAGGACGGTCCGGCCGCGCTCGCGCTCGTCCTGCACGCTGTCCCGGAAAGCGGCCTCCATCAGGGGGTCCAGGCCGGCCGTCGGCTCGTCCAGGATCAGCAGCTCGGCATCGGTCGCCAGCGCTGCGATCAGCGCGACCTTCTGCCGGTTGCCCGTCGAGTCGGTCCGGGTCTTCTTCGCCGGGTCCAGGGCAAAGCGCTCGATCAGCGCGGCCCCGCGGGCCGGGTTCAGGCCGCCGCGGAGCCGGCCGAGCAGGTCGATCACCTCGCCGCCGGTCAGGCTGGGCCACAACGTCACGTCGCCGGGCACGTAGGCCAGCCGGCGGTGCAGCGCCACCGCCTCCCGCCACGGGTCGCCGCCCAGCAGCCGCGCGCTCCCGCCGCCGGCCCGGAGCATGCCGAGCAGGATCCGGATCGTCGTCGTCTTGCCCGCGCCGTTCGGCCCGAGGAACCCGTGCACCTCCCCGGCCGCCACGCCGAGGTCCAGCCCGTTCAGCGCGATCGTCCGGCCGTATGACTTGCGCAGGCCGGAGACCTCAATAACCTGGGTCATGAAGCGAGACTACATCAAATTCACGAAATCATGAATTTAACGAAACGAAGGGCACCCCGAACTCGTGCCACCCCGACCCAGCGCCGCCCAGGCCACCGCCGCCGACAGCGGGCGGCCGGCCAGCGCCGCCGAGGCCGCCGCCGCCCAGGCCGACCCACAGGCCGGGGCCACCCAGGGCGGTGGGCCGACCGGCACCACGCCCGCCGGGCCGCAGGCCAGCGCCACGCCGCCCGCCGACCCAGAGGCCAGCACCGCCCAGGACGGCCCGGAGGCCGGCACCACGCCCGCCGGCCGGCCAGGCAGCGGTGCCCGGGACGGCCCGGAGGCCGGCACCACGCCCGCCGGCCGGCCAGGCAGCGGTGCCCGGGCCGGGCCGGAGGCCGGCACCGCGCCTGCCGGGCCGCAGGCTGGTGCCGCGGGCGGCGGGCCTGCGCCTGAGCGTGATCCGGTGGCGATCGGCGCGTTCATCGAGCGCTTTGCCGGGATCTTGTACGGGGCCGGGATGGCCCGGATGCCCGCGCGGGTGTTCGCCGCGCTGCTGACGGCCGACGCGAGCCAGCTGTCCGCCGCCGACCTGGCCGCCGTCCTGGGCGTCAGCCCGGCGGCCGTGTCAGGCGCCGTGCGGTACCTGGGCCAGATCGGCCTGGTCCAGGCCGCGGGCGAGCCGGGATCCAGGCGGCTGTCCTACAGCGTGCCCGACGACGTGTGGGAACAGCTGGTCGAGACCCGCAACACGCTGCTGGCCCGGCTGAACGCCACGTTGCTCGACGGCGTCGCCCTGCTGGGCGCCGGCACCCCCGCCGGGGACCGGCTGACCCGCAGTGCGCGATACTTTGAGTTCGTGCTGGACGAGGTCGCCCTGGTGCACGACCGCTGGCGGGAGTTCGGCGCACCGCGTGGTCCAATAGGGTCCGCCGAGGGCGATACCGGGCCAGACGGGACCGGGCGCGATGGCGCCCGGGCGGACGGCCCGGCATGATGAGTCAGGAGCAGGGCAGCGGCGGGGACCATCCGTTTCGTCGTGAGAATTTCTTGTTGCCGTCCGGTGTTGGTAGGACTAGAGGACGACGACGGCTAGAGAGGCTATGACTGTGGGGCGCGATCCAGGGGACCTGTACGAGCTGAGTCCCGCCGCACCCGAGCCGGATGGCGATCTGGTGATGCTCTACTACCTCGACGGCTTCATCGACGCCGGCAGCGCCGGGCGGTTGCTGGCGACCCACCTGGCGTCGGCGCTGGACGGCCACGAGGTGGCCCGGTTCGACGTGGACGCGCTGATCGACTACCGGTCGCGGCGGCCCGTGATGACCTTCGCCAAGGATCACTGGGAGGACTACGACGCTCCCGAGCTGACCATCTCGCTGCTGCACGACTCCGAGGGCAAGCCGTTCCTGCTGCTCAACGGGCTGGAGCCGGACCGCGAGTGGGAGACGTTCACCAGCGCCGTGCGCCAGGTCACCACTGACCTGGGCGTGCGGCTGGCCGTGGGCTTCCACGGCATCCCGATGGGCGTCCCGCACACCCGGCAGCTGGGCGTCACCGCGCACGCCACCCAGCCGGGGCTGATCGACGGCTACCGGCCCCTGGTCGACAAGCTCCAGGTGCCCGGCAGCGCCGCGGCCCTGCTGGAGTACCGGCTCGGCCAGGACGAGCGGGCGGCGGTCGGCTTTGCCGTGCACGTGCCGCACTACCTGGCCCAGGCCGCCTACCCGGCGGCCGCGGTGACCCTGCTGGAATCCGTGCAGCGGGCCACCGGGCTCATCCTGCCGGGGGACTCCCTGCGCGAGGCGGCCCGCCGCACCGACCTGGAGATCGCCCGGCAGGTCGAGGGATCAGCTGAGGTGACCGAGGTCGTCGAGGCGCTGGAGCAGCAGTACGATGCGTTCACCGCGGACCGGCAGAACCTCCTGGGCGACGAGTCCGAGCCCATGCCAACGGCGGAGGAACTGGGTGCCGAGTTCGAGCGGTTCCTGGCCGAGCAGCAGGGCCGCGGGGACAGCCCGGAGTCCTGACCGCCGCGCTGCCCTGCCTCAGCGTAGGGCGGCTACTTGACCTCCTCGAGCCGGCCGCTGGCCACGTCGAAGATGAAGCCCCGCACGGCATCGGTGTGCGGCACGAACGGGCTCGCCTTAATCCGGCCGATGGACTGGCGGACGTCGGCCGCCAGGTCCGAGAAGGCCTCGGCCGCCCACGGCGGCTTGATGCCCGTCTCGGCCTGGATGCTGGCCTTGAAGTCGTCGTCGGTGAACGTGAGCATCCCGCACTCGGTGTGATGGATGAGGATGATCTCCCTGGTCCCCAGCAGTCGCTGGCTGATGGCCAGCGAGCGGATGACGTCGTCGGTCACGACCCCGCCCGCGTTCCGGATGACGTGCGCCTCGCCGTCATTCAGGCCCAGGATGCCGTAGACGTTGAGCCGGGCGTCCATGCAGGCGACGACCGCGAGGCCGAGCGCCGGCGGCAGCGGCAGCGGGCCGGAGAACGACTCCGCGTACTGCTGGTTGTTCGCCACGAGCTGGTCGGCATGCGACATATTGGATCCTTTCGACGGCAGCCGGACTCTCAGTCAGTTTATTTCGATGATGCTGACCGGAATAGAGGCCTAAGCGGCCTGAGTTACTGCAGCTCACCCGCGAGAAAGGAGTGCTTCCGCGTGTCATGCCGGCCGCGGCGGGACACCGGGCGGGACACTGAGGGGACAGATTTTGGGGGTGCCGGGGAGATGCGCGCTGCGGTTACGGGGGTATACCGCAGCTACCGGCATCGCGGCGTGCCCGTCAGGAGGCAACGCCGCGAGCCGGGCCAGTTTCCGGAGCTGCGAGCCACGGTCACGGGGGGATCGACCAGCGATGAACCGCAGCGCGGTGCGGGAGTTCCAGGCGCCTGACCTCCGGGTCCAGCGGGGCGAGCTGGTGGTGCCGACGCAGGTCGGGGATCCGGCGCGCGGCCCGCTGCCGTGCCCGGCCGCCCCGCTGATTGCCGGGTCACTGCAGCGCAAGGGCTTACGCTGCGCGCTGGGCCCAGTACCCCGGCTGGATGACGCCGGCAGCGACGCGGGCGGCGCGGCCGTCTACCTGGCCACCTGCGGTCAGCGGGACGGCAGCACGGCCGCGCTGGCCGCCGTGGCCGCGCCGGACGACCGGCTGGCCGCCGCGGCGGCGATGGCCGCCGTGGCGGAGTGGGCCGCGGTCACCGGCACCCGGCGGCTGCTGCTGGCCGGCAGCCCGTGGTGCGGCGGGGCGCTGCGCGCGCTGGATGCGGCCCGGCGCATGGTCACCGACCACGGAGCCCCGGCGGGCCGGTCCGTGCACATCTACGGCGAACTGACGGCGCCGCCCGAGGCCCTGGCCGACCTGGCCGCCGGGGGCGCCGTGGTCGTCTCGTCACTGACCGGCCTGGCCCCCGGCGACATCGTCGTCTTCCCGGCGCAGGGCGTCCCGCCCGACGTCGCGGCGCAGGCCGCGAACCAGGGGCTCACGGTGCTGGACGCCACCTGCCCG
>Ga0193728_1001092_pt1 | contig 13662 bp, 11 predicted proteins | sample U1c1metaG_FD_143037 | JGI IMG/M metagenome (GOLD analysis project Ga0193728, IMG submission 143037) | Soil microbial communities from a riparian zone of the East river system, Colorado, United States - U1c1 | ecosystem: Environmental > Terrestrial > Soil > Riparian zone | place: USA: East River...
TCGCGAATGCCCCGGCCGCCGATCCCTCGAAGACGTTGAACGAGACGGTGTTTCGGTGCTCCGCCGAGCCGGTGCTGATCACCCAGTGCAGCTACAACGCGTGCCACGGTAAGGCCGAGAGCGCACTACGGGTGTACTCGCTCGGCAAGCTGCGCTCGCCGCCGGCCACGGACTCGCTCACGGCGTCGGCGCCGCTCAGCGATGCCGAGGAGCACGCGAACTTCCTGTCGGCGGCGGGCTTCGCGACCTACGGTGTCGCGGCCGCCGACAACTGGTTGTTGAAAAAACCTCTCGCAGCCGCGAACGGCGGGTTCGAGCACGCGGGCGGCGCGATCTTCACGGGCACCGGCGACGCGAACTACGTGGCGATCTTCAAGTGGCTGAACGGAGCGACGTCGTGCAACTGAAGCTAGCGCTCGCCGTGATGTTGCCCTGCTTCGGCATCGCTTCCGCGCCGGCGTACGCGTTCGAGACCGGCGGACAGTTCGATCAAGACGCGGTCATGAACGACGGCGGCGGCGGCATCGCATTCGACGGCGCGCCGCGCTTCACCGGCCACACCTGCGAGGTCTGCCACACCGACGCGCCGCACCTGATCGGCGTGCGGCTCGAGGCCGACGCGCCGGAGCTGTTCACGACGGGTTACACGCCGGCGCACCAGTATCATCTGCGCGTCGTGCTCGAGAACGAGCATGCGGGATTGCAGTACGCCGCGAACGGGGCCGACTGCGGGCAGATCGACGCGACGCCGTTCAAGCCATGCGACGACAACGGCTTCGGGCTCGACCTCGACGATTCGAGCGGTGCGGTGGCGGGCACGTTCGCGCCGGTGATCTCGAACGCGTGCTCGACCGCGGTGCCGGACGATCCGATAGTCCACATCTTGAAGAACAACGCCGTCGTCCACGAACAGCACAACGGTCGCACGTCGTGGGACGTGTGCTGGACCGCGCCGGCGGCCGGCACCGGGCCGGTGACGGCGTACGTCGCGGTCGTCGACGGCAACGGCGGCACCGGCTCGGCCGCGTTCCCGAACGACACGATCAACGACGACGTGGCCGCGGGCGCGGTGCCGATCGCCGAAGCGGGCGGGATGGCGATGCCGAACGCGGGCGGCTGCAGCGTTGGCGGCGATGCGAGCCTGCTGGTCGCCGCGCTGATCCTCCTCCTCGCGCGCGGGCGCAAGCGCTTGGTCGCGATCCTCGCGATCGCGGCGACGACCGGCTGCGTGCACGTGCGCCCTCGCCAGCGCGAGACGCTCGCGCATCGCAACATGACGTTCGGGCCCGATCCCGCCGAGGACGAGCTCGACCTCCACATGCAGGAGTCGCGCGAGGGGTCCTCGGGCGGCTACGGATCGTCGGGTGGCGGATGCGGCTGCAACTAGCGCTGTTGTTGTCATGCATCGCCGCGACCGCACGCGGCGACACCGGTTTCGTGTCGAAGGTCCAGCTCTACGCGGACAGCGATCACACGACCGTGATCTCGCCGCTCGTGCAGGGCACCGCCGATGTCTCGCCCGACACCACGGTCACGCTCGGCTACGTCGCCGATGTCGTGACGTCCGCGTCGGTCGACATCGTGTCGCAAGCGTCGCCGACGACGATCCACGACACTCGCCAGCAAGTCTCCGCGTCGCTGTCGCAGACGCTCGGCTCGCTGAAGTTGCACGGTGGCTACCTGTTCTCGCACGAGAACGACTACCTCTCGAACTCGTTGAACGTCGGCCTCGACAAGGAAGCGTTCGACAAGAATACGACGTTCACCGCCGGCTACGCGGTCAACCTCAACACCGTCGGCCGCCGCGACGACGACAACTTCTCGCGCTCGCTGACGAACCAGAGCTTCTCGCTCGCGTGGACGCAGATCGTGACGCCGACGTTCTTGACCCAGCTGACGTACGAGCTCGGCTACGCGAACGGCTTCCAATCGAGCCCGTATCGGTTCGTGCCGATCCGGCCGACGCTCGATGCGACGCCCGAGATGTGGGTGATGGAGACCGATCCGGATACTCTGTATCGTCACGCCGTCGTGCTCGGCGTCAATCGCGCGCTCGGCGATAGCGCGTCGATCCAGGCCGACTACCGCATCTATCACGATACCTGGGGCATCACGAGTCACACGGTCGGCGCCCGGCTGTTCACGCACCTGACGCCGTCGCTCGAGCTGCGCCTGCGCGAGCGGTTCTACACGCAGAACAGCGCGAGCTTCTACCAGGAGAACTACACCGCCGTGGAGCAGTACATGGCGTTCGACCGCGAGCTGTCGTCGCTGTGGTCCGAGACGTTCGGCTTCAAGCTCAGCTACCTGTTCACGCCCCACGTCGAGGGCGAGCTCAAGTGCGACGTGTTCTATTTCAGCTACTCGGAGTTCGCGCCGCTGACCTCGCGGACCGGCACGAACACCGGCATCGGCCTCGCGATGACGTATTAGCCCTGGCTACTTGGCCGCGACTGCAGCGAGGGGCACGGTGAACAGCTCGTCCATCGCGGGTACGGAGCTCGCCGATGCATCGCACGGGAGCGTCTCGACACCGAGGATCGTCTGCACCGTCTTCAAGTACGAGCTCGCGTCATACGACGTGTTGTCCATCATGCCCTGGTGAGCATTCGGCGAGATCACGATCATCGGCGGATCATCGGTCTGGTTGCTGCCTTCGTCCCACGTCAGGAACAGCACGCCGCCCTTGTTGAACGCGTCGGAGCTGAGGATCTTGGGGACCTCTTGCGCGAGCCAGTCATCCCCTTGCTTGACCGTGCCGTCGTGCATGTCGTTCACCATGTTCGGCGTGATGAAGGCGTACTTCGGGACCGTGTTGGCGGCGAGGTCCTTGTCGAGCTCCGAATAGTCGACGACGTGCTCGTTGCACCGTGTCGACGGCTGGAACGTCGTGCCGTCCCAGCCGTTGATGTCGTTGAAGTAGACGAACGGATCGTGCTTGGGCTCGTACGGATACTTCGAGACGAGGCCACAGGGCGTGCCCATCGACTCCATGTAGCCCTTCCAGCTCAGACCTTGGATCTCGAGCTGGTCGGCGATGTGCGACTTCGCGTCGACGTGGTTCGTATCGGGATTCGAATCGTCGAGGATGCCGAAATTTTCGCCGGCAACCATCCAGAGATAATTCGGCTCGCTGGGGTGCACCATGGCGTCGTGATAGCCGAGCGCGACGGTGTTCTCCTTCGCGAGCGAGTTGATGAACGGCGCGTCCGCGCTGCCGAGGATATCGCCCTGGCTGTGGTTCTCCATCACGATGGTAAACACCGTGCCTTGCCACGCTGCCGAGGGGACCATCGGCTGCCGCGTGATAGCAGCGCACACGGCCGAGGTGGTTCCTGCGGTCGTACCGCTGCTCGTACAACCAGCAGCCGCGACACCTAACAGAATGGTTGGGGTGATCACCTTCATCCACTTCACGATGGCCACGCTGTGCGCCGGCGCCAATCCCTCAAGAACTCGCAAGTGAGGCAGATCCGCCCGCTCTGGGAGTTTCACCTAAGATGAAGGCTCACATCACAGGCGACGTCCCATGATGGCGCTGCACACGAATGCCTGTCGCGCTCAGAAGCTCGAGCGGGAGATCCACGCCGATCAGGACGAACACGCGATCGGCCTCGACGATCGCCTCTCCCCTGGGCGTCTGGATCGTCGCCGACGTTGGCGTGATCTTCTCTACGTTCGCGCTGCGTAGCACGCGAAGCCCGGCACGCTCGGCCTCGGCGAGCAGTTGCTGATTGGCGGGCTTGGCACGATCGAACTCCCCACCGCGATGACACAGCGTCACGCGCGTCTTCGGTTGCTCGGCGAGCGCGAGGGCGGCCTCGACGGCCACATCACCGCCGCCGATGACGAGGATCTGCTCGCCACCATGCTCGGTCGGATCCTCGACGTGATGGGAGACGTGCGCGAGCTCCTCACCGTCGACGCCGAGGTGGCGCGGTCGTCCGCGTCGGCCGGTCGCGAGGAGCACGCGGTGCGCACGGATCTCTCCAACCGATGTCGTCGCGACCATCGATCCGCCTTCGTTCCTCACCCGGGACAGCGTGATGCCGTACTCGGGTTGGATATCGCCACGTGCGAGTACGTCGGCCCACAGCTCGATCAGCGCCGCCTTCGACGTGCGACGCAGGTGGACGTGGCCGTACACCGGAAGCTCCACCGGCGTTGTCATCACGACTTTGCCGCGCGGATACGACCGTACAGCACCGCCCAAGGACATCTCTTTCTCGATCCAGCGCGCGCGAATACCCTGACGATGAGCGGTCAGCATCGCGGCGATGCCGGCGGGTCCGGCGCCGACGACCAACAAGGGCAAGACGGAATCGTCGGGCGATGTGTTGTCGAGGCTTCGCGCGATCGCCTCGGTCGCTTTGACGCCCTGGCGCACAGCTGTCGCGATCAGCCCCATGCCCCCGAGCTCGCCGGCAATGTAGAGACCTGGTTGGCTGCTCTCGAACTGCTGATCGACCTCCGGGAGGTCGACTCCGCGGCGTGCGCTGCCGAACACGAGAGTGATCGCGTTGACCGGGCATGCCTTCAGACATTCACCGTGGCCGACACAGCCCGATGCATGAGCAAGATGAGCTCGATGATTAACGATCACTAATGCACGATCCTCGGGACACGCACGAACACACGCCCCCGAGCCGATGCACACTTCGGCATCGATCACCGGATGCAGCGTCGGCGGTCCGTCGGGGCGCCCGTGCAAGCGCAGGACTTGTGCGGACCGCTGCTCGCGACGATGATTGCGAATCGCGACGACGATCATCCAAGCGAGTGCGAGCAGTGCGAGCGCAGCGTGTGCCGCGAGGATCCACTTCACAGATTGCCACTATACGGGATGGATTCGCTGCGTGAAGCGGGCAGACTTCACACCGTGTCGGTGAATCCCTCGGCATCGACGAGCCTGCGCGCGCTCCCATCGCGGACGTCGAGCTCGTGGCCGTTGACGATCGCGCTCGGCGTCTCGACGCTCGGGTTCGCCGTGGTCCTTTCGCGCGGCTGGCCGTACTACGAGCTATCCCTCGACAGCCGGTTCGACGCCCCGTTGCACCAGCAGCTTCGCCCATCGGGAAGTCTCGGGCACCTCTACGGTAACATCGGCATCGCACTGATCCTGGGCAACCTCCTGTACCTGGTTCGGCGTCGACTCGTCAGTGTCAAATGGCTCGGATCCATGCGCGCGTGGATGGACTGGCACGTCTTCTCCGGCATCGTCGGTCCCGCGTTCGTCCTCTTGCACTCCGCTTTCCTGTTGCGTACGTGGCCGGCGATCGTGTCGTCGGTGTCGTTGGTGATCGTCGTCGCGACCGGTCTGTTCGGGCGCTATCTCTACCGCCTCGTGCCGCGGATCTCCGACGGCCGCCAAGAACCCGCCGACGAGCTCGCAGCGGATGTCGATCACGCGTTGATGGCGTTGCGTGCGCTCGGCCCCGGCGCGATCGAAGCGGCGGATCTCGTCGAGGTGCGGGTCGAACGCGCCGTCGAGCGTGCGGGTAGCGCGAGGAACGGCTTCGGCGCGATCGTGATCGCGCTGCGTGCGCTGTGGCAGTTGCGTGGGCTGCACGCGTCGGCACGCTCGGTCGCGATCATCGCGGGCGCGACCCCCGCGAGTGCGTTCGAAATCGGGCGCGGCGCAGCGCAAATTGGCCGCTTGATCGCTCGCATCGATCTGATCGATACGCTCGCGCGTGCCGCTGCGTTCTGGCGCGGACTGCACCGCAACCTGGTGCTCGTCATGCTCGTCGCCACGTCGTTGCATGTCAGCATCGCGATCTACTTGGGGTTCGGGCTGTGATCCGCGCGGCTCTCGCGCTCGGCTTCGTCATGATCGTCGCGGTCGCGGCGCGTGCGCAGGCCGTGTCGCCAGGACCTCTCGCGAAGGATCACGCGGCGCTCGAAGGCATCGACAACTGCGGGCGCTGCCACTCCGGTGGCGGCAACGCGATCAGCGCGCCCAGCTGCTTGTCGTGTCATCAGGCGCTCGGTCAGCAGATCGCCGCGAAGGCCGGGTATCACGCGACGGTCGGCAACGACTGCGCGACCTGCCACCCCGATCATCGCGGCGTCCAGGCGGCGCTGGTCCGGTGGCCCGGCGGCATCGATCACTTCGATCACGATCACACCGGCTACAAGTTGCTCGGCGGTCACACGAAGGTCGCGTGCCGCGATTGTCACATCACCAAGTTCCTCTCGGGGCCGATCGCGAAAGCGCTGACCGCCGACGAGCGACCGCGCACGTATCTCGGACTCGCGACCGCGTGCTCGACCTGCCACGCCGATATCCACAAGCCATCGCTCGGCGCCGACTGCGCGAAGTGTCACGACGAGCTGGCACGTCGCGACGACGTCGACCAAATTCGATCACGCCAAGACCAGGTATCCGCTCGTCGGTGCACACGCTGTGGTCGAATGCACGAAGTGCCACAACGGTACCAAGCAAAAGCTCGCGAACCTCCATCCCAAGTTCGACACCTGCAAGACGTGTCACGCCGATCCACACGCCGGCACGATGGGCACGGCGCCGACCGCGTGCGCCACGTGCCACCGCGAGGCCTCGTGGAAAGAGCTGCACTACGATCGCACGACCCACGCTCCACGCACGCTGCCGCTCACCGCGGGCCACGCGAAGCCGACATGCGCCGCGTGTCATGGAGACAACCTCGATCGCAAGGTCGTCGCGACCTGCACGCCATGTCACGCCGATCCGCACAAGCCGTCGCTCGGCACGCGCTGCGAGTCCTGTCATCAGACGACGACCTGGGCCGCCGCCGCCACCACGAAGGTCGCATTTCACGACAAGACCACCTATCCGCTGCGCGGCCTGCACGTGACCGTCGCGTGCGACAAGTGCCACGATCCGAAGAAGCCGGTGGCGCAACGCTTCCGCCCCGTCGCGCACGGCAAGTGCCTCGACTGTCACCCTGACGTGCATCGCGGCGAGGCGTCCAAGCCATGCGAGGGTTGCCACACCGTCGCCGGTTGGCAGCCCGCGACGTTCGAGGTCGCCGATCACGCGAAGACCCGCTTCGTGCTCGACGGCGCGCATCGCGCGGTGCCGTGCGCGAAGTGCCATCCGAGCTCGCCCAAGCCCTCCAACTTCAAACAAGGCAATCCGCCATGCCTCACGTGTCATGCGGATCCGCACGCGGGTCAGTTCGCGGACAAGGGCACGTGCGAGAGCTGTCACGACGTGACGGCGTGGTCGCCGTCGACGTTCACGAAGGAGGCCCACGCGAAGGCCGGGCTCGCGCTCGTCGGTACACACGCGGTCGCGTGCGGTCGCTGTCACGACAAGAAGTTCGTCGACTTGTCGGCGGACTGCGGCGCGTGCCACGACGATCGTCATGCCGGCCAATTCACGGGGCGGAAATGCACGACATGTCACGCCGGTGCCGAGTGGAAACCGACGCCGGGCTTCGATCACGGCAAGACATTCGTGCTGCGCGGTCGACACGCCACGGCCGATTGCGTGACCTGCCACCCGAAGCGGAGCGTCCGGGTGAGCGCGGCGAAGTCGGTCGAGACCGATGTCTACAAGCTCGGGCCTGCGTCGCACGACTGCATCGCGTGTCACCGCGCGCAGCACGGCGATCCGAAATCCGGCAACGATCAACCGCGCCAGCTCGCGGCCGCGACTCGCGCGTGCCAGACGTGTCACGGCGAGACCAGCTGGCGCGCGCTCGTGCTCGCGACCTTCGATCACGGCGCGACCGGCACGCCGCTCGTCGGCGGCCACGCCAGGACATCGTGCACGAGTTGCCACCAGCCGGACCGCCGCAAGCTGCCCGAGCTCGTCGCATGCAGCGGCTGTCATCGCGACCGTCACGCGGGCCGCCTCGGCGACCGCTGCGAGCGCTGCCACTCGGCGGCGAGCTGGAAACAGGATCAGCTGCTCGTCGATCATCAACGCACGCGGCTGCCGCTCGTCGGTGCGCACGCGGTGCAGCCATGCACGAGCTGTCACAAGGACGCGCAGGCCGGCACGTTCCGCGGCCTCGATCCGTCGTGCCGCAGCTGTCACTTCCACACCGTGATCGACCGCCGGCCGCATCCCGATCACACGATCGACAACGGGTTCAACAACTGCGAGAACTGTCACTCGGTGCTCGGCTGGCGCCCGGCGCACATCGATCACGACAAGTTCTATCCACTCACCGGCAAGCACGGGACCACCCCATGCGTGCAGTGCCACAAGACCGGCGACCTGTACAACGCCGCGCCAACGCAGTGCCTCGGCTGCCACGCGGCCGACGAGACCCGCGCGAACGCGCAGGTCATGATGCACGACACCGACGGACCGATCTGCGGCGATTGCCACACCACGACGATGTGGAGTGGCACGGTCTTCAACCATCCGGCGTTCCCGACCAATCATCACAACTCGGCGTGCGCGAACTGCCACACCGTGACGACCATGCCGCAGATCTACACGTGCGAAGGCAGCAACTGTCATAACTCTGCCCAGGATCCCAATCCCGGTCGCGGGCACCACGGTGGTGACCAGAACTGCGCGCGGTCCGGATGTCACTATGGCGGAAGTGGAGGCTAAGTGATGCGGTCGTTGCTCATCGCCCTCACGATCGGATGCACGAGCTCGCAGCCGCCGGCGACCGATCGCCTCGATTGCTACAGCTGCCATCAAGCGGAATACGAGACCGCGCAAGCGGCGGTGTCCGCGTGCACGAAGAAGCCGGTCCACGACCCCGCGCTCGGCTACACCACGAGCTGCTACACGTGCCACGGCACGGCGACGGCCGATCCAGATCCAGATCCGGCGATCACGCGATCGGGCTGGTGCCCGGCCGTCGATCCAGCGGATCCGGCACACCACGACGTGTTTCGGATCGCGACCGGATCGCACACCGGCTTCGACTGCGGCGATTGTCACCTCGCGCGCGTCGCCGGTCAGAGCCTGACCGACACCAGCACGCCGCAACCGCTCGGGTGCACGAGCTGTCACTGGCACGACCAAGCGCAGACCGATGCGCACCACCTCGGCAAGAGCGACTACACCTACGGCCCGGCGACGTGCCTCAAGTCAGGGTGTCACGGCGGAGGTGAGCGCCAGTGAAGCGCGCGATCGTCGTCGCGATCTCGATCACCAGCGCGGTCGCACACGCGCGCGATGCCCGTGTCACCGCGGTCACGCCGACGACGATCTTCATCGACGCAGGCACCACCGACGGCCTCGCGACCGGCGTCACGTGGAGCATCACGATCGACGGCAACGCGATCGGCGTTCGAGTCGCCGCGGTCGCGACGCACGACGCGGAGCTCGAGATCGAGGGCCCGCGCCCGGGGTTGGGAAGCGTGCTCGCGCTGCCGCCAAATCTCACCCCCGTGGCCGCGGTCACCGTCCGTCCCGCGCCGATCGAGCTCCCCGCGTGGGCCGACGATCCACGCGCGATCGACGACATCCAGCGCGTCGCCTCGCACGAGCAGCCGGGGAACCCGAGCGCCCCCGACACGACCGTGGTGAGTGGCGAGATCGCGCTGTCGGCGTTCCTTGCGGCCGATGTCACCAACTCGTCGACCAGCACGCAAGATCTCTCGCTGGCCTCCCAGCTCGCGATCGAGAACGGCGCGTGGCGCTACGATCACGTGATCGATGCGCACCTCGCGGCGACTCCAGAGCTGGCCACCGCACCGCTTCAGGGCGCACAGGCGCGCTTCGACATCTACACGATGCGTCTCGCGTACGCACCGACGGGTGCGCGCTACGCGGCCGCGCTCGGCCGACAGCCCGCGGCCCCGCTCGGCGAGCTCGGCACGGTCGATGGAGGCACGTTCCGGCTCGCGCTCGATCGCAGCTTCGACGTCACCGCGTTCGCCGGGCTGCGGCCCGCATCGGACCTGGGGCTGTCCCGCGCGCCGCGCGCCGGCGCCGACCTGGGCTGGCAACTCGCGACCGTCGACGGCATGCGCGCGCGCGCCGACGCCGGGATCGCGATCGACGAATATCTCGGCGAGATCGATCGCGCCCTCGCGGCGGTGTCGACCTCGCTATCGACGAAGCACGACGTCCTGCATGCGGACGCGACCGTCGATCTCGCATCCGATGCGAACGGCAAGGGCGCACGGTTGACGCGCGCCGCGGCGTTCGCTCGCACCAAGCGTGGTCGACTCACCGCCACCGCGCAGGTCGGCTACGATCGACCGTTCTGGGATCGCGCGCTCGTCGTCGAGGCGCCCGAGCTGCTGCTCGGACCCCGGACGTACGCCCAGGCCGAGGCCAGCTACGCGCTGCGCTCGACCATCGATCTCAGCAGCAGCGCGCGGATCTCGCGGGGTGACGGCTTCACCTCGACGGAGGCCGACGTCACGGGTGCGTGGCACGTGCCGAGTCGGTTGTGGCTCGTCACCGCCGCGCCGTTCGCGGTCGTGGGCTCGCTCGTCGACGAATATGGAGTGCGCATGGGGCTCGACTGCCCGTTCGCTTCGTGGTCGCTCGGGCTGCTGGGCTCGTTCGAGCGAGTCGACGCCGCCGGCGAGCTCGCCTGGGCCGGGCTCGGACGAATCTCGGCGAGCCGATCGATCTTCGAACGCTGGCGCACTTCGCTGTCGTTGGAGGCGGCCGCTGGCGATGGCTCGACGCGCGTCCTGCTGTTCGCTCTCCTGGCTTACCGCTTCGGAAAATAGTCAGCCGTTGCGCTCGAGTTAGACCGTGAACGCGCGATTACTACTCGGACCGAACCGAGATGTAACCGTCGCAAACGCGGCTATCGAGTGTGATCCTCATGATTCCCACATCCAATGAGGTGCAGGTTCTAGTTCACGACGGTGGTGCCGGATGTTTCGTAACAGACTACCGCTCTGGATTCTCGCGCTTGTGTTCGTCGCTGGCTGCCAGAGCGACTGTTTGCAAGACGCACAACAACGCGGCTGGATCTTCGTCGTGCTCGGTGCGTTCGGCGCCGGCTTCCTGACGTCGCTCACACCGTGTGTGTATCCGATGATTCCGATCACGCTCGCGATCTTCGGCGCGCGCGGTAAGGACGTGCCTCGCAGGCGCGCGATCACGCTCGCGATCGCATACGTAGGCGGCATGTGCGTCATGTACGCGGCATTAGGCGTCACGTTCGCGATGATCGGGAAGGCCGGCGCTTTCGGCACGCAGCTCGCGAGCCCGTACGTCGTGTTCCCGCTGGTGATCGTGTTCCTGACGCTCGCCGCGTCGATGTTCGGCGCGTTCGAGCTAAACCTCCCGGCGAGTGTTCAGGCCCGACTCAATCGGATCGGCGGCAAGGGCTTCGGCGGTGCGTTCGCCATGGGCCTCGTCGGCGGTCTGATCGCCGCACCGTGTACCGGTCCGTTCCTCGCGAGCCTCTTGCTGTACGTCTCGACGAGCGGCAACGCCGTCGGAGGCGGTGGCCTGTTGTTCGTCTACGGCCTCGGCATGGGCGTGTTGTTCTTCGTGCTCGCCGCGTTCGCGGTGGCGCTTCCGAAGAGCGGCGCTTGGATGGACGCGGTCAAATCGATCGGCGGCATCGGGCTCTTGTTCGCGGCGGTCTACTACTTGATGCCGTTCTTGCCGTGGCTACGCGACGCCGTCATGCCGACGAAGAGCTTCCTGATCGTGGCGATCCTCGTCGCCATCATCGGCCTTGCGGCCGGTGCCATCCAGAAGTCATTCCACGGCTCGTGGGCTGAACGGGCACAAAAAGGTTTCGCGGTCGCGATGGTGCTGTCGGGCGCGGTCGCGATCTGGTTGTGGCGCCAAGCTCCCAAGCATCACGTGTCGTGGCAGACCGACGAGGTCGCTGCGGCGAAGCAGGCACGGGCGGAGCACAAGCTGCTGATGATCGATTTCTCGGCGGGTTGGTGTAACCCGTGCCACGCGATGGAGCGCACGTTCGGCACCGACGACGTCTACGCCGCGATCACGGACAACTTCATCCCGCTCAAGTTCGATGTCACCGAACAGAGCGACGCCAATGACGCGTTGAAGGCGAGATATCAGTCGATGACGCTACCGTCGGTGCTGTTCGTCGATCCGACCGACGGGACCGTGTACCAGCGCATCCGATCCGAGATCGAGCCCGAGGCGATGCTGAAGGTGATCGAGGCAGCGGCCGCCCGCCAGGTAAGGCTCAAGAGCGGCGGCTGCTAGTACGTCGAACCAAGCTCGCTGCAACGCTGAACGAGCTCGCGAAGTAGCTCGCGATTTCTGTGAAGCAAAGGAAGTACGAGCATGCTCGAGAATGTCGTGATCATTGGAAGCGGTCCTGCAGCCCACACGGCGGCGATCTACGCGGCTCGCGCGAACCTGTCCCCGGTGATCTTCGAAGGCTTCCTGGCCGGCGGTATCGCAGCCGGCGGCCAGCTGACGACCACGACCGATGTCGAGAATTTTCCGGGTTTTCCAGACGGCATCCAGGGCCCCGAGTTGACGGAGCGGTTCCGCGCCCAATCGGAGCGGTTCGGTACCCGAATCTTCACCGAAACGATCACGAAGGTCGATTTTACGAAGCACCCCTTCACCTACGCGAGCGATGACCAATCCGGCGCGGCCAAGGCGATCATCATCGCGACCGGCGCAACTGCGAAGCGCGACGACATCGTCGGTACGCGTGACAACGAGCTCTGGCAGAGAGGCGTTTCGGCGTGCGCCGTGTGCGACGGCGCGTTGCCAGTGTTCCGCAACAAGCCGCTGTTCGTCATCGGTGGCGGCGACTCGGCCATGGAAGAGGCGGGTTTTCTCACCAAGTTCGCGTCGAAGGTCTACATCGTCCATCGCCGCGACGAGCTCCGCGCGAGTGCGATCATGCAGGACCGAGCGAAAAAGAATTCCAAGATCGAGCTGCTGCTGTCGCATCGCGTCGTCGCGGTCGAAGGTGGCAACGGTGTCGAGGTCGTTCGCGTGCAGAACCTCAAGACCAGCACCGAATCGGTGATGCCGGCCGCCGGCCTGTTCTTCGCGATCGGCCACGTGCCGAACACCGCGTTCCTCGGCGGTCAGATCAAGACCGACGAGCAGGGCTACATCATCACGACTCCGGGCACGACTGCGACGAACGTTCGCGGCGTGTTCGCGGCGGGCGATTGCCAGGACAAGAAGTACCGGCAGGCGATCACGGCCGCTGGAACGGGCTGCATGGCCGCGCTCGAGGCGGAAGCGTTTCTGAGCGAACACCATACATAGCCGGGTGTACGGTCTGCCTAAAATTCGGTGCGTAGCGCGAGCGAACCGCTCGGATAGCTATCGGAAGCGCCACCCGCCCCGCGGGCGCCCGCGGCGTCCCACGACCACGAGAACCGCTGGTAATCGAATGCGCCGCGCGCGACGAAGTGTGCGGCGAGCCGGTACTCGAGCGCCGCGCCGAGGTCGAGACCCCAGCGTGTCGACGGACCAAGCGTCATCTGCATGCCATCGGCGCCGCCGAACACGGGCTCGAGCTCGACCTCGCCGCGCAGCACGAGGCGCTCGCCGATCGGCTGGGCGAGCCGCGCACCGATCGCGACGTAGTTGTATTCGTTGTCGGGCGTGCGGCTCGGATCGGTCGATTCCATCGAGAACGCGCGATGGCCGAGACCGAGGTTCGCGACGATCTCGGTACCCTGACCGTGCACGAGCGCGTAGCCGCCGTCGACCTGCCACCGCGAGATCACGGTGCTGTAGCTGCCGGTTGCGAGCGAGGTGGTCATGGCGAGGGTGCG
>Ga0193728_1001093_pt1 | contig 13659 bp, 9 predicted proteins | sample U1c1metaG_FD_143037 | JGI IMG/M metagenome (GOLD analysis project Ga0193728, IMG submission 143037) | Soil microbial communities from a riparian zone of the East river system, Colorado, United States - U1c1 | ecosystem: Environmental > Terrestrial > Soil > Riparian zone | place: USA: East River...
GTCAGCGCGTCCCTGGCCGCCCTGGCGGCGGGGACCGTGGCCTCGCTGGAGAACGGCAGCCCCATCGCCTGAGCGGGCCCGGAGCGCAGTCCAGGACGAGCCGGCCAGCAGGGTACCGAGCGTCGCCAGCACTGCGTCAGCGACAGGCCGCGACCAAGTATCGATATCTAATTAATTGACATCTAATCCTTAGATGCCTAACCTTCTGTTGCAGCGGCGGCCGCGCACCCTGGCCGCCGCGGCACGGCGAGAAGGACGGTGCGTGATGAGCAAATCCGCAGTTGAGGCCCAGGGCCTGCGGAAGGCATTCGGCGAGGTGCAGGCGCTGAACGGGCTGAGCCGCCCGCACCTACGCCCGCATGGGCCGCTAGCCGACTCGTCTGTCCATCCTCAGGGAAGGAGTCCGATCATGGCCGTCAACCAAGCCGCGATGCAGCGGCGCGCGCGGATCATGCGCGCAGTCAACGTGCCCATGCGGGCGGTGCTCGGCCTGCCGTTCGCGACGCCGCTCGGCGGGAACCTGATGCTCATCTCCTACACCGGCCGCAAGAGCGGGAAGGCCTACCGGCAGCCGGTCAGCTACGTGCGCGACGGCGACGTGCTGCTTACCCCGGGCGGCGGCCGCTGGACGCTCAACCTGACCGACGGGCGGCCGGTCCGGATCCGGCTGCGCGGCCGCGACGTGTCCGCCCGGCCGGAACTGGTGACCGACCCCGCCGAGCTCGAGCGGCTGCTCGGCGTGATCGCCGACAAGAACCCGCGGGCGGCCCGGTTCATCCCCATCCCGCGCCGTCCCGACGGGCGTCTGGACCCCGGCGCCCTCGACGCCGCGCTGCGGCACGGCTTCTGCATCGTGCGCTGGCACCTCGCGGACCAGGGGTGACGCCTGGGTCGGCGAGCCGGCTGCCGCAGTCGCGGCGGCGCACACGGTCCGCGCGGCGTGGAATGCTGCTGTGATGGCGGATCTGGGTGAGCTCCGGGAGCGGATGCGGCAGTTCAGCGCGGACCGGGACTGGGGTCAGTTTCACGACCCCAAGTCGGTGCTCCTGGCGCTGGTCGGGGAGGTCGGCGAGCTGGCGGAGCTCTTTCAGTGGCTGCCCGCGGCCGACGCTCGGCGCCTGGCCCGGGCCGAGCCGCTGCGGACCAGGGCGGGCGAGGAAATGGCCGACGTCCTGCTCTACCTCGTGCTGCTGGCCGACGTCCTGGACATCGACCTGGCCGACGCGGCGCGCCGCAAGCTGGCCGCGGCCCAAACCCGGTTCCCACCGGCGGCCGTGAGCGGCAAAGCACCAGAGCCCGGCTAGCGTCCTCGGCCAGCCCCGCGCCTCCCGCGGCCCTGGCGGGCGGCCGGGACGGGGGATCGCTCACCGCCGGCGGGTGAGCGAACTTCCCCAGCCACCCGCCAATCCAGACGGGTGGGGCTGGAGCGACGCGCGGGACCCGGCGGGCTTTCAGCGCCTACGAGCGAGCCCGCGCGGCCCGGCTCCGGCGGGTCCCGCTCAAGATCGTGGGAAGATTGCCCACCCCAGGATGTGAGCAATCTTCCCACGATCAAGGTTCAGCCCTCGCCCTGAGAGAACTCCTAGGGCGCACGGGGTGCATGTGACTGGCGTGGCCGCGGGACCGACGACGCGCAGGCGTGTGGCTCACCAATTAAGAGCGCCGCGCGGCAGTCTGGCTGTCGGGAGGGCCTGAGGCGCGGTCTCGGCGGGAAGCTGCTCAGCGGATCGGTTCGGCGGGCGTGTAGACGCGCCCGACGGAGCCGTACTAGGAGCGCTGACGCGCTCTAGCCCCCTTGAACTCGAACGGCCCCACAGGAACCCCCCTTCCCTGTGGGGCCGTTCGTCATGAGCATGACTGACGCATCGGCGGACCCCACGGTCACGGAGCGGGAAGAGTGGGGCGTCCAGCGTTACGTCACTGTCCAGGACGTTCGTCAGCGAACCCGTGCAGACCACCGCCAGCGCAAGCCACCGGGTCCGGCCAGGCACGTTCAGCGTCGTGCCCGCGTCCCGCCCCGCAGGGGCGAACCGCTCGGCCGTCGGGCGGGTGGTAGTCATCGCCATTCTCCTTGTCGCTCCGGACTGGTCCCGGCTAATGGGACTCCTGGCGGCTGGGAAACCGGCATGCCATAACGATTGCGGCCGGGGCCGGCGGGGCGCCAGAACACGATGTGGTGGCCTGGCGATGATGAATGTCACGAGCGCTGCGGGCCGCCGCGCGCTGCGCGGCCGCCTCCGGCGCCGGCGGTCCGCGCGCGGGTGACAATGGTGGCATGAACCCCTCTCATAGCTACGGCGGGTTCGCGGCCGACACCGCCGACCGCACTCGCACGCTGTTCGGCCAGGTCATGTGGTACGTGGCCGCGACGGCCGGGGTCTTCGCCCTCGGGAGCTACCTCGGCCGCGACCTCGGTCACGGGGTGGCGTTCATTGCATATATCGCGGCGTTCGCGTGCCTGATCGGGATGAACTTCGCCGTGCGGCGGTCGGCCGGGCTCACCACGGGGCTGCTGCTCGCCTTCGGTGTCCTGCTCGGGCTGGCGCTGTCCCCGACCCTGACGTATTACGCCGCGGCTGACCCCCGGGTGCTGTGGCAGGCCGGCGGGGCGACGGCCCTGTTCATCGCGGGGTTCGGCGCGGCCGGGTATGCCACCCGGCGGGACCTGTCGGGCCTTGGCCGGGCGTGCTTCTGGGCGCTGCTGGCCCTCATCGTGTTCGGCATCGTGCTGATCTTCGTGCACGTGCCGGGCGGCTCGCTGATCTACTCGATCCTGGGCCTGGTCATCTTCGCGGGCCTGACCATGTTCGACTTCCAGCGGCTGCGCCGCTCGAAGAACATGGACTCGGCGCCGCTCATCGCGGCCTCGATCTTCCTCGACGTCCTCAATGTCTTCCTGTTCTTCCTGCGGATCTTCTCCCGGAACAACTGAGGTGATGGCCAGCGCCGCGGAACGGTCCCGGTCTTTCGGCGCGATCGCCGAGGACTATGACCGGCTGCGGCCCGCGCCCCCGGACGAGGCGGTGGACTGGCTGCTGCCTGCGGGCTGCCAGGTGGCGGTGGACGTGGGCGCGGGTACCGGCCTGCTGACCAGGGCGCTGGCCCGCAAGGTCCCGCGGGTGGTCGCGGTCGAGCCGGACAAGCGGATGCGGGCCGTGCTGAGCGCCCGCTCGCCGGGCATCGAGGCCCTGGACGGCCGGGGCGAGGCCATCCCGCTGCCCGATGCCAGCGCGGACGGCGTGTTCATCTCCTCGGCCTGGCACTGGATGGACCCCGAGCGGACCATCGCCGAGGTCACCCGGGTGCTGCGGGACGGCGGCCGATTCGGGCTCATCTGGACGAGGCGGGACAGCGAGACGGGCTGGCTGCACGAGATCAGCCTGCGGGAACCGCGAGCGCGCGCCGGCCACGAGGAGGTCCGCCGGCGGCGCTCCGTCGCCCTGCCCGTCGGCGCGCAGCTGTGCAACATCACGACCAGGTCGTTCTCGTTCGCGCTCCGGATGAGCGCTGATGCCCTGATCGAGATGCTCGGCACCTACAGCGGCGTCATCACCGCCAGCCCGGCGGACCGGGCGGCCGGCCTGGCCCGGGCCAGGGCCGCGCTGGACGAGCTGTTCCCCGGCGCCAGCGAGATCGACGTGCCGATGCGGGCGGGCTGCTGGCGGGCTGACCGGGCCGCGCGCGCCCGGTAAACGCGCAGGTCATGACAGTCGCCGACCGCGCCCGAGGGCAGGCCGGCGCGTCGGCCGCGCGAGCGCGACCTCGACCTGCCCCACGGCGCCATGGAGGCCGGGTCGGCCGCCGCCGGCCCGGGCCAGCTGAGCCGGGCGAGCCCGGCCAGCCGGCCGGGCTCAGCCGAGCCCTAGCTGGCGCTGGAGGCGGCCCAGATGTTGATGCCGGCCTCGACCGCGTCGCGGTCGATCTCGGCCAGCTCGCCATCGGTGAAGCTGCCGCGCCCCACGGCGGCGAGATTCTCCTCGAGCTGGGTCACGCTGCTCGCGCCGATCAGCACGGAGGTCATCCGCTGGTCCCGCAGCGCCCACGAGAGAGCGAGCTGGGCCAGCGACTGGCCGCGGGCCTGAGCGATCTTGCCCAGCGCCGCGATATGCCCGAGGGTCTGCGGCGTGAGCTGGTCGGGGGACAGCGAGTCGTCCCGGCTGGCCCGCGAGCCGTCCGGGATGCCATTGGCGTACTTGCCCGTCAGCAGGCCCTGGGCCAGCGGCGAGAAGGCGATGCAGCCCACGCCCTCCCGGGCCAGCACGTCGAGCAGGCCGCCCTCGATCCAGCGGTTCAGCAGCGAGTACGACGGCTGGTGGATCAGCAGGGGCGTGCCCAGGTCGCGGAGAATGGCCGCGGCCTGAGCGGTTCGTTCTGGCGAGTAGGAGGAGATCCCGGCGTACAGGGCCCGCCCGGAGCGGACAGCGGTGTCAAGCGCGCCCATGGTCTCCTCCAGGGGCGTGTCCGGGTCGAACCGGTGGCTGTAGAAAATGTCGACGTAGTCCAGGCCCATCCGGCCCAGTGACTGGTCGAGGCTGGCCAGCAGGTACTTGCGGGAGCCGCGGTCCCCGTACGGGCCGGGCCACATGTCGTAGCCGGCCTTGGTGGAGATGATCAGCTCGTCCCGGTAGGGCCGGAGGTCCTGCCGCATGATCGTGCCGAAGTTCTGCTCGGCGGTGCCGTAGGGCGGCCCGTAGTTGCCGTTTCGCAAAACCACATCGGCAGGACCGACGCCTCCATAGTTATTCGCGAGATCAAAGTGGGTGACGCCCAGGTCGAAGGCCCTGCGGAGGATCGCCCGCTGGACGTCCAGGGGACGGTCGGTGCCGAAGTTGTGCCAGAGCCCAAGGGAGATCTCGGGCAGGTCGATGCCGCTGCGCCCGCAGCGGCGGTAGCTCATCTGCTCGTAACGGTCCTGAGCGGCAAGGTAGGTCATGAGCCGAGTCTGCCACTGCCGGTCGCCCGGCCCGCGGCGGGCCGGGCCCGGCCTATCACGGCGGGCTCAGGGGTGCCACTTGCCCACGGTGAACGTGGGCTGCCAGAAGCTGAGGGGCCAGAGGAAGACCGAGACGAAGTACTGCACCCAGCTGTGGAACAGCGAGATATTGCCCGCCGTCGTCGGCAGGTGGGGAGAGGCGGTGTTGACGAACACGCCGATCACGATGTAGATCACGATCAAGAGGCCAGTGGTGCTGAAAAGGGTCCTGATGAAGGCCGTCATCTCAGTTCACCCTCCTCTGGCCGATATCAGCCCAGCCGGACATGGCCTGATACTTCGACCAAGGTAGTTCATTCCTGGCGGCCCGCCCGGTTGACACACCGGGATCGCCGCAGTTCCGGGGACTGGAGGCCGCGGCGCCCGGTGCGCCCGCGATGGGACCGGTTCGCCCGGCATCTCCCCGCCGCCCTCCACGGGATCCACACATCGTGACCACGTGACGCACATCTGCGGATGCTGGCGTGGACGTACTGCAGGCGAAAGGGAGCTTGCGCGGTCGGCCCTGACCTCGCCGGACCCGATAGCGGACTCCCTGGTGCCGAGCTGGCCCGGCCAGGCCCTGACCCGTCCGGCCGGGCTCAGCCCAACAGCTGCCGGCCGGGCGCGTGCCCTGGCGGGCGCCCGCGTCAGGCGGCTGAGTCCAGCGCGGCGGCGAACGTCTCGGCGATCTGCCCGATCTCCGCCTCGGTGATGACGAACGGCGGGGAGACCTGCAGGGCAACGCCGCGCAGCAGCCGGGTGATGACGCCGCGCTCGCGGATGCCGGACACCAGCCGCGCGCCCAGGCCGGGGTCGGCCGCCCTGGCCTGCGCCGAGATCTCGACCGCGCCCAGCAGGCCGGCGCCGGTCCGGACTTCGGCGACCAGCTCGTGATCGGCCAGCGGGGACAGCTTCGCGGCCAGCACCTGCTCCAGCTCCCGGACCCGCGGGACGAGCTGCTCGCGCTCCAGGACGTCCAGGTTGGCCAGGCCGACGGCGCACGCCGTGGGGTGGGCCTGGTAGGTGTAGCCGTGGCGGAAGATCTCCGCCGACCCCGGCCGCCAGAACGGCTCGGCCACCCGCGGCCCGGCCAGCACCGCGCCGAGCGGCGAGTAGCCCGAGGTGAGGCCCTTGGCCACGGTCATCAGGTCGGGCTCCAGCCCGAAGCGCTCGCTGCCGAACCAGCTGCCCGTCCGGCCGAACCCGGTGATCACCTCGTCGGCCACGAACAGCACGTCGTGCTCCCGGCAGATCTCCTGGACCCGGGTCAGGTAGCCCTCCGGCGGGAAGTACACGCCGCCGGCCCCGACGACCGGTTCGCAGAAGAAGGCGGCCACCCGGTCCGCGCCGGCCTGGCTGATCTGCTTGTCCAGTGCCGCCGCGTCGTCCCAGGGCACCCGCTCGACCAGCGGGACGAGGGGGCTGAACGCCTCGGCGTTGGCCGGGATCCCGCCCAGGGAGGTGCCGTAGGCGTTGACCCCGTGGTAGGCGTGCGTGCGGCCGATGATGACCTGCTTGTCGGGCTGGCCGACGGCCCGCCAGTACGCGCGGACCAGCTTGGCCGCCGTGTCGATGGCGTCCGACCCGCCGCCGGGCGTGAAGAAGACCTTGGCGTCGGAGATCGGCGACAGGTCGCGGACCCGGCGGGCCAGCGCCTCGGCGGGCCGGTTGGAGAAGGTCTCGAAGACCTGGTAGGCCGCGAGCTGGTGCAGCTGCGCCGCGGCGGCGTCGGCCACCTCGGCGCGGCCGTGCCCGATGTTGCAGTACCAGAGGCTGGCCAGCGCGTCGAGGTAGGAGCGGCCGCCGGTGTCGAACACGGTCGAGCCGGCGCCGCCGGCAATCGTCACGATGCCGCCGGCCGACAGGCTGGCCATGTTCGCGAACCCGTTCCACATGGCGGGCGGGCGCCCCGCTCCGCCGCTGCGATCAGTCACAACCCGTTCCCTTCGACCCGCTAGCCCCGGACGCAGCGCTAGCGCCTGAGAAATCTATTGTGCCTCACCCGCAACAGCCGACTCAGCTGTCCAGGACGGCCAGCGACGCCCGGGGCATCATGACGCCCGTGTCGCGCAGCCGCACGCCCGGCCGGGAGGCGGCCAGGATCGCGGTCGGCGGCTCGGGCAGCGGCACCAGCAGCGGCACGTCGCCGAGGCTGGCCACGATCAGCAGCCGGCCCCGCGCCACGACCAGCCACCGCGCCTCCTCGTCATAACCGGCGGCGACCCGGTCCAGCCGCGGGTCGGTCAGCTCGGGCCGGGCGCGGCGCAGCGCGATCAGCTCCCGGTACCAGGCCAGCAGCCCGGCGTGCGGCTCGCCGCCCAGCTGGGACCAGTCCAGCTTGGACCGCAGGAACGTCTGCGGGTCCTGCGGGTCGGGCACGTCGGCCACGTCGGCCACGGCCCAGCCGTGGGCCGCGAACTCGCTGCGCCGTCCCTCCCGGACCGCCGTGGCCAGCCACCCCTCCGCATGGTCGGTGAAGTACTGCCAGGGCGTGTCCGCGCCCCACTCCTCGCCCATGAACAGCATCGGCGTGAACGGGGCCGTGAGGACCAGCCCGGCGCCGACCCGCAGCAGCCCGTCCGGGACCAGGTCCGCGATCCGGTCGCCGGCCGCCCGGTTGCCGATCTGGTCGTGGTCCTGGAGGTAGCCCAGGAACCGGTGCGCCGGGGTCCGCGCCGTATCCACCGGGCGCCCGTGCGACCGGCCCCGGAACGACGACCACGACCCGTCGTGGCGGAACACCCGGGTCAGGGTCTGGGCCAGCACCTCGAGCGAGCCGAAGTCGGCGTAGTAGCCCTGCCGCTCGCCGGTGAGGGCCGCGTGCAGCGCGTGGTGGAAGTCGTCGCTCCACTGCGCCGCCAGGCCGGTCCCGCCGGCCTCGCGCGCCGTCACCAGCCGCGAGTCGTTCAGGTCGGACTCGGCGATCAGGACCAGCTCCCGGCCCAGCCGCGCGGCTTGGGCATCCACCGCGGCGGCGAGTTCCTCCAGGAGCGGCAGCGCGCGGTGGTCCGCGAAGGCGTGCACGGCGTCCAGCCGCAGCCCGTCGACGTGATAGTCGCGCAGCCACATCAGGGCGTTGCCGATCACGAACGCGCGGACCTCGTCCGATCCCGGCTGGTCCAGGTTCACCGCCGGCCCCCAGGGCGTGGTGTGCGCGTCGGTGAAGTACGGCCCGAAGTCGCCGAGCCGGCTGCCGATGCCGACGTGGTTGTAGACCACGTCGAGCAGGACGCCCAGGCCGCGTGCGTGGCAGGCGTCGACCAGCCGCTTCAGCCCGTCCGGGCCGCCGTAGGGCTCGTGCACCGCCCACAGCCCGATCCCGTCGTACCCCCAGCCGTGCCGGCCTCCGAACGCGGCCACCGGCATCAGCTCCACGGCGTCCACCCCGAGGCCGGCCAGGTGATCCAGCCGCCCGATGGCCGCGTCGAACGTGCCCGCCGGGGTGAACGTCCCCACGTGCAGCTCGTAGATCACCGCGCCGGGCAGCGGGACCCCCCGCCAGCCGGCGTCGGTCCAGGCGAAGCGGCCGTGGTCATACAGCCGGCTCGGCCCGCGCACGCCCCGCGGCTGCCACTTCGAGCGCGGGTCGGCCAGCAGGTCACCGCCATCCAGCCGAAACGAATAGTCCGCGCCATCGGCGGCACCGGGCACGTCGGCCGCCCACCAGTCATCATCCTGCGGCGCCATGAGGTAGCTGCCGCCGTCCACGACCACGTCGACGCTGTCCGCCGCCGGCGCCCACACCCGAAACTCGCTCACCCCGGCACCCTAAGCGCTCGGGCCTGGGCCGCCGCGCCCGCCGCCCCGCTGGCGTGAGGCCCAGCGGCCACAGCAGCACCATTGACCTCATAAGCCTTGGCTCCAGGTCGGATGCCCCAGCCCAGCGAGCACCGGCCGGGGGCGGCGCGGCCCCACCGATCACCCCAGTCCCGTCAGCCTCGCCAGCCGGGGGACGAGCTTGATCGAGGGAGGATTGCTCACCCTCTGAGGTGAGTGATCCTCCCACGATCATGGCGCGCATCCGGGCCGGCCGGCGAGGTGCTGGCAGCCGGGGTGCGGGAGGGGCTCGTGTTACTCCAGGGGCAGCCGATGGAGCGGGCTCCCCGGCTTGGCCCGGCCCGGCTCGGCTAGGCCGGGATGAGGAGGGCGACGGGGAGGCGCTCGGTGAGCTGGGCGAGGGGGAGGCGCGCGCCCAGGTGCACGGTTCCGGTGAGGACGTCGCGCCAGGCGGGCTCGTCCGGCGCGTCGGACGGGTGGGTCAGCAGGAGGGTGGTGTCCGCCCAGCCGCCGCGGTGGCGGAGGGCGGCGGGGAGGCGGGTGGCGACGGTGACGGCGTGGCGGCCGCGTACGAACGCCACGGCGTGGTCGGCGGCGGGACCGTGGGCGGCGAGGGGGTCGTAGGCGGCCAGCGGGTCACTGGCCCCCGCGAACCAGGCCGGGTGGTCGCGGCGCAGGCGCAGGGTGCGGGAGGTGACCAGCAGCTTCTGCCAGTCGAGGAGCGTGGCGTCCCCGTCCCCGGCGGCCAGCCCGGCGGCCAGCCCGGTGCTGCCCAGCACGGGGCCGGCCAGGGCCGGGTTATCGGCGGCGGGGCCGTCCAGGGTGGCGAGCATGGCCCGGCGGCGGCCGAAGTCGACCGGGCGGCGGTTGTCCGGGTCGACGAGGGGCAGCCAGCCCAGCTCGGAGCCCTGGTAGAGGTCGGGGACACCGGGCATCGTGAGCTGCACGAGCTTGGCGCCCAGCGCGTTCGAGCGCGCGTCAGGCTCGACCCGGGCGGCGAAGGCGGCGACCTGGCCGGCCAGCCGGGCATCGGCGATGACGGCGCGGGCCAGGTCGCAGACGGCGTCCTCGTAGGCGGCGTCCGGCTCGGTCCAGGACGTCGCGGTCTTGGCCTCGCGCATGGCCTTGGTCAGGTACTGGGTGATCCGGCCGGCGTCGGCCGGCCAGGTGCCGACCAGGGTCTGCCACAGCAGGTACTCGGTGTCCGGCTCGGGCCACGGTCCCCCGTCGCCCCCCGCCGATGTGAGCAGCGCGGCCGCGAGGTCGTGCCAGCGCGTGACCTCGGCGGCCCACTCGGCGGGCCGCTCGGCCAGGACGGCCAGCCGGGCGCGGACGTCCTCGCCGCGCTTGGTGTCGTGGGTCGACAGGGTCGTCATGGTCGCGGGCCAGTCGCGGGCCAGCCGGGCCGCGAACGCATGGAACGCGGCCGGGCTGACGCCGAGGCGCCCCGGGTCCCCGCCGACCTCGTTCAGCCCGGTCAGCCGCGACCAGCGGTAGAACGCGGTGTCCTCCACGCCCTTGGCCATCACCGGGCCGCAGGTCTGCTGGAACCGCACGGCCAGCTCGGCCCGGGCGGCGCGGACTTCGTCCCGGTCGTCAGTCCCGCCCGGGGCCGGGTTCGACGCGATGGCGGCGATCGCGTCGAGCGCTGGGTGCAGGCGGCCGGGCAGTCGCTCGCGGGCCTGCTGCGCCGCGGCCGTCAGCAGTGCGACCGACGCGGGCGGCGGCGGCTCGCCGGGCACCACGTAGGCGCGGTAGACGCTGACCGCGCTGACCAGTTCCGCGACGACCGCCCGCAGGTCGTCGGCGTCGGCGCCGGCCAGGGCCGGGTGGGCGGTGCCGGGGGCCAGGCGGGCCAGGCGGCTGACCTCGGCGGCCAGGCTGCCGGCGGCGACCTGGTGCTTGGCGGCCGCCGCGACCGGGGCGAACGCGGCCGGGCCGCCGGCGAAGCTGACGTACTCGCTGGTCAGCGGCCCGGCCCCGGACGAGTCGGTGAACAAGCCGCCCACCATGGCCAGGCTGTCGTAGCCGGTCGTGCCCGCGCACCTCCAGTCGGCGGGCAGCTGCTCGGCCCCCTCCAGGATCTTCTCGGCCACCACCCAGCAGCCGCTCGTCGCGGTGGCCAGCTGCCGCAGGTAGCCGCGCGGGTCGGCCAGGCCGTCGGGATGATCGATGCGCAGGCCGTCGACGAGGCCCTCGGCGACCAGGCCGAGCAGCACCTCGTGGGTAGCGGCGAAGACGTCCGCCTCCTGAACCTGGACGCCGATGAGCGTGGTCACGTCGAAGAACCGCCGCCAGTTGAGGTCGGCGGCGGCGGCGCGCCAGTCGGCCAGCTCGTAGTGCTGCAGCTCGAGGAGCTCGCTGAGGGGCAGGTCGGCCGTTCCGGGCCGGAGCGGCAGCACGTGCCCGAAGTACCGCAGCACCGGGCCGCTGTCGGGGTGCCGGGGATCGCCGCCGGGGTCGATCGTCAGGTCATCGGCGCACTTCGCCGGCGGCCCGCCGAGGATCGGCAGCAGCAGCCGGCCCCCGCGGGCCGCCCAGTCGATGTCGAACCAGTGCGCGGCCGGCGAGTCCGCCCCGCCCGCCAGCACCGACCAGAACTGGTGGTTCAGCGACTCGGGCGCGCCGATGCTCATGTGATTGGGCACCACGTCCACGATCACGCCCAGGCCGAGCCGGCGCAGCTCGGCCACCAGGGCCCGGAACCCGCCCTCGCCGCCCAGGTCGGCCGAGATCACGGAGTGGTCGACCACGTCGTAGCCGTGCATCGAGCCGGGCGCGGCCTGCAGGATCGGGGACAGGTACAGGTGCGTCACGCCGAGGCCGGCCAGGTAGCCGGCGGTCGCTGCCGCCTGCTCGAACCCGAACCCGGCGTGCAGCTGCAGCCGGTAGGTCGCCGCGGGCGGCTCACGCACGGCGCAGCACCTGCAGCGAGCGGTTGCACACGTCGATGGTGTCCCCCGGCCGGGCCGCGCCGCCGGGAACCGGCCCGGCGAACCCGGCCCCCGGGTACCCGGCGCCCGGCTCGGCGGGCAGCGCCGTGTCCAGCACGCGCACCCACTGCTCGCCGTACCGGGCGGGCGGGATCGCGAACTTGAGGTCGGTCTCGCTGGCGTTGAACAGCAGCAGGAACGAGTCGTCGCGGACCCGCTGGCCGCGCGGCCCGGGCTCGCTGATGCCGTCGCCGTTCAGGAAGACGGTCAGCGACTTAGCGAAGCCGGCCGACCAGTCCTCGTCGGTCATCTCCTCGCCGCCGGGCGTGAACCAGGCGATGTCGCCGACCTGGCCGCGCGGCCCGGAGACCGGCTCGCCCTGGAAGAACCGCCGCCGCCGGAACACGGGATGGCTGGCCCGCAGCCCGATCAGCGTCCGCGTGTAGTCCAGCAGGGGACCATCCGTTTCGGCCAGATCTTCGTCACCCGGCCCGGCGGCCCAGCTCACCCACGAGATGTCGTTGTCCTGGCAGTAGGCGTTGTTGTTGCCGCGCTGGGTGCGGCCGAGCTCGTCCCCGGCCAGCAGCATGGGGACGCCCTGGGACAGCAGCAGGGTGGCCAGGAAGTTGCGCTGCTGGCGGGAGCGCAGGGCGCGGACGGCGGTCTCGGTGGTCAGGCCCTCCGCGCCGCAGTTCCAGGACCGGTTGTCGTCGGTGCCGTCCCGGTTGTCCTCGCCGTTGGCCCCGTTGTGCTTGTTGTCGAAGGAGACCAGGTCAGCCAGGGTGAACCCGTCGTGGGCGGTCACGAAGTTGACCGACGCGACGGGGCTGCGGCCGTCGCTCTGGTACAGGTCACTGGAGCCGGTCAGCCGGGAGGCGAACTCGGGCAGGGTGGCCGACTGGCCGCGCCAGAAGTCGCGGACGGTGTCGCGGTACTTGCCGTTCCACTCGGTCCACAGGGGCGGGAAGTTGCCGACCTGGTAGCCGCCGTCGCCGACGTCCCAGGGCTCGGCGATGAGCTTGACCTGGGAGACGATCGGGTCCTGCTGGACCACGTCGAAGAACGACGACAGCCGGTCCACCTCGTGGAACTGCCGGGCCAGCGCGGCGGCGAGATCGAACCGGAAGCCGTCCACGTGCATCTCCGTCACCCAGTACCGCAGCGAGTCCATGATCAGCTGCAGGACCTGCGGGTTGCGCATGAGCAGGCTGTTGCCGGTGCCGGTGGTGTCCATGTAGTACTGCCGGTCGTCGTCCACCAGCCGGTAGTAGGAGGCGTTGTCGATGCCCCGCAGCGACAGCGTCGGGCCCAGGTGATTGCCCTCGGCGGTGTGGTTGTAGACGACGTCGAGGATCACCTCGATCCCGGCCTCGTGCAGCGTGCGGACCATCGCCTTGAACTCCTGCACCTGCTCGCCCCGCTGGCCCGAGGCGGCGTAGGCGTTGTGCGGGGCGAAGAACCCGATGGTGTTGTAGCCCCAGTAGTTGGCCAGGCCGCGCTGGGCCAGGACGTCGTCGCTGACGAACTGGTGCGCGGGCATGAGCTCGATGGCGGTCACGCCGAGCGACTTGAGGTGGTCGATGATCGCCGGGTGCGACAGGCCGAGGTAGGTGCCGCGCTCCTCCTCCGGGACGTCGGGGTGCAGCCTGGTCAGGCCGCGCACGTGCGCCTCGTAGATGACGCTGTCCAGGTAGCCGACCCGGGGCGGCCGGTCCCCGGCCCAGTCGAAGTACGGGTTGACCACCACCGAGCGCGGCACGAACGGCGCGGAGTCGTCGGTGTTGCGGGTGCCGGGGTCGCCGAACCGGTACGAGAACACGGCCGGGTCCCAGGTCACGGCGCCCTCGACCGCCTTGGCGTACGGGTCGAGCAGGAGTTTGGCCGGATCGCAGCGCTGCCCGGCGGCCGGGTCGTACGGGCCGTGCACCCGGTAGCCGTAACGCTGGCCGGGACCGGCCGTGGGAACGTAGCCGT
>Ga0193728_1001094_pt1 | contig 13659 bp, 2 predicted proteins | sample U1c1metaG_FD_143037 | JGI IMG/M metagenome (GOLD analysis project Ga0193728, IMG submission 143037) | Soil microbial communities from a riparian zone of the East river system, Colorado, United States - U1c1 | ecosystem: Environmental > Terrestrial > Soil > Riparian zone | place: USA: East River...
TTCTAAAAATTTAAGATAGATATAAGAGTATTATAATATATATCTAAGTCTAAAGAATTTAATACCCTAATAGAAAAGTATCCTTAAGAAAAGGTTTATTCTATAGAATATAGTAAGGGCCTAGATATATCCGCTGGCTATACCTTTAATAAAACCGCGTTCTTATTTAACTAAGATATATCTAGTTAGAACAACTATTAGGATAGAGACGTAGATAAAATAGACTTACCTAATCCTATCTATAAGACTATAGAAAACAAGGAGTATAACGCTTATATTTAGCTGCGGTAGTTCTTTACTAATCTTTACTATTATTAATATAACTATAACCTATAAGGATTATATAAGACAATCTAGGTCTTATATAATAGGAAGGGATTATAGTATCCAGGGAGATTACTAACCTTTTCCTTTAAGTACGAAGATAACTATAATAGACTAGACAAATACAACTAAGGCAGTAAAACACTTAAGGTAATTAAGGGAAAGAGCGTAAAGAGTAGGGTTTATATACAATTAATATTTAATACAGCCGTCCCTTAGTTAACTCCTTTCTATAATATCCTCCAATTTTATTTAAGTTAAGTTTAATATTTCATTTCTAGGCTTAGAGCGGTATATTTATACCTAAAACCCTCCTAGTAGAAGGAGGTATATACTTAGTTATATAAAGTAGAGACCCTATATATCTAGGCGGCTAGAGAGAAGTATAAGGTTTAAGGATATTAATATATAGAGAATTAGGCGGCACTAGAACTCCGTAGAATAGGGGATAATAAATCCCTATTTATACTATTTCTATAAAGAGAGGGATAGTTAGCTAAAATACTAAAGCAGTTTCGGGATAATTTACAGGTTATAGCCTAGTAGTAAAAGGAGACCTGGCTCAATCCTCTACTAGGATTACATTAGATGCTCCTAGAAAACCATTAGGGGGTAGACATTAAGGCTATATAGTTAAATACCAGAAATTCAAGATACACATATAACAGCCAATATCTCCTTTAGCAATTCTACGCTAACTATCTTAATAAATATAGTATCTTACCTAAGCTTAGTATAATAAACTCCTAGATCTAAGCTAGGTATTATAAAAAATAATAGTTATAGCGCCTTAAGCATCCCTAAAGCTACTATAGTATACTAGCGGTTAAAGCGCTATAGTTAAGTTACAGATTAAGTATTAGCTAAGAGTTAATTACTACTTAATCAATAATAGATTAGGGGTATTTTAATATAGATCCTAGTATATATTATAAGACTATAGAGCCTCTTATAATTTAATAGAGTTTTTATTCTTAATCTTCTATTTAATATTAAAGTATTAAAGCTTAGGTATATTCTTTTCTAAGTTTTTATATATAGTTATACGGGATAATATCTAAATTATTTTATAAAGCTTACTACACCTTATATAGATTAATACTAATTATTATATATATCTATATACTTAGAGACTCCTAAGTTAAACTAGATAGTTAATATTATACTAAAGTAAGACAATAGTAAAATAAGTATAATTTAGGTCGATAATATATAAATCGCCTTAAGCAGCTCTAGAATTAAACTTCTATTAATTTAAGGCATTCTACCTAGGAGTATATAGAATTTTTTTTAGAAGAATATAGAATTTATAGTAAATTATAAAAAGAGATACACTAGGTAGTTATATAAGCTAGATAATTATATAAACCTAGTAGTTATATAAGCTAGGTAGGCAGGCGTAACGCCCTCTAAATATATAGCTAGGATCTTAACAGATTTAGCGGCTATAGCTTTAGTTATATAAGCTAGGCGCTTATAGGAGCTAGGGGATCCTATAAGCTAGGTAATTATATAAGTAGGGTAGTCTAACCTAGCGCCCTTTAATTAACGCCTAGTATATAAATAGGATATTAACAGGTTTAATAACTTAGCGGCTTCGATCCTATAAGCTAGGCGATACTATAAGCTAGGTAATTATATAAGCTAGGTGCTTATAGGAGCCGGCTAATCCTATAAGCTAGGTAATTATACAAGCTAGGTAATTATATAAGCTAGGTAATTATATAAGCTAGGTAATTATATAAGCTAGGTAATTATATAAGCTAGGTAACTATATAAGCTAGGTAATTATACAAGCTAGGTAATTATATAAGCTAGATACTTATAGGAGCTGGCCGATCCTATAAGCTAGATTATTATATAAGCTAGATACTTATAGGAGCTAGCCGATCCTATAAACTAGGTAATCCCATAATCTAGGTAATCCTACAATCTAGGTAATCCTATAATCTAGGTAATCCTATAATCTAGGTAATCCTATAAGCTAGGTAATTCTATAACCTAGGTAATTATATAAGCTAGGTAATCCTATAAGCTAGGTAATTGTATAAGCTAGGTAACTCTATAAGCTAGGTAATCCTATAAGCTAGGTAATTATATAAGCTAGGTACTTATAGGAGCCGGCCAATCCTATAAGCTAGGTAATTATATAAGCTAGGTGCTTATAGGAGCTAGGTAATCCTATAAACTAGGTAGTTATATAAGCTAAGTGCTTATAGGAGCTAGGCAATTATAGGAGATTATAAGAGCTAGGTAATCGTAATCTAGTGCCCTTTATTAACGCTTAGCTATAAGCTAGTCAATCCTATAAGCTAGGTAATTATATAAGCTAGGCGATTATACAAGCTAGGCGATTATATAAGCTAGGTAATAGTAGGGGTCTAAGTATAAGCCTATCCTATTACCTTTATAAAGTTAAAAATAACTATTAGTAAATTATACGAGCTAGGTAATCCTATAAACTAGCTAGGAGGTATAAAGAGATTTAATACTAGCCAATTCCTCTATAACCTATAATTATAGTAAATATATTATAGGATAAAGCTATTTCTAGAGACCTATAGAAACACTTTCTTAATATAGTAAAGATTACTCTATAGTATCTAAAATTTTATAGGCCTAAAGAAGAGAATCTTAATCTAGACTATATCTCTTATTTAGAAAAAGTTTTTAAATAGGATTACGCTTAACTTAATCTAGGGAATTATATCCCTATAATTATCAACCCTATAGAATTTAATATATTAGTCTAGAAATCCAGTATTAAAAAACACCTACTAAAACTACTTTACTAAGAACTACTAAGGCTCCCTATACAGAATAACACGTCTTTACTTTACTTATATAGTAGGCATTGTATTATAGCAGCTTAGAATATACTCTTCTTAGAGGATAGATAGTAGTATACTAACCTATATTTATTAGGTTTATTTACTATAGTAACTCTATATCCTAGGACACTAGTATCTATTTTTAGGTAGTTTACTTGCTATTTTAAGTAGCACTTATCCTATACACCAAGCCCTAAGCAATATATCTCCCCCATTAAAACTTTTAACCTTAGGCATTTCCATATTTAATTACCTATTACTAGTACAGCCCTATATTCCTAATTCTAAAAGTAGGCCATCTATTATCCTACTAAACTATAGTTAGTGCTTTACCTATTACGCGGGACATATCTAGCGTTCCAAGTCCCTAAGAAACGCATAAAGCTAGACACGCCTATAGTTTTCTACAATTATCCCCTTAGCCTTACCACTATTAACATACTATTTTTAGTTTTTCTATAGCGTTATTAATCTACCTTTAACTCGTTACTACTAAGGCTATTATACTTCTATTTACCTTAATTTCTAATTTATACTATAATCTAGCTTACTTAATTACTCTACCTTACCTTAATTTAAACATTAGATCTCCAGTCTTACCCTATTATTACCGTAGTTCTCTTATTTTTAGGGTATTAAATATACAGCCTTATAATATAAACTCCTAAGTAAAACCTTAGGTAGAAACCTAGTTATAAACCTAGGTAGAAACTAAGCCGCAGACCTAGGTAGAAGCCTAGACATAACCTAAGCAGCCTACCTACTTAATCTAAATATTCAGCTAAGCACTACTAAAAAGTCCGTAAAAATATTAAGAGGGCTAAAGTAGTAAAGAAAAATCATTTACCCTTAATAATAAATAATATAAATAAGATTTTAGTCCAATAGGCAAGGTAAGGGTCCTCCAATTTAAAATAAAATTCTATAGCTTACTCTTTAGGTTCTATATAAATATTAAAGAATATCCTATTTAACTTATTAGGAATACCTTAAATAATAATATAAAGCTTTTTCTTAGATAGATTTTAGATAATTATTAATTACGGAAAAAGACTAGCATTTTCCAGAAATTTAAATATTAGAGGTAACTCTATTAAAAATACGCGGAAAAAGATTAGCTAGAAGGCCGTAGAGTAGAAATTAACAATATATAGAAATAACTTCAAATATCCGTAAAACCCGCTAATTATAATAGTATATTAATAGGCTATTAACTAAGGAGTACTAGCTTAACACGACTATAAAAGAGAAACTAGTAATAAATATTAATAATATTTTTTATATTTTATATCACTATTAGGCCCTAGATAACTCTATATTTCTAGATAGGTAATAGGTCCTATAACTCGCTTTTCTAATACTTATCTATATATACACAGCAACTTAGCTAGGCGTATTAGTCTATATTAAGAGAAATATAAAAGTAGTAACTAAATATACTCTTAAAAATTATAATAAGGATAGAGATATAGAAGCTAGTAAAAGTAATAGTAAAGATAGTAGTAAAGATAACGGTAAAGATAATAATAAAGATAATAGAAAGAATAAAGAATTCTAGGATAAGATAGATATAGATTTAGATAAACTCGTTAAGACTTTATACTATAAACATATTACCCTTATTCTCCTTTAAAAGCCTAAGGCTAAGTAAAATCTTCTTACTATAGAGATTAATTTATAGTTTACTAAAGGATATAAACAGAAATATAAATGGTAAAGCTTACTTAAAAGCTTTTTCTTTAATAAATACTAACCTAGATATAGTAAGATATTTTATATTTACAAAGTTAACAACCTAATTTTTAATCTAATAATATATATAATTATTCTAGGCATCCTTAATAATACTTTTAAACTTAAATTTAAGTCTATTAAATAGGTATTCCAGCTTCGCGTTAACCTATATTAAATAACTTCGCGACTAAGATAGAAAAAAAACTAGGAAAACAAGCCAGTATTCTAGTAAGCAGTTTTAATATTAGATAGGATTTGAACTTTAAACAAACCTCTACGCTATAATACCTTTCTCTATTATATTTAGCGACTAGGCTTTATAACCGGAATAATATAGATCTTTAATCCCTACAATATTTAGTAAGGAGTAGGTAAGGTAGTTAATATAGTAGCAACCTAAGCTTAATTATAATAGGTTATAGGTTATATAGATACTAGGATCTTTTAGGCTTATATTAATAAGCGGATTTAATATAATATATAGGCTGCTTTCCTTAGACACCCTTCTACTAACGCACTTTTTAAGTCCCTAACTTATATTAGTTAGGATATCGACCTATAGGCTCCCTAAGCCGTTATAGATCTAACAACCAATTCTCTTAAGACTTACCTACTTATTATAGAGCTTTACTAGCAGTATAATACCTTATCTAAAGCAACTAGGGAACTATATAGAACTCTTAAAATTATATAAGCAGTTAGGAGTAAGGAGTATAAATTATATATATAAGCTATATTAGATTTAAAAAAATATAAGAAGACCTTAAAAAGAGAAAAACAGAAGGAAAAATAGCTTAATTTTTTTAATATAATTGAGACCAAAGATTTAAGACGACAACTTACCCTATTAGCTATTAGTCTAAGTAAGGAAAAGTAGAAACTAGAACTAGTAAAGCATAGTTTAGAATAAAAACATATTACTAAACTCTTATATTAATACTATTCCGAACTTACGCTATAAGAGAAGGTCTAATATTAAATTAATATAATTAAAGCCTTACTTAATCTATACTGGGTACTAGAACCTATAGTTAAGTATAAGGTTATCTATAATTATAATTAGGGTATCCTTCCTACTCTAGAGCTAAGTCTAGAGCTAATAGTTAAACTTAAACCGGGCCCTATAAGGATTATAAATTAATAGTATCTCTTTTACGCTTATAAGTTAGAGGTATATACCCTTTTCTATCGCCCGTAAAAAGTAAGAGAATATATTAAGAGTTAATATCTTTATTTTTTTAGATAGAATAAATCAATCCTATATCTAGACCTATATTACCGCTTGTTAGGAATAATACTCTTTAGATATAAGCATTTTAAAAACTATATATTTATAGAGTATAGCGCTTCTCTACTAACTTATACCCTATAGTCCGTTACTCTTAGTTTTTTTCTTTTTCTTATAGTATTATAGGAGGTTATATTCGGCCTATTTAGGAATTAGTAAAGCTAGAGGGTTTAAGATCTCCTTCCTAGCTTTTTTATTATTCGCTACTAGTATTTTCGCGCACCTTCTATCCTTAAGACCCCTATATTTCGCCAGTAATATTAACAGTTAGGTTAGGTTATAAATTTTAGCCCTTAACTAAACTAATATAAAAATTACTAAATTAAGTAGATATTAAGCCTATATAAGCTAGTAAAGTAATAAATCTAGCCTTATTACCTTTAGTAAATACTTAAATAATAAATACTGCTAATATAATTTTTTTCTAGTATATACTATAAGAATATATATAATAGCCTAGGTACTAAATCCTTAGCCGCGAGATCTTTAATATAAGGCAGTAGTAAAGAGTTACACTTCTAAAGTATACTTAGAAAATATTCCGTAGCAATTAGCTAATCTAAACCTTAGATTTATTATTAACCTATATATATCCTACTATAGTCTAGCTAAAGCATTTTAGGGAATATATAGTCGAACTATTTTTGCTAAATAGCTAAGAACTTTACCTTCCTAATAAAACTATTCCTACTAGTCGGTTAGGGGGCTAACTAATATTTAACTTTAGTAGCGGCGAATATAAGATAAGGTATAGCTTTTTAAGTTTAAGGGTAATTATAAGAGGACCGATTTAATAGCTACGACTTATAAGTACTTAAAACGTCTTACTAGTAGGCTTAGGTATTATAGACCTTATTAATATTTTAAGAGAAGCAGACTATAATACATATTACAGTAAAGAGTATCCTAATTTTTATCGCGTGTTACTATAAGCTTTACCTTCTTAATATAGTCGCAATAACTATATATAAAGCTTATTGGCGAAGTAAGCTAATATAGCGTCTATAATCCTTATAGGGGATATTCCTTTACTACCTTAAGATTATAAGGCTCCTATAAGGGGTTAGAGACTCTATTATCTTAAATAAGTTAGAAGTTATTTTATATATTTAATTAAAGGTAGTAGTTAGTATATAAGGAAGAATAAACCTATAAATTTTTACTCTATTTAGGCGGCTATAATTAACTAATTAAATTAGAGTCTATCTTAGCCGCTAAAAGCAGCTATATAGCGTATAGCTTAAAGCTAGTTCCCTCCTCTATATTTATAGAATAAATAAGAGGGCAAATAACTTATTCTAGGTTAAAATAAATTATTAATACTAATTAGATTATAATACACTATATAACGCAATCTAAAATTATAGAGTTAATCGCTAATCTATAAAGGCGCGCGGTATTAAAAACTAGCTATAATTTTTTTTATAAAATTTGTATTCGCGTATTAAATTTCAACGTTGTCTTATATAAACTCTCTAAAATTATACGCAAACTTAATTATCTTAAAGCTAACACTAAAAGATAGAGCTGCTTTTTATTTATTATATACCCTAGGGAAATAATATTAAAAAAATTTATAGCTAAGTTATATATATTTTAAAACGTAGTCTCTTAAGCGTTTTTAGTATTCCTAGCCTAAGCTTAAAATTGGCCGGATTTTAATACCGCCCGCCTTTATACCTATTATTTATTATAGCCTACTAAACTTAATAGGTTAGTGCGGCCTTCTAAGCTAGGACAGTATATATACTAAAGTTATTAACGATAATAATTTCACTTCTTTTAACTCTAGGTTAGCTTTACTAGACTATTTCCTAAAAGCATATCTAGCTAAATTTAAAGATTTATTAAAGAAGTAATATTATAAGCCCTTTTAAGTATAGTTCGCTTATATACTACTTAAATAATATAGGACAATAGTTTTAATATACTGTGCAGTCTTAAGAAACCTATAAGTAGATTAAGAGAACTATTAATAAAGGGGAACGCCTAGCTATAAGGGGCGCCTAGTTATATAATACTCTACTATATAATAGTTTTATATAAGGATCCTCTTATTTAAACACGCCTATTTAAACCATACTAGTTTATCTAGCAATTCGTCTAGGTTAGAAGAATAGTATCGCTTTATAATACTAATATCCTCTAATCTTTTTAAAGAATAATAAAAGGTACTTTATAACTAAAATTAAGGGAATAGCTAACTAGATTACTTAGGTAATAGTAATTATATACCTAGGCTTACGCCTTACTATTATTAAGGTATTATATTAGTAAAGAGTACTAATTTAGGTTTTAAGTTAGTATAATTTATAACCTTTAAAACCTTTTATAATGAAGAGTAGTAAGACCCTTAGTATATACTGGCCTTAAGCTATAATAGAGTAGCGCCTAGTAGGCTTTCTAATTAGGCTAACTTAGGATAGGTTATAAAAGGGGCTCTTAATTATTCGTGTGACATATAGGTAGTTATAATATATTTTTTACTTTATATCTACTAAATAAGTTTTTACTATAGCTATACCTAAAAAACACAATTATATAACCTATGTCTTTATAAACTCTTCTACTATTAACCTAAGTTAGATTTCCCTACTACTATATCTTACTACCCCACAAATATCTTATAAACCTGTTTCTATTACCTATTTATTATATAGCCACCTTATATATATATAGTCTCTATTTCTTTATAGATTAATCTTTATACAAGTCTTCCTTACCTACGTTTTTAGTTCAATATCTACTACTTTATATTTTAGCATCGCTTCCTAGAGCTGCTTAATTTATTATTACAACTTAGTAGTATATAGAAGGTCCATTTATACCACAGCTATAGCATTCTTAAGATAACTCTATCTTTTAATTATCTAGCCTATAGAATGTTATTTACGCTATATATATACATTCCTATTCGCTCTTAATAGGCATAGATCTATACTATAACCCTACTTAACCCCACTAGCTATTCTCGTAGCTCCTATACTTACTATCTCTATATCTAGTATAACTTATTCTTATAGCAGTCTGGCCTAAATAATATAATAACTAAAGATAAGAGCGTGCTTTATATATATAGCTTAATACAGTAAATCTAGCAAGTTATACCCTATCTTAATATATAACAAGCGATAAAATAATAGGTTTAAGAAAAAATACTTCTACTCTAGCGGACCTAGTAACATCTACTCTTTAGTTAAGTCAATTACTATACCTTATAGCTAAAGGCCTTCTAAGCTAAAGCCCTATACCTAAACTTATAGAACTACTTAAAGCCCTTAACACGGTATTAGAAAAGCTTACCTAGATATTAACCACAATAAATACTAAATTTATAGCACTAGAGCTCCCTCTATAAAGTTATAGCAAGTATTATAAAGAGCTTAATAAACAGATTAGTTAGGCAGCTTAATTAGGTACTTATAACTAGGCTATATTTAAGTATATAGGCTAGGATATCTTTAGCTTTATACATACTTTAAAAATATACACATCTACTATTATAATAAAGATAATAGATATTGCGTTATATATTAAAGGCGTACTTATATAGACTAGAGCTAATACTAGTATAGGTCTATAGGCAATATTATATTTACTAAAAAATAACTTAAGGAATATAAAGAGCTTATTAAAGACACTTAGTCCGCTATCCTTAAAGAACTAGAAAGTAAGGTTTATTAGTTAGGCAAAATAAAACAGTAGCTTAGTAAATTAATTTTTCTATTATACCATAGATTAATATATAGCCATTTATTAAACTAGTCTAGGCTATCTATTAGTAGCTGCTGCTGGTATATATTTTCTTAATATAGCTATAGGGGCCGTTTACCTAGGGTAGAATACTAGCACTATTAATACCAAAATTTTTTAGTACTATATTAACTACCATTCTATTCTTAACCTAATCTTATTATCCGCATATATATACTATACTTAATATTTCTTAAGATAGTCTTTCTCTAAATTTCTTAACATTTATAGCGCTTATACATTCTTTATATTAGGGCCTACTAAAAGCTTTCTAATACTATTAGGAAGGCTATAAGATATCTCTAGAGGCTCTAATAGCTAAATCTTACACTAGCTAGACTCTACTACGATTTTAACGCTACTAATACTAGTAATAATTCCATATACTCCTATCTTTCTAAAAGTAAGAACCCGCCGCCGCTATTAAAGGAGTTAGAGAGATTATATAACCTATAGCGGCTTAGAGCTATATATACGCGGTAATATAGCTAATAGGAAATATAACTAGTTAACTAATAGACCTAGGTAAAAGTATAAAGGAAGAAACTTTAGATTCTTAGCTATAGCATGCTTATAGCCTTAGAGATATTATCTACAATTAGCACTACTACCCCTACTAAGTCACATATAAATTAAACCTACGGCGTAGCACATCCTTACGGCCTTACACCGCGAGTAAGATTCTTACACCTCGCCTACACTAGTAGGGAGGGCAGCTAACCTATACTAGCTACACCCTTATTAAGATAGAAGTATCTAAGGTGGTATATAGCTATAATAGAATATATAAGATAGAAGAAGTAGGAATAAAGTATAGGATAGAAGGTTTTAGTATACTAACTAATCTAGCGGTAATTAAGTCCTAGCCACGTATAGCAGTTTCAATTTCGCTACTTTGGAAGTAGATTAACTCCCGGCTCTATAGCTAAGAAACCACTATAAATAAGAGCACGGAATATTACTACTAAAATTATTTAATATTATAATAATTAGAAAGTAGGAATCTATGCTAAAGTACCTATTTTAAGGCTAGGGTGTCTAACATAATAGTTATAAATTATATATAAAATTTTATATTTTTTAGTCTAATAAGGAGCTTCTTATTAATATATTCTTATAATCTAGATTATCGCCTATAATATACTTCGCTACTCTCTCCTCTTACTTAATATACCTCGCTTTATTACTAGAAGTAATCTAGTTTAGGGGTATTTCTAATCTTTTCCGCTTCTTAAGTCTAGGAGTAATTAAATACTTACTAAGTAATCCTAGGTATTATACCTTTATCTCTACTATAGTAAGGTACTAGTAGAGTTATTAAGTAGAGATAACTAACTCTTAATCTTAATCTCCAATCTTATCCTATACAAGTTCTTTATAAGTAAAGTCTCTAAGTTAAAGTCGTAGGCCTAGATAATTAGTAGGGTTTCTTTAGTTATTATAGAACGCCTATAAAGAATATTAGAAATTAAAGACTAAGATTATTTTTAATTAGGGCATACCTTATCCTTAACCTCTTAAACTACTTATAACTTATCTCTATTACTTATAGTAAACACATAGGTTTACTATATAGATAATGTCGCTTTGCGTAATCCCTTCTTGCCGTATTTAATATCTAGGCTAATAATAACTTATACGCTCACATCCGAGTTAAAAAGATATTCTTTAGCTAATTAGTATAACTACTTCCTCTTCTATAAATACGCGACTTCGATTATAACACTAGGGTATTATATATTATCGTGCCAAAAAAAGGCGTCTAGCTTGTATTTCGACTTTATACTAGGTAGGGCGTTATCTATAAGGAAAAATATCTTAGTAGAATAGGCTAGGTACACCTTCTATATAAAAATTACTACGCTATTTAACCCCTTATAAATTAGTTTTAGCTAGCTATAAATAGTATCCTTAATATAAGTAATAAATAATTTATATATAGCTATAGGTATATAGATAATAAGTTAATTCTTCCTTCTATTATAGTTATATCTATCCAATTTCTATTATTAGCTAGTATCTCTATTCTATCTAAGGCCATACACTATATCTTATCCTTAATATATCTAAATAGTAACTTATCTCACCTAAGCTAACGCTCTATTTCCTTATATTCCCCTCTTATAAGCTAAAAGGATATCTATAGGTCTTATTTAATATATCTTCTAGCTTATATATCTTTAAAAAGCGCAATAACTTAAGATACTTAGGTAAATACTTTCTCGTTAGTTAGTAGAGGCGTTAAAGGCGCGCCTATAAAGCTTAAAGGCGGTATAATATTCTTATATTCTTTTAGAGGCAACTGCGATATAGATATAGCCATATATTATAGCATAAGTTAGGCCGTATCGCGAAGTTAAACAATAATCGTCGCAAGACCTAGTTAGGGTTTAGCAGTTAACTTAGCAACTACGCTATAACGCTACACCCAAGATAGTTATTAGTTCTAGCGCCAACCATAGTTACCTATTTTCCCCTACTTTCTCTACTCTTTAACCTTAAAAAGCAGCGGCTTATAACCCTATAGCTAGTGCGGGCCAGCCGTCCCTACTAGCGGTAGCAATATTATATACCGCTCTATACTTATTATAGCTATATATTATTTATAATACTTATAAATCTTAACTAGTTCCACACTAGAAATCTAACTCTCTTAAGGGATAATAAATTATACTAAATCTTAATTAGCTATTACCCCTAAAGATAGACCTATAAGCGCTTTCTAGGATAATAGCCGCAAAGGATAGTAGTCTTTAAGACCAGTATCTAGCTTTTATATACCCCTCCTTAAACTCTAGGTTTATAAAGAAAATACTCTAAAAAATTAATAGCGCTGCTAGTATAACAGAAAGCGGTACTAACGCATTCTATAGGTCCCCTCTATACCCCTATAAAAAGAGCTATATAAAGAATAAAATAAGGTAAGGTAATATATACGCGAAATTATATAATAAAAGGCGGAAGATAGATAGCTACTTATAGGCAACAATTCCCTAAAAGGGTTCGCGCTTATCTAAATCCTTAGCTAGGTTAGAATTATATTTCGGAAACAGCTATAGAAGATCCTACGTGCGCCTATTAAAGCTTATATATTTATAGAGGAAGTAGAAGGCTAAGTAGGGGTTATAGTATATATAGAAGTGATTATAAAACTCGTACGGGCTAATAGGTAGGATAAGGTTTATTAGGTTAGGGTTATACTAGTAGTCTTAGTAGTGTTTCCTGTCTAGAAACTCTTCCCGCCTAGGCTCGTAGCAGTAAGCTTCGTATTTATCGCACTATTATAATTTTAGTAAACTTAATATTAAATATACAGAGATAGGTAATAAAGGAAGTATTTCTTACTTAGTAGAAATCACAGTATAAGTAGACCTAGATACTTAGCCACCTTCTAAAAAAACGCCATAGGTTATTATACTATTACTATAATTTATAGAAAAATTTGTATATTATAAGCTTCTTAACTCTAATCTATACAAGATAGAAGCTACTACTAATAGCTACTAGGAGAAATACGTGTTAGGAAGTAAGAGGTAAAGAAGTAGTACTAGTATTTATATTTAGATTAGCTCTAAGGCGAGGATTTCTTAAGGGCAACCTAGATTTATTATCTGCTTAGGTACCCTTAGCAAAACCTTCTATAGCTTTACTGCTTAGTATACTTATAGATAATAGTAGTTACTTTAAGTAAGCCGCCTAGGGAGGCTGGGCTAAACTAGGATATATAAC
>Ga0193728_1001095_pt1 | contig 13656 bp, 11 predicted proteins | sample U1c1metaG_FD_143037 | JGI IMG/M metagenome (GOLD analysis project Ga0193728, IMG submission 143037) | Soil microbial communities from a riparian zone of the East river system, Colorado, United States - U1c1 | ecosystem: Environmental > Terrestrial > Soil > Riparian zone | place: USA: East River...
CCTACCTTCGTTTCGGGTTGGAAGACACTGTCATCCTGCTCGACCACTTGAAGGAATTGGGCTTCCATTACGCCACCAAATCCGGCATCTCCATCGGCATCGACGACATGCTCATCCCGAGCAATAAGTACAATCTCGTCGAAAACGCCGAGAAGGAAGTCGTCAAGGTGCAGCAGCAATACCTCGACGGCGCCATCACCAACGGCGAACGCTACAACAAAGTCATCGCCATCTGGGGAGACGTCACCGAAAAAGTTGCCGATGAATTGTTCAAAGCTCTTGAGAATCAGGACAAGGAAGGCAACATCAACCCCGTCTACGTTATGGCGGACTCCGGCGCCCGCGGTTCGAAACAGCAGATTCGTCAGCTTTCCGGTATGCGCGGCTTGATGGCCAAGCCCTCCGGCGAAGTTATCGAATCGCCGATTACCTCAAACTTCCGCGAAGGCTTGAACGTGTTGCAGTACTTCATCTCCACTCACGGCGCGCGTAAGGGTCTCGCTGACACTGCGCTCAAGACCGCCGACTCCGGTTACCTCACTCGCCGCCTCGTGGACGTTGCGCAAGACGTAATCATCAACGAGCGCGATTGCGGCACCACTGACGGCATCTTCGTCGAGCCCATCATCGAAGCCGGCGTCGAAGTCGAGCCGTTGCGCGACCGCATCGTTGGCCGCGTTTCTCTCGACAAGATCAAGGACTTCGAGGGCAGCGTGATCGTCGAAGTGAATCAGGAAATCACCGAAGAGCTCGCCAACTCCGTGCAAGGCGCGGGTATCGAGCGGGTGCGCATCCGTTCCGTGCTGACTTGCGAATCGCGTCGCGGGGTCTGCGCTCTATGTTACGGGCGTAACCTGGCCACCGGCCGCATGGTGGAACTTGGAGAGGCTGTCGGCGTCATCGCCGCGCAGTCCATCGGAGAACCCGGCACGCAGCTCACCATGCGTACTTTCCACATCGGCGGAACCGCTACCCGTGTATCCGAGCGTTCCACTCTTGAGGCCCGCAACAATGGCAGCGTCAAGTTTGTGGACCTCAAATACGTCGAAGGCCGCGGCGGCACTTCCATCGCCATGAATCGTTCTGGTTTGATCGCCATCGTCGACGAAAAGGGCCGCGAAAAAGAACGCTACCACGTGGTCTACGGCGCGCGTTTGCGCGTTGTCAACGGCGAACAGGTCGTTCACGGACAGATTCTCGCCGAGTGGGATCCGTTCACCTTCTCGATTCTTACCGAGACGGCCGGCTCCATTAAATTCGACGATCTGCGTCCCGGCTTGACCATCGAAGAGCAAGTCGATGAAGTCACTGGTCTTTCTCAGGACGTAGTTACACTGCCTCCGGGCGACGAAAAGCACCAGCCCGCGATTCTTGTCCGCGACTCTTCGGGCAAGGTTCGCAAAAAGTACCTCATGCCTTCCCGAGCCCACTTGATGGTCAAGGATGGCGACGAGGTCCAGGCTGGTGATGTGCTCGCGAAAATTCCGCGAGAAACCACCAAGACCAAGGACATCACCGGCGGCCTTCCGCGCGTCGTCGAACTTTTCGAAACCCGCAAGCCCAAAGACCCTGCCGTCATCAGCGAAATCGATGGCATCGTCAAGTACGGCGATATCGCCAAGGGCATGCGCAAGGTTCACGTCGAAGCCGAAGACGGCAAGACCACCAAGGAATATTCCATTCCTCGTGGTATCCACATCAACGTTCAGGAAGGCGACCACGTTAAAGCCGGCGAGGCTTTAATCGACGGCCCGCTCAACCTGCATGACTTGCTCGCGGTTCTCGGCGAAAAGTTCACGCAGTCCTATCTCGTGAACGCCATTCAAGAGGTCTACCGCCTCCAGGGCGTGAACATCAACGACAAGCACATCGAAACCATTTCCCGCCAGATGATGCGTTGGGTCAAGGTCGAAGATGTGGGAGACACTACCTTCCTGCTCGAAGAGCAGGTCGACAAGTTCCGCTTCCGCGAAGAAAACGATCGCATTATTGCTGAAGGTGGGCGCCCTGCAACCGGCCGTCCGCTGCTCCTGGGCATCACCAAGGCTTCGCTCTCGACCGATTCCTTTATTTCGGCCGCGAGCTTCCAGGAAACCACTCGCGTCCTCACTGAGGCTGCGGTGGCAGGCAAGGTCGATTATCTCCGCGGGCTCAAGGAAAACGTCATCATGGGCCGGCTCATTCCCGCTGGCACCGGTTTGGAGCACTACCGCAGCATTCAGTTGCTGACGGAGATGCCGCCACCGGCCCCCATGGACGAAATTCCGGAAGCCGCCGAACTTACACCGGAAGAAGCCGCGGCGCTCGATTTCCTGCAAAAGGACACCGAAGCCGACGCAGCAACCGAAGGGTAAAATCACTTTAATCCTAGGAAATTCAGGGCGCTCGCTTAACGCGGGCGCCTTTTTTCTGTGGTCTGCCCTGCTTTAACGGTACTTTTAGGTACGTTCAGGAACGTGCCTGCGCTGCTTCCATTGAAGAACCGGGGACAGGTTGCCTACAATCAAAGTGGTCTTGCGTTAACCGTGTGATGCGGGTGCAACCGCCACGTCATGTCTGACACCGAAAATAAAAATCAAGCTGTGTCCAGCACGACCGCGCCGCAGGTGAACGGAAAGGCCAGCGTATCGTCGCGTCTGGCGCAGTTTGAGAAACGCCAAAAAGAGTTGTGGCGCATCACTTTCCTGATCCTCCTGGTCCTCGCCACGGTATTCGCGGCCACCTCATGGGACACCCTGCGCTCGCTCACTCACCGTTATGAAGCGCTTCCCATCGGGCTCGTCGTATTGCTTGTTTTATTCGGCGCACACGTCTGGAAACGCTCACAGGAGATCTCCGAACTCCGCGGCTTGGTTCAGGGCATAGAGCAGCGCGACGCCGAGCCTCCCAGGGAAAAGCAGTTCGATCAGCTCTTTGACCGGATCACCCGCTCCCAACAGGGTTATCGCGATCTCATCGATTCCTTTGATGACGTTTTGGTGGCCCTGACCTTGGATGGCGAAATCCGCGCCGTGAATCGCAGTTTTGCCGACCTCGTGGGTGCTCCCTACCAGAACATCGTTGGTAAACCTCTGTCTGAATTCGTTCAGGAAGCCGGCGGGGAGGGCCGCGATCTCGTCAAACGCGCCATGGCGAAATTTCTGGAGCGCCGCACCTGGTCCGGGGTGGTGAACGTCCGTCTGAAAAATCAGCAGAGCGTTTTTTATTTCGATTGCGTCGCTAACGCCATGTTGCGCGATGAAAAGGTTCACGGCATTACCGTACTCGCCCGCGATGTCAGCGCTTTGCGCAGAAACGAAGCCCGTTTCACCGAACTCTTCGAAACCCTGCAAGAGGGCATCTACATCATCAATGTAAGCGGCGACATCCTCGACGCCAATCCCGCATTAGTGCGCATGCTGGGTTATGACTCCAAGGAAGAACTCCTTTCCCGTAGGGTCCCCAATATATTTCATGATCGTGTCGAACGCAAAAGTCTACAAAACGAAGTCGAACGCCAGCCCATCTTGCAAGGCCGCGAAATCACCCTAACGCGTAAAGATGGCACTTCGCTAATCTGCCTCAACACCGCGGCCGCCGTGCGCGATAGCGCCGGCACGGTAATCCGTTATCAAGGCGCGCTCATGGATGTGACTGCCAGCCGGGTGATGGAGCGCCGGCTCCATCAGCAGCAGGAATTTGCTCGCCGCTTGGTCGATAGTTTTCCGGATTTGATCTTCGTGCTGGACAACGCCGCCAGCTACACCTTCGTCAGTCCACGCGTCGTGGAAGTATTGGGTTTTGAGCCCGAAGAAATACGCGAGACGGAACTCGGCGCGCGCACTCATCCTGAAGATCGCGGCGCCCTGCGCGCCATGTATGACGAAATCCTGGCTGGCCGCGAAACATTTGCCTCCGTAGAAGCCCGCGTCCGCAACAAGAAAGGCGACTGGCGCCGTCTGCGTTTTCATTTCAGCCCGCTGTTCGATGAAATGGACAAGATCGACGGCGTGATTATTTCCGGCCGCGATGTTACTGACCTCAAGCGTCTCGAAGAACAATTGATCCAGGCGGAAAAGCTTGCCGCCATGGGCCAGATGCTCGCAGGCGTAGCCCACGAATTAAACAATCCGCTCACTGCGATCCTTGGTGTTACCGAGCTGCTTCGGGAACGCGCCGGCGCCGACGAAACTGTGCAGCGCCAGTTGGAACTGACGCATCGGCAAGCCCGCCGCGCCGCGCGCATCGTACAGAATTTGTTGGAATTTTCCCGCCCTGCTTCGCCGCAAAAAAAACCGCTGGATGTCAATGTGCTCATCGAGCGCACCCTTCAGCTGCAGGAGCACTCGCTGCGGCGCAATCAAATCGAGGTCCATTTTCAGCCACAACCCGGTTTGCCTGCGGTCATGGGTGACGGCAACCAGTTGATCCAGGTTTTGCTGAATCTCGTTACGAATGCCGAACAGGCCATCCGTGAAGTTCGCGATGCCGGGCACATTCACATCCGCATGGCCTTGCGCGCTGGCCGCATTTCCGTCACCGTCCAGGATGACGGCGTGGGCATTCGTCCCGAAGCGATGCCCCGAATATTCGATCCTTTCTACACCACCAAGCGGCCCGGCGGCGGCACCGGCTTGGGTTTGAGCATTTGCATGTCGATCATTCGGGAACACGGTGGCAACCTGGACGCCAAGGCGCTGCCCACCGGCGGCTCCATATTCACTCTGGATCTCCCGATTGTCGCGGACCCGGCCCTAGCACCGCCGGTAGTCGCGTCACTCGACGTTTCTGCCAAGCCCCTTCCGACGCCTTCGGAAAATAATCACAAAGAGGTTCTGGGCCGCGCCGTGCTGGTCATCGACGACGAGGAAAGTATCCGCATGCTTCTGGAAGAAGGTCTGTCCGCTTTCGGCCTACGCGTGGATTGTGCGGGCGACGCCGAAGCTGCCGCCGCCTTGTTGGCCGCCCGGCCTTATGACGTGTTGCTTTGCGACTTGAATCTTACCCGCGCCGGCGGTGGCAAGGTCAGCGGACGTGAGGTTGTCGATCAGCTGCTGGCCGCGGCTGGACCGCAGAAGCCCTCCACCATTTTCATGACTGGAGACTTTGTCGAAGCACCGGCGGCCGCGGCAGACTCAAGCGAGTCTCGCATTCTGCAAAAACCGTTCAGGATTTCAGATGTTCTGACACTGGTGCAGGAAGTTTGCGCCACGCGGCGCTTCGAAGACGTAAACGTAAAGAACTAGCTCATACTGCATCCGCGCAAATCCAGGAACCAGCGGCTCAAAGCCTGCCTCGTCTCCTTACTGGCCTGGCGTCGCGTCCACCCCAAAATCCCACACAAAAATATTCAGCCCATCGGGCAATATTTCCGCCAGCGCATACTCGCCGGGCGGCAGCGGTTCGCTGAGCGTGAAACGATAAACGTTTTTAGCGATTTCCCACCGTTGAATGGAAATGGTATCTATTTCCGATGAAATCTCCTGCCCAAACATACTCTTGATAGCCTTCAGTCGTCTCTTACCGCCTTTCACCGTGGCCCGCACCAGCTGCACTTCCGGCCCATCCATGCCCGGCCGGCTGCTTTGCCAGATGACAGTTGGATTATCCGGATCGGGCGCTACTTCCCGCAAATAAAATTCCGGCGGCCCGGTGGCGATCGATACGCGAATCTTGGAAGCCGCGCCGGGAATTTCCACATTACGCTTGCCGGGAATGATCGGAATGGGAGAAATGACCTGCGCCAGCACGCGTTTCTTGTCGCTCCTCGTCTGCGCTCCCACTTGTTCCAGTGGCGTAACCGTTTTTCCCACTACCGCAAACATGCCTTCGCCACTAGGCAGAAAAACTCCCTGGCCCACTGTCAGGCTGGCGTCCACGTCGACGACCGAGACCACCTGTCGCGCTTGCTCCTGCGCCTGAACTTTTTTTACCAGCGTCGCCTCGGCTTTTTCGTCCGCAATTCGCGCTTTTTCCGTGGCATCCCAATCCACCATCGCAGCCGGAATCTCTTCCCAGTCGCCACGTTCCACGCTGAAGTACCTTACTCTCTCTCCATTTCGTTCGTAGCTGCGCACCAGCTGGAAATTGCCGTCCTTCAGCATCAATTTCGTGCCGTGAGACAAGCGCGCTTTCGCCGCGTCTGTTTTCGACGTACCAGATTTACCTGAGTCGCCCGCGGCACTCCCCGCCGTCTGGCCATAACTCCCTGTAACTGCGACCATTGCGGTCCCGGCCATTAAACATAACAGGCCCAGTCTGGTTGTTCTTGCAGTCTGCATGGAGGAGTTCTGAGGATGCGATGCGCCTTGTGTTGTAACGTTTGCCCTATCGGAAGCATAGCGCCTGAAGTTTCCGCTGACAACTTCCAGTTAACCCTGAAAGAGAGAGTGAACCAGGCAATAAAAAAGGCTCCCGCCCAACGCCGGGAGCCACAGTTCGCAAATATTTACCGGTTAATGTTCCTTAGTGTGTGCACTTCGGAAATAAAGTTACCAGCACCATCAAGTCGGAGAGCGTGAACAGCCATTGGTCCGCGGTCATGCTGGCGGCTTCTGCAGCGCGCGCGATGAAACCGAGATGACGGCTCTTGGCGAAATTATGCAGATGATCCACGCAAATGCCCGTCAGCGTGGCTACTTCTGAATCGGTGAAAATTTTTTGACTCGATTTTACGGTAACCATGGCTCCCTCGATGTCTCCGTCGAGTTGCTCCGATTACTGAGATGCTGAAAGCATCATATCGGCTGCATTAAATTCAGAGCAATAGTCGTTCCGTTCTATGGCCGGAAAACTACCGGCTGGTACTTTCGTCAAATTCGCAGTGAATTCGCCTGTTTTTCGCATCGTTTTACAGGCAATTCAGGACTTGGCGGCATTGCGTCAGGCAGAACCAGCGCGTAAAAATGTCCCCATTTTGCAAAGTCGTTACAATTTTCAGTAGCAGCAAATTTCCTGTGATGCCGGGAATCCGTCAGGGACTCCAGTCTTTTACTGAATTTGTGGGCGGATTTATTTGATGCAATGTAGAAAAAAACCTCGCCATGGCGAGTGAAACATCGCGCCGTCATATTCGCAACCAGTTGACGAAATCGGTGTTCAACTAATGGACACCACCGACATCATTTCCCGAAGGAAACTGATTCGCTTTCGGAGCGGCTGCCAAGTCATAAGAGTCCCGGTCCGGGGATTACGCCTGATGGTTTATTTTGAGGAGAGCGAAGTTACCAGTAGGGTGTAGCTAAACGCTGGCGCCGCCAGCCTGCTCAAACGCATACGCGAGTTGCAGCACCCGTGCTTCATCAAACGGCGCTCCAAAGATCTGCAACCCCACGGGAAGCTTGCCGCCGACCTTCCCACACGGCACCGAAATACCCGGTACTCCTGCCAACGACCCAGTAACTGTATATATATCAGCAAGATACATCTGCAAAGGATCCTGTGAGCGCTCGCCTAACCGAAACGCCGGCACCGGTGAAGTGGGCGTCACAATCGCATCCACCTTCGCAAAAGCATCTCTGAAGTCTTTCGCGATTAACGCTCTGACCTTCTGCCCTTTCAAATAGTAAGCGTCGTAATATCCCGCCGACAGCACATAGGTCCCCAGCACAATCCGCCGTTTTACCTCATCGCCAAATCCTGCCCCGCGAGTTTTTCGATACATCGTAAGCAAGGAATCGCTGTCCACCCGCAATCCAAATCGCACGCCGTCATATCGGGCCAGGTTGGAGCTCGCTTCCGCGGTAGCAATGATGTAATACGTAGCGATAGCGTAATCGGTGTGCGGCATCCGAATATCTACCAGCTCGCATCCGAGTTTTCGGTAGACCTCCAGGCCTGCCTCAATTTTCTGCCGTACCGCGACATCCATGCCCTCTCCGAAATATTCCTGCGGAACACCCAGTCGCAATCCTTTTACGGGCTTCGCCATCTCGTTTCGGTAATCCGGCACTGCCGCCGTCGTCGAGGTTGAGTCGTGCGGATCTCGACCGGCGATCACGCCTAACACCGCGGCCACATCCTTAATATTTGTCGCGAAAGGCCCGATGCGGTCAAGCGACGACGCGAACGCTATCAATCCATATCGCGACACCCGCCCGTAGCTGCCCATCATCGCCGGTACCCCGCAAAACGACCCGGGCTGTCGTATCGACCCGCCCGTGTCCGTGCCCAGTGATGCCACCGCCAGTCCCGCGGCAACCGCCGCCGCCGAGCCGCCGCTCGATCCTCCCGGCACGCGTTCTGTGGACACCGGGTTTTTCACCGGCCCATACGCGGAGTTTTCATTGGAGCTGCCCATGGCGAATTCATCGCAATTCGTCTTGCCCAGGATGATCGCGCCCGCGGCATCCAGCCGTTCAATGGCCGTGGCATCGTACGGCGGCACGTAATTCTGCAATATCCGCGACCCGCAGGTTGTAACGACGCCGCGTGTACTGATCACATCCTTCACCGCAATGGGCACGCCAGCCAAGGCAGGTAAAAGTTTGCCCGACGCGATCAGGGCATCAATTTTGTCTGCTTGCTTGCGGGCACGCTCGGGGGCTAGCGCCAGAAAAGCGTTTAATTCCGGATTGCGCGCCTCGATGCGCTTATAAAATTCGGAGGTAAGTTCGCGCGCCGAAATCTTTTTCTCGCTAAGCGCCGTTCGGACCCCATCAATTGTCCACGCTGTCATCAAACTAAGAGCTCTTCCTTCGCGAAATTTCTATTCGAATGAATTGTGAGTCGCCGGCAATGCAGTTAAATAGACTCGCCGGCCCGGGTCGTCTAGCGTTCAATCACTTTGGGCACGCGGAAATAAGGCGGCTCCGGATCAGGAGCCTGGCGCAGCACATCGTCCGCCACCGCAGAGGGCACCACCAGATCTTCGCGCAGAGTGGCATCCGCGGTTTGGTCGTCGGCCAACACCTGCGCCATAGGCTCCACACCGGAAGTATCCAACCCGTTTAATTTGCCGATGTAATCGAGAATCTCGTCGAGTTGTCGCCGGTACTTCTCCAGTTCGTCTTCGCTTAAGTCCAGGTAGGCAAGTTCCGCCACGCGCACCACGTCTTCGCGAGTAATTTTCACTAGGTTCCTCAGCGCCCCGCGGGAGCCGCTTCCACTGCCTTGCGCGGGTAATTTTTCTGAATGTAGTTGTCCACCAGGGCCTGAAAAGCCGCCGCCAGTTCCGCGTAAGTGCCTTCCAGGGTCACATCTTTTTTCCCGTCGATGTAGACGGGACAGCGCGGCGCTTCGCCCGTTCCTGGCAAACTGATACCGATGTTCGCGGCTTTCGATTCACCTGGCCCGTTTACGATGCAACCCATCACCGCCAGCGTCAGTTCTTCCACGCCGTCATACTGCGTTTTCCAGATGGGCATCATGTTCCGAATGTAATCCTGGACGCTTTCTGCCAGCTCCTGGAACGTCGTGCTGGTAGTCCGTCCGCATCCAGGGCAGGCCGTAACACTGGGAGAAAATGACCGCAGCCCCAGCGATTGCAGCAGTTCGCAAGCTGCGTAGACTTCTTCGCGGCGGTCGCCTCCTGGACGCGGCGTAAGCGAAACGCGAATCGTATCGCCGATCCCGTCGTACAGCAGCACCCCCAGCGAAGCCGCGGACCACACCAGGCCCTTGGTGCCCATGCCCGCTTCCGTCAAACCCAGATGCAGTGGCTGTTCCGTCTTCGCGCTCAAATCGCGGTAAACGGTAATGAGATCTCGTGGCCGCGAAGTCTTGCAGGAAATAATAATCTGATCGTTTCTTAATCCCGATTCCAGCGCCAGCGCGGTGGATTGCAGCGCGGAAAGCACCATGCATTCATTAATAATTTGTTCCGATTCTTTTCCAAGATTCTGGTCGGTGTTTTCTTGCATCTTCTGCATGACCAATTCTTGATTCAGCGAGCCGCCATTCACACCAATGCGCACCGGCTTGCCATAGTCGCGCGCCACTTTGCAGATCGTAGAGAATTGCTCATCCCGCCGTTGTCCCGCTCCCACATTGCCGGGATTAATCCGATATTTGTCCAGCGCCGCCGCGCATTCCGGATATTTCGTCAGCAACACGTGCCCGTTGTAGTGAAAATCTCCGATGATCGGGACCGCGCATCCGGCTTCCAGCAATCGTTTCTTGATCAGCGGCACTGCCGCGGCCGCTTCCGGCACATTTACGGTCCAGCGCACAATCTCCGAACCCGCCTCGGCCAGTTCCACGGTCTGGCGAAATGTGGACTCCACGTCCGCGGTGTCCGTATTGGTCATGGACTGCACCACCACGGGCGCACCGCCGCCCACGCGCACCTGCCCGACCTTCACCGCGTAAGTCTTGCGACGCGGATGCTTGCTTACGTTGGTCTCAAACCCTTCTATCTGCGTGAACATTGTCTTCAATTCTAACGTGATTCACCCCTGGCTGGAAATCCCACGCTTCTGTCAGTGTGGTTAGAAAGCTGGCGTAAGGTTGGTTTCTGAGGGGTAGGCTTGAAAGATGCTTTAACGACCTAGCCAATTGGGCGGTCCCGGCGTCTAAATCGCTGTTATACCATCCCGTCTTGCGTGCTAACTCAGGAGAGATAGCCATGATTCTGATCACAGGAGCATCTGGAAACGCGGGAGGCGCAGTTCTACGTGAAGTTCTAAAGAGTGGCAGCGGAGTGCGAGCCATGTATCGCTCGAAAGAAGAGGCCGCCAAAGCCGCCAAAGGCGCTACCGCCGTCATTGCCGACTTTGCCGACAAGCAATCGCTACGTGGGGCTCTCGAGGGCGTCGACACCGTTTATCTGGTTTGCTCGCCGGTACGCGAACTGGTCGAGTTGGAAAGCAACATGATCGATGCGTGCCGTGAAGCCGGCGTCAAACATGTTGTGCTGAACTCCGCGCTCGGAGCCGGAGACTTCCCGAAATCATTTCCCAGCTGGCACCGCAAAGTGGAAGACAAACTCAAAGCATCTGGGATGAACTACACAATGCTGCGGCCCAACGGTTTTATGCAGAATCTGATTGCTTATTTCGCGCCCTCTATTCGTGCCCAGGGTGCGTTTTATCAATCCACAGGTGATGCGAAGGTCAGCCACGTCAATCTTCGTGATATCGCTGCAGCTGCCGCCGCGATTCTTCGCTCCCCGTCGCAGCACGCCGGGAAAATCTATGAACTAAATGGCCCGGAGGCGTTGTCCTACGCTGAAGTCGCAGAAAAAATCTCCAAGGCTACGGGTCGCAAGGTGCAGTACGTCGACATTCCCCCCGACGCCCAGCGCAAAGCCCTTCTAGATATGGGCATGCCGGACTTTTTGGTCACCGCCTTGCTTGAATTACAGGAATATTACGCGTCCGGTAAGGCATCCAAAGTCGATGGCACGCTTGAATCGCTCATCCATCGCGCGCCAATAAAAATGGACGCCTTCCTCACAGAAAATGCTGACCAATTTCGCGAACAGGCTGCCAAGGCATGAACGCAACCAGCAGGGAAGCGGTAAATCCAAAAACCGGCCTGACCCTTGAGCAGATGAAGATTTTATTCGCAACCACTTTGAGCAGTTTGTAAACCAGAAGAATCTCGATATCGCCGACGTGAATTTTGCCGCGGAATTTATCGATCACGGTGCGGATGTGCCGCCCGGAACCGCTCCGGGCCCTGCCGGAGCGAAGCAATACGTGGCGGAGCTTATAAGCGCTTCCGCGATATTCACGTCCAGATCGAGGACTAAATCGCCGAAGACGACCGTGTGGTCGTCCGTAATCACTGGAGAGGCACGGACGCTACTACCAATCAGCGCATCGCATTTCGCGGGATTGTCATTTGGCGAATAGCGGATCGTAAAATCGTGGAGCGCTGGGCCTACCTCGAGAAACCGCATCCCGCGGACGCCTAGTTTTCTAGGAACTGAAACAATAAACTTCACTTCGCGCTGCGGCTAATCTACAAACTTCCGCGTAGTCCCAGCGCGTCAGCATTTTCCCGCAACGCCGCGATACAAAACTGCACGTGTTCTTCGAGCGGCACTCCCAATTCTTCCGCGCCTTTGCGCACGTCTTCGCGGTTGATGCCCTTTGCGAAGGCCTTATCCTTCAGCCTCCTTTTCACCGAATCGACTTCCAAATCCAGAATGCTTTTCGACGGCCTCACGTATGAGCATGCCGTCAGAAATCCAGCGAGCTCATCGCAGGCGAAAAGGGTGTGCTCCAACTGAGATGTGCGCGGCACGTTGGTGTAATCCGCATGCGAAAGAATCGCGCGCACCATTTCTTCCGAATACCCGCGTTCGCGAAGAATCTTTGCGCCTTCCGCGGGATGTTCTTTGTCCGCTGCATGGTCATTGTTTGGCCACCGCTCGTAATCGAAATCGTGCACCAGTGCGGTAATCCCCCAGAGATCTTCGTCCGCACCGAATTTCCTCGCATACGCGCGTACGCACGCTTCCACCGCGAGCATATGCTTGCGCAAACTTTCAGAACTCGTATATTCACAAAGCAATTTCCAGGCATCTTCACGGGTGGGCATCAACACCTCTCTCAAAAGCTAAACAGCATACAGAAAAATCTCAGCGCGCGCTTGCTTAAGGATTCGTTCGGCGAAAAATCGCAATTGAATTTCAGCGGTGCAAAATCACGATGAAAAAAACACTTCGCCTCATGGAAGGACCGCATCAATTTAGAAAAAGTACCTAATTTATGGTACCTGTCCCTTGGTACAGGGCGAAGCTCTAGCGTAACCTCTCTCAAAAAAAAATTAAAAAAAACTAAAAATACTCTTGACACCAACCCCCTCTCGGGAGAAACTCCCTCTCGCGCCAGTTACTGTCTTCCCCCCTTAGAACGTTCCAGCGTTCTCATCCCATCCGCACGCCGGAAAAACAGTCAGCAAGGAGTGCCGGTGTCTTCACAAATTGATAAAGAAACTATGAATTCGTTGGATTCATTCGAGATGGACAGGGAAGTCATTCGCTGCAAAACGTGTGGCCTCGTGCAATACCGGACGCGTACCGGTAACTGCCGCCGTTGTGTGCGAGCCCTGCCGCAGCGTCTGGAGTTTCTGATTCCTCAAGCTGCACCTGAGGAGGAAGCAGTCGCGGAAGTGGCCTCCGATCGTTTCATCAATCAAGAAACGGTCGAGAATATCGGCCAGCGCATTCGCCAGTTGCGCGAATCGCGCGCGATGACCCAGAGCCAGCTACAATCGCGCTCCAAGGTCTCGCGCTCCTACCTGTCGCGCATTGAGAGTGGTCAGATGACTCCGAGCCTCGGCACTCTGGAAAAAATCTCCGAAGCCCTCAACGTCGGCTTGAACCGCTTCTTTATTCCGGAATCCGACGGCGAAGCGCTCCTCGAAGATCCGTTCATCCAGGGATTGCGCCCGTTCTTGCGCCAGTTGGATTGGGAGCAATGGCAATCCATCCTGAAGAGGCTCCAGGCCATCAGCGATAACGTTGCTGCGATTCCGGCCACGCTGCGCCCTATCGGTAATCCGGCGCGGCTGCCTCAGCAGCAAGCGTCGGCGAATGGCAACGGTAATGGCAACGGCAACGGCCACATCGGAACCGGTCATTCGAATGGACACGCACTCACCCACGCGCACGGCAATCCCCAGGGTTATCCGATGCGTCGCCCAGGTGCGCCGGTTTATCAGCGCTCATTGGCCAAGATGTAATGGCAATTTAAAGCCGTACAACTGCTCTCAACGCAAAAACGGGAT
>Ga0193728_1001096_pt1 | contig 13653 bp, 11 predicted proteins | sample U1c1metaG_FD_143037 | JGI IMG/M metagenome (GOLD analysis project Ga0193728, IMG submission 143037) | Soil microbial communities from a riparian zone of the East river system, Colorado, United States - U1c1 | ecosystem: Environmental > Terrestrial > Soil > Riparian zone | place: USA: East River...
TCGCGAGTTCGAATCTCGCCAGCCCCACCATTCAATTCTTTGATTAATAAATGTTGTGCATTTGCGGTTACGGTCGCCCTTCATTTCGCCTCGCCGCGCGCTCGCGATTTTTGGCGCACCAATTTGATTTTGAGGCTGACGGATGTTTGAGATGAAATGGGCAGACACACACTCCACGGAAGTGATCTGCCCATTTCAGTCTAGCTATAAAGAATCAGCTATTTGTGGCCTGAGTGGGTTATACGGGCCAAGATGTCGCGCCGGCTGTCGAGCACCGAGGCAGCCGCAAATTCCTCGCGTTCCGCGGGAGTCCACTTGCCCATAGTGGCGTTGATGGCATTGGCCCACTTGTCGATGCCTTCGGCATTGGGATAGGTGATGACGAGGCAGCGGGTGGACGGTGCGGAAGTGTTTACATACTGTTCGTCGAGGCCGTAGTAGGTAGCCACGCCCTGCTTGAGTTGTTCCTCAAAGGTGGGCACGAGCATCTTCTTGATCACAGCGGTGTAATGTTCCGGTTTGTCGGGCTTGGCCGATGAGCAGACCACGCGCAGGTAGGTTGGTGTACCGGTACCGGGATGGTACATCCTCGTTTGCATCAAGTAGTCTTCGTGCTTGGTGGCTGCGATTTGGCCGGGCCGTGCAGGGCTCTTGCGAATTTCGTCGAGCACTTTCATGAGCCCAGCGATGCTGGTGGACGACCACGCCGCGCCGTGGGTATATCCTTCCGGGGTGTGGACGACCTGCTCAAAGGTGGACCAACTCATAATCGAACCGTCGGCTAATGACTTTTCCAGAACTGGAATGACGGACTTCTCGCTGTCCTCTGAGTATGCCGCCCAATTCGCGCGGGGGATTTGGAACTGGCTCACATAGGTGTAAATGATCGGCGTCGATTCCGTTTGAGGAATAGCCGCCGGAACCAGCGTCACTACCAACACAAACACAAGCAGGCCCGTTATCCGCATCTTCATTATGATGTCCTCCTGGACTGGCTGGCAGGCGGGGCGGCGCGCAATACGATTGGAAAGCCGTTCTATCGTCACTCACTCGCAAGTTCGCGGATGGCGAGGAGACGGCGTTCTGTATAGTGGGTAACCTTTTGAGTATCGGGCTTGCGCCCAGCACCGACCAGTGTTGCGCCGACATTATTCCGCAACTCTATCCTTGTCAACGCAATTCTCAACGCCTTGTTTTGTTCAAAACAGAAAGATATCGACGCGTGTTTCTCTATGGGAGTGGGACCGTCTGGCATATTTCTTTCGATCGCTCGCTTTCCTTGCCTTTGGGATCGATGGAAGTGACCACGTAACAATGTCTTTCTCCGCCCTGGACCGTGGGGTCATCGTAGCTGTTGGTATTCGAGGTGCCCACCTTTGTAAACGTTTCGATCCTATAGGGCCGACGATAAACGTTATAACTGACGGCGTGCGGCGCTTGTTCCCAATTGATCGTAATTTTGTGGGGCTTAGGAGGTTGTGCGGGCTGCTGACTGCGGGTCGGACGCAAATACAAAATTAAGGCGAGCAAAATTCCAACCGTCGCCAAGGCAATCGCCGAGCGTTTGAGATTAGTCATCCGTCTCCGCGTTATAAATTCTTCGCAATTTAATAGTAAGCCAGTTTTGGTTGATGATGCTTCGTCTGGATGATAGTTCGCCTGGATAATAAACGAAAACCCGCCCGCCAAAGGTCGCAATACCACAGCATTTCTTTCCAATGTAGCGGACCTGACGGGCCGTCCGCGACCGGCCAGTCCGGCTCATATGGCGATGCGGCAATCGCTTCGTAACGGTTCAGCCTCGCTGCAAAGCGCCGTGCTAAAGTACACTTTCGCCGCATAATCCCCTAAGATGATGGAATCACAAAAAATCGGGCGTTACGAAATTATTGAGGAGAAGGGCCGCGGAGCCATGGGCGCGGTGTACATCGCGCGCGATCCGGCGATGGACCGCATCGTGGCGCTGAAAACTATCCACTCACTCGCGCTAAGCGGGCCGCAAGCCGAAGAATTTCGCGAGCGCTTTTATCGTGAAGCGCGGGCCGCAGGAGGGCTTTCGCATCCAGGTATCGTGACGATATTTGACGTTGGCGAGCAAGATGGCGTGCCGTACCTGGTGATGGAATTTATCGAGGGACGCACGCTAGCGGAGGCCGCAAAAAACAGCCAGCGATTTACCTTCGAGCGCGTGTGCGAGATTGGACAGCAAGTCGCGGAAGCGCTCGCTTATGCGCATAAGCATGGGGTGATTCACCGGGACATCAAGCCCGCCAACATATTGCTGACTTCGCAGGAAAAATATGGCGTGGAGCGCCCCAAGATTACCGATTTTGGTGTGGCCAAACTCGGAGCCGCACAACTCACCTCCACCGGGCAAATTCTTGGGAGTCCGGCGTTCATGCCGCCGGAACAATTTACCGGAGCGCCGATTGACGGACGCAGTGACCTATTTTCTTTGGGCGTGATTTTGTATTGGATGGCCACCGGAGAGTACGCCTTCACGGGCGAAACGATTACGGCGGTTTCCTACAAGGTGGTGCACACCGAAGCGGTGCCGCCTCGAAAACTGAATCCCGCGGTGCCTGCGGCCTTCGACCAAATTATTTTGAAGTGTCTGGCCAAGGCGCCGTCCGACCGTTACGCCACAGGCGATGAGTTGGCTCACGACTTGGCGGCGCTACGAACGGGACGCCCCGCTGCAGAATTGCAGGCGCCGGTCCCCACATCGGTTCCCGCTAATTCCCGCACCGCCATGGACGTGACTCTGGATTCGAACCCTACAGCGATACCGAGCACCCAAGCTGCCCAGCAATCTAGCGCTGTGCCGGTACCTCCGAGAGCTGCGTCTCTGAAAAAGCGAACTGGCTGGATCGGAACGACCATCGGCTTGATTTTTGCCGCGTTACTTCTCGCGGGTGGCTGGTACGGCTATGCGAACCGCGAACGCATCGCGGCAATTCTCGATCCCAACGGCGGGCCGGAACCTGTAGCTGACACAAGCGCTTCTGAACCTACGCCCAAGTCCGACGGAAACGCAACAGCGCCGAATCGCCAGCCGCGAAACGAAAACTTGAATAAGCAGCCGGGCAAGAGCGGCGCCCGGAATACAACGGCTCCGAGGACTACCGTTTCGGCTCTGCCTCCTCCTCCGCGTGTGAACTTCGATCCGAAACAGTTGGATCCCAACGCCAACGCAAAGTTAAAAATTGAAGCGGATCACTTTCCCGCCAATGTAGCGTTCACGGTGGAAATGGGCGGGAAGGTTTATTTTGAACGGGGAGGAAACAATAACCAGCAGCTGTTTGACGACCTGTACGTTCCGCCGGGAGTCACGGAGTTTCGTGTGATCGCCGGTGAAGGCGCAAATCGAAAAACTTCCAACATCGTGAGCGCCGAATTCAAGCCCAAGAAAAAGAAAACCCTGCGTATTGAATTACGGACCCAAGGCCAGAAAAGTGGTTCATCAGTGCCGTCAGGGGTCTATGCCGACTCTCAAATTGTGGTGACCCTCAAGTAAGTCCTCGAATTGCTCGTCTCACTCTGGTTGCACAAACGTTCGAACGATGTGTGCGCTTGGCGCAAGGTGACTGCGGCGTTCGAATGCTGCTATGTCGGCGCCCCGACAATTGCACAAAATGTCGACGTGTCGACAATTGCACAAAATGTCGGCGGTCGACAATTGCACTTCTGACGCAAAATAGTTTCGATATAAAGAAAATCTTGTTGTGAATCAAAAAAACGTTGTTCCACGTGAAACGGATTGCGTTCGAACGCGAGGGTATTCGAATGTAGGATCGCTTCGAACGGTGGTGGCATTCGAATGCTGTGCATTCAGGAATGAGGGACGGAAGCGAATGTTTCGTAAAAGACATGTCCACATTGGTCCCGCAGAGCTAACTATGGGCCCCAGCAACGCGCTTTCGTTCTACGGTAAGGATAGACACGTGCATGGGGGTATTGGGGGTGCGTGCGTCGCGGAGCAGTTAATTCCCACCCGATTGAAGAACGGAGCCTGCAGTGGTTAGAGTTTTATCATCGATCGATAAATATGGCTACGTCGCAAAACAGCAATCGCCCGTAAAGGGAGTTGCTATGGATGCAGCACCTAACCTTACGGCCGTAGAAGGCGACAAGCTCGCGAATATACGCGGCGCATTGCTGAATTTTTATTTACTTCTGCGATCTCAACGGCTTTATGAATCCGATCACCCGCAACGAATTGCCGCTTTGAGATTGGCTTACGATTCTCTGCACTCCGTGGTGGGGCGTCATAAACTCGAGTTGCAGGCGATGCGCGATGGGTTGGCATTCTCGGCGCTCGGCGACGGTTTAATACCGGACGCTACAGGCGAGATGCTGGCGCTCTCGAGCACGTTACGGCAGGCCGGGTTCCGAAGAATTACGTTCCTGCCAAAGGTTAGCCAGGAGGAAGTGGACATTCTCGCTGAGCTCATCAAGGTATCATTGATGACGCTGGGGCCGACGAGCACTGCTCAGATAGCTGCTCAGCCATCTGGTGAGCCGGACGCGAAAACAGCGGATAAAGAAGCCGTGGGCGCACGAGATGCCTGGTGGATAAAGAGTTTCGCAGAACGAGATGTGGAAGGGATTCTGGCTAACACGCAAGTGGATCGTAAGGTAGACACACTTTTGACCAGCTTGATTGCCACGCTGGTAGCTTACGGGGGCCATTCTCCGCGCATTGGTTCCGAAAACGCCGTGCGGCTGCCAGGTTTTGACGACCTCATTGCGACATTAAAGCTTCTGGCACGCATCACTCTTCCGCTCGAACCGGCGCGCGACCTTTCGCCCGAGGCCGGCGCGCGCGCGATTCACGAAGCTATGGAAGCGACGAGTCACGATACCGTGCGGCTGTTGCTTAGCGCGATCTCGCAATACTCGCCGGAAGAGGGTGAACTGCCGCAGTTATATGTGAAGCGTCTGGCGGAGAGCTTAGTTTTTGAATATTTGCTTGCGGAATTCTCGGCGGGCTCGTTGACACCGGTTTTGGTGCGGCCGACGTTTGATCGGCTGGGCGAAGTGTTGGTGACAGCCGGAAAGTTTCCGGACGCGGCGGCGGACGCCGGCGGTAGCCGGACTCCTGCGCCTTCGATGACGCAATCGTCGTTGGCGGCCACGTGGGCTGCGGAAAGTTATCGCGAAAGATTGGTGACGCGCTTCTGGCTGGAGCTCCCGCCGCGCGAAAAGTCTTTAGTGTTACGTGGGCCGGATTTGTGGAGCGTGCCGGTGTTGGCGCTGCGCCAAACATTGGGAAATCTCGCGGATGCCGGCGCGGATGCACCGCGCCGCGAAGCGCGCCACATCGTTTTGAATTACGCCCGACGGCTGGAGCATCAGGATTCCCGCGCCCGACAAGCAGTAGCCGCGGGGCTTAATGAATTGTGGCCCATCATCGAATCGCTATGGCCCAACCAGTTGCCGGAAGATTTGAGCAAGGGGGCGTTGGCCGCACTGCGAATCGAACGCGAGCCGCAAACGGCTTCAGCGCTGGTTACATTCATCGAATCATCGAGCCACCTCGCAGTGGTACGCGGAGACTATGAAGGCTTTGAAGCGATCGTTCTGACATTGGAGCAGCCGTTCCGCGATTTCGACCACGGCAATGTTTCCGCATTGGCAAAACGGCTCTTCGCTCAGGACCGCCTGTTCCTGCTGGTGGATGCCGGACTTTCGCACCGCGCCCTTGACCCGGTATTGTCCAGATTGCTGGAGCGCGATCCTGATAAATTGCTGGACCGCCTTACCATCTTGCTCGCCGAAGAACTCGGCGGGAGCTTGTTGCCAGCCATGGCACGTCTGATACGAACCATTGGCGTGCCGATCTTGACGATCCTGGAGACGCGTCTTTACGAAGCTCGCCCGCAGCGCGTAACCGCCGCCATCAAATTGCTTGCTACCGCAGACCCGGACCGATTGCTGCGCGGCCTGACACGCGCTCTACCCAGTTGGGAATGGAATATGCAAGATTTGGCGATCAGCGAGTTATCGCGGCCGACAAACGCTCCCCACGCGCAGACTGCCGCGTTCGTATTTGCCAACGTGCTTATCAATGCTCATCCGCTGGTCGTTCCCATGATGATCGATCAGATCGGGCTCAGTGGCGAGAGCTCAGCGATTCCTCAATTGATGGAGATTGCCGCCGGCGAACACACTACGCTGCGCGACCAGTTCGTGCGCATTAAAGCAATTGAAGCGCTTGGGCGGTTAAGAGCTACGGAGTCCATGCAACTGCTACATCTGCTCGCCGAGCGGCGCAGCGGAATAGCCTACGCGGAACCCTCCGGTTTGCGAACAGCGGCTCAGGACGCCTTGGCGGCGATCGAAGACCGTGCAACGTCGGCATCCGCGCGAGCCACGTTCGATGCTCCGAGCGCGCACGGCGTGGTGTACGCCGTTCCGCGACGGTACACACGGGTGCCCCTGGATGCACCTCTGCGCGCGCAGGTTAGCGCCAAAGCGGCCGGAGCTACCCTGGCACGAGTGAAGACTATCAGTCTCGGCGGAGCTTACCTGGAGAGTTCAAAAGCCCTTTCTGTGGGAGAAGAGGTGCAACTGGAAGTGCGTTCCGGCCTGGGCAAAAAAATTCATTGCACCGCGATTGTCCGCAACAGCACTCCGGGCGGTAACGGAGTGGAATTCGTGCACATGAACGACGAGGATCGCAACAAATTGCGCAAGTTGGTGCTGCGCAAAATGTCGGGTTAGTTTCCTTTTGGCGTCACAGCTACTGATTTACAAACCAGCCTAGATTTAAAAACCAGCGCCCCCGCTCAAAACCCTGCCGGTGAAAAATGGTTCTCGCTTAGCTACAGGATATTTGGTAGGTTGATGCCACGATTACCTTATCGACGGTTCATGGGTAAGGTGCGTAGTTTGTTTTGTCCCCGGCTAGTGCACCTTCCACCCGAGGTGCTTTCAACACGAGGTGTTACATGCTGCTGGCTATCGCGGGAATTCTCCTTATCGTTGGGCTTTTGGGATTGGCTGCCTTCCTCTGTGCTAAAGAATGTGGTAAGGAACAAGTAGAAGACTTGTTGGGTGATGGACAGGTAATCGGCAGGCCGTCGGCCCGCCGTGCACACTCGAACTGAGTCGCTCAGGGCGGCAGAACATGCGCGCTGAAGTAGCCAATTCGCACGCTCCGCTAGGTTGGAGCCGAAACTTTGTTTTAATTTTGCCCCTGCTGTTGGCGCTCATGCTGGGACTGTTCGCGGTCAGCGCTACGCCACAAGCCAAACACACCAGTTCCGCTTCTTCTTCTGCAACCTCAAGCAATCTGAACGCATTGGTGCGCGATATTCTTCAGAATGAACTACGCGCCCAGGCCGACGATCACTCCTTGTGGTGTTACCGCAAACTGACAGACAAAGATGGCAAGCAGCAATTGTTTGCCGCTTGCCAGACAAAAACGTTGGAGATTGATCGGCTGATGGCCGTCAACGGCAAGCCTCTGACCGAGCAGCAATGGAACCAGGAGAATCAGCGCATCGAACGACTTTTGAACAACCGCTCTCAATTGAAGAAAGAAAAGCAGCAGCAGCGCGAAGACGGTGAGCAAGCCACTAATCTGCTTAGAATGGTTCCTGACGCGTTTCTGTTCCAGCAAGAAAGTAACGAGGGAAACCGTATTACGCTGCACTTCACTCCCAACCCCGCGTTCCGCGCTTCCGGGTCGTCAGAAATGGTTTTTCACCACATGGAAGGAACTTTGACGCTGGACGTCAAACAAAAGCGCTTGGTGGAAATCAGCGGCCGCTTGAACAGTGAGGTTAAATTTGCAGGTGGCCTTCTGGGGCATCTTGATAAAGGCGGCACGTTTTATGTGAAACAGCAAGAAGTCGGGCCGGGCTGTTGGGAAATGACACGCATGGATGTGCAGATGAATGGGAAGGCGCTTTTCTTCAAGACGATTTCAGTGCGCACAAGAGAGATTGATACTGATTTTTATGCCGTGCCCGCGGCCGCGTCCATCCAACAGGTAGCGGCGCTGACCAACGAAAGCGGCGAGAAAAGGCAGATTCGCGAGCAAAGGTAACCTCACACTTTTTTCCGCTGGTCGTCATTCTTTTTCTCCTTCCCGAAACTATTTTTTGTTTTAGCGCGGCCTTTCTTCTGCAAATTTGCATTGGATCGACAACCAATCTCGCAATTTGCTGCTTCGGAAGCCGCAGCTACGTTACGATTAACTTTATTCCAGCAAATGGAGTTGTGATGAACACGGATTCGTGGACTATTGTCGTTGGAACGGTGGCCGGTTTTTGCACTACGTTCGCCTTCGTACCGCAATTAATTAAAATCTGGAGGCAGGGTGGCCGCGATTTGTCGTATGGCATGCTCGCACTGTATTTGATTGGAGCAGTTCTGTGGTTCATCTATGGAGTTTTATTGCACGCGCAAGCCGTCATTATCACCAACTTCGCCACAGCCATCGTGATTGCGCTGGCCACCGCAATGAAAGCCTGGACCGCGAGACGCGACTTCGCTAGAGCTTCAATCGGGGAAGCGACCCAGCGCCGCTGAAGTAGCGATGACAATAGATTTGCGATTTGCCCTGAATGATGAGGTGTCCTAGCACGCCCAGTTTTTCTCCCAGTTTTTCTCTCTGCGCCATTGCTATAAGATAAGTACATAGGTTACCTGCACGTAACAGGAGAACGAATGACGGTTGTGGCCATCACGATGGGGATTCTGGTTGTCGTTCTGGTGGTTTGGCTGCTGCTGCACAGCACGCAGGCCGAACGCAAGAGCGCCGTACTGGAATCGCAGATGACCGAATTGCGCCATGAACTGCAGACTATAGCGACGGCACAAGCGCAAAGCAGCGGGCAAATCTCCGCCATCGGCCAAACCGTCACGCAGCGTCTCGAAAACGTCACGAAAGCGCTGCAGGATGGGGTAGCCAATTCCGCCACGATCGCCACGCATGGTCAGACGGCCATCGCTACGGAGCTAAAAAACGCGCGCGAACAGATGGGCCAGATTCAGAAACAACTGGGCGAGTTTCACGAGTTGAGCCGTAACGTATCGTCAGCGACAAAATCGCTCGAAGATATTCTTGGCGGCGCCAAAAGCCGCGGCATGCTCGGTGAAGTAACGTTGGAACGCCTGCTGGAAGATTGCTTGCCGCCATCGCAATTCTCTTCCCAACACCGGTTCTCTTCGGGCGAGATCGCCGACGCGGTGATTTTCCTGCGCGACAGCAAACTGATGTCCATTGACTCCAAATTTCCGTTGGATGCATTTCGTCGTATCTCCACCGACGGCGATGACGCCAGAAAGCAATTTGTTACCGCGGTAAAGGGTCACGTGGATGCTATCGCCAGAAAATATATCGTGCCCGGAGAGGGCACGCTGGATATGGCGCTGATGTTTGTGCCGTCGGAAAGCGTTTATTACGAATTGCTGATGCTGGCGGACAGCAAGGGCCAGCAATTGGACAGCTATTGCCGCAGCAAAAAAGTTATTGCCGTTTCGCCTAACACGCTTTACGCGCATCTGTGCGTCATCGCCATGGGCTTACGCGGGATGCAGATCGAGGAAAATGCCACGCGGATTTTTTCAAGCCTCTCTGGAATGCACAAGCAGATGGAAACTTTCACCGATGTGTTCGAGAAGCTCGGGACGCACATCAAAAATTCGCAGCAGTGTTACAACGACGCCGACAAGCGCCTGGAGAAAACGCAAAACACGCTGGACAATTTGCTGGGCACCAGCTCCACGCAAGCCGCGCTGGAGGTGCAAGACACTCTGGCCCTGCCTATTGATTCCACTAACGTAACCGCCGCAGCAAAGAAAGGCGCGTAGATCCAATCGCGCCTCAAAACCCGAGTTTTCAACCACTCTTTGACCCGATCTATTTTTTAATTCGGAAACCACCTAGTGCGCCGGTTGCGGCGACTTCGCCGTGGGATGCGCGATCACCGGAACCAAGCGAATCGAAATAAGAAAACTTCCCCGTTTGCGTCCCACCACCTCGAAGTGCGCAGCATTGTCCGGGCCACCCGAGGACAATTGACGCACCGCATCGCCGCCTGATAATTCAGCAATGTCCGGTGCAAGGTTTTTAGCCTCCAGCGCGATCTTGGCCCCCGTGCCGCGCACGCTGACGGTCAGCCCGCGATGTTCCCCGGGCGCGAGCGCGGAGGAGTCGGCATGCAAGGCCAATTCAAGAAAACTTATATTGAAGGTTGGAAAACTGTTTTTTCCGCAGCTGATTTTAACGGGGGCGAGGCCTGGTTCCAGATCGGCGGGCGGCAAAACGACGAGAGAAGTAGCCGAGGAGGCCAGCACAATCGCCGGTAGCCCGCCGATGGTTACATTATTCGCATCGGCGTCGCCGCAAAACCCGTGACCGAGAACATCGAAGCGATCGCTGAGTGAGGCGATGCGCGGCACAGAGTTTATCTCCACGAGTGAAAGTTCCGTCTCGGTTGGGGCAACAATGGTAGTGGGCACCCGCCCGCGTCGTCCCTCAATGGCGCCAAAAATCACTCCCGGAATCAGCGGCGCCACCAGCAAGGCACGCCCGGTTTTGTCAGTGGTCAGGCGGTCTCCGTTGGAAAATGCCACGGTAACCCCGGGAGTCAGCCGCCCATTCACATCCAGCACTGCCAGCGTGGCGCGCTCTCCAGAAACAATTCTGTGTGGCAGCAGCAAAATCCGAGCACCCGCAGGATTGGGGGCTTGCTGCGCAATCGCTCCGCAAGCAAACAGTAATGCACAAAGCGCCGGGAAGATCACAGCGCGGTGACGTGAAGACATGTAGGAATTGTAGATTACCGGCGGGGAAAGAAGAAAGGTCCCTCAGGATTCTGCATCAGTCAGTACCTGGCGAGCGAACTTCACAAAGAACATAGACCTTCACTTGTTGCCAAACCGCTGCTAATCATTTGCTAATCAGTAAGGTTCAAAGGCTTACCGATACCACAACTGTCTGTTAGCGTGAGAAGTGGGGTTGTTGGTCCCAGCAGGCCCCGGGTGTACATCGTGACCAGGCGTTGGCGCGACCATCCGGCAAAGGGGATTTGTGCGCATTGTCAGCGGTGGACAAAGCGACGTCGGACAGCAACGCGCTAACAATGAAGATTGTTTCCGCATGCTGCAGCCGCTGAATTTGTTCGTAGTTTCCGATGGCATGGGCGGAGAGGCACACGGAGAAATCGCCAGCGCCATGGCGGTTGAAACGGTGGTCAAAACTTGCATGGGCGAAGCGACAGGAACATTGGCGGCCTCCACGGAAACGCATCCGGAATGGAGCGACAAAACGAGGCTGCTTCTGAGCGCCGCGCACCTGGCCAACAAAAAGATTTATGAATCGGCGGAAACGAATCCCCAACAACAAGGGATGGGCGCGACGCTAACGGCGGCATGGATCAACGAAGAAAAACTGAGCGTCGTGCACGTGGGCGACAGCCGGGTTTACCTGCTGCGGAGCGGAGTATTGCAGCAACTAACCAGCGATCACTCTCTGGTGGCCGAACAAGTGCGGCGGGGAATTTTGACCGCGGCGGAAGCGGAACACAGTGAGTTGCAGAGTGTGCTGCTGCGCGCTTTGGGAACTCAGCCGGAAATCGAAGTGGACGCCGAGGAACACACGCTTTTCCCGGGCGATATTTTGCTGCTGTGCTCCGACGGTTTGACGCGCATGGTGGCGGAACAAAAAATTTCGGCCACCTTACAGTCGGAATCCGATCCGGGGCGAGCAGCGGAAAACCTTGTGGCGCAGGCAAATGAAAATGGCGGCGCTGACAACGTCACCGTAGTGGTGGTCCATATGGAACCGAAAGCAGGCGGCTTTTTGTCGTGGTTGCGTCACGGGGCGCAGAAAAATGCGGGCAAAAACGGCTCAGCATGAGGAGGTGACATGGCGAAGCTCACACTGATGTTCGAAGAGAAGACCGTAAAGGAAGTATCACTGGGTACGCGGCCCGTGGGAATTGGGCGGTCGCCCGACAACGACCTGGCGGTCGACAATCTGGCGGTTTCCAATTATCACGCGCGGGTCTATGTGGACTCCGGCAAGATGGTGGTGGAAGATCTCAAAAGCCTGAACGGCACCTTCGTCAACGAAATGCGCGTAGAGCGAGCCACGCTGAAACACGGCGATTCCATCCACATCGGCAAGCACCATATCAAGGTAGACGCGGCTGGCGAAGCCCCGGCATCCTACGGCTCGGGGCGCCAAACCGCCACTCCGAAAATTAACGAAACTATGGTGCTGGATACAAAAATGCGGCGGGAGATGCTGCAGCAGGCGGCAGCACTGGGCGAGCGCACGCAATTAGCGGCAGGACGCATGAGGGTTCCCACGCTGGTGGTCCTCAGCGGCAACGGCAAAACCGACCGGCAAGAATATACGCTGACCAGCAAGTTGACGGTCATCGGAAAATCTCACCTGGCCACGGTGCGCTTGAGCGGATGGTTTAAACCAAAAATGGCAGCGCAAATCAATAAGCACGATGACGGCTATTACCTGGGCGCCGGTGAAAAAGTGCCCTCGGTAAACGGCACGCCGATTCAAGGGCCGGTGCAGCTCAAGGACGGCGACCAAGTGGAAGTTTGCGGTGTGCGCTTGAATTTTATCTTCCGCGAGTAACGCGAGAGGCGATGGCGGATTCTTCAGGCGGAAAACAAGGGCCTCGAGGATTTGCGGTATTCATCGAGCTGCTGCAGGAGTGGTGGCAGCATCGCGTTTCGTTTCTGATCAGCCTGGTCATTACCCTTACCGCGCTTGGCCTATATGTTGTTACTTATATTGGCGAACATCCCAGTCCCCTGCTGGTTTTTATGGAGCGGCTGGAACTCGACGCGCTGGATACCCGCTTCCGACTGCGGCCCGCGAAATACACTCCCCCTGATCCGCGTATCGTAATCGTCGACATCGATCAAAAATCGCAAGAAGGGCTAGGGAAATGGCCGTTTTCGAGGAGCAACTTCGCCATCATGCTCGATGTTCTGCGCGAAGGCGGCGCGAAAGTGGTGAGTTTCGATATCACCTTTGATAAACCTGATCAAACCGCCGCGCCTGTGCGTGCGCTGGCTGAAAAATTGGAAAAGCGCAAAGCCGCCGGCCAGGCCATCGATCCAAAGTTAGAGCAAGAAGTGAAGGCATTGGCGGTGGAATACGACGCCGACAAACAATTCGGCGAAGCCATCCAGAGATTTGGCAATGTAGTGCTCGGAAATTTCTTTTTTCCAAAGGAGGAGCTGCAAGGAACGGATCAGGCAACGTCGAATTCCTACGCGGACCTGGTGCAATGGTATTCGCTGGCGCAAAACTCGCTGAATCCACCAACAGGGAAACAAGATTTTGTAAATTTGATGCAGCGATATGAAGCCAACAACCTCCTGTACACCGCGACGATGGCGAATATCCCGTCGCTGCTCAGCCCGGACAACAATAATGCCGGCACCATGGGATTCTTCAACGTGCTCCCGGACGCCGACGGCGTGCTCCGCAGATCACTGCTGGTAGTTCCATTTGAGCGCTCCGGCAAACTCGCGGAGGCGGAGCTTTACGGATCGCTGGAGGTGCAGACTATACGCGTTTATCTGGGAGTGCCTTCCGAACAATTGACGGTGAACTATAACCAGACTGGCATCGTGAGCTTGCAATTTGGAGACAAGCTACAA
>Ga0193728_1001097_pt1 | contig 13649 bp, 12 predicted proteins | sample U1c1metaG_FD_143037 | JGI IMG/M metagenome (GOLD analysis project Ga0193728, IMG submission 143037) | Soil microbial communities from a riparian zone of the East river system, Colorado, United States - U1c1 | ecosystem: Environmental > Terrestrial > Soil > Riparian zone | place: USA: East River...
GGTACCCGGCGACCGCTGCCGCAACGGCGTCCCGATCCGACACGTCGAGGTCTCGACGTGTGAGGGCCGTCACGTCGCGTCCGGACAGGGCGGCGACGAGGTCGGTACCGAGCATTCCGCCCGCACCCGTGACGAGGTAGCGCGAAGCCACGGTTTACACCAGCGCGGCGCGAGCCTTCAGAGGCTCCCACCACGCCCGATTGTCTCGATACCACTGCACGACCTCGGCGAGCCCGGTCTGGAACGGAACGAGTGGCTCGTAGCCGAGTTCCTGCCGAATCTTGGCGATGTCGACGCTGTATCGCAGGTCGTGGCCGAGCCGATCTGCTACCTGGTCGACGTAAGACCAGTCCTTGCCGGTCGCGTCGAGCAGGAGCTGGGTGAGTTCACGGTTCGTGAGTTCGGTTCCGCCCCCGATGTTGTAGATCTCGCCGGCGCGACCGCGGGTGAGCACCATCGCGATGCCCCTGGTGTGGTCATCCACATGGAGCCAGTCGCGGACATTGTTGCCTTCACCGTAGAGCGGCACGTGCCGGTCATCGATGAGGTTGGTCACGAAAAGGGGGATGACCTTCTCGGGAAAGTGGTACGGCCCGTAGTTGTTGGAGCAGCGCGTGATGGAGACGTTCAGTCCATGGGTCCTGAAGTAACTGCGCGCGATGAGATCGCTTCCGGCCTTTGATGCGGAATAGGGAGAGTTCGGTTCAAGTGGGCGGGTCTCATCCCACGAACCGTCGGCGATCGAGCCGTAGACCTCATCGGTCGAGACATGGACGAATCGCGCGAGGTTCGCTCGAAGCGCCGCGTCCAGGAGGCGCTGTGTGCCGAGCACGTTGGTCTCGACGAAGATGCTGGCGTCGCGCACGGAACGGTCGACGTGTGATTCCGCCGCGAAGTGCACGACAGAATCGACGGTGGGCATGAGGTCGTCGAGGAGCGCGGCATCCCGGATGTCGCCGTGTACGAAGGAGTAGCGGGGCGAGCCCGCGACCGCCTCGAGATTGCTGAGATTCCCGGAATAGGTCAAGGCGTCGAGAACGACTACCTCAGCACCCTCAAGGCCCGGATATGAGTCCTGCAGCGTTCGCCGAACGAAATTCGAGCCGATGAATCCGGCTCCGCCCGTGACGAGGATTTTCATAGGGGGTCGTGCCTCCTTGGCTTTAGGTCGTGTCGATTCTATTGCCGGTTGACGCGACGCCTCACGAGGGCGGATCGCAGCTGCAGTCCGATGGTCAGCGAGACGCGAATCGGCCAGAGCCAGAACCCGGAGTATTTGCGACTGAGAAAACGACGCGCGCTGTCGTGGTGTGCGGAGATCATCCGGCCGGATTCCATCGTCGTGGAGTGAGCACCCGTGTGTGTGACGACGGCGCCCGGCTCGTAAACATTTCGATAGCCGGACTTGCCAATCCGGAAGCCGAGGTCGACGTCCTCGAAGTACATAAAGTAACCCTCGTCGAATCCGCCCAGACGATCGAAGACCGTCCTGCGCACGAGTACGCATGCGCCCGACAGCCAGCCAGCGTCGCGGCGCACGGGCGCCGCCGTGGTGTCGTTGCGATAGGCGCGGGTCCACGGGTTGTCGAGCCAGAGGTTGACGAACAGAGCGTGCCCGACACCAGTGCGTAGCGACGGCACCGATCGCGCGGACGGATAAACATCGCCGTCGCTTGTCAGTGTCATCGGTCCCACCGCGGCGATCGCGGCATCCTCATCCGTCGTCGCCACCAGCGCGTCGATGCTTCCCGCTCCGAGCACGACATCGGGGTTGACCACGAGGATCCATTCGATGGATGCGGGCAACCCTTTGGCCGCCGCGTTGATCGCGCTGCCGTAGCCTACGTTCTCCGGGAGTGGCACGTATTGCGCGGAGAACTCCCGGCTCACCTCAAGAGCATTGTCGGCGGCCTGCGCCTTGTTGTCTGCCACGATGACGAGGACCGGTCCGACGCTCGCTGCAGGGATCGAGGCGAGAAGGGCCGGAAGAACGTCGAGGGACCCGTAGCTGACCGTAATAGCGGCGACTCTGGCCGCACTCGGCGGTGAATCGTTGGGGGCCATGACTAGCCCATCTTAGTTCTAGGCTAGATTGTTCGAGGCCAGACGGCCGTGGCCCCCAGCGAGGTTTAATGAAGTATCTGAAGGAAGTCTGGACTTCCCGGGAACTCCTCGTCAACCTCACGCAGCGCGAAATCAAGGGCAAGTACAAGCGGACCGTCTTCGGGCAGCTGTGGTCGCTGGTGAACCCCCTCGCCCTGATGCTCATCTATACGCTCGTGTTCTCCTTCATCCTGAAGGTGAAGCCGGATCCGGGCTCACCCAGCGGCCTGAATGTATTCGCGCTGTGGTTGCTATGCGGATTGCTGCCGTGGACCTTCATGTCCGTTGTAATCAATACCGGCCTCAGTTCGCTGGTCACCAACGCAAACCTGATTCAGAAGGTCTACTTCTCGCGCATCGTGCTGCCGCTCTCGGTGGTCGGCGCAGCAGCGTACAACTGGTTGTTTGAGATGGGCGTGCTTGTCATCGCGCTGTCCATCGTGGGCGGCTTCGTCCTCCCATGGCTGCCGTTGGTGATCGTCGCAATGATCCTCATTGCCCTATTCGCGACGGGCATCGCCCTGATGCTTTCGGTACTTAATGTGTACTTCAGGGATACCCAGTACTTCATTACGCTGCTGCTTCAGATCTGGATGTACCTGAGTCCCATCATCTATCCGCAGACTCTCGTGCAGGCAGATTCCGCGAAGATCGGCGGGCTGTTGGGAACGCACATCACTGTGGCGGATCTCTACGGTCTCAATCCGATGGAGCATTTTGTCGCGCTCTTCCGACAGCTGCTCTACGACGAGCGGTGGCCAGACGGCAGCGACTTCCTCATCTGCCTGGGCTGGGCGGTTGTGTCGCTGGTGCTCGGTGTCATTGTGTTCCGTCGAAACGAACGAAAATTGGCGGAAATACTGTGACCGATATAGCCGTGCGGGTTGATCACGTGAGCAAGAGCTTCCGGCTCTATCACGAACGAAACCAGACGATCAAGGCCGCGATCATGCGCGGCCGCACTTCGGTGCACGAGGATTTTCTCGCGCTCAAGGATGTGACGTTTGAGGTTCCCGTCGGCTCGACCTTTGGCCTGATCGGCAGCAACGGCTCGGGCAAGTCAACTCTGCTCAAGTGCCTCGCCAACATCTACTACCCGAGCACCGGATCCATCACGCACTTCGGAAAGATCGCCGCGATGCTCGAGGTGGGGTCGGGCTTCCACACCGAACTGTCCGGTCGCGAAAACATCTTTCTCAACGGTTCCATCCTTGGAATGACCAAGAAGGAGATCACCTCGAAGTTCGACGAGATCGTGGAATTCTCGGGCGTCGAACAGTTCATCGACCAACCCGTCAAGAACTACTCCTCCGGAATGTATGTGCGGCTCGGATTCTCGATCGCGATCAACGTCGACCCAGACATCCTTGTAGTCGATGAGGTGCTCGCGGTCGGGGACTCTGAGTTTCAGGAGAAGTGCTTCCAGAAGTTCCGGGACTTCAAGAAGGCCGGCAAGACGGTCATTCTGGTGAGCCACTCGATGGAAACTGTCAGCGAGATGTGCACGAATGCGGCCTGGCTTAATAAGGGCGACTTGATGGCGGTCGGCAAGGCAGCCCCGACTATCAAGGCATACCTCGACTCGTTGCCGCCCGAGGCAAGACACGTTCCGTGACTCGGCCCCTTTCTGTTTCCGTCGCGCTCTGCACGCACAATGGGGAGCGATTTTTGCGCGAACAGCTCGACAGCATTTTTCGGCAAACTGTTCTTCCCTCCGAATTGGTGATCTCGGATGACGCGTCGTCCGACGCAACGCTGTCGATCATTGCGGACGCGGTCGCAGCACTAGCTGCGACCCCGGGCCGCGATCCACTGGAGGTGCGAGTGCTCACGAACAGCGAGGCGCTCGGGCTGGTCCCCAACTTCCAGGTTGCAGTGTCCGCCTGTTCCGGTGAACTCATTGCACTCTGCGATCAGGACGATGTGTGGGCGGATGATCGAATAGAGCGTGCCGTTGCGATCTTTGCGCGCGACCCGGAATTGCTCCTCCTGCACAGCGACGCGCATCTGATCGACTCGAGCGGAGCAAAGATGGGCGTGACCCTGTTCGAGTCGCTCGGAATCACCTCGGCGATCGTGACGCGAGTTCACGACGGCGATGCGTTCGATGTCTTGATGCGCCGAAACATCGTCACCGGAGCGACAACCATCTTTCGCCGGTCGCTCGCGAAGGTCGCGTTTCCCGTGCCAGCGGGCTGGCTGCACGACGAATGGCTAGCTCTCGTTGCGGCCGCTGTCGGGCGAGTAGACCTCAGCGAGGATCGCCTCGTGGAGTATCGACAGCACGGGGGCAACCTGGTGGGTGCCCGCCGACTCTCGCTTGCCCAGTCGTTTGGGCGAATGGTCGAGCCCGGGAGCCAGCGCAACGCCCGCCTGCTCGTTCGGGCAACGTCGCTCGCCGAACGGCTTCCCGCGATTCCCGGGGTTCAGGGCGAGAAGATCGTCGCCGTGCGCCAGAAGCTCATCCACGAGGAAGTCCGTTCCCGTCTCAGTGCTCATCGGCTCGCCCGCGTGTTCCCGGTAGTGCGTGAATTCGCAACCGGCCGCTACACGAAATTTGGCCGCGGCGGCTCAGATGCGGTGCGAGACATTCTGCAGCCTCTTCCCGGTCCGCGATAGCCTGCGCTGGCGCTCGCAGTGCTGCGCCAACCCACGGGACACAAAGCGTCGCCCGGGTAGGCTCTACACGTGCAAATTCGAGAGTTGTCGGTTCCCGACTCGTACGAGGTCACCCCGATCCAGCGGGCAGACGATCGCGGCGTCTTCCTCGAGTGGTACCGATTCGATGTGCTTGAGCAGGCGATCGGTCATCCGCTGACTCTCCGCCAGGCCAACACGTCCACTTCTCGGCGTGGGGTCGTCCGCGGCATCCATTTCGCGGACATTCCGCTAGGTCAGGCGAAATACGTAACGGTCACCCACGGTGCGGTGCTCGATTATGTCGTCGACATTCGGTTCGGCTCCGCGACCTTTGGACAGTGGGACACCGTTCGCCTCGACGATATTGATCGCAAGGCCATCTACCTCGCCGAGGGACTCGGGCACGCATTCGTCGCACTCACCGACGACGCCACCGTGACCTATCTCGTTTCCGACACCTATAACGCGTCACGTGAGCACGGAATCAACCCCCTGGATCCCGAAATCGGGCTCGTATTTCCGGAGGAGGCAGGCGACTTGGTGCTCTCACCTAAAGACACGGATGCGCCGTCTCTGTCGGAGGCCGCCGCGAGTGGCCTGCTTCCTCTTCTGCAGGACGTCCGGGCGCACTACGCGTCGCTGGCATCGAAGGCGGGCTAGACGTGAGGGGAATCATTCTCGCCGGAGGGTCGGGTACGCGGTTGTGGCCCATCACCCGAGGCATTTCAAAGCAACTGATGCCGATCTACGACAAGCCCATGATCTACTATCCGCTCTCGACGCTGATGAGTGCCGGAATTCGCGACATCCTGATCATCACGACCCCCGAAGACCAGTCGCAGTTCCAGCGCCTGCTGGGAGATGGCGTCGAGCTTGGCATCCACCTCACCTATGCCGTCCAGCCCGTGCCGGGTGGTCTCGCACAGGCTTTCCTGATCGGCGAGGAATTCATCGGCGGCGAGAAGGTGGCACTTGTACTCGGCGATAACATCTTCCACGGTGCAGGGCTTGGCTCGAATCTGCAATTGCACGGCGACATCGAGGGGGCGATGATTTTCGCCTACCACGTATCAAACCCCAGGGCCTACGGTGTTGTTGAGTTTGACGAGCAGTTTCGCGCAATCTCCATTGAGGAGAAGCCCGAGAATCCGCGCAGCAACTACGCGGTGCCCGGCCTGTACTTCTACGACAACGCGGTCGTGGAGGTAGCAAAGTCCATAGGACCGAGCGCCCGGGGCGAGCTTGAGATCTCGACCGTGAATGACCACTATCTCGGGCGTGGCGAGCTCTCTGTGCAGGTGCTTGATCGCGGCACGGCCTGGCTCGATACCGGCACGGTCGAATCAATGGTTCAGGCTACGGAGTTTGTCCGCGTAATAGAGGACCGGCAGGGATTCAAAATTGGCTGCATCGAAGAGATCGCATGGCGGTCGGGATGGATAACTGACGAGCAGCTTGCCGCAATCGCGGCTCCACTGTTGAAAAGCGGGTATGGCCGCTACCTTACCGATCTGCTCGGCGGGCACCAATGAGCTCCGCGACCGCGACCGAGATAGAGGGCAATGTTCCCGGGAAGGCGGCCACCGGCGGGATTGCTCGAAGTATTGGTGATGCACTCGCGGGCCACAGCAACTCACTGGGATTCATTCGCCTCGTGCTCGCGTCGGTCGTCATATTCGACCATGCCTTTCCCCTTGGCGGTTTCGGGGAAGATCCCCTGTACACCCTGACCCACGGACAGGCGTCTCTCGGCACTCTCGCTGTCGATGGATTCTTTGCGATTAGTGGCTACTTGATTGCGAAGAGCGGGATGTCCGCGGACATTGTCCAATTCATGTGGCGCCGATTCCTGCGAATCTTTCCCGCCTATTGGGCGGTTCTGGTGATGACAGCCTTCGTTATCATCCCCATAGTGTGGCTGGCCCAGGGTGAGAATCTCGGGGACTATTTCCACCTTGCGCCGGACGGACCAGCTGGATTCGTCTATGGCAACTTCACGCTGAATATCCACACCTACGGCATTTGGGATGTCTTCACAAATACAACGCCCTACGGGCGGGAGATCCACGCGAGCGCGGTGAACGGGTCGATCTGGACCCTTATCTATGAGTGGAACTGCTATCTATTGATCGGTGTGCTCCTGGTATTCGGTGTACTCAAGAACGCGAAGATCGTCGTTCCGATCATCACGGCCTTCCTGTTTATCCTGCAGGTTGTCCTCATTGTCGATCCAACGCAGATCCAGACATTTGTACCGTGGTTGAACGACCAGTACACGATCACGCTCACGCTGACCTTTATGGTGGGGGCTTGCATAGCCGTGTACTCCAGGAAGATTCCCTATTCAACGGGTCTCGGTGTCCTCAGCGCGCTGGTGTTCCTTTACACCGTTCACTACGGCGGATTTCAAGCGATTGGTGTTCCGGCTGGCGTCTATCTGGTGCTCTATCTCGGTGCTCGTTTGCCCGCTGTGTTACAGCGGGTCGGTTCCAGGAACGACTATTCCTACGGCGTCTATATCTGGGGCTTTCTGGTGGAACAGATCCTGGCGAGGGTCGGCCTCTACAAGCTCGGTTATGTGCCGTTTGCAGTTGGTACTCTCATTCTCTCTCTGGGCATGGCCTGGCTCAGTTGGCACGTTATAGAGAAGCGCGCGATGGGCCTAAAGGACTGGGGGCCGGGTCGAGGTATCCGCTACTGGTGGGATCGCATTCAGACGCGGCGACAAAAGACAACGACAACGACAACGACGGCTGCGGAGGTAACCGAGTGACGCTGGGAACGGTACTGGTCACGGGGGGCGCCGGCTTCATTGGCTGCGCGATCGCCGACAAGATCGCTGACAAGGCCGATCGCTGGGTTGCATTCGATGTTTTGCATCCGCAGGTGCACGAGGGTTCGAAGCGCCCGGCGCAATTGCCGGAATCGGTAGAGCTCGTGGTGGGTGATGTGACCAATCCGTCTGACTGGGATTCGGTGCTCGCATCGACTAAGCCGGACATCGTCATCCATCTCGCCGCCGAGACCGGAACGGCCCAATCCCTTGACGAGGCCAGCAGGCACTCTCGGGTCAATGTCGTAGGGACCACAGAGTTGACGGATGCCCTCGGTCGGGCCGGGATCGTCCCGTCGCACGTTCTGCTCAGCAGCAGCCGCGCGGTGTACGGCGAGGGCAGCTGGCAGCGGCCGGATGGGACGGTGTTCCAACCGGGGCAGCGATCGCATGCTCAACTTGAGCGAGGCGAGTGGGACTTCCCCGATGCCCGCTCGTTGCCGAGTTCTGCGCAGTCGACCCCACCGGCGCCCACCAGCGTCTACGGCGCCACCAAGTTGGCGCAGGAAAACATTCTGAAAGCGTGGAGCGGCTCCAGAGGAGTTCCGGTCACGATCCTGCGCCTCCAGAATGTCTATGGGCCAGGGCAATCGCTGATCAACTCCTACACGGGCATCGTCTCGTTGTTTTCGCAGTGGGCTCGGCAGGGAAAGGCAATCCCTCTCTATGAGGACGGCAGGATCGGTCGCGACTTCGTATACGTCGACGACGTAGCGGATGCGTTCGGTGCCGCGATCGCCGCGGGTCCGGACGAATCACGTCCGACCCTCGACGTCGGTACCGGTGTGGCCAACACGATCGAAGACATGGCCGTTGCGCTTGCTAACTACTACGGGGCGCCCTCACCCGTCGTGAACGGGAAGTATCGCGACGGAGACGTTCGGAGCGCATCGTGCGACATTTCACTGACGCTCGAGACCCTCGACTGGGCGCCGCGCTGGTCTCTCGAACGTGGTGTTGGCGCGCTGCAGGAGTGGATCGCAGGGCAAGAGATTGGGTCGGATAGTGCCCGTGCATGACGCGCGAACTCTCGCTGTGCAATCCGTAATCTACGGGAACGCTGCCGATGACGTCCTGCGCGCGGGACTTGCGGTCGCCAACTCGGTGAAGTGGGCGCACGAGGATGGGTTGATCGCGGGATGGACGCTGGTACTGGGCGACTGTTCACCCGAGCCCGTCTTGGCAGCGCACCACCTCGACATCCTGCGCGAAGTCGTCGAAGCGAGCGGGGGCCGAGTGGTCTACGAGATCTTTGGTGCGAATCTCGGTTCGGCGGCAGGCCACAACGCGCTCGCCAAGCTGGACACATCAGAACTCATGGTCATCCTGAATCCGGATGCACAGGTTGCGCCCGATTCAATGACGGTTCTCGCGCGCGCTGTGCAGGGAGATATCGGGATCGCGGAAGCCAGGCAGGTTCCACTCGAACATCCCAAAGATTTCTCGGCCGGATCGGGCGCAACGAGCTGGGCTTCCACCGCCTATGCGATGACTCCTCGGGTAGCATTCGAACGCATCGGTGGTTTTGACAGCGCCACGTTCTTTTTGTACTGCGACGATGTTGATTACTCATGGATGTTGCGTCTGGCTGGCTATCGTGTTGTCTACGAACCTGCTGCGGCGGTGTTCCATGACAAGCGACTCACGATTACAGCGGACTGGCCTGCAGGTGCGGCAGAAATCTACTATTCCGCGGAAGCCGCCATCCTGCTCGCGCACAAGTACTCGAGGCCGGACCTGGTTCGTGCCATCGTTCGCCGCTTTCGCCGGGAGGCGACCGAGCCGACCCTCAGGGCAGTTGCCGAGTATGAGGCTCGTCGACGTGAAGGGCGCTTGCCATCACCCATTGATAGTGACCACAAGGTCGCGGAATTCATCAAGGGCAACTATGCGATTCATCGGTACTAACTAATGATTAATGAGTCACGCGAAAAAGCCGCCGACCACGGAGATTCGGCCAGTCCATCGAATTTCGTAGGTCTTATCGACAACCTACTCGCACAGCCCGACACGGCCGCAGAGCTCGCATCCCGACTCGTGTCGGTGCGCGAATTGCTGGATGGGCCGGACAAGACCGACCGCCGATTCCTTACCGTGCTGCTTCGCACGCAGGGCAAGCGGATCGAACCGTTGAAAGACGCTCTGCTATGCCTTAGCGCCCAGACCGACGAGGACTTCGACGTCGTGGTGCTTCAACACGATGCATCCGAGGAAAACGCAGCACGCGTCCGCACGGTCATCGATCGCCTGGCTCCCGCGTTTGCGAGCAGGGTCCGGTTGGTCACCGTTAGCGGCGGAACCCGTGCCAAGCCGCTCAACGTAGGGATACTCGCCGCGGAGGGTCGCTATCTGGCTGTATTCGACGACGATGATCTTGTCTTCGGCAACTGGGTTGAGGAGTTCCATGCACGAGAAGCTCATGCGCGGGGTCGGCTGCTTCGTGCCGTCGTAGCGAACCAGACAGTTGTCCCGGAGAGTTGGCCGCAGGGACAAGCGGGGTTTCGCACCGTGTCCTGGCCAAACGCCGAACATGCGACAACGTTCGATCAGCTCGAGCATCTGCTTGTCAATCACTCGCCGTTCATGAGTTGGGCGTTTCCGCGTTCACTCTTTTGGCAGTACGGGGTCCGGTTCGACGAAGAACTCGTCGTGTGCGAGGACTGGGATGTAATTTTGCGTGGAAGCCTACTGTGCGGTGTCGACGATGTTCCCGCGCTCACGTCCATCTATCGCCGCTGGGAAGACGGGGAGTCTTCGTACACTAGCCATTCGTCTGCCGCGTGGACGTGGTCGGAGCAACGCGTGCTCGATCGCATCGATCGGTCGGTCATCATGCTTCCGCCCGGCTCGCTGGGACAGCTTCGCGCAATGATCCTTCACAACGGTGCTCTTCGGCGTTACCGGTTCCTCTTTAGTGGACATCAGCTGCGCGGTCCGCTCAACGGGATCTGGAATGTGGTCTCTCCGATGGTGCGGAATGCAGTCAGAGTGCGAAATCGACTCAGGCGCATGCGAGGACGGTGAGACGGACATCGGCGCCGCCAAGCGGTCCGGTAGATTGGCTCAAGCGTCGGATCGGTACGGGAGGCACATTGTCTGACATCACGCCTGCCATCAATGGTCAGGGGCGCTTCGCGTTCATCCAGATCCTGCGTGGTGTGGCAGCGATGCTGGTTGTGTGGTCCCATCTCAGCGGATTCTGGCTACTCGACGTGGGCAAGACCTCGTTCCTGCAGACGCGGTGGGAGCGCTGGATTGTCGGGCCGTTCCACATCTTCCAGAATGGCGGCCACCTCGGGGTCGTCATCTTCTTCCTCATCAGCGGGTACATCATCACGCACACGTCGTTGCGCGAAGACCGACCGACGTTTCTAGTCAGGCGAGTGTTTCGAATCTTCCCCATGTTGATCGTCGCAACGGCGATCGCGTTCGGGTTCTTCGTTCTCTCCCTCCTAACTCACACCAAGCTGATCGGCATAAGCGGAGGCAGCGTGCTGCATTGGCTTTCATCGCTGGTCCTGGTCGATGGGTTCCTGCCGGGTGGTCGCGCGATGGATGTCACCTGGACTCTTGTCGTCGAGTTGATCTTCTACACGATGACCTTTGCCCTCCTCGGGGTGTCCCGCATCCACCCTCTGCGCTCGGTCTGGATCATGCTCGGCATCTGGGTTGTTCTGTCGGTAGTGTCGCTCGACCTGGGGCCGATTCATCGTTCCGCCAACTCCGAAGTTGCCCTCTATGTCGGCTTCTTGATTATTGGCCGCGTGATTTACCTCGTCCAGCAGAAACTCATCGCCGTGGTGGATGCCCTCGTTGCGGGCGGTCTCGCCCTCCTGCTCTACTGCCTCTTTATCGAGGTGGCCGAACCCGGATTCCTTATTGCCCCCGGCGGATATCGCGGCATGGAGCCGATCGTGACCTACGCGTTTGCCCTGATCATTTTTCTCGCAATGATGCGCCTTGCGCCGTCCACGGTGGTGCAGCCGTTCAAAATGCTGGGTGACATCAGTTATTCGCTGTACCTCCTGCACATACCGGTTGGTATAACCGTGCTGAACCTGTTAAACGCCGTCGGTGTACCGACCGACGTCAACGTGATCGTCGCGATCCTCGCATCCATCGGGGTCGCCTGGATAACTCACCATTTCGTCGAATTGCCGGCGCAGCGCCTCGCGCGGAGGATTCGCCCCACGAAACGACGCGAGGAGCCAAGCCCCGAATTCCGGTGATGAGGCATCTAAGCTGGATTCTGGCGCGCGTGGGGTGCGTTCGCCGATTGCGAGGAGCGAAACCGTGAGGCAGAGCAAGGGGTTGGTGCGTGCCGTTGCGCTGGCTGCGACCCTATTCCTCTCCGCGGCAGGACTGAGCGTGCTTGGTGCTTCGGATTCCGCCCAGGCCCTTTCCGGCAGCCTGTTCCAGGCCGGCAACATCATTAGCGATCAGAACATGTTCAACGCGAACGCCATGTCGCAGGCTCAAATCCAGGCGTTTCTGCAGTCACAGATCGGCGGGTGCACGAACGGGAGTTGCCTGAACGTTCTCCAGATGCCGACGACGAGCAGAGCGGCAAGCTCTACGCCATCGGGGACGGCGGTCTGCAGTGCCTATGCGGGCGCTGTGAGTGAATCCGCGGCCGCGGTGATCTTCAAGGTGCAACAGGCGTGCGGCGTCAGCGCGAAGGCGATTCTCGTCATCCTGCAGAAGGAGGAGGGTCTCGTGACGAGCAGGGCGCCTTCTGCTGGAAAACTGCAGCGCGCGATGGGATACGGATGCCCAGACAGCGCAGGCGGAGCATGCAGTTCGCTCTACGACGGATTTTACAATCAGATCTATTGGGCGGCGTGGCAGCTCAAGCGATACGGGGCCAATCCTGCCGTGGGCTCATATCACCCGGGAGTGAACGCCATCCTGTTCAGTCCGAACACCGCATGCGGCAGCACCAGTGTGAACATTCTCAATCGGGCGACGGCGGCGCTCTACAACTACACGCCTTATCAGCCCAACGCAGCTGCCCTTGCCAATCTCTCGGGCACCGGCGATGGTTGCTCGTCCTATGGCAACCGCAACTTCTGGGTCTACTACAGCAACTGGTTTGGTAGTCCAGACGTCCCGCCGGGAACGCCGGAGGGTGCCCTTGTCAGCGTTTCTCCGACGGGCGGCAAGATTGGACTCAGCGGATGGAGTGTCGACCCGGATGCTCTCACCGCGACCGTTGCGGTGTCGATTCAGGTTGACAGCAATTGGTATGCATTGAACGCCAACGCCCCAGGTGACGACCTGGGCGCCGAGTATCCCGGCGCGGGTGCTAATCACTATTTCTCTGGAGCGATACCCGCTGCGCCCGGCGTTCACACGATGTGCATCTATCTGGTCAATGCCGGCGGAGCTGGTGGGACGGGCACGTTTGGGTGTCAACAGGTCACGGTTCCGCCGGGTCCACCTCCCGTCGGCGGAATCACCAACATCAGCGCTGCAAACGGAATCATCAGCTTTTCTGGTTGGGCGGTGCAGCCCGACCAGCTGAGCGCAGTCGTTCCCGTTGCGATTGAGTACAACAACGGGTGGTCTGCCTTTCCCACCGGAGATGCAAACACCGTCGCGCCCGCACAAGTTTCGGGAGCGGGACCGAATCAGGGATTTCATGGCACTTTGTCCGCCGCGACCGGCCTGCAGACCATCTGTGCGTGGGCGGCACCATCGGCCGGTCCGGCGATCGAGATCGGTTGCAGGTCAATCAGCGTCGCTGCCGAATCCCCGGCCGTTACCTCGCTGGGGGGCGTAACGGCTTCTGCGTCGTCGGTGTCAGTTTCCGGCTGGGCGGTGTGGCCCGGTTCGGTGTCGACCAGCGTGCCGATCGCGGTCAATATCGGGTCGAATTGGTATGGGTTCACCGCTAATCAGGCGAGCGCGGCAGCTGCGTCTGCTGTGTCGGGCGCAGGGCCGAATCACGGGTATACGGGCTCGATTCCGTTATCACCCGGAAGCTACAGTGTGTGTGTCTGGGTGGCGCAGCAGTCGGGGCCAGCAACAAATCTCGGCTGCCAGACAGTGACCGTGACGAGTGCGGCCGCGG
>Ga0193728_1001098_pt1 | contig 13649 bp, 11 predicted proteins | sample U1c1metaG_FD_143037 | JGI IMG/M metagenome (GOLD analysis project Ga0193728, IMG submission 143037) | Soil microbial communities from a riparian zone of the East river system, Colorado, United States - U1c1 | ecosystem: Environmental > Terrestrial > Soil > Riparian zone | place: USA: East River...
GCAACACGATTCTCGGTGCGGCGACCTCCAGGGCCTTCACGGCGCGGTCGGCCTCGACCAGCTCCGCGAGGGCGAAGGTCAACTCACGTAGGCCTGCACGCGAAACGGCGGAGATCTCGAAGACGCGATATCCGCGTGCCTCGAGTTCCGGGCGCACAAAGTCGGCCAGCTCGTGCCCCTCGGGCACGTCGATCTTGTTGAGCGCGATGAGTTGCGGGCGCTCGAGGAGCGGCAACTGGCCCTCCGGGACCGGATACGCCGCGAGTTCGGCGAGGATGATGTCAAGGTCGCTGATCGGGTCCCTGCCGGGCTCGAGAGTTGCGCAGTCCAACACGTGAAGAAGCGCGGTACAACGCTCGACGTGGCGGAGGAATTCAAGGCCAAGGCCCTTTCCCTCGCTTGCGCCCTCGATCAGGCCGGGGACATCCGCGACCGTGAAGCGAACCTCGCCAGCCTGGACGACGCCGAGGTTGGGATGAAGGGTCGTGAACGGGTAGTCCGCGATCTTGGGCTTCGCGGCCGAGATGGCCGCGATGAGGCTGGATTTGCCTGCCGACGGATAGCCGACGAATGCGATGTCCGCGACGGTTTTGAGCTCGAGACGGATGTCGCCCTCGTAGCCATCTGTGCCGAGCAGCGCGAAGCCGGGGGCCTTGCGCTTATTGGTAGCCAGCGCCGCGTTACCGAGTCCACCCTGGCCACCGGGGGCTGCGACGAAACGCATGCCGGGGACATCCAGGTCGACGAGGGTCTCGCCCTCAGAGTCGTGAACGACGGTTCCGACGGGAACGGCCAGTTCGAGAGGCTCGCCGTGGGGACCTGCGCGGTGGTCGCCCATGCCTGGCCCACCGTTTCCGGAGCTCCGGTGCGGCGCACGGTGGAAACTCAGCAGGGTAGTGACCTGCGGATCGGCAACCAGCACGATGTCGCCGCCATTGCCGCCGTTGCCGCCGTCGGGGCCTGCGAGAGGCTTGAACTTTTCGCGGCGAACGGACACACATCCATTGCCGCCGTGGCCGGCGCGAAGGTGCAGCGTCACCTGGTCAACAAAAGTTGCCATGACGATTGCTCCTTCCTACGTGTTGTTGCAAACACAGTGCCGTACAAACAACAAAGGCGAGCCGAAGCTCGCCCCTGTCGAAAAGCTGGATATTTTCCGGGGTGATTACTCCGCCGGCACCACGATGTTGACGACCTTGCGGCCGCCCTTCTGTCCAAACTCGACTGCACCTGCAGCCAGAGCGAACAGCGTGTCATCTCCGCCGCGGCCAACGTTGGCGCCCGGGTGGAAGTGGGTACCGCGCTGGCGAAGGATGATCTCGCCCGACTTGACGACCTGGCCGCCGAAGCGCTTGACGCCGAGGTACTGCGCGTTGGAGTCGCGACCGTTACGGGTGGAGCTTGCGCCCTTTTTGTGTGCCATTAGTCAGCCCTTTTGTCTGTAAAAGAATTACTTGATGCTTGTGATCTTGACGCGGGTGAGCTCCTGGCGGTGGCCCTGGCGCTTCTTGTAACCGGTCTTGTTCTTGAACTTCTGGATCACGATCTTCGGCCCACGAAGGTCGGTGAGAACCTCAGCGGTGACCGTGATCTTCGCGAGCGCCTTGGCGTCGTGGATGATCGTGGTTCCGTCGACGTGTAGAACGGGAACCAGCTGGATGTTGCCATCCTTGTCGGCCTTGATGCGGTCGAGCACGACTACGGTGCCGACCTCAACCTTTTCCTGCCGACCACCGGCGCGCACAATTGCGTAAACCACGAGAAACCCTTTGTTTGAAATAACGCTGTTTGGAAGACGCCGTTTCGAGAACGCACGTCTTGAAGAAGCTATTGGCGCTGATAGCGGGCTCAGCCCAGCACACACCAAGGGTCAATAGTACGTGGTTTGCCGGGGCCGGGTCAAACGCGTGCAGCGTCGCTCACGGCGGCGGCTTTCGCGGGGTGCGTCCGGCTCCAGTTCCACAGGAGCACGGCGCCCAGCATGACAATCACGACAGTCTGGACGAAGTAGTCCGTCGCCTCGGACGTGGACTGCGCACTGTTGCGAAGGAGGTCATGAAGGCTCACCGGGCCGTACTGAGATTCGGGCGGAGTGGACAGGATGATCAGGAACTGCACAAAGAACGTTGCGCTCATGACTACACCTGCCGCGATGGCGCACCACATGCTTCGGCCGATGACCTGACCGATGCGCAGGCCAGCGTGGATTGGCGCGATACCCCAGAAAAACAGGAACACAACGATCAGCACGACGACCATGACGGGGACGATCTGGCCGAGCGAACGGGCAGCGACTACCAGGAGCGAACCGAAGTCCTCACCGAATCGAGAAGAAACGTCGTTGTAGATGCTCGCCACGAGAACCTGAACTATTGCGAGCGCGAGAAACGCGCCCACGATCGCCGCAGCGGTGACCAGCGCGGGAAGCGGCCGCCGCACACCCGGCCCCGGCTGTGGCGGGACCGAGGGTGCGGGCGGGCCGTAGACAGCCTGTTCTGTTGTGCTCACTCCCCGATGCTAGGGGTTGCCACCAATACAGGGCCCGAGTTTTCGGCGATGACGTCGTCGAAAGCGGACGCGCGGAGGATGATTGGCGCATGACGGTGCTCATCGACCAGCCAATCTGGCCGGCGCACGACATGCTCTGGGCGCACATCGTCAGCGACAGTTCGCTGGATGAACTGCACGAGTTCGCGGAGCGAGCCGGCATCCCGCGCCGCGCCTTCGACCACGACCACTACGACGTGCCCGAGCGCAAGTGGCACGAGCTCGTCGCGATGGGCGCGGAGCCCGTCGGCGTCCGCGAGCTGGTAGAACGGCTCCAGGCCAGCGGACTCAGGATTTCTCAGCGACGGAAGCGGGGACTTTAGTCTCGGTCGCCGGATGAGCCACGAGCCACAGCTTGAGGAATACGCACGCGAGCACGACGAGCGGTAGCCACTCGATGAGCGGCGCGATAGCTCCGGCAAGTGTGTTCTGGATGCCGTACTGGATGCGGTTGGCATCGACCGCGGCGTCGAGCGAATACCCGAACGGATAAGCACCGATGGTGACGGCCGCGATGAGGCTGACAATCACCTCGAAAACGAGCGCAGCAATGGCACCGAATACCGTCGCGAGGATGCCCCGGGTGGCCGTCCGACGCCATGAGTCATGCGCGCTCACCGGCACGACGAAGCGAAGGGCAACGAAGACACCAAATCCAAACGCCGCGTAGTGCAGCAAGCCGATCAGGAGCGTCCAGAACAGGTTCGCACTGAAGATCCCGCCCGCCGTGCCGCCGAAGGCCAGGTAACCGAACACGATGTTCCACAGGCCGACGATTATCGCCTGAGCCACGAGCACGCCCGCGGCGATCCCGGCGGTGGACAGCGTTATCCGAGTTATGGTCATGCGCCCAGAGTAGCGCCGGTCGCCGCCGGGTAGAAGGACTTGTTTACTCGGAGGGTCCCGACGTGATGATTCCTGAGCCGGAACTGGTGGCTCGACGGGAGACGCGCGAGCGGCCCTGGCCGGGCTGCTTGGGTTCCGGGAGAGCATCCAGTACTGAGCCGAGGAGATCGTCCGCGTTGCTGACGCGACGGGATGACCGAGCGGTGGAAGTAACGGGGATGTCAAGCACAGCGGTCTCCTGCGGCTGCTCAGCCGGGGTCTCCGAGACTGGCGCCTCGACGACTGCCGCCGCTCGGCCACCGCGCGAACGGCCCGACCGCTGCGGCTCCGGTGCGACCTCGACGGCGGGCTCGGTCTGGTCAGGGTGATCCGCGTGGTCAGCGTGCTCGGCGTGAACCGTGCTCGCGGCAACCTGGGCGAGAGCCTTGCGCACATCCTCGGTGATGGCATGAGTTCCGTTGGTCGGCGCTCCGGCTCCGTTGCGCGGAGCGGTGGATGCCGAACCACCCGATGCGGGACCCTTGCCGCCACGCCCGCGGCGACCAGTGCTGCCCTCAATGGGCGGCTGGGCAGTCTGGCGGTGACGCGTGACGGGATCGTGGTGCACAATGATGCCACGGCCGGCACAGTGCTCGCACGGCTCGCTGAACGACTCAAGCAGGCCGAGACCCAACTTCTTACGAGTCATCTGCACGAGACCGAGCGAGGTGACCTCGGCCACCTGGTGCTTGGTCCGGTCGCGTGACAGGCATTCAACTAGCCGACGCAGCACGAGATCCCGGTTGGACTCGAGCACCATGTCGATGAAGTCGACGACGATAATTCCACCGATATCGCGCAGACGCAGCTGTCGAACGATCTCCTCCGCAGCCTCGAGGTTGTTCTTCGTGACGGTCTCCTCGAGGTTTCCGCCGGACCCGACGAACTTCCCCGTGTTGACGTCGACGACCGTCATGGCCTCGGTGCGGTCGATGACCAGCGAACCACCGGAGGGCAGCCAGACCTTGCGGTCGAGCGCCTTCTCGATCTGCTCGCTGATGCGATAGGTGTCGAACGCGTCGCCGGGCTCGTCGTAGGTCTGCACGCGATCGAGCAGGTCTGGCGCGACCGAGCGCAGGTAGGCCTCGATGGTCGCCTGCGCATCATCGCCGGAGATCACCAGCTTTTGGAAGTCCTCGTTGAATACATCCCGAACGATCTTGACGAGAAGGTCGGGCTCGGAGTGCAACAGAACCGGAGCCTGCTGCGTCTCGACGAGACGGCTGATCTCTGCCCACTGGCTGGTGAGCCGGTTGACGTCGAGGGTGAGCTGCTCCTCGGTCGCGCCCTCGGCGGCCGTGCGCACGATAACGCCGACGTTCTCGGGCAAAACCTGCTTCAGGATGGTCTTGAGTCGCGCTCGCTCGGTGTCGGGAAGCTTGCGGCTGATGCCGTTCATCGACCCGTTCGGCACGTAGACGAGGTAGCGGCCGGGCAGGCTGACCTGGCTGGTCAGGCGGGCGCCCTTGTGGCCGACCGGGTCTTTGGTGACCTGGACGAGCACCCGATCCCCGGGCTTGAGAGCCAGCTCGATGCGACGGGGCTGGTTCTTGCCGCCTTCGCTCTCGGCGGCTGCGGCCTCCCAGTCGACCTCTCCGGAGTAGAGCACGGCGTTGCGACCGCGACCGATGTCAACGAACGCGGCCTCCATGCTCGGGAGCACGTTCTGCACTCGGCCCAGGTAGACGTTACCGATGAGGCTCGCCTCGGCCGCCTTCGCGACGTAGTGCTCGACGAGAACGCCGTCCTCGAGAACGCCGATCTGGATGCGGCCGAGGCCGCTTCGGACGACCATGACCCGGTCGACGCTCTCGCGGCGGGCGAGAAATTCTGCCTCGGTGATAACCGGTCGGCGACGACCGGCATCCCGACCGTCGCGACGGCGCTGTTTCTTCGCCTCAAGTCGGGTCGATCCCTTGATGCGCTGTGGCTCGGTGATCGGCGCGGGCGCTGCACGCGGCTGGCGCACCTTGACGACGACATTCGGCTCGTTGTCGCCCTCGCGAGGCTCTTCACCGGGTCGACGACGCGAACGACGACGAACGCCCTGGGCGGAGTCGCCCTGCCCGTTGTCGTTGTTGTCGTTGAAGTTGTTGTCGTTGAAGTTGTCGTTATTGGGGTTGCGGTTGTTACGCTGGCCGTTCTGACTGCCCGACTGCCGAGGCAGTGGCGGAAGCGGCGCGATGTCGGGTGCCTGGAACAGCAGCGACGTGGTCGGCCGCACCGGTGCCTTCGCGGGCGCGGTTTCGGGCTCCACGGATGCCGCGGCCTTCTTCGACTGCGAGCGTCGCGTCTTCGGGGCCGCAGGCTCGCTCTCGTCGGACGGCACGATGGACGCTGCACCTGCGGGCGCGGCATTCACGTGGTCGACGGCGGACTTGGCAGCGGTGGCGCGCTTGCGAGGGGCCTTTACGGGGGGCCCTTCGACGAGCTCAGGGACCGGAGCTGCCTCAGGGACCGGAGCTGCCTCAGGAACCGAGGCTTCCGGTGCCGCGGCGGAACCGCGTCCAAAGAGCTTGCCGCGCTTCCTCGGTGCCTTTGTCTTGTCTTTGGTCGAATCGGCTGCCAAATCCTTGGCTGCTTGTACGTCTTCATTCACCATCGCTGGTGTACTCCTTGGCCGTATGGGCAACCGCGCCACCCACCGGGTACTCTCTCGAGCGCTCTTCCTGCTGTGAATCTCACACAGTGGGAATGCGCTACTAATCCTTCATGTCTGCAACCCGTTCCCGGACCTCTCGAGGTCTCGGGCGAATGTTGCCCATGTATGTATTCGTTTGGAACTTGCTATCCAACGCTGTGCCAGCTCTGTTCGATCCATTGGGATCTACTCACGCTGAACTGCGGCCCGGTTCATGTTCGTGAGAACATCAGCCCGGTAAAGCCTTCTTTGGCGTCATCGCGAGCGCGGCTCGGGATGACTAACCCAAATTATCGCACGCATTACCACTTCCCCGGGATTTGGGGCATGCAATAATCCGAGGGTGACCGATCAGGCCCCCTCCGCTCGCCCGTCTACAGCACTCATCTCGACGATCGTCTCTGCGGTGGGGGTGATAGTCGCCTTCGTTGTCGGCATACTCGCGTTTGCCGACCTCGACGCAGGGAAGGTCAAGGCCCTCCACGGGTTTGATTCGTTCCTCGGCGTGCCGAGCGTGGCGGGCAGCGTCATCTTCTTCGCCGCTGCCCTCACGTGGGCTGTCGGCCGCTTTGCCGGCGCGCGATATCCTCACGGCCTGAGCGTCGCGGCAATTGTGGTGTCGGCAGTCGGCACGGTCTACCAGCTATTCGCGGTCATCCTGAACCCGTCCTGGTTCACCACTGTTCTTGCGCTCCTCGCGATCGGCGTGCTGTTGCTCGCGGTCCTGGATTGCCGCGTCGCACGACGGGATTCGGTCGCAGCCGTGGTCGCAGCGTCCGACCGGACAAAGGCGCTCGGGGTCTTCCTTATCCTCGCGGGGCTCGCGGGGCTCACCGCCGCCTACAACCTCAGCATCGATAAGGTCACGGCCATCATCAGCCCCACTACCGCACTCAACTGCGACCGCAGCCTGCTCGTGCAGTGCAGCGAGAACCTCCGTTCGTGGCAGGGCTCGCTTTTCGGATTCCCTAACCCGCTGATCGGGCTCGGCGGATTCGTTGTGCCGCTAGTCATCGGTATCGCTCTGCTCGCGGGCATCCGATTCGGTCGATGGTTCTGGGTCGCTTTCAACATCGGTGTGATCGGCGCGATCGCGTTCGTCATTTTCCTGATCAGCCAGAGCGTGTTTGTGATTGGTACCCTGTGCCTGTGGTGCGCACTGGTGTGGACCTTCACGATCCCGTTGTTCTGGATAGTCACGCTGTACAACCTCAAGGCGGGCAACCTGAGGGTGCCGGCTCGGCAGACCAGGTTCTTTGCGGCGGCGTATAGCTGGGTGCCCCTGATTACCCTGGTCTGCTATCTGGTCGTCGCGCTGCTCTACCAGGTTCGGCTCAACGCACTGAGCTACCTGTAGTGAGCGTGACCCAGACATCGAGTTCGACGAGCCTCAGCACTTTCGCAGCAAACTCATCGAATTTGCGTAGTTTCTCAAAATAATTTAGCGGGCACTGCCCGCCTACCCCACCACGAACGGACACAGTGAGTAATTCAGGCCAGCGCGAAACCAAGAACCAGAGGCGCGAGCATGCGCGCGAAGAGGCTCGCATCATGCGCGAGAAGCAGAAGGCTCGTCAGCGCCGCAAGCGCTTCTTTGTCCAGGGCGGGATTGGCGCCGCTGTCATCGTGATCGTGGTCATCATCGCGCTCGTCGTCGTCCAAAACAACCAGAACGCTGCGACGGCTTCCGCGACAGCCGCCGGCCCCGCCAACATGAAGAGCGACGGAATCCTCTTCCACGGCGTGAACGGAACGGCGACTGCCGTCAAAACAACCGCCGTGAAGGCCAAGGGCAAGCCAGTCGCGACGGATACCGCCAAGCTGACGTCCACCGCCAACATTGTCGAATACATCGACTACCAGTGCCCGTACTGCGACCAGTTCCTGACCACAAACCTCGCGCAGGAAGACAAGTGGGTCGCCTCGGGCAAGGCGACGCTCGAGATCCACCCGATTTCATTCCTCGACTCGGATTCCCAGGGCAACAGGTATTCCTCCCGCGCTGCGAACGCCGTGGCATGCGTCGCGAACTACGACCCGAACGACTTCCTCGCGGTCACAAAGTCGCTCTATGCCAATCAGCCCGCAGAGCAGTCGTCGGGAATGTCGAATTCGAAGCTGCTGTCGATAGTGCAGGGCGCCGGTGCAACCGGGACAAAGATTGCCGGATGCGTGAACAGCGAGACCTTCAAGACCTGGGTGACGGAGTCGTCGGCACGTGTGACCGGCGGCTCATTTATCGGCGTGGCGAAGACCCCGGAGGCGTTCCCCGGCACGCCGACGGTGTTCGTTAACGGAGTGCCATACTCGGGCTCGCTCACCGACGCCAGCACGTTCGCTTCGTTCGTGAACGCACAGAAGCCGGGTACCGCCAGCTAGGGATCGCGCGGTCGGCTAGTTGGGCACAGTTAGTTGTGCACAACTAGTCGAACCACAGCGCGAGCTCGCGAGCGGCACTTTCCGGCGAGTCGCTGCCGTGCACCAGGTTCTGCTGCACCTTGAGACCCCAGTCGCGGCCGAGGTCGCCGCGAATGGTGCCCGGCGCGGCCGTGGTTGGATCGGTCGTTCCGGCGAGTGAACGGAATCCCTCGATCACCCGATTACCCGCGACGCGGATCGCGACAATCGGTCCACTCTCCATGAACTCAACGAGTGGCTCGTAAAACGGCTTGCCCTCGTGCTCTGCGTAGTGCTGGCCGAGCAGGTCCCGACTGGCTTCGAGCAGCTTGATATCGACCAGTTGATAGCCCTTCGCCTCGATACGGCGCAGGATCTCCCCGGTCAGGTTGCGAGCGACGCCATCGGGCTTGACGAGCACCAGGGTCTCTTCGACGGTCATGGGTGTGTTCCTTCGGTTGAGGCGGGATGTCCGTCGGTAGGAGCGGACGACGAGAGATTCGCGTGTTCGATCTGGCGAGCGCGCACGAAGCAGAAGATCCACATGCCGACGAAGAGCGCCGCCGCGATGTAGAGAGCGGGCAGCAGGATGCCCGTGGCGAGCAGCAACACCTGGAGAACCCAGCCGACCCAGACACCCCACGGATAGCGCACCACCCGCGTCGCAAGTGCCAGGAGGATGACGAGCGCGGCTCCCCCACCGAACGCTTCGAGCGGCGGCAGGGCATGCAGGCCGTACACGGTGAGTGCGATAAAGAACACCAGGACGGCCTCGAGGCCGAGAACGATCGAGAGCAGGCTCTCGGTCAGGCCGCGCTTCCTGCGCGGCTTGACCCGCCTGCTCCCGGCTTGCGCAGGTTGCGCCGGCTGCGGTTCGCTCACGGCTTCCAACCCTGCTCCCGCGCGTAAACGATGGCATCGCCGACGAGAGTGATCGACCCGGTGACCAGCGCCGCGCCCTTCTCGGTTGCGGATGCCCGCTCCCTGGCCAGCTCGAGCGCAGCTTCGAGCGACGGCTCGACGGTCACCCGATCGGCGCCGACGATCGAAATCGCGACGTCGCCGAGATCCGCGGCGTCCACCGCACGCTCGGAGCTGGATTGCGTGATGATGAACTCGTCGACGACTCCGGCGAGTTCGCGGAGGATTCCGGCGGCATCCTTGTCGCCCAGGATGCCGAGAACTGCTGTGATGTGATCGAACGTGAAGTATTCGGTCAGCGCGACCGCAAGTGCGGCGGCACCGTGCGGATTGTGGGCGGCATCCACGACGACGGTCGGCTCGTTGCCGACGACCTGCAGTCGACCCGGTGACGTTGCCGTAGCGAGCCCCTCTGCCAGCACATCCTGGTTGAGCGGCTGCGTTCCCCCGCCGATGAACGACTCGACGGCAGCGATGGCAAGTGCAGCATTGCCGGCCTGATGGTCGCCAAAGAGTGGAAGGAAAAGGTCGGAGTAGGTGGCCGCCAGTCCCTTGACGGTGATGACCTGGCCGCCGACGGCGACCGTGTCGGAAACGAGCTCGAATGCCGACCCCTCGACCGCAAGCGTCGACTCCGTGAGTTCTGCCGCGCGCTCGAGTTCTGCGAGCGCCTCCGGCGACTGGACGGCCGAGACCACGGCCGCAGCGGGCTTGATGATGCCCGACTTGGTCCGCGCAATCTCCGCGACGGTGTTGCCGAGCCGTGCCATGTGATCCAGCGCGATCGGAGTGAACACGGCGACCTGGCCGTCGGCGACGTTCGTCGAGTCCCATTCGCCACCCATCCCGACCTCGAGGACGACGACGTCGACGGGCGCGTCTGCGAACGCGGCAAAGGCAAGCAGCGTGAGCGCTTCGAAAAAGCTCAGCGGCTGGTCATCCTGAAATTCGAGTTCCGCGTCGGTGATGTCGAGGAACGGACGGATGTCGCGCCAGTTCGACACGAATGCCGAGTTGCTGATCGGCTCGCCGTCGATAACGATGCGCTCATTGACCCGCTCGAGGTGCGGGCTGGTCAGCATTCCGGTACGCAGGCCGTGCGCGCGCAGGATGCTCTCGATCAACCGGCTGGTCGAGGTCTTGCCGTTGGTCCCGGTGATGTGGATGACCGGGTAAGCGCGCTGCGGGTCGCCGAGCAGCTCGGCCGCCCGCCGGGTCGCCTCGAGCCTCGGCCGCGGCGCACCTTCGCCTACGCGCTCGAGCAGTTCCTCATAGACCTCGCGGGCTTCGCGCTCCATGAGGGAGTCATCGAAGTCACCGGGTTCGCGCTCATCGTCATCGTTCTTAGACATCAGTAAGTTCAGACTTCCACACGTCGATGACGACCACACCCTCGTTTGAATATTGTCCGGCCGAAAGAGTCGAGCGCTGCGATCCCGCACTCGCGTTCAGCGCGGCATCCGTTTCCGGATCCGCGGCGAATTCGATCGAGATCGTCCTCGCCAGAGTCTCGCCAGCAATCGTCTCACTGAACGCCTGCAGGGCGCTGACGTCGCCCTCCGAGCCGCCGCGAATGGCGAGGGTGATCCTGTCGCTCACCCGGAGATCGGCGGCCTTGCGCGTGTCCTGGATATTCCGGATGAGGTCTCGCGCGAGCCCCTCCGCCTCGAGCTCCGAGGTCGTGACAGTGTCGAGCAACACGAAGCCGCCCGCGGGCAGAAACGAGATGGCGATCGACTCGTCTGCGGCGCGAAGCTCGAGATCGTATTCTCCCTCGACGAGTTCGACGCCGCCGACGACAACCGTGTCTCCCTGCTGCTGCCAGTCGCCTGCCTTCGCGGCCTGGATGACCGCCTGGACCTGCTTGCCGATGCGTGGCCCTGCCGCGCGCGAGTTCACGGTCAGTTGTCGCGTGATCCCGTAGCTGTCGAGACTGCCCTCGTCGAACTCGACCAGCTCGACCTGCTTGACGTTGAGCTCCTCGCCGAGGATGTCCGCAAAGTTCGCGAGCAATCCTGGGTCGGCCGTCACCACCGTGAGGCGTGCGAGCGGCAGGCGAACCCTCAGTCCCCTCGACTTGCGAAGTGCCAGCCCCGCGGAGGCGACGTCTCGCACCAGGTCCATTGCGGCAACCAGCGAAGGGTTCGCGGGGAACAGCTCCGCAAGCGGCCAGTCCTCGAGGTGAACGCTTCGTCCGCCGGTGAGGCCCTGCCAGATCTCCTCGCCGACCAGCGGGATCAGCGGTGCGGCAACGCGCGTCACTGTCTCGAGGACGGTGAACAGGGTGTCGAACGCGTCCCGATCGTCCCCGGCCCAGAAGCGGTCTCGAGATCGCCGCACGTACCAGTTGGTGAGAATCTCGGCGAAGTCGCGCAGCTTGGCCGCGGCGAGCGGCGAGTCGAAGTTCTCGAGGTCCTCCGTGACGTCGGTGACGAGCGCGCCGATCTTGGCCAGCAGGTACTGGTCGAGCGCGTTGCGGGAGTCGGTGCGCCAGACCGCGTCGTAACTGCTCGCATTCGAGTACAGCGTGAAGAAGTAGTACGTGCTCCAAACCGGCAGCAGGAACTGTCGGACCGCCTCGCGGATGCCCTCCTCGGCGACGACCAGATTGCCACCGCGGATGACCGAGCTCGACATGAGGAACCAGCGCATCGCATCCGCGCCGTCCCGGTCGAAGACCTCAGAGACGTCGGGATAGTTGCGCAGCGACTTCGACATCTTCTGGCCGTCGCTGCCCAAGACAATGCCGTGGCTGAGCACGTTCGAGAATGCCGGTCGATCGAAGAGCGCGGTGGAGAGCACGTGCAGCAGATAGAACCAACCGCGAGTCTGGCCGATGTACTCGACGATGAAGTCCGCGGGACTGTGGCTGTCGAACCAGTCGGCGTTTTCGAACGGATAGTGCACCTGCGCGAATGGCATCGAACCGGAATCGAACCAGACGTCGAAGACATCCTCGATCCGTCGCATGGTGGATGCCCCGGTCGGGTCGTCGGGATTGGGTCGAACCAGGTCATCCACGAACGGGCGGTGCAGGTCGGGTTCACCGTTCGCGTTCACCGGCAGGCGGCCGAAGTCCTTCTCGATGTCCGCGAGCGACCCGTAGACGTCGACGCGCGGGTATTCGGGGTTGTCACTCTTCCACACCGGAATCGGCGAACCCCAGTAGCGGTTCCGCGAGATCGACCAGTCCCGGGCGTTCGCGATCCACTTGCCGAACTGTCCGTGCTTGACGTTTTCCGGCACCCAGTTGATTTGCTCGTTAAGCTCCTCCATCCGATCGCGGAACTCCGTCACACGCACGAACCAGCTCGAGACCGCCTTGTAGATGAGCGGATTGCGGCAACGCCAGCAGTGCGGATAACTGTGCTCGTAGCTCGCGACGCGCAGCAGGCGGCCGTCGGACCGCAGCTTCTGGGTCAGTGGCTTGTTGGCCTCGAAGACCTGCTGGCCCGCGACATCGGAGATTATGGGAAGAAAGCGAGCGCCATCGTCGACCGAGATGATGACCGGGATGCCTGCGGCAGCGCACACCGCCTGGTCGTCCTCGCCGTACGCCGGCGCCTGGTGAACGATACCGGTGCCTTCGCCCGTGGCGACGTAGTCTGCGACGAGAATCTGCCAGGCGTTTTCTGTCCCCCACTTTTCTGCGTCGGTGAAGTAGTCCCAGAGGCGGGCATATCGCACCCCTTCGAGCTCTCGGCCGGACACAGTACGCGTCGCGGCCGCGAGAGCCTCGGCGGCCGACGCGTAACCGAGTTCCTTCGCGTACGCACCCACGGTATCCGCGGCCAACAGGTACTCCGCAGCGCCCTCGGCCGCTCCGTCCCCGCCGCCGAGCGGGCCGCTCGGGACGACCGAGTACAGGATGTCCGGACCAACCGCGAGCGCGAGATTGGTCGGGAGCGTCCATGGCGTCGTCGTCCAGGCCAGCGCACGCACTGCAGTCAGGCCGAGCGACTCGGCCTTGGCACCGTCGAGCGGGAACGTCACCGTCACCGACTGGTCCTGGCGCATCTTGTAGACGTCGTCATCCATGCGCAGTTCGTGGTTCGAGAGGGGGGTCTCGTCATGCCAGCAGTACGGCAGGACCCGGAAACCCTCGTAGGCCAGACCCTTGTCCCAGAGCTGCTTGAACGCCCAGATGACGGACTCCATGAACGTGACGTCGAGCGTCTTGTAGTCGTTCTCGAAGTCGACCCAGCGCGCCTGTCGGGTGACGTAGTTTTCCCAGTCGCGGGTGTAGGCGAGCACAGAG
>Ga0193728_1001099_pt1 | contig 13637 bp, 1 predicted proteins | sample U1c1metaG_FD_143037 | JGI IMG/M metagenome (GOLD analysis project Ga0193728, IMG submission 143037) | Soil microbial communities from a riparian zone of the East river system, Colorado, United States - U1c1 | ecosystem: Environmental > Terrestrial > Soil > Riparian zone | place: USA: East River...
GCTCTACTAAGGTTTTTATAGCTATTGCTTATAGGGCGTATATTACTTTTATAGTTTCGGTATTTATATTTTTAGAAATTGCTTAAAAGTAGTACGGGATTAGATAGAAGCTTGAAAATGTTTCCCTAGCAGTAATGGATTGCGCGCTAGAAATGGTGATATTTTTGATTATAAGTGTAGTGTTTGACCTCCTTCTCTATAGCTAATATCGTTTATAGACCCTAAAAACTACTATATTACTCTAAGTTAGCGTAGTAGAAATATCTAGGTAAGCTATCTCTTATAGGGTTCTGGCTAGATAGTCGTTTCTTACTATAGTAGAGGTGGCTTTAATATTATCTTTAGCATTTATGTAAGTAAAAGGTTTTAACTTTAGGCTCTAAACGCTAAATTTATTAAAGTAGAACTCCTAGAATAAAAGTATAGGTACGCCGCTTAATATATAGTATCCTTATTATAAAGTAAATTTACCTAATTTATTTCCTAATCTAGGAACGCTAGAAGGGTTTACTTTACTTAATAAAGAGAGGCATTAGAATCTGGGGCTAGATATAAGTTATCTTACTATTTCTTATAAGTGTTATAATTATTATATCTCTAGTCCTCCTACTAAAACTTCTAAAGGATAGCTTAGCTATATACTAGGTACTTTTTTCTAGCTACTCTTATTTAAATCACTAACAGTTATAGGGCAATTTTTACTTCGTGTCTGTCTTTAACCTTTACTTCTTACCTTTTAGAGACTAGGCCTAATATATTTTATCCTATTTTAGGCTAGGCTAACTAGCTAGTAACCTAAGCCTAGAAACGACTTATAAATAATCTACTATTTAGGTATATAGATATATTAACAGAAATGGAGATAAACAGATAAGGTTTTATACTAACGACTCTATATCTTATAGCCTATAAACAAATTCATCTCCTTATCTATTATTACTAAAATATTAGAATAAAATTTTAGCCTAGAAAGATATAAATCTCCCTCGTTACCTTTTAGGAAGTTAGGATACAGACTACTCTATAGCTCTATTATATACTCCTAACCTATAAACCTAGTAAAGGGGAATTACAACTAGCTTGTATCTAGGGTATTACTATATAACTAGGGATAGTAAAGGTGGATTTTGTCTCTATGCTATTAATAGATCGCAGTATTACTAGCGCGATATTTATAGAAATTTTGAGTATAATTTATACACCCTACTAGTAAATTAGATTTCCGCGTGCAATTGTTATTAACTCTCTTAAAGAATAAAGTTTATAGTTTAGTTTCTATTATTATTTATTAAGTTATAGTAGCAAAGCTAGAGTTAATCTAACCTTTATTTTACTACTTAGACTAAAGGAGCTTCTGCTGGTCTAAATTAGCTAGGAAACGCCTCTAGATTAATATACCGGAGTACCTATCTATAATAGTCCCAATAGTGCCCTTATCCGGCTAATAAATTATACCTCCCTACTAGGGTTATTAATAATAAATAAATAAATAAATAGGCCTAATATTATATTTAATTTATAAGCTAACTAAAATATTATAATATAAATAAATAATCGTGATATCTTAGATATAGGCGGTATTACCAGTCTTGGTATAGTAAGGTATACTAAATTAATTAGGCCGATGTCTCCCTAGAGGCCTCCACACCCCTATCCCCCCCCCTAAATATTTACTAGTAGCTCTCTCCTCTAGCCTTATATAACTCGTCCTTTCACCTATAACTTTAAGTACTCTAAAGGCTTAATATTTACTAGCCTAAGCCTCTATATATATTTATTTATAAAGGCTAGTAAAATATTTAATTATTATTACTCCTTATAAATAAATATATTACTATAAAGTAATAAATAAAAATATTATTAACAACCCTGCTCCCTACGCTTCCTCTAACGGTCTCTTACCCTTTAGCTTAGTAGTCTACTCCCTAATAGTCTATCTTTTTAACTTTTTATATTCTACTCTTCTACTATCTTAATTATAAATCTTAATACTCCTTCTAAAGACTTTCTAGTATCTAATTTAGAGCTAAATAAGGTTAACTTAACTCTTAAACTATAAAGTCTAGCTAAAGACCTTCCTCCTTATTCTAAGTCACTTAGATATAGCTCATATATAACTTATTAGTAGGTAGGTAATAGAAAACGGTTAATAATCTACATCCTAACTAAATATTAGAGACTTAACTCTACGCTTCTCTATAGTTATTATAGAATTTTCTTAGTTCTATGCATATAAGTTTATTAGCGCGCTAAATGTATAAAAACCTAGCAAATTCTTAAAGTATATAGTTCCTAAGCGTAGCATAAATCCCTTCCGGGAATTACCCTACTACGGACTTTAAGATAAGTGGCTGTAAACCGTATATATTTATAGGTAGCTACTTTAATCTAGGTAAATATATCTAATTAGGGAGCCAACTATAATACGGACTATAAATATTAACTTAAATACAACCTTCCTTCTTCTATATCTACCCCTTACCTAATACTATAGATTATAGCCTAAGAAATAGTAAGTGCAAGCCCATTTCCTCCCCTCTATTAGTCTTTTCCCGTTAGGACCTTATTTAATAGATCTATAGGAGATCCTTAATAATAAACAATGCAAGCCTCTTTTATAACCCCTATACTTAATAAGCCTTTAGTATAATTATTTAATACCGACGGTGCCTTATAGAGAGCTTATTAGATTCTTTCTTATATTAACCTTAATTCCTCTTCCTCTCTAAATTAAAATAGATCTTATTATATAATAAATCGTTTATTTATACCTCCTAATTTTCTAGATAAGTTAATACCTTTAATGCTAGCCATTTATATAACTAATTCTAATACTAATGGTTTAATATAAATTTAGGGGTTGCTAGAAGACTCTATTACCTAGTAACCTCTATTGCTATAAAAGAAATGCCTATAGAATATACGGAGGCTATAAGTCTTTCCTTTACCTATATTTAAATTATAAGAAATCTTGAAAAGGTAATAGATTTACTAAGTTAAATAAATTAGAAGACTATAAAAGAAGATACTCTTAAACCCAGTATTTAGCCCTAAATTATATTACGACGCCTCTTTAGACGAACCTGGATTTAGTAGAGTTAAGTTCTAATTCCTAACTGGCGATAGGTACTCTGGAGTGGCCGTTTAAATATAATAGTTAATATATCCCTAGCATACTTTAATTACTAATATATATTAAGTGTTAATTAGTTAGCAGAATACCCGCCTAGCTTTCTACCTACTAGTCTTAATACTAATATACAGGAGTTTATTCTAGGAACGCCTTCTAATACTATTACTTCCCCTCTATAAAGTTTAATAAGTTAGGATCCTAATTCCTAGCTAATAATAAGTAATTTAGCGTGGCCTTCCGTATATATCTCGAATGCCCATTATATTATTACTGGTATGTCTATAACTCTCCTTAGCTTAGTAATATATAGCGGGCATTAATAAGATATAAGTTATCAGATCCGCGCGTATACTCTATACCCCCTCCTAATAACCTATATATTAAAGGTTAGGCACTATTAAGCAATAGATAGCACTGTTAGGCCTTTAAAATAACCGCTAGCTACGCTATAGATCTCTATAACCCTAGTATACAATAGATATACCCTAAAAGTGATATTAATATTAAGAATATAGTCCTTATAAATAAACTTATAAATAAAGGTGGCTCTACCTATACCTTTGACGTGACCTACCTCTATTAAATATACCTAGTCTTATTTAATCTACTATTATTACTATACCTACTATTTTTACTAAATGCTAATATAATTTATCTATAGAGCTTATACTACTTTAATCGCTGCTTAAATAAAGTAGGAATATATCCTAGCTTATTGTAAAACTGTTAATATTAATGCTAAAGATAAACGATATATATATTAGAGAGATCTAAAGCGAGATTTAGATATACTATATAGCGTATCTAGAGTTAGTAAAGTGTTAACCACTTTAGAATAAGATCCTTTAGATAGCTAGCCCTTCGTCCTTAGAAATATTTAACAATTTACTTACCTAGTTGGGTATAAAAACTAGGTAGATAGAACCACCGCAAACCCTCCTAGCAACTCCTAATAGTTCTTTAGAAATGCACGGAGGCCATCTATTTATACTGCCCGTATAGCAGAAAAAGACCTCTCCTACGAATAGTAATAATACTCCCGCTTCGGAACTATCTATACTAGCTCTATAAGTAAATTGTAATATATATCTAAAGAGCTACGCTAGAAGGCAAGATATGCTTCGATATAGACGGACTCGTAAGTTTAGCTTTATGCTACGACTTTTTTTATTTCTAATACCTCTAGATACGCTAAATTTAAAATTTAAGGGCTTAAAATGCGCTAAAGACTTTTTATAAGCGGAAAATTTTAATAGGTACCTGCAAGTTTATAGGATAAGAGTCGCTAAATCCCTATAAGTACCTAATTAGGGGTTCTAATTGCTAGGCCACTAAATTAAAATATAATAGGAGATACTAGTCTGATTGTAAGAGAAGGAGGTAGTTTAGTAATACCGCTGTAGCTGGGAGGATAATATAATAGCAGTGTTTACTATTAGTTGTCTAAATGGTTAAGGATTTTAGTTATAGAGTTATTGTCTTTATATTAAGAATTGATCTTCTAGTAGCGTAAGGAGGTAGGACTACTAGCTTCTACTAGATAGATAAATTAAGTTAACTATTATATTTTAATACTTTATTATAAAATTTATTAAGGACTGTATAATATTAGAAGTAGTCAAATTATATTTAGTTAGGTATTTATAAAGTTCTATTACACTAACTTATAGCTAAATTAGCCTAACTAGTAGTAGGATCTTCTAGTATTTACAACTATAATAATACTATAAAGATATTATAAAGATAAAGGTATAAACTAGGATACGTATTATAAAGAATTATTAAATCCTTAATTTATAGCATATAATAGAAGTAAGTCTTTAGATATAATAATTAGGCACTATATAAAGAAGTTAAGGCACCGTAATAATATATATTTACGCTATACATTCCCGTTCTAAGCGGACTCTTAAACGCGTAGGTTAGATAGATAACTCTACTAAGACTTCCTGCCGATATTTGCGGTCTATAGGCGGTGTGGCGAATAATAACACTAAAGTGCTGCCGAAGTTTGTTTAACGCTGCGAATTTCTCTATAATTATTATAACGCAGCTCCTAATATTGCTTTAGTAGTGTTATAAATATTTTTATTTATCTTAAATTATTTATCTATTATTATACTCTAAACTTTTAATAGATAGGTTTAATAAGATAGAGGCTAGAATAGGCGTATAGAGCTAAATCGTATACGATAAGGATTTTCACTCTATTACCTAAATTTAGGGAGTTCTATGTAAAAATAGGGATAATACTTAAACGTTTTTAACTTGTCTAATATAGGATATAACTGTAGTAATTTAGGCAGTTAGGTAAAGCTATTAGTTATAGCTATATACTAAAACGCTAATAGAAGAGATTCCGGAGCCTGCCTATATAGAGTCTTAGGTGTTTTAATATAAAACCCTAGTCCGTCTAACTAATATTTCTATATACCTATTTATATAAAATTATCTATAATAATATTAATTACTAATATCTACCTTAAAAAGTTGTGGGAGGAAGCCTAGGCTAACCCCTCTATGGAATATTATTTAGTATTATTTTGGAGCTACCTACTATTAAAAGTCGTTTTCGCTAGCGAGGACTTTATTATTAATTATTAAAAACCCCTATTATTAGATAACCTAAATAGAAAGATTAATATAGTAGTTAAGTATTTTAAGGATCTAGATTTTAAGATTAGTATACTTTATTTCTATAAAGCTAAGAAACCTAAGGTAACAAAGTATAATATAGAGATAGTAGAGTTGTAAGCTATTAATGCTTGTAAAACGTACTACGAGGGAGAAGGAAAAGATTTTATCTACGCTATAATAACTATCGGCACTACTATATAATAGTGGCGATACAAGTTAGGTAGTTTTAAGCCTCTCTTTAGGCCCGGTGATTTAGCTAACCGCTCCGCCTATATTAAGGCAAGCTTACCTAATACTTTATAAATTTGTGCTGGGTTTAAGTATATAAAAAAGTTCCCGCCTTTACTACGCGTTAGTTAGTTATATAAATAACTAGGATAATTGTATCCTATAAACACCTCTGCGGCGTCTATAGTACTAGAGTAAGAGGACCCCTTAATCTAAAGCTATAATGTCTTTTAGACTATTTAATAATATATAGAAGCTCTACTACTGCGCCAACTATTATTGCTAGGTCCGCTACTATACCTGGTAACTGGGTCTGGGATAAGGGCTACTAAAAATACCGTAGATGGGCTAGTAAAGAGTGGGTGTTTAATAAATAGAGGAAGCGGCGATAATGTAGGTGGTCCTATTTAAATGTTATTTAATAGAGCTGCTGAACGTGCTATAAAGTATATTGGCGTGGTTTATATTAGGGCCCCTATAATAGTAACAAATACTATTAGACGGTACTAGTATGCGCTTTATATAGCTATAACTAAGGGTAATATAAGAAGCTTATAAATATCCTGCCGCTACTAAGGGCGGTAAAGTCCGTGTTTAGTCGCTAAGGAAATTTACGCAAATTTAAAATAAATATAACCCTAGTGTTGGAGATAGAACGTCTAAAGAGTATATTTCTTAATCTTTATAGAATATACTGGAGTTTTATAATAGTAATGCGTACTCTATTAATAGGTAGCTAAGGCTAAGAAGGACGTTGCTGCTGGTAAGGAAAAATATTTCTATATTTTAAAATGTCTACTTATATTATATTAGTTCTTAGGCGCTAATTCTATAAGGGATATACTTCTGTCTTCTAGCTCTCTAGAAGCTATATAAACTAAGTTAAAGTTTACCCGAGTAAGAAATTAATAATAGTTTGCTGCTAACTGCTATGCACTTTATGCCTATAAGCCTTAAGGGCATTCCTATTCTATTAAGATTGTTATAACCTTCTATAAATTGTTTTATAACTAGCTAAGAGGAGAATAACTCTTAACGAGATATAGGAATTCGCGTCTATACTTATACTATCTTTCCTAATCTTTAATATAATAAGGATTAAAAGAGAAAGAACGTCCTTTAGAGAATGCTTTATTAATAACTTACGCCTCTAGGAATTAATTTATGCTATTTAGGTTATGTCTAGATAGCAAGTAGGGTTTCTTTAATATTATTTTACTTAGATAAAGCCTGTTTTTATACTGCCGGCAGAGTTATAACTCTAAATTGCGCAGTTCGCGTGGCCCTACGCCTATTAATATACTCCTATACTTATATCTAAAATATAACGTTTACTAGAGTATATAAAAGTAACTTGGGTAAACTAGCTCTGGGAAACGCGTATATATTTTTAATACGAGATTTATACTATCCGTTTTATATACGCTAGTATTTCCTATATATCTAGGTTTTAATATACCCCTTTATTAGGTTCCTAATTAATTTAGGGGGGTGCTTAAGTTTAATGGGTTATAGTAGTATTAGATAAAATGGGAGTTATTAATATTTGATTTCTTAAGAAAGGCTCTAAGACTATTGACCTACCGCTTAAAAAGGCGGGCTAGTATAAGGTACTTAGCGCAGTATCTAAAGATTTAGTCTCGGAAATAGCTGTGTAGTTAAATATATAGTTCTTATAATCTAACCTTTTTTTTTAGAGTTGCGCTATAACTAACTTTTTTAGGCTCTCTTTATTAAAAATGTCTCCTCTAAGGATAATAATAACCTTTTATAGGATATCCCTAACCTACCTATATTAGAATTATAGAGCTTCTACAGTCTTCTAGCCGCTTTAAAGCCTAATAGTGACTATAAATAGTTTTTAAACCGTATATAATATATCGCTCTTACTAACGGTATACGTAGTCTTATAGTCTCTTACGATCGCGCTAGTAATATAAGTATTTATTCCTATCCTATAGATCTGGCGTAAGTAAAGGACTTCTATAAAAGAATAGAGGCTAGATATAGAAGTAGCTTAGTATAGATCTACTTTCCCTTAGCTATTAGGGAATGCGTATTAAGAGCCTGGATTTAAGAGGTAGATAGTAGCTTAAATATCTATAATCCTATAGTAGTTATAAGAGATTTCTCTCTCCTATTATACTCTAACTAACTTTAATACTAGATCTACACTAATTTTAGACAACTTTACATATTTGGTCCTTATATTAACCTACCTTATTATAGGTCTTATAGGTTCCGGCTATTAGGGAATATATCTAACTACTCTATAATGGCCTTCTACTATAATAATCTAGGTTCTAGGTTGCTAGAGAGGCGCTTAAAATTGGTAGTTATATCTAACCCGGGAAATTAATATATATACACTACTATCCCCCTAGAGCCGCGGTTACCAATCTCCCTAAGCCTTCCCCCCTAGGGGGGGGCTCTAAATAGGGATTAGTATTACTTAAAAGCATGTCTTAAGGATATTATTAGTATATAGTTTTGCGTTAATAAATATTAGCCGTACTGGCCTTATATTAGCATTCTAGTTTACTATAGCTAGTAGAGTAAGGTCCTAGGCTAGTAGCGATTTAATTAAATAGTAAGCGAGATATTTTAGAAACCTTTGTGCATTTATTACTATAAGGCTTTTAGGGGGTCTAAGCTATATATTAAGGAAGTTCGTTTTAATGGGGACCAAAATAGGATAACTGGCGGAGGTGATTGGGACGCAGTAGAAATGCGTAGCAAGCTCGTATAGTGGTTTAGCCTTAAGGCTTCTATAATTATTACTCTAGATAATATAGTATAAAAGTATTATATTATTATAAATAGATTAAAATTATCTCTAGAAATAATTAAGGCTAATAGCCTAATTATAAATAACTATAGCGAACATTACTAGCAAAATATAGTATTTTAATATTATAACCGTATAAAAAGTATTACAATCTTAAAATAGCATGCTATAGACCTTTTTAACTTCCAAAATCTATTCTATATAGTAGTACCGTCGTTTAATTTTATAGAAGGAACCGTTTAAGCGCTACTATATAAACCTATGGCGAGTATATAGATATCTCTTTAAAGTAATAGAAATCTACTATACTAGTTAGCACCGTATTACCTACTATTATTACCTCTACCTCCGCCTCCTATATATCTTATTTATAGGCAAGGCCTTTATCTAAAAGTTAGTATATAAAGGAAATTAAATACCGCTATATTATATATAGCGCCACAATAGTTATAAAGGACTTCCGCTTTATACTAGTAAGGGTCTCCTTCTTCTATAAATTTTACTATCGCGTATACCATTTAGTCCTATAGGTAGACTATAAGTCTATTAACCTTTATCCTAGTTAGTCTAATTTCCTATAAGTAATACCGATCTTAAAGGTGAATAATATATAGTAGAACTTGGTATTAAATGCAGTTTATTCTATAGTAATTAAGTAAATAGTCTTAATAATAGGTATAGTCCTAATAATTTGCTCTCTATATTTTATCTCTAAAGCTATATTTCTTCTTATATAAAGTATATAAATCTTTAAATTTTATCCAGTCTAATAGATAGGCACTATAACTACTAAGTGCTATAGTACCTATCTGCTTTCTCCTGTTATAGACAGCTTTACTATTAAGACTACAAATAGCTTTATCCTTGCTTTCCTTATCTATATTATTAAATATTCTTATATAAGCTGTTTTTATAAGCGCGAATATTAATAGTGCTCGCTATTAGTTATTAATATAATTAAGAATTTTAATTATAGAGTCAATTTCCCTATAGTATTTTGTAAGAATATCCCTAGCTTAGTAGTAGTCTATATAGGGAAGTGATCTTAAAAGTACTTGTTTATTAATGCTCTTAAATAATTTCTCGCGATTGTTATATAGTATTTCTTAGAGGAAAGCTCGGTAGATATGCGAATTTATTAACTAGCTTATATGTTGTTAATACATCGCAATATATATATTATAGTCGCCATTAATAAAATAGTTAACTTTATTAATGTTAATAGATATATTAGGCTAAAGAAGTATATTGTTATCCTAAAATAAAAACATCTTTAAATAATAGAGTTAATAGGTATTTATAATAAAGGACTAGCTTTAACCTTTTTATAGTAAGATTTACGGCGCTTAATAAAGTAGGTTTATAGGGGGTGATTTTAGTAAGGGGGTTACCTTCTTAAGGGATAACCTTTTAGTAAAAGTAATTACTAGATCTTATCTACCTCGCTAGTTTATCTAATTACTAAAAGTATATTTTACACCTAAGCCGAAAGCAATTAGTTAGGTTGCTAGATATAAAATACTAAAAATACTATTCTTTCTTTAATGCTAACGCTAGTTAAGGGATGCTAAAACTATTATAGCCAGTAAAAATATCCTATTACCTTCTCTAAACCTTTTAACCTTTACTTTAGGGCTTTTAGTTAATAGCCTCCTGCTTCTTCTAAAGCTACTACTCCTACTTCTCCTCTCTGTACTTCTCTTTAAATGGTTTCTTAGCCTATTTAAGTAGATCTTCTCTAAGATTATCCTCTACTACTACTAATAACGCCTATCTAATAGTGTATTGTATAGATCTATCCTCTATAACGTAAAAGGCCTTAATATACTTAACTATATAATTATTATCCTCTCCGTTATATGGATATCTTACTATCTTCTAAAGCCGCTTCTTCTATTATAGGTCCTACTCCTCTTTTCTAAACTTTGTCTTAAATAAAACCTTAAACTAGCTATAATGCTCTTCTCCTACTAGACTATCTGTTGGTACCTCTAACGACTCCTATCTTATAGTAGATAATATAGACTAGTTATCTATAAGGTGAACAGCTTTAACGCATTTAACTATATAACCTATATTCTTTTTATTAGGTAGATATATATAAAGGAGCATTTCCTTCGCCGTTTTAGTGTTCCCTATTTTTCCCCTTAAGCGTTTATATTGCTTAGTGGATTAACTATCTTAAGGGAGCGTAGAGGAATTAATAAGTAAGGCAGGCCGTTTCTAAGCAAGAGTGTTCTAAGGTGGAGTATTAACGCTAGGTAGTGGAGCCTTAGCTTAAAGTAGAGCGTATTAACTTTATTACTTTAGTAATAATTGGTATATAGGGTCTAATCTGCTTATGTTCTTAGCTAGGCTATGCTTATAGGTGGCATTTTCTAAGGAAACGTATTAGGTGGGCTGGAGTTCTTTTAAGATTATCTTAAGTATACCTTAATAAGCACTTTAAGAATATACTCTTCTTGTACTTGCGTTACTCTCCGTAGGATTGCTACTAATATGATGCTCTGTGGCTAAATCGCTTTAGGGAAGTGTTTACTCTAAATGCTGGTTACTATCTTGTCTAGAGTTAACCCCCTTACTATAAAGGTATTTGCCGTAAACGTTATTAGTATCTACCTTAGTCGGACTTAGTGCGTAAAAATCGCTAACTCCTACTATAGATTCGTCCTGTAGTTCTTCTTTGGTAAGTTTATTACGGGAGTTAGAACGTCCGATCCTAGTTATTTAGGCGCGGTCTAGTTTATTCTATAGCCTAATTCCTTACCCCTAGAGAGTATTAGCGTTCTAATTACTTATATAGTCGCTAGCGCTATTAGAGCTAGAGCCGCTCCTATGCGTTTTAGAGTAATTAGGGACCAACTCCTCGCCCTAGACGCCCGTGTTATTTATAGTTCTCTAGGGGTTGCCTTAATTGGAATTCTTATAGGGGGTTAGAGGGTATTCCGAGACTAAAATAGTTCTAGCTGGCTTCTCTGGCTACTGGTCTGCCTTATCGGTACTTTCGCTAATATTATAGTTTTGGTCGTTAAGGCTCTAGCTACTATTAATACTATTAGTGCTTCCTAGGTTAGTACCTAAATAACTAACCGTAATATTACTTAGGATACTAGAAATAGGAGTAAAGCTAGTTTAGTCGCTAATAGTAGTTAGCTTAGGGCTTTAGGTGTTATAGTAGGATAGGCCGCTATATAGTTTTCTAGTATCCGGTGTAGCTAGTTTATCTATAGTATAGTATAAGCAATTTTTTTGGGCTAGTTATAGAGGAATCTTAAATATAATATGTTTACCTTTACCGCTAACTGGTACTCTAATCCCAGCTCTAGATCTATATCTATTATAGGGAGGGCCACTTTCCTAACTCCTATTATTAAATAACTGCCTAGTAGTTATATGTTGAGGACTAAGGCTAAAATTTCCTATTTCCTTTCTCTAATGTTTCCTAGAAATAAGGTCTTCCACTTCTAGAAGGTAGTTGTTATTATTATTGTTATAATTATTATCGCGGCCACTAATACTAGTTTTCCTAATAGGATTGTTATTTATAATAGATGATTTTCCTACGTAGTATTAGATGCTGTTACTATAACCTAGCTGCGTATATATCTACCTTAGGTCCTAGTTAAGCTATCTCTAGCTTCCTAGCACTCTATAACTTTTTTTTCTAGGATAGGACCTATAAGATCTATAATTAGTATAGAATAGTTATTTCCCTTAGTAGGTTTCCGGCTTTACCCGCTAGGTTTTAAGGTAGACCCTTTAAAGTAGGGCGATTAAGAAACTAGTCTGGCTTTAGGTAACCGGGTAGTTAATCCCGCGGGATTATAGAAAGTCTAGGAATTTATTTATAGGTTAAAATTTAGGACGAAAAGACGTAGAATAGGTGAGTAGTCTTTTTAAGTGAGATAACCTAGAAATAAGCGAGAGTGTATATTCTTTATAGGCGTGCTTTTAGTATAGGTTGGTCCTTAGCTTACCGCTAACCTTGCTAAAGTAGTAGCTTAGCTTAGGTAGCTTCTGGCAAAGACGTTTTAGTGTATAAATATTGCGCCTATTCCCTTGGAATTGGTGGTGCCTCTAGTACTAGAATCGGCCTAGTGAGTTAGCCCCTAGCTAGAGGAACTACTTAGAGAGTTATCTAAGATTTGCGTATTATTCCCCCTACTAAATCCTTTAAGTTTTCTTGTAGGATACTGCTTCTTTTAGCTAGCAAATGTATAAAGGGGTGTAACTATTACTGTCTGCGCCTTACTATACTAGGGCCTATGTTAGTAATACTTTATCTATAACTCCTAGAAGTAGAGGTAGTATTAGTATTTATTAGTAGTGTTGAGTTAGCTTACTCCGCCCCTCTTGGCTATATTACTACTTACTTTCTTACTAATTTAAAAGTAGATACTTTAGGTGCCCCTTATATAGTATAATATAGCTCCTAGATAGACGACTTACTACAGTATTACTATTAAATCGAGGCTGTGTATCCTTAGCTATTTTTTATAGGGTCTAAATCTAGCCTTTCTAAAGCGGACTAAAGCTAATGCTTAGGATTTAGGGGGTTAATAGCAAACCCTAGATCCTAGTATATTGGCCTTAGTTTATAGTATTTAATTGCCGTAGTATATTACCTATTCTTGTGTAAGATAGAAACTCTATAGTAGAGACGGAGTTAACTAACCTAGAGTTATTTGGCGAGTACTCTATATTAAGCATTAACAGGGGTATATAGACCCGTTCTGCTACTATGGTAGCTTTATATAGTGAGGCATTTCCTTTATAGTTATAGGGCTAATATAGTGGTCCTTTAACTAAGTCCACCTATCCTCTAAGCCTCCTACCGCCCTTTGCTACCTT
>Ga0193728_1001100_pt1 | contig 13634 bp, 11 predicted proteins | sample U1c1metaG_FD_143037 | JGI IMG/M metagenome (GOLD analysis project Ga0193728, IMG submission 143037) | Soil microbial communities from a riparian zone of the East river system, Colorado, United States - U1c1 | ecosystem: Environmental > Terrestrial > Soil > Riparian zone | place: USA: East River...
CGGCATCTGTCCCAATCTTGCGTACCCCCTCTAAGCCCAGTCCCAGCACAATCGCAGCCTTATCAACTGAGGCATGTGCCTCTTGCGATGCATAGAGACGCAAACGGGGAATCTCTCTGCGCCCAGCCATCCCTAAACGGCTAATCTGCAGGCCGCCTAATGCCTCACGAGCTGCCACCAGAGCATGGAGTACCGCCGAGTTATGATGAAGCATACCAAACAGAGAATCAGGGAGCCCTAGCATCTGGCGCAGCCAACGTAGGGTAACCTGTTCAAGCTCTGTCGCAGCAGGAGAAGTACGCCAGAGCATTCGCGTTACATTGAAGGCTGCGTCAAACATTTCGGCCAGCATACTCGGGCCAGAACTGGTCAGCCCAAAATATCCCATGAAACTGCCAGCATTCCAGTGAGTAATCCCGGGAATGACCAGACGATGAAGATCCGCCAAAATAGCGTCCATCGTTTCAGGACGTTGTGGTGCCTGACTAGGCATACGACGTTGAATATCGCCGGGTGCAACCCTTGAAAGAACCGGGTAGTCTCCTATACCATCCAGATATCCCACTATCCAATCGACGACTTGGTGTCCATAATGCCGCAATGTCTCAGTATCCATATCTTTCAATCTCGATTGAGCTTCATCCATCCCTTTCCACATTGGATACAAAGTCTTTTCAATCTCTCTCAATTTCATTCCAATCTCGTTTCCATCTCGATAGAGTTTCATTCACTTACATTTTATTGTAAATGACTCACAAGAGATCGTCAATGTAAAACATATAAATAAATCAATTTAAACGAAATAACAAGATACATACACAAGAATAAAGACTCAGGAGTAAGTTTATTAATTTCTATGATTTTTTATCGTAGATGGCGAAATGCTACTGAAAAATATTGATAGGATGCTTGCAATTAGAGCAGATTAATGATATCATATGTAAACATATGACAAAATTGCATATTCTTATACAAGATATAGTATTTTACCCAAGACGGTTTGCCCATTGAGCGGTGAACACAGTTGTAAGACGTTGAGGGAAGGTAGAAGGTGAGAATTTAGCTTCTATCGATCACGTAGTTAGGGGGAGAGAGATAGATGGGATTTTCTGAACAGACTCCGACATCAGCCAGCGAAATAGCTCAAAATGCATTACCATCAGAAACACTCGTACCTAGGGTTATGCCTCGCATACTGGGTACACGGGACATGACGGCTATGTTCGTCGTCTCGATCTACCTAGCGTCTTGTGCCACGACAGCTGCTGCCGTGGGACCTGCCGCCATCACTTATTTACTGCTTGCCGCCATCACTTTTTTTGTGCCCTGTCTGATTGCCACGGCACAACTGGGAAGCTTGTTTCCCTATGAGGGAGCACTCTACAACTGGACGCATCGTCTGATTGGAGGCTACTGGAGCTTCTTCTCTGGCTTCTGCGCTTGGTTCCCCTGCGTACTGATAGCGAGCAGTCTGGCAGATCTCTTTGTCAGCTATACACAGGTAGTATTTCATGCTGGACTGACAGTGCCCTGGCAGCAAGGTCTGGCCATTTGTGCTATTCTCATCATTGGAGGGTTAGTATCGACTTGGCGTTTTCGCCTTGTCCAGAACCTGATTAATGTCTTAGTAGGACTGATGTTGGTAGGTACTGCGCTCATCGGGTTGTCGGCAGTGATCTGGCTAGTTGAGGGGCATCACTCTGCCACCAACTTTGCGAATTGGCCAGCATGGAACGTTGGACCAGGGAACTTTGCCATGTTTGGCCTTCTCGTCTTTGCTTACATTGGCACAGAGGGACCATTAAATCTGGCAGGTGAGATTACTGGGTGCCATGTGATCAAGCGACACCTTCTCTGGGGAGGTATCCTCATCCTGGTCATCTATCTTTTTAACACCTTTGCGGTCCTGGCAGTGCAAGGGCCACCAGCAGCTAACAATCCTCTGGCAATGGTCGACATCGTTGAGACGGTGTTAGGAAAAGTCCCTGCATACATTACTGCTCTATGCTTGATGAGTTCTTTCTTCGCCACTATCCTTGTCTACAACTATGTCTACGCTCGCCTCTTGATGGTGGCTGGCATTGATCGTCGCTTACCTCGTGCTGCCTGCAAACTAAATAAGCACTATGTACCAGCCAATGCGATCATTTTTCAAACAGCCCTGGCAGTTGGCTTTACCATCTTTGCCTTTATTGTCGCTCCATTGGCGGCACTAAACGGTAGCGCAGCCGATTTTTCAAGCGAGATCTATAACGTGAGTCAGGCAGCGGCAGCCTTGGTATGGACAATTTCGGCGGCATTTCTCTTTATTGATCTGGTGGCCTGCTATCTTCGTGATCGGCACTATTTTTGGCAACACCGCATTCTACCAATGCCTATTTTGTGGTTCAGTATTATCTCGGGATTGGGGAGTTGTTTTTTGACAATCATCGATACCCTGCTTTTTTCCTGGACGCCGCTTATCCCCAATATGCACTGGTGGTATCTTGTAGGGAGCCTAACGCTCATTTTCTTGATTATCTCTGCCTTTAGCAGTATCCTTGCACGCAGTGAGGCCACGTGGGAAGAGATCCGTTCAGCGTTGGGTGATACACAGAAGCAGAAGGCTTATCGCCAATAGAGGGCAGACAAGTTATCCATCCCTCAGCTCAAACACCTTCAAAAAAGTGCCTGAGATCAGGGAGCCGCCCATGGCAAAGGGCGGCTGACATAAGAATACCTGTTCCTTTCATGATTATCAATACGTTATTGACAACGTTTATGTCATTTCACCATCAAAGAAAGGTAACCACGGATCGTAGTCTCCTCTGTAGATAACTTTCCGACACATAGCCTACTCACCTGACTTTTGCTGCAAGAGCTGTAATATAAGGTCCTGTGTGGCCTTGATGCTGGCGATGTCATACTTGATCCGACCTTCCAAATCCGTCAGGTCACCCTTTGTCGCCATGGTTTTGAGTATCTCCCCATGGTCAGACTGCGTGGCTTTGATAGAGGCAATATCAGCTCTTGCTTCTCTGAGCAACTCGCTGTGGTCACTCTGAGTAGCCTTGAGAGACAGAATATCAGCTCTTGCTCCTTCTATCTCTGTCTCGAACGTGCTGATATCCTCCTTGACCTCATCGGCATTTTCTTGCAGCGATTCAAGCCACGTGTCAGAAATGGTATGGATCTCACGGAGCAACTCCGCTTTTAGCGTATCAAACCTTTCGCTATGATCGGCTTGTGTCTGGGTCATCCCGTCAAGCCGTTTATTGGCTTGAGCGAGTTGCTCTTGTATACCGCCAGGATCAATCTCCAAGCGCGTAATCTTGATCGGCTCCGTCTGGCCTTTGAGTTCGGCATATTCTTGCTCAAGTTTCTCAAGACGTTTCTCGATAGCATCAATGCGTGGCTGTTCCATGCCATACTTCCTTTCTCTCTTTTGTGCTCTGCTTTGCACATGCTGACTTTACACCGCGTTCCATGCTATACTCCTCCGAGTAGTAAGGAAGAGTCAATTGACTCCTGAGCTGCAATTGAGAACGGTTAAGCTTCTGAGCCTCTGCCAGCTCTTTTATGCGTAATTTTAACATGTCGTACACTCTTTCTTAAGCGATACAAAGATGATATCTTAACAATAACTTTCTGTCAATATCCATCCACAAACGTATTGGCAACGACGTTAGTATCTACTATACTACTTGTAAAAAACAAACCACTAGTCAAAAGGATACAAACAAAATTACAATAATAATAGCAAAAGAGGTATAATTCTGAGGACAGAAGAAAAAAGGTGTCCACTTATCTGTAGGCGGTAATCGGCACAATAGCTAGAGCTAGCACAATACCAAATGTCAAGTGCAATAAAGACGTTTGTTTTATCCCTACGACAAATGCCCTGCGCTCACTGGCTGTTAGGACCGAACGCACGTTGATAAAAGCAAGCGGGAACGTTAGCCAGACAGCCAGTGTCGTTAGTGGCAAAAGTCCCACCAGAGCAAAAATCGTTGTTGCTACGTAGCTACCGATGACCAATGCGGCGTGAAAGAACTGTCCGAACTTCAGCCCGAAGCGTACTGGCAAGGTCTTCTTATTCACTGCCAGATCATCCTGGTAGTCACGCACATTGTTCATATTGAGAATAGCGGTCACCAGAAAACCCACAGGCACACTGGCAGCAAATGCCGACCATGACCAATGCTGGATTTGTACATAGTATGAACCCCATGTCATCAAAAATCCCATTGCGCTATAGACGAGAATGTCCCCCAGACCACGGCTGGCAAGTTTGAATGGCTTGGCACTGTAGAAGTATGCAATCAGCATACCTGCCAGTCCAAAGAGAATAATGACTGGTCCAACCAGGAAAATCAGCACGATCCCCAGTAGCGTTGCAATACTAAAACTGATAATGCCGCCACCGAGCACCTGATTGGCTGTCATCTCGTTGCGGAAGATCACCGTCATGGCCCCTAATGATCCTGCATGGTCCAGCCCATAGCGGTAATCAAAATATTCATTGAAGTAATTTGTGCCTATCTGTAAGAAGAGACATGAGAAAAATGTGACCAGGAAGGTTATCAGATGAAATGTACCTTCATGGGCAGCAATTGCCGTCCCTACCAGTAGCGGACTGACCGTTGCAGTCAATGTCATAGGACGACTCGTCTTTATCCAGATTTTCCAGGGCACGGAACTTACAGTCCGTCCCGAAACAGCGTGAGAATCTTTCATAGTAGCTTATAGCAACAAGCTACTATGGGGTTGTACTTTGGGCTTTTCTTATGCGGCATCATATCTGTTCGGTTCTGGAAGAGGTCGCCCTAATTCTTGACGATTTCCTATCACAAGCTCAAGCACTTCCTTCCCATTTTTCAATGCTTCCTCATAGGCTTCATCTTCATCACTCCACTGAATAATGATCGAGTAACGTAATGGTTCCACTATTTTGTCTCCTTTGCCTCTTTCAATGCATTGCGAACTTCCTTTCTCAATTGTATCACACCAGAGAACTCTCCTGCGTATCAGCGAGATATTTCTAGTGTAGAGTATATCAGCAATTAGTTAAAAAGGAAACTCGGCAGCTACTGGTGACTTCTGGGGTACGTGGTTCTTGACAATCTCATCCCTACGGAGGGTAACTCGAGAAGAGCAATCCACGCCCTATCTCTTTCATACGCTTTTGGTTTGAGTAGAAAGATCCGAGTATTCATTGTATAGCCAAAGAGCGTGTAATTGAAGGATACACTAGCGCGGTGTTCCAAGTAACATCTAGAAGCAGTCATCATGAAAGTTTAGATAGAAAGGGAAACTTTATGGCAGATATAAAAATCGCGGGGCGTAGACCCCAAGATGTGCAAGAGCAATACTTCCGTGCTACGGATCAGGTGCCACAAGAGGTATGGTACTGGGCGGCATTGACTTCTATCGTCGCTTCAGCAGTGCTGTTCCTCATAGGCAGGCGCGACTGGAGCATCTTTGTGGGTCAATGGCCAGCTGCATTCATCCTCTTTGGCGTTTTCCACAAACTATTGCATCCAACACGCTAAATACTCAACGAACGCGGTAAATCGCGGTCCATTATTGACAAAGTAGGTCAGGACATTCTAGGGTATCCTGACCTTCTTGTTTATAGCTGCTTATTCTCAAAGACTCAAGTGAAAACGGTAATCTGCATTCTCCACAAGCGGGGATCTTTCGTGGTCCCTACATAGCAATTTCGATGCGATTTCAATTTGAATGCTCTATTCTCTCTATCGGTTCTTTTTGCTCATTGGCATGCCTCTGCAGTCCCGGTGCAGGAGAAGGCAGCTTGAAGACAGAGAACAGGTAATAAAGAGACGGGATGACAATTATCATACCGCAGACCAGTGCAATCAAAACAGCAGTGATTACATTGGCAGCGTTTGCAGAATTATCGATTGTATAATCAACAGGAATAATATAGGGATATTGAGCCAATCCCCACGCACCCAGCATAAAAGCTGTTTCCGCGATTATTAAGACGCGTGCAGCCCTATAGTATCTTGCATATAATGTGATGGCTGTTGCCAGACCAATAATCATCGTTGTAATCACAACTGGCCACGCTCGTATCAGCATACCATGCCAGAGAATGGGCGACTCAATTGATGATAATGCAAGGCCAAGCGCACCAAGGACGGCAGTGGTTGCCCCAGCAATCAACGCTTTCAAGCGATACGACTCTGCTAACTCTCTGTCATGTTCAGTGTCCATGATCTCAACCGTCAGGTAGACAGCTGCAATAGTGGCACATAGAGTGACTGCCATGGCACCGATTGTCAGTACGAATGGTGAGATCCGCGAGACAATGTATGTCGCATTAGCAATACCATTGGGGGGAAGCAGCTGTCCACTTGCAACAGCTGCCGCTGACCCTCCCAAAAAGAATGGTGTAAGCAGGCTAGAGAAGCTGAAGATGCGTCCCCACGAGCGAGCGAACCAGCCTTTCGTGTCGACAGCATAGTAGCGGTAGATGAAAGCTGCTCCACGTAAGACAATACCAAGTAGCGCAAGAGTAAAGGGAAAGAACAACGCTATAGACAACGCCGAGAAAGCCGATGGGAATACATTGAACAAGCCTACGATCAAAAAGATTAGCCAGACGTGATTTGCCTCCCACACCGGGCCTAAGGCATGATTGATCAAGTCGCGCTGGCGGTCGGCCAGACGACCGACCGCGAAGAGATCCCAGACACCAGCTCCAAAATCGGCACCTCCCAGTACGGCATAGGTGATGAGGGCCCACCAGAGAATAATAAGTGCTATTAATGCGACATTCATCATACACCTACCTCTTCTGTATCAGCTATGGTCGGTTCTGTCACCTGATAACCCTCTCTGACCACTTTAACTTGTGGTAATGGGCGATGTGCAACTTGTAGGAGGAGCCAGATCAGCGCTGCCGACAGCAAGACGTATACAAGCGAGAAGACGAGGAAGCTGACATTCAACCAAGGTGCTGTTGTGACTGCATCCTTTGTCCGCAGGTATCCATAGATGACCCATGGTTGACGCCCGAGTTCGGTTACCATCCAGCCTAGCTCGATTGCCAGGAATGCCAACGGCCCGGCCAGCACGATCCCCCCAAGCAAGAGACGGTTCTCAGGAAAAGTACGTTTCTTGAACCAGTAGAGTCCCCAGAATAGCAGAGCAACCAGCAGCCCGAACATTCCACTGGCAACCATGCCATCAAATGATGAGTGGACAAGCAATGCATTTGGCCAATCCTGACGTGGCACTCCGTCAAGCCCTTTGATTGTTGCATCTGGATTCAGATACGCCAGCAAACTCAAGCCTTTGGGGATTTCAATTGCATAGTGGATCTGCCCTGTGTTGGGATCAGCGAGTCCACCAATTTTTAACGCGGCACCTTGCTCGGTATGAAACACGCCTTCCATCGCCGCAAACTTAATTGGCTGATAATCGGCAAGGTAGCGAGCATTAAAGTCTCCGCTGATGATTTGCAGTGGCGTGGCAATCACTGCCATCAGTATCCCCACCATCAATCCTTTGCGATAGTATTCACTCCGTTTGCCACGCAAGAATGCAAATGCATAGGTGGCGGCAACGGCAAAACCTGTCGCAACATAACAGGCCAGTATCATATGAACGGTCTCATAGGGCGTACTGGGGTTAAAGATGGCCTGTAAAGGGTTAATGCCAACAATCTTGCCATGCTCAATTACAAAACCCGCCGGAGTGTTCATCCAGGAATTTGCGCTGACAATGAACCATGCCGAAGCCAGTCCGCTGATCCAGATCGGGAATGAACAGAGCCAGTGGGCACGTGGGGAGAGACGATCCCAGCCATACAGATAGAGGCCGAGGAAAATTGCCTCGGTGAAGAAGGCGAAGCCTTCAAGCAGAAATGGCAAACCGATGACCGCGCCAGCGAACTTTGTATAGGTAGGCCAGAGCAATCCCAGTTCAAAAGAGAGTATCGTTCCCGAGACGGCACCAATGGCGAAGAGAATAGCCGCCGCTCTTGCCCAGCGCCGGGTAAGCATCATCCAGACAGGATTCTTTGTTCTCAGTGCCAATCCTTCAACAACACACAGGAGTAAAGGTATTCCAACCCCCAGAGCAGAAAATATGATATGAAAGGCTAATGATGTGCCCATCTGAGCACGTGCTGCAAGCAAATTTGACATAGATAACATCCTCATAGTGACAGAAGTGTTTCACCACTCTTACACAGTTCACACACACAATTTGATCATTTTTATTGTAGTGTACTTCTCTTGTGTGTGACAAGGTGAGCGTTCGAGCTGTCATGGAAAATGTGCCAAGGGAAGACTTCAACAGCTTGGTACTTCGTAGCAACAAGGACATACTCTTGCACAGTCCGACATGCACGGTAGTGCCTGAATTACTCGCTCTTCCGCCGACGCTTGCGTTTGGCTTCTACCAAGCGAGCTGCCATTGAGACTTCTGGTTGAGCAGATTGCGTCGGTTTGGACTCTTTCGCAATTGGCTGAGTCCTGCTTTCTGCTGCCCGATCGGTGCTCGCTATCTCCGTGCCTGACGGCTTAGTCTGCGTCACTTTCCTTTTGCTTACAGGAGCCTTCTCTGGCCGATTTATTTGAGACTGGCGGCGCTCTTGGCGTTGAGTTCGCAGGCGATCCAGTACCGGCACGGTTGTATCGGCAGGGAACTGCCCTGCGGACGTGACGAGTTGAGCCATGCTGCCGATCTTGAGATGAGCTATCAGCCACTTATAGCCCTCGGCAAAGATTTCCAGGCTGGTCAGACGGCGTGCAGCAATATCAATGGGCAACAGGAGAGCAGCTAACATCAAGAGCCAGAATGTGATGGGGACTAGAGCTGAGGTCGGCACGAGTTTCTGAGCAAAAGCGGTGGTTGCATCGTTGGCATCGAGCAGGGTTCCGCCTCCTGCCCTGGCAAGCAGCTTGAGGAAGCGTAGGTCAGTGCCCTGAGTACGGTACTCGGGTGAGTATGGAACGATCAACCCGGTTTCAGTAGAAAGTTTACTGGTCGTTCCATTTGCACCATTAGCCGATGCTTGCCAAGTAGCTTGAAGCAGGTACGTTCCAACTTGAGATGCCGGGAATGAGCCCGCCCAGCGTTCCGGGGCTATCGGCTGCAGGGTGATGGTCTGCTGGACATTATCAGGGGATGGTCCAACAATATGAACCTGTAATTGTTGCTGTGTTGCTCCTACCGGAACGGCGGCATTGAGATCAACGGTCAGTTGTCCCATGCCATTGATAACCTTGCCATTGACGGTCAAAGCGCTATCACTGGATGCTGGCAGTGTCCATGTGACAAGGTTGGCCCACCAGCGAGCAGAGTTATTCCATGTAAGCCAATCCTTTGTCCAGAGTCCGAGTGCATCACTGGTCCAGGCAGCTACACGACCAAGGCCATATTGCCAGATGGCAAGCACGGGATCGTCTAGAGGGCTGACCAAAACCATCTGGCCCGTTGATTTTGGCGTTGTCGCTATATACCCATGGAGTTGCGGAAGGCCATTCAGTCCTGTGAGAATGGGATGATTACCTACCATCACAGGAGTAAATGTCTGGTCGATGATGCTGCGCCGTGCGGCCTGCTGCGTCTCCTGGAGCAGAATTTGGGGGATGGCTGCGGGATTATCTGCTTGGTAATATCGTCCCTTGCCCCAGGTAGCAATTTGCTGCATCGTCAGAAATTCCTGCGATGACATCGAGTTTGTGGCGACAGTTGAAACCGTAATACCTTCATTTGCTATTCTTTCCACTACAGATTGGTAGTTACTATCAAAGGCATCGCCGTCACCTAGCAGGATAATATGTTTCACTTGCGTATGGAGTGATCGAAGCGTCTGCTCAGCATTGACCAGATCCGGCGTATAACTCATAGGATCTGTTGGATTTAAAGTCTCAATCATCTTGTCGATTTTGCTACGATCCTGGACCGCTTGCATAGGAATACTGAGTGTTCCGTAGCCACCTGAGATGCCCACCATATCTCGTGGGGTCAGCAGACCAACAACACCTTTTGCAGCCTCCTTGGAAATATTGATGGGGGTGTCTGACTCCAAGCTTTCGATAATCAGCACGACGGCAATGGAGGGGGTCTCCTTGTGCTGTGGGATATCCATGCGCACTGGTAGCGTCTGTTCCAGGGGAGTATTGGCGTAACTGCCAAGACTGTAGCTATTCTGACCACCACTGACAATCAGACCGTGACCAAGATCACGCACAAACGATTGGAGTATCTCCATGCGCGTATTACCTAATGCCGCTGCTGGCACATCAGCCAGCACAACAGCACTGTATTTCGCCAGACCATCCAGGCTCACTGGTACACTCTCCGGCGTACTTGTTTGCACTTGCATCCCAGTGGCTTGTAGTGCCGAAACAATATTTTGCCCACTACCCGGTTGCCCCTCGACAACCAGCACAGCAGGAGGACCCTGGACATGAATGAATGCAGACGCCTCTTTGTTCTGCATGATTGAATCGTGTGGGACCTGCAAGGTGACACGAAACGTATGGAAGCCGCTGGATGGTGCCAGCATGTTAACGCTGAAATCTTGCTGGCCCACCGCAAGCTGGACGCTTTGTTCTGAGAGCAGACTGCTATCCAGATATATATGCAATGTCGCTTCCTGGACGACGGTACTGTACAGCTTGATGTGCAGGGCAAAATGCTCATCTGCGTGGAGGCTCGTTGGGGCTTGTAGGTCATCGATGCGGGCTGCCGGACCGTTGGTGTTGGGAAGAGGAACAATATCGAGTCGAATGCCCTCCTGCTGTAAAAGCTGCGCCTCCTGTATCGCATCCTCAAGATTCTGTTGCCCATCAGTTAACAGGACGATGTGTCCCTGGCTATCGCTTGGCAGGATAGCAGCGGCAAGACGCAATCCTGCCGCCAAGTCAGTATAGTCTGTATCGGGTGCAGACTCAAATTCCTGAAAGTCAATGTGTGGCTTGACAGATTGCTCCACGAGTGCATTACGCCCAACGGCAACAATGCCAACCTGATCATCGGGACGTTTGTGCTTGATCGCATTGCTGATCCACTGCTGGATAACATGTCGCTGCGAGCCTGTACTGGCCGAGAGATCTGCCACAAAAACGGTTGCCTGACGTGATACTGGCTGTGCCCAGGTAGTCCCAGCGAGTGCTAAAATAATCAGCGCAAAGAGTAGAGCACGACACGCCAGGATAAGACGGCGCTGGACGGCAGGATAAGGCAAAGACATCCGCTTCCAGGTAAGATATACCAGGATGCCAATCGGAATCAAGAGCAAAAGGAGGAATGGCTGTTCAAATTGTAACATACTTCTCTCCTTCTGACTTCGTTTATCTCGATCAGTTCGACGTGAGAACCTTCGGTGCTAGAGATTAGCCCAATCAGGCTGCTGACCCTGAAGAGCCGCTATGAGGACTGCATCGTTCTCCAAATGGCCCTCCAACGTACTTCAGGCATCTGAGACATGCGAGAGCAAGAAGTCTTTGGCCCGTTCTTGACTCGACGCAGTACTCAGCTCGATAATCAGCTTATTCAGCTGCTTGAGATCAGTAACCCGCTTAATGATTTTCGTTGCCAACTGCTCCAGTTCAGGGAAACACGCAGCAACGATCCTGATTGCCGCTTGCTGAAGGAGACCCTGCTGACGACCTTCCTCAAAGCCTTTTTGGATATTTGCCCGGTAGAGATAGGACTTTTCAATGGTCTCATGCGCTTCGCTAAATCTTGCTCTGAGCCATTGCTTATCTTCCTCATCGGTAAAAGCAAAGGAGGCAAAGTAAAACCCTAACATCAATAAGTCCGGGCGATGTCCTGCTGCTAGTGCGTCGATTATGTTATCAACAGTCACACGGAATACGCTTCCATTTAAATACTCAGCTGTCATGCTTTACCTCACTATACACTAACTGAATCATTGCCATGTTGAATCCTCACTAACAAATAATATCCAGGTATCAGGCAAGCGAATTCCTACCCATCAAACCTGAAATGAAAGCCACCTCTTCATGAGCCTGAATTATCCTTACCATCTCATTGTGATGAGCAGGCACCACTTACTTATCTAACACCTTCCTCATACACCCAGCTATTCCCACGGATGCATCCGAAAACGGAAAGGAAGAATAGGGCTATAGTACTAGCTCTTTCTTTGAGCCACTCCTTACTCAGTTCAGGCACCTGAGACAAGCGAGCGCAAAATCTCCCTGGCATCCTCTTGACTTGACACAGTACTCAGCTCAACAATCAACACTTGCAGGCGATTCAGGTCAGTAATCGTCTCAATGATCTTGCTCGCGAACTGCTCAAGTTCAGGAAAGCGTGCTTTAACAATACTGATTGCCGCTTGTTGAAAACCCTGCTGGCGGCCCTCCTCACGACCCTCCTCACGGCCCTTTCCGATAACTCCCTGGTAGACCCAGGAATCTTCAATGATACTTTGCATATCACCGTCACCAAACCTTTCTCTGAACCAGCGCTTGTGGATTTCGTCCTTCAAGACCAGCCCAGCACAAAACAGACCTAATTCCACTAAATCCGAGCGACCTCTGGCTACCAGTTTCCTCACCATTTCTTCGACCACTTGCGGAGTGTTACCCCCTTTGGTCAATGGCAGCAGCGGCAACAATTCCTCAACTTCGGTGCCCTTGAGCACTTCCCCTTCCACTTCCCATAACTTGATCACAAGGAAGCTGAAATGATGCCCCAGGCCCGTTCCCGGGATCTCTTGCACATAGGGCGATTGCGCCAGATCGTTCTCGGGCATTAAATACACTAGCACCGAATAGACAGGTCGACCCATGCAGATATCCATCGCGCTGTTGTATTCCCACATCCGCCGATTCATCGTTTTCACCTTCCCATCCTTATTCCTGATTGTCCCTTCCTTCCTTTGGAACTCAAAGTGGACAATGATCTGCTGCCGATCCAACCACGCGTCTAGGAAGAGATCCCCTTCGATATTGGTCACCCGCAGTTCTTTGTCGAGTGCATCTCCAATCTGCACTCCAGACAGAGCGAGCGAGGCGAATGCCTGTGCTCCCTTCTCCATCACCAATTTCATCAAGATATCCCAAGGTTTGTCAACGTCTTTCGTCGACTCGTCAACGTCTTCAGTCGGCTTGTCAACGTTTTTCTTCTTCCCCATAAAAACCATCGCTCGTGTAGCTCATCTGCCAACCTCACCGGGACCATTTTCCCTAATGAGAGCATGTGCCCGCACGTCCCCCTGAAATAACAGTCATCTCGCGCCGTCACGTCCACATGTCTTCCACTACTCTAGCACCTTGTTCCTGAGAGGTCAAGTTCACATTTTTTCACCTTTATGAATAATTTTTCATCTATTATTTCCATCTTGGAAGACGCTATACTTTTTTACACGTTTCACAGCTTTCCTTGCTCGTTTCTTTATCATAGTATAACATTTTTGTATACGTTCTTGTACGGCTACCACCCAAGCATTTTTGGCGGGTGTACGTTGCAAAAAGTTCCCACGAGCTAGCTTATGAGCGCCTGCACGCTGTGATAAGGACGTTTGCATTTTATAGCTTCGGCTGAAAAGCCACCATTCCACACAGAGTATCAGAAGCAGAAATGCTGCAATCCAGGGCCAGATTTCACGTAACTGCCGTGGTACCGCACTTCCACTAGAT
>Ga0193728_1001101_pt1 | contig 13613 bp, 8 predicted proteins | sample U1c1metaG_FD_143037 | JGI IMG/M metagenome (GOLD analysis project Ga0193728, IMG submission 143037) | Soil microbial communities from a riparian zone of the East river system, Colorado, United States - U1c1 | ecosystem: Environmental > Terrestrial > Soil > Riparian zone | place: USA: East River...
GCACACGTGCAAGCAGATCGGCGAAACTGGGATCACCCGACAGGTCGGTGCGTAACACCAGCGTGTTGATGAAAAAGCCTACCAATGCCTCCGTCTCGGTCTGGCGGTTGGCAGCAACTGTGCCGATCACAAGATCCTCCTGCCCGGTGTAGCGGTACAGCAGTGTCTGGAAAGCGGCCACGAGCGTCATGTATAGGGTAAGTCCTTGCTGACGGCTCAACTGCTTAAGCGCATCGGTCAGCGTCCGAGGCAGAATGAGGTGGTAGGTTGTTCCCTGAGAGGAGATCTGTGCTGTCCGTGGATGAGTGGTCGGCAACTCTAAGATCTCAGGCGCATTAGCCAACTGCTGCTCCCAGTATTTGAGCTGCTCGGCGAACTGTCCCCCTTGCATCTGCTCTCGCTGCCAGACCGAGAAATCGGTGTGTTGGAGGGGCAGGTCCGGCAACGTTGAGGGTTGCCCGCTCGCGAAGGCTTCGTATAAGCTACTCAACTCGGGCAAGAGCACATTCACCGACCAGCCATCGACGGCAATGTGATGGATCGTCAAGACTAACAGAGACTCCTCGGGTGCTAGGCATAGCAAGGTGGTACGCAATGGCAGATCCTGAGCCAGATCAAAGGGGATCTGTGCCTCTGCACTTGCCTGCCTCTGTGCCTCTGCTTCGCGTGCATGCTCGGGCAGGTGTTGTAGATCACGCACTGATAGATCGAGCATCAGGGTAGGATCGACAATCTGCACTGGTTTGCCATCCTGTACCCCGAAGAGCGTGTGCAACGCATCATGGCGCTGCACGAGAGCATTGAGGCTGCGTTTGAGTGTCTCGACATCAAGTCGCTTACGTATCCGCAGGAGGACGGAAATGTTGTAGGCAACACTTTCCGGTTCCATCTGTTGCAGGAACCAGAGTCCTTCCTGAGTCAGCGAGACAGGGAATGCATATCGAATTTGCTCCGCTGCTGACGCAGTTTCGGTTGTCGGCATACGATAAGCTTCCCGTGGAAGGCATTTGATCTGCTGCTGGGACTGGGAATGTGTTGCCTGTAAGAGAGAAATGGTCTCTGCCAGTTGAGCCACGGTGGGTGTCTCAAACAAGTGGCGCAGTGGCACGTTGACATGTAGGAGTGTATGGAGGCGCGAAGTGACCTGCATCGCCAGCAATGAATGGCCACCCAGAGCGAAAAAGTCATCATGAATACTGATCTGCTCGATCCCCAGCAGCTCTGACCAGATGCCAGCTATAATCTCTTCCAGCGAGGTACGCGGTGCCACAAAGTCCTCCGTGCACTCGGTATCACTGAAATCGGGCGCCGGCAGCGCGTGACGATCAAACTTCCCGCTGCTATTCACGGGCAGCTCCTCAAGCAGGACAAAGGCAGCGGGTATCATATAGTCAGGCAGGCCCTCTTTAAGTTGACTGCGTAGCTCAACAACGAGTTGAGAGGTTTCCTGAGCGGGCTCTGCTACCACATAAGCTACCAAGCGTTTGATGCCTGGTACGTCCTCACGTACTATCACTACTGCCTGTTGCACGGCAGGATGCAATTTGATTGCTGTTTCAATCTCGCCCAGTTCGACACGGTAGCCACGGATCTTGATCTGGTGGTCTACACGTCCAAGAAATTCGATGATTCCCCTGGGCAAGTAACGAGCTAGATCTCCGGTTTTGTAGAGTCGCGCCATCGGTTGCTGGCTAAAGGGATCAGCAATGAAGCGCTCAGCCGTCAGTTCTGGGTGATTGAGATAACCACGAGCGAGTGACTTTCCCCCGATATGTAACTCGCCTGCCATACCCTCTGGCACAGGTTGTCCGAGCGTGTCCAGAATATAGACTCTACGATTGGGCAAAGGATAGCCAATCGGAATGTTTGTCTCTGGCTGCTCGTCTTCAATGTGGCATGGAACGTCAAAGATGGTCGTAGTGATAGTGGCTTCTGTGGGGCCATAGACATTGAACAGTCGCACCGAACGCAGCGACGATTGTCGCCATAGCTGGACCCCCTTGATAGGCAGCCGATCGCCTCCAGCAATCATGAGCCGGAGTCGCTGACCCACCAGTTGCTCGGGATCTGTGGTCCATGCGGACATCAGCTCATGCCAGTAGTCACAGGGCATACTGAGAACCGTGAGCTGATGCTCTTTAACCCGATGCAGTAAGTCAGCAGGGGACCATACCTCTGGTCCACGCAGTACCAGCTTCGCACCAGCCAGCAGCGGCGGAAGTATTTGCTCCAACGAAGCATCAAAGCCAAACGAATTAAACTGCAAGACGCAATCGTCGGAGGTCAGCTCATGGACTTCTATGATAGCCCCACAATGGGCTGCAATGGCGTGATGCTCGACAAGCACACCCTTGGGAAGTCCCGTGGAACCCGAGGTGTAAATGATATATGCCAAGTGTTCCCCTTTGACCTCATGAACCGGATTGGTTGCGGGCTGCTGATTAATAGTCGCCCAGTCGGCATCCAAGCAAACGAGTTGTGAGTGGGACTCGGCAAATCTCGCGAGCAGGTCCTGCTGCGTTAGCAAGACTGGCATCCCGGTATCTTGTACCATGAAGGCTATCCGCTCAGCAGGGTAAATGGGATCCATAGGGACATGGACGCCACCTGCTTTGAGAATACCCAGCAGTCCTACGATCATCTCTAGCGAGCGCTCAACACAGATACCCACTGGCACCTCCGCCCGAACCCCTAGCTGGCGCAAGTGGTGAGCCAGATGATTGGCACGCTGGTTTAGTTCGTCATAGGTGAGCTGACGTTCCTCACAGACCACCGCCACCGCTTCGGGGGTGCGCTCGACCTGCTCCTCGAACAGTTCGTGGACGCAGCGATCCTGAAAATACTCTACCTGTTGCGCGATCGTGTCATGGAAAACTGTAATAGACATTCGATCATCCTTTCCTTATTCGCCTCCTGAGCTGTCCTCACCACTCATCAGAGTCAAAATGATTAGATTCTTAGAAACTCACATTCTGCAGTTTTAATCTAGAATGGCTCCCTATTCTAAGATAAGGGGCTTTGCAAAGTTGAGATTACTATTACCTCTGCAATATAGATCACCTTCGGAAGTGGTCTTCCAAAAATAAGTGTGGAATGTGGATAATATTCTTTGTAATTAGGGATACAACGATGCGTATTGAGAAGGATACAACAGTATCCTTAAAAAATCGGTAAAGAATTGGTACATGTTTGTTGAAGAATTCGGTAGAATCGTACTATTCAGGTTGAGGAATCTATATATATAGGTGGCCTAATTCTTTGTGTCAAGGTAAAAGGGGCTCATTCTCAATGAAGTGAGCTTACTTGCTTGGACAGGAACTCAGTTTTTTTGAGAATGAGCCCCTATTGACAAGTATTTGCTGGTCACTGTATATTTAATCTCATCCAGATTTCATCTAGGGGCTTTAAACTAATCAGTTATCCTAATCGATGCCCACAGACTACCCTGTCAGAAGTTTGAAGAAACATGAGTATAACACTACCGTCATTCGAGTTTAGTGATAGCGCTAAGACACATGTGCCAAACGTGCTATTTGGTCTATGTGCTGCCCGCGAAGTTTCAAGTGAAGCTTTGAGCGTAATAGTTGAAGCTCACAAGCCCAAAGCGCTTGATGCGATACGTTCTGCACCTTCTGAGATAAGGCAAAATATGGAAACCTTCCAATCCTTTTTTTCTGATCATGGTTTCCAATGCCCTCTACCAAGCCAACTGCGAAGCATTGAGAAAAACGGATTCCCTCGGATATCTCCTTTCGTCGATACCCTACTCTTATGCGAGATGACGAATGGAGTGCTCATGGGAGTACAAGATTTAGATAGCATTCATGGTGGACTAATCTACGATATTGCTCAAAATGGGGAATCATTTGAGGGGTTTCGGTCAAAAGAGCCCTTAATATGCAAAAATGGAGAAATTATAATTCGCGATTCTCAGGCTATCATTGCATCGTATTTCCAAGGGCCTGATCAGCGAACTAGCGTGACCTCTAGAACAGTATCATTACTGTTCTATGTTTTTGGAGCACCAAGTCTGGCAAGGTCAGCCTTTGATGACGCTCTCCAAATGGCCGTCAATATTCTAACTCCTATAGCTGAAGAAGTTGGCATGGCGATATTCGAAAATTGAATGCCTTGCAACTAATAGTGCTAGTTTTTGGGTCACTTAAGTTCAATTGAGGTAAGATGTGCTTGTGCTAAGGTGTGTTTCATTGTATGTCATGTTGACTGCTCAAACTCTCAAATTCAATCTGCCTACATTGAAGCATGCCTAAGAGAAATTTGCCTTGAATAGGTGTAAATGCGGGAAGGAGTTCTAATCTTGTTGGAACGGAAATTTGAAGATGGTATTTTCCCATCGCGGGTTCTCTTAGGGGTGCAGCCAGCCAATAGACTTCATTTAGGCCATTACTTTGGTGCAATCAAGCAGCATATCGAACTGCAACATGAGTATCCAGGTGAGTCCTTCTACTTTATCGCTAACTATCATGCCCTTACCACTATTCATGATAAAGAACTTCTACAAAGGCAATCGTGGAATGTTGCACTCGACTATCTGGCATTGGGTTTAGATCCAACTAAAGCGACTTTTTACCGTCAATCGGACATTCCTCATGTCTGTGAATTAATGTGGATATTATCATGTATTACAGGGAAAAATTTACTCGACCGTGCGCCTTTATACAGAGAGAAGACTGAAAATGGTTTTCAGCCTTCTGTCGGATTGTTTCTCTATCCTGAGTTAATGGCTGCTGACATTTTAGCGTTGCGGGCCACTATTGTCCCAGCTGGAAAGGACCAAGAGCAGCACCTAGAGATGACTAGGAATATAGTTAAAAGTTTCAATACGATCTTTGGCGTACAAATGTTCCCTCAACCCTCTCTACTCGTGAACGAGGCTGGCATTGTACCAGGAATAGATGGGCGAAAAATGAGCAAGATATATGATAATATCATACCTATTTTTGCTGAGGATGAAGAGTTAGAGGCCAGGGTAACACATATCAAAACATCCTCCGTGCTGTCTGGTAGTCCTTTGGACCCGCATTCTGATACGATCTTTGCTCTCTATCGGCTCGTTTCCACATCAGAGGAACAGGCGGATATGCTTCATCGCTATCTATCGGGTTCCATCGATTATCAGCAAGCCAAGATCGAATTGCTAGCAAAGCTGAGTGAGTTCTTTGCTTCATTCAAAGAGAGGCGACAAGAACTCGAAAGAGATCTCGATACAGTAGAAGATATTCTTCGAGATGGAGCACGTCGTGCTAGAGAAGAGGTAAAGGACACCTTAGAGTTAGTCCGGGATTGTATTGGTCTGGGTCGATACCAGCGCGTTATCGCTAGTAAAGTTATAAATAGGCGATAACTATCTATAGTAGATGATACATACTTTCATTCGCACTTTCCCCATGAACTAGGGTTATTGCTAGTTTCTGGAGACTCACCTATATAAGGCTATGACAGCTAAAATTTGCGAGGAGGATCTGATGAGAGAAGATAGAGTGATAAGAGCTTTAGAAGAGTTCAGCATACATGATTACATTCAAGTATCACGTACTTATGGCCGATCTAGTGAAGACAAGGATCTCAAGGATATGCGGCATAGGGCTGCAACTCTTTACGAGCAGATCCAGATATTTCGACAGGATGAGTCTTTCATCTCAAAGGAGTTGGATTTAACTCTTGACCTAGCAGACCGAGTGCTCTTCTCAGAGTACTCCCAGCTCAAGAATTCATTGCCTCGTTATGTTACCTATACAAATAATCGTGTCCTAAACTGGGCATTGGATACGCATCGGAGAGGTATGTTCGCGGCAATTTGGGTGCGATGTTGGATGGCAATCCATTTACTCCTGCGAGATTTCTTATCATTTGAAATCTGCTCTTTAGCAGGAGTACAACAGTGGCAACAAGACAACTGCGACCGAGAGGCTGTTTCCAACCGTGTAGAGCGCTTCCAGAGTTTACTCTCACATGTTCCAAATCAACCCTCTTTGCCCTCAACATACATTAGTATAGATAACCCACCTGATGATTGGTTCTCTTATGCCTTGGATGAGAACAAGGCCTTTGCTCTTGTTCACTTGACAGCTCTACCTCAGTCGAAAGAACATGATGAAGTTCTCTTTTTAAGAACGATTCACCTAGCAGATTGCTGTTTCTGGGGAATTTTAACCGCTATTATGGCTGCGATAGAGAGTGGGAAACAGGGACGAATGGATTTGGCTGTTGAATGTTTAACGACAGCTATTCCTTTTGCAGAGTTTCTGATACCTTTATTCCAAGCATTTAAAACTATGCCGCCAGCGCACTTTGCTGACTTCAGGGATGCGACTGGTGATGCTAGCGCTATTCAGTCGCGTACGTATCAACTGATGCAAATTTTTACCCAAGGCTTGGATGAACGAAAAGCCGGGATTATAGCTGGGATTCCTGACATGGCTGATTTACTGTTACATCGGCATCCAGGCTTCGTCAATCTGAGTATGTTCCTTCAAACGGTTGAACAACAGAGTATTCCTGGGGGAGAAACGCTTATTGCTAAGGCTGCATTGCTTGACAAGGCACTTTATGCTTGGCGCTGTCTTCATCTTGGAATAGCTCGGCACTATCTCCCTGCAAATGTCACAGGTACTGGCGGAACTCTTGGTGTTCCATACCTAGCAATGGACTATAGGCACAAGATATTTCCGATTAGCCAACAACATTCAATGAGTGTAAATATTGAGTCTCCTTTTAGCCTATATGCTCGTCCCATATTATCATGTCTGAACTGACTATAAAATACCGTCAAATAACTACTCAGGCGCTCTCACCTAAGTACATAACTTGGGGGAGCGCTATAGTAAGATTGATCAGATCGTCTGGGGCCGATTGCGCAGATAAAATCTCTACCAAGATCTATACTTTCGGCATGCTGCAATCATCGAGTGTCAAGAGGAGGCCATTGGCAAAAGAGACATTCTGTAAATTCGCAGGTTAATTTATCGGTTAATTATACGTCAAAATACGCCAAATGTGGTTAAGAAACCGTAACCCTTTTGATCTTGACTTTTTTCCCTTTAGAAGGTATCCTTTCATGCAGAAGATAGAGGAATTGAGGTATATCGAGACGCTTTTACGAGGGCAAGGTCGCAGTATTGAAGTGGTCAGTCATGCTAAGAACGGAACAGAAGATCTGTTAGCAGATCTCATATCGATCATTTACAGCTTTTGTGCTAGGCTCTATGGACAAAGGGGAGCAAAGCGCAGGACTGAAAAGATCGTAGCAGAATTAGAGAAAGGAGACAATGATGCAACTGGTTGAGAAGCATGTGATCAGTAAGTCTGATCCTGGGTATGCCGCCATTGACAAAGCTGCATTTGCCTCTAAAAACCTCTATAATGCTGCTCTTTATGGGATCAGGCAGTCTTTTATCCATCAGGGAAGATACCTGTACTACAACCAGATGGATAAGATCATGCAAAAGCATGAGACCTATCGGGCCCTTCCTTGCAAGATATCTCAGCAGGTTTTGAGGCAACTTGCTCATGATTGGGAAAGTTTTTTCAAAGCGCTTGAGGCCTACAATGAGGACCCATCTAAGTTTCTGGGGCGTCCAAAGTTGCCTGGATACAAAGATAAGGCAAAAGGGAGAAATATGCTTGTCTACACCACCCAGGCACTTTCAAAACCAGCTCTTAAGCGAGGAACCGTCAAACCGTCGGGGCTTCCAATCGAGATCAAAACACAGCATAGAAATGTTGATCAGGTGCGTATTGTTCCTCGTCATGGGTTCTATGTGGTGGAAGTTGTCTATACCCAAGAGGAGTTTTGTGAAGAGGTCAATCCTGCTCTTGTTGCAGCAATAGATATTGGAGTCAACAATCTGGTAGCGCTAACTTCAAACAAAGTGGGCTTTGTTCCACGTCTGGTTAACGGGCGTCCTATCAAGAGCGTAAACCAATGCTACAATAAGCAGCGAGAACATCTTCAGAAGAAGATGAGTAGCAACCATCATGCTTCACGTGAATTAGAATATATCACAAACAAACGGACGAGGCGTATTGAGCACTTTTTGCACACGACATCACGACGGATTATTGACCTGTTGATTGCAGAAGGAATAGGGACACTCATTATTGGTAAAAATCCCTTCTGGAAGCAAGATCCCACCATGCGCAAAAAGGACAAACAGCACTTTGTCCAGTTGCCTCATGCTCGTTTTATCGATATGCTAACCTATAAAGCCAAGCTGGTTGGCATACAGGTTAGTGTGCGAGAGGAAAGTTACACCAGCAAAGCGAGCTTCCTTGACCATGATTTTATGCCAGTTTACGGGGAAGAGGAAAATGAACCTGTCTTTAGTGGAAGACGTATCAAACGTGGTATGTACAAATCAAAACAAGGACACAAAATAAATGCAGATATTAATGGAAGCTATAATATCATGCGCAAAGCACTCCCAAACGTCTTTAGGGACAATGGGATAGGGGATGTGAATGGGACACATGTGTCTCTAGTAGTGCATCCTGAGAGGATCGTCGTTCCCCTCCGAACCCAAAAGTCTAGCGTTTTCTAGACTTTTGGAACTATAACAATTGTCTGATCTGCAAGGTCTACAGTTATCATATGCTTTTGAGTTATGCTTAAGTGCTAGGGACGAAACAAGCAATTCTAGCATTAGGATTAAAAAATCATCAGAGCGAATTGCTCTGCGTGGTTGAAAATCTCTAGTTTAACACATAACCCATTATTCATTCGGGAGCGATACATAGACAAGGGTTTACGTTCTCTATGCATTGGAAATTTGCTATAAGCTTGGAATGCACAACGATCGGTCAATATGTTGTCACGTTATGTTGTTACGCTTAGTAGAATGTCCTGCTATTATGTGGGGTCTCCAATCAGCGAAAATGCATATATCAAGACTTCAGATTCTCTTAGCTTTTTTGGGAAAGGATATCTATGATTTCTATTGCAAGCCCGCTTCTGGGTACAGAAGAGAAAGATGCGGTATTACAGGTTCTCTTATCAGGACAGTTGGCGCAAGGCGCACGTGTGGCAGCTTTTGAGCAGGGTTTTGCAGAGATCTGCAATGTAGAAGAAGCTATCGCTGTCTCATCAGGAACTGCAGCCTTACATCTTGCATTACTTGCCCATGGTATCGGCCCCGGTGATGAAGTCATTACAACTGCATTTAGCTTTGCTGCTACGGCAAATGTTATTTTGTTAGTTGGCGCTACTCCTGTGTTTGTGGATATTGAACCTGATACCTATACCATTGATCCTGCATTGGTGGAGAGAGCTATTACTGCTCGTACAAAAGCAATGATGCCTGTCCATCTCTATGGTCATCCCAGCAATATGAAGCATTTATGTCAGCTTGCAGCAAGTCATAACTTGGCAATGATTGAAGATGCCTGTCAGGCTCATGCTGCAACCATAGATGGAAAACCCGTTGGCAGCTTTGGTACAGGCTGCTTTTCATTCTATGCAACGAAAAATATCACAACAGGTGAAGGCGGTATGGTCACTACGAATGATCCTGCCATTGCCGAGCGTGTACGTTTACTCCGTAGCCATGGGCAACGAGAGCGCTATAAACATCATGCCCTGGGATATAACCTACGCATGACAGAGTTACAAGGTGCATTGGGTGTGGTTCAAGTTGAAAAATTGCAAAGGTTTACAGAGCAGCGTATTGCTAATGCAACATTTTTGACGGCACAACTCCATGGAGTTGTGCAAACACCAGTCACTCGCCCTGGGCATCGTCATGTTTTTCACCAGTATACGATCTGTATTTCTAATAGTTGTGGTAATCGTGATGAATGGGTAAATCAACTGCGGGATCGGGGGATTGGAACTGCTGTTCACTATCCTACTCCTATTCATAAACAACCGTTTTATCAGCAGAATCTTGATAAATATAGATTTATAAGTGAAAGCGAACTAGTTGGTGAGGCCTCGCTTCCTGTTACTGAGGCAGCTGCTCGCCAAGTGCTATCACTACCAGTCCATCCAGCACTGAGCGAAGAAGATCTCGCTACTGTAGCAAGAGAGGTTTTAAGGCTATGCAACTAAAAGTTGGGGTCGTGGGCGCTGGCTCTATGGGCATGAATCATCTTCGCGTGCTCAGCGATTTTGATGAGGAACAGGTGCAACTTGTCGGAGTTGCGGAATCCTCTGAATCGGCTTTACACCAAGCGATGAAGCGTTTTCATGTACCAGGCTATGCTGACTATCGGCAAATGGTGGAACAAATGCGCCCTGATCTTATTGCAGTTGTAGTACCAACTCATAGCCACTTTATAGTGGCAGAGTATCTACTAAACCAGGGTATTAATGTTCTTATTGAAAAGCCAATGGCGAGTACTGTTGAGGAAGCTACTACTCTCATCGAGATCGCGCGTAGGCGTAATGTGAAAATAGCTGTTGGGCATGTGGAACGCTTCAATCCGGCAGTTATTGAGGTAAAACGTCGCTTAGTGGCAGACGAATTAGGCCAACTCTTTCATCTTCATGCAAGACGGCTTGGGCCATTCCCTCCACGTATTCGTGATGTTGGAGTTACCCTCGATCTTGCTACACACGATGTTGATGTGATGCGGTATCTAGCAGATGCAGATGTCAAATATGTCTATGCCGAAACACAACAGCATATACATACTAGCCAGGAAGATTTGCTTCTCGGTATCCTTCGCTTTACCAATGGAGTGATAGGAGTTCTCGATGTCAATTGGCTAACTCCAACGAAAATACGTGAACTCAGTATTACAGGTGAAAAGGGAATGTTTCTCGTTAATTATCTCACGCAAGATGTCTATTTTTATGAAAATGACTATACACCAACAACATGGAATGATTTAAGTCGCCTTACAGGAGTAAGCGAAGGAACGATGACACGTCTAAAGGTACGTAAAGCGGAACCTTTGCATCTGGAATATGAAGACGTATTAGAAGCAATCCGGCAAGATATGTTACCAACAGTAACTGGTGAGGATGGTCTGGCTGTTCTGCGTATTGCTCATCGCCTGAGAACGTCAACGTACGAAGAACACACGACTGAGAGACGAGTCGAGCCTGAACTCATAGAGCAAGAAGGGGAAGACGTACATGCAGAAAAATTGGCGTAACGACGACTCCCTGCAACGACCGACTGTTGCTGTAGTCGGCTTGGGCAAGATTGGTTTGCCTCTAGCTGTCCAGTATGCACAACATGGATATTGTGTGATTGGTTGTGATATTAATTCTCAGGTGGTTGAAGCTATCAATGCAGGAATATCACATGTTCAAGAAGAGCCTGAACTCATGGTCGAAGTCCCTCGTCTAGTGCAGGAGGGACTTCTCTCGGCGACAGTAGATACAACTGCCGCAGTACATAGAGCAAACGCTGTAGTAGTCATTGTTCCAGTATTCGTTGATGCTGAGCATAATGTAGATTTTAGATCGATTGATGCTGCTACCCAGGCTGTTGGAGCAGGGCTCAAATCTGGCACGTTCGTGAGCTATGAGACAACTTTGCCAGTGGGTACAACATCGCAGCGATTTCGTCAGCTGCTTGAAGCTGGGTCAGGCCTCAAAGCTGGTCATGACTTCTATCTTGCATATAGTCCTGAGCGTGTTTCATCGGGGTCGATCTTCCGCGATCTACGTACGTACCCCAAAGTCGTGGGAGGTATTGATGAGAAGAGTACAGCAGCGGCTGTTCAGTTCTATCAATCAGTGCTTGATGCTGAGGTCATTACTATGGCTTCGGCGGATGAGTCCGAGTTCGTCAAGCTGATTGAAACGACCTATCGCGATGTCAATATTGCTCTAGCGAATGAATATGCCCAATTTGCAGATGCTCGTGGACTCAATGTGACAACAGCGATTGCTGCGGCCAATACTCAGCCTTACTCTCATATTCATAGTCCTGGTGTGGGGGTTGGTGGACATTGTATCCCTGTCTATCCCTACTTCCTTCTCGCAGGCTTGGAGGAAATGCGTTTGAAATCCATACATCCTCTACAGAATGGGGTTTCAAATGCATTTCATAGACAAATTCAAGTCCATGAATCTGCTTATAAATCTAAAGGGCCAATGCTCACATTACCGCGCTACGCACGCCAGATCAACGATGCAATGGCAGAGTACGCAGTGCAGCGGCTCCAGGCCGCTATCGGATCATTAGCTGATCAACCTGTACTCATCCTTGGGGCAGCTTATCGTGGAGATGTGCGTGAAGTTGCCTTCACGAGCGCAAAACTCCTCCAGAAAGCTCTCTTAGAATATGGTGCGGTGGTCTATGTAGATGACCCGCTATTTAGCGAGGACGAATTACGTGCTCTGGGCTATACCCCTCTCACTGCTGAGATAGAAGGCAAGATTCGAGCCATCATTGTACAGGCAGGTCACCATGCCTATCGGTCGTTGGATTTCAGCCGCTTTGGTTACTGTCAGGTAGTACTTGATGGGCGCCGAGCACTCCAAGCCGAACAAATCGAAGCGCTCGGCACGCGCTATATCACCATTGGGGACGGCAATTTGGAAAAAACAAAGAACGTAAGAGGTGAGCAGCAAGCTGTCTCTCCGGTTCTCTTTGAAAGAGGGTACTAATGGCTCACATACTCTTTATCACACCCTATTATCCTCCTGAAAAGGGAGCGGCGGCTGTGCGTATCAGTGAAACCGCAACGCGCTTGGTGAGACGAGGACATCAAGTGACGGTTTTGACTACCTTGCCAAATTACCCAACCGGGATTGTGCCAAAAGAATATCGTGGTCGTCTGCTTCAAGAAGAGGAACTTGATGGGGTACGGGTGGTACGAGTCTGGAGCTATGTCAGCCCAAACAGGGGTTTTGTACGGCGTGTTTTCGCTCAATTTTCTTTTGGCTGCCTCACTCCTTTGCTTGGCGGCAAGCAGGTTGGCGATCCAGATCTGATTATTCTCGAATCACATCCGCTCTTCAATGCTATTGCAGGACGTGTATTGGCAAGACGTAAGCATTGCCCTTTCATCTTTATGGTCTCTGACCTCTGGCCTGCGTCAGCAGTCGCGTTGGGTGCGCTACGTAATAGAATGTTGATCCGGTTTGCAGAATGGATAGAGCGGTCAACCTATCAGCGAGCAGGTTTGATCTGGGCTCTATCGGCGGGGATTCGTGACGGGATCATCCAGTGTGATATCTCACCAGAGCGCGTTTTTCTCTTGACAAACGGTGCTGATCTCAGCAAGTTTTACCCATTGCCTCAAAAGCCAGCTCGGGCTGAGCTTGGGTGGGATGATCGGTTTACCGTTCTCTATGCTGGTAACTTTGGGCTTTCTCATGGACTAACTACTGTTCTTGAGGCTGCCAAGCACATGCAGGATCGTACAGATATACATTTCATTTTCCTCGGTGATGGTGCTGAAAGGGCGGATTTGCTAGCGAAAGCCCAGAAATGGGATCTCAAGAATGTCACTTTCTTAGATGCGCAATCACATGATCGGATGCCGCTGGTTTTGGCAGGAGCCGATGTTTGTCTAGTTCCTATGCGCAATCTATCCTTGTTTGAAGGTAGATTGCCTTTGAAAATGTTTGAAGTGATGGCTTGTGCTCGTCCTATTTTGTTAGGAGTAGAAGGTGAAGCACGTCGGCTTGCTGA
>Ga0193728_1001102_pt1 | contig 13612 bp, 11 predicted proteins | sample U1c1metaG_FD_143037 | JGI IMG/M metagenome (GOLD analysis project Ga0193728, IMG submission 143037) | Soil microbial communities from a riparian zone of the East river system, Colorado, United States - U1c1 | ecosystem: Environmental > Terrestrial > Soil > Riparian zone | place: USA: East River...
CCGCGGTCTACGACAGCGCCCTTACCGAAGCGCAGCTCGCGAACCACTACAAGATCGCGACTGGCAACTAACCGCCACGGCGCGCGACGAGGTCGTTGATCAAGCCGGCCCCGGTCTCGGCGTCGTCGACCGTGACGACCATCGTCTTGTTGTCCCGGAGCGCGAGCCGGAGCCCCTCACCGCCGCGGATCACGACCGCCGCCCGTCCGAGCGCGGTCAGGCTGCCGCGATACCCCCACCCGCCGTTTGCCATCGGCTGCACGGTCATCCTCTCGGCGTGCTGGATCCGATCGACGGCGATCCGGACGCGCGGAAATCCGAGCGGACCGAACGCGATCGTCATTGCCCGCTCGTCGACGCGGACGTGGACCTCTGCGAGCACAGCGACGGCGATCGCCACGGCGATCTGCGACCCGACCGGGACCCACGAGCCGCCGCCGGCCCAGGTCGCGACGCCAGCGACCGCGACGACGAGCGCGACGATGAACAACGCACGGTTCTTCGCACCCGCGGTCCACACGGCGCGCTCCGTCGCACCGAGTCCGATCGTGGGCCGCGCGAGCACACCGATCGCAGGTGCGCGCTCGAGCCTGCGTGCGACGCGCGAGACGAGCGCGGCGGCCGCCCAGGCGAGCCCGCAGCACCCGAGCGCGAGCGGAATGCCAACGCCTCGCGCGTCTTGCCAGCGCGCAGCGTCGAGATTCGCGAGCACGGTCACGACGCCGAGCGCCGCGATCAGGACGCCGCCGAACGCCGCAGCGCCGGCGAGCTGTGCGATCCCTCGATCGCGGTGCATCGCGACGCGTGCTCCGATCGCGGCGAGCACGGTCAGGCCGGCGAACAGCGCGAACGCGGCTATCCGCGGCATCGTGCCGTTCGGGGTACCGGAGAAGCCCCAGTGCGTCGCGAGCGGATCGGGCAACCGCGCCCAGCACGCGACGAACGCGATGACGACGACCGCGACCCACGCAACGGGAACGACAACACCCAACCAGATCCTCGTGGACTTCATGACAGTTCCTCCAATAGTGTCTCGAGCTCGCGCAAGGTCATGCCGTGCCGGCGCGCCTCCGCGAGCAACTCGCGGGCGAGCTCGACGACGCGCGCGCGCGACGTGCCTACATTCGCGATGGTGACGCCGCGGCCGCGGCGCATCTCGACGAGGCCCTCGTCGCGCAACGCGGCGTACGCGCGCAGCACGGTGTGCATGTTGACGGCGAGCGACGCTGCGAGCTCGCGCGCGGGTGGCAGCTGGTCGCCCGGCGCCACCTTTCCGCTCGAGATCGCGCGGCGAACTTGCGCGGCGATTTGCTCGTGCAGGTCTGCGTTAGCCGCGGCGTCGATCCGTATCAGCACTAGTTCTATTCATAATAGAACTATGCAAACTGTCAAGGGGCGCCGAAAAACGCCTTACCAGCCGCACTCCTGGCTCTTGTTCTGCTCCTCGAGCCACTTCTGCAGCGGTGCGAAGTACTCGAGGATCGCGGTCGCGTCCATCTCGCGCTGGCCGGTGAGCTGCTCGAGCGCGTCCTGCCACGGCTTCGACGCGCCGAGCGACAGCATCTTCGCGTACGCCGCGCCGGCGTCCTTGTTGTTGTAGATCGTGCACTCGTTGAGTGGCCCGGTGAAGCCGGCCTTCTTGCACAGCGCGCGGTGGAACTGGAACTGCAGGATGTCGGCGAGGAAGTAGCGCATGTACGGCGTGTTCGACGCGACGTGGAACTTCGCGCCCGGATCGAAGTCGGTCGCGCCGCGCTCGGTCGGCGGCACCATGCCCTGGTACTGCTTCGTGAGGTCCCACCAGTGCTGGTTGTACTGCTCGGGCTTGACCGAGCCGTTGAACACGTCCCAGCGCCACTTGTCGACCTTGATGCCGAACGGCAGGAACGCGATCTTTTCCAGCGCGACCTTCATCTGCTGGTTGATCGTCGCCTTGTCGTTCTTCTCGACCTTGTCGAGCAGGCCCTTCTCGTGGAGGTACTCGGGCGTCATCGACAGCTGGATCGTGTCGCCGATCGCCTCGTGGAAGCCGTCGTTCGCGCCGGCCTGATAGATGATCGGCAGCTGGTAGTAGTGCTGGAAGTAGAAGTCGTGACCCAGCTCGTGGTGGATCACCCACAGATCCTCCTGGTTCAAGTTGATACACATCTTGATCCGGAGGTCGTCGCTGTACTGGACGTCCCACGCCGACGCGTGACAGACGACGTCCTTGCCCTTGGGCTTGGTGAACATCGACCGCTCCCAGAACGTCTGCGGTAGCGGGTCCATGCCGAGCGACGTGTAGAACGCCTCGCCCATCTTCACCATCTTCTGCGCGTCGTAGCTCTTCGCGAGCACCGGCGTGACGTCGATCGGCGCGACGCCCTTGTACGGCTCGAGCTCGGGATACAGGTACTCCCAGGTCTGCGCCCACATGTTGCCGAACAGGTGCCCCGGAATCGGACCGGTCTTCGGCACGACCTTGTCGCCGTAGGTCGCGTTGAGCTTGCGGCGCGCGTAGCAGTGCAGCTGCACATACAGCGGCTTGACCTGCGCCCACAGCCGATCGACCTCGGGCGCGAACTTGTCGGCGGGCATGTCGTAGCCGGCCTGCCACAGCTCGGCGACGTCCTTGAAGCCGATCGCCTTCGCACCTTCGTTCGCGAGGCCGACGTACTTCACGAACAGATCGCGCTCCGAATGGCCGACCGCGTCGTGCCAGGTCTTCCACGTCTTCAGCAGCTCGTCGGGCTTGCGATTGTTTTGCAGTTGCTTCGACCAGTACTCGACGTCCTGGCAGCTCTCCTTGCCGCCGGAGCCGCCGGGGTTCGTGCACACGCCCTTGCCGTACAGCGACGTCATCTCCGCCGCCGTCTGCGCGAGCTCGGTCGCTTGCTTCGCGTCGTCGGGCGCCGGCGTCGCCTGGAACTTCAGCAGCAGCAGTTGGCGCTTCGTATCCGGATCGAGCTTGTCCATGATCGGATCGAACTTGCGCGCGTCCTTCACCATCTTGGTGATCTCGACGCTGGCGACCTCGCTCGCCTTCGCGGTCGCGGCCTCGTGGTCCTTCGTGATGTCGGTCTCGTTCGTCCACTCGGCGACCGAGGCATCGACCTGGAGCTTGCGCAGCTTCGGATCGGCGTCCTTGATGAACTGCTTCGCCTCCGCGATCAGCGCGTCGTTCTTCGCCTTGTCAGGCGCGACCGTCGGCTGCGGTGGAGGCTCGGGCGGCTTCTCCTTCTCCTTCTTGGAACAGGCGGCCGCGGCGAGGACGAGGACGAGGAGCTTGGTGCGCACGGCCCGGACCATAGACCCAGCTCCGCGCCCAGATCCACGGTGATACGCCGGGTGTCGCGGTCGCTACGGTTCCATGCCCGGTAGCGGTTGGCCGGCGCTGTCGTCGTGCGCGTTGGCCTTCTTCACTTCGCCCGGCACCTCGACGCCGCGGTCCTCGAGGATCTTCTTCGCGACCGGCTGCTGGGTGGCGTCGAGTACCGCCCACGCGCGCTTGAGCGCGGCCTTGTCGTTGTCGGCGTGCATCTGGTGCAGCTTCGCCGCATCCGAGTTCGTCACGATCGACTGACCGGGCGCCATGTTGCGGCGGTCGCGCTTCCGGCCCTGCTTCTGCTCCTGCGGCGAGATCTGTTCTTCCGGCTCGGGCTTCTCGATCTGGCGGAGCTGGACGTCGATATCCGCGTTCTGCGCCCCGAGGCTCGTGTCGATGTCCTTCAGCTTCTGGAGCTGGTCGTCGCGCAGCTTGAGGTCGCTCGACGAATCGATCAAGTAACCGACCGGCGTGCCCGACGCAGGCGGCAGCGGCGGGACCTCGCCCGGCGCGGGATGGGCCGGCTGAGGGTCGCTGTGACAGGCGGCGAGGGCCAGGGCGAGGACGAACGCGAACCGCATGGCTACCCCGTAGCATACCTGCATCGGAAAATCCGCCCGCACATCGCGACGCGGACGCGTACCCGGCAGCACGAATGTTGGCTACGTTCCGCCGCATGCGAAGCATGTGGGCTGGTCTTGGTCTCGTGGTTGGTGCGTGCGGTGGTCCGACGGCGCCCAGACCGGTCGCAGCGCCGCCGGTGGTGGCGGCGCCCGTTCCGGTCATCGCGCCCGTCGCGCCGCCAGCGCCGGCGGCCGCACAGGTGTTCGCGGTTGCGACGCCGGCGATGGCGTTCACCGATCCGGATCGTCGGGCGAAGCTCGCCGCGGCGTTCCCGGCGCTCGACAAAGCGCTCGAGCAAGAGCGAGTGACGCAAGGGCTCGCGGGCGTCTCGATCGGCATCGTGATCGATGGCGAGCTCGCGTATGCGAAGGGCTTCGGCGTCGTCGATCCGGCGACCAAGGCCGTTCCAGACGCCGACACGGTCTATCGCATCGGATCGATCTCGAAATCGTTCACGGGCCTCGCGCTCCTGTCGCTGCGCGACGAGGCCGTGCTCGCGCTCGAAGATCCGCTCGCGCGCTGGATTCCGGAGGCCAGCAAGCTCGTGTACCCGACGCGCGACGAGCGGCCGATCACGTTGCGCCAGCTCGCGCAGCACACCTCGGGATTGCCGCGCATGGGCCCATTCGATCCCGAGCACGCACCCGACGAGGCTACGGTCGTCGGCTCGCTCGCGAAGATCGAGCTCGAGCGCGCGCCCGGGATCGAGTCGGTGTATTCGAACCTCGGGTTCTCGCTCCTCGGGATCGTGGTCAGCCACGCGGCGAAGCGGCCGCTGCACGACGTGGTCGCTGCGCGGATCTTCACGCCCCTCGGGATGACCTCGACGGGCTGGGATGCCGCGACCGTCCCGGCCGGTCATCTCGCGCCGGCGTTCGAGAAGGGGCCGGATGCGGGCGCGACGCCGCCGGCGCGCCTCGGCGCCGCCGACGCTGCGGGTGGCATCTACTCGAGCGTCCGCGATATGGCGCGCTACGCGACGTTCTTGCTCGCGGCCTACCCGCCGCGCGACGGCGACGATGCCGGACCGATCCGGCGCGCGACGATCCGCGAAGCCCAGCTCACCGGCTTCGCGCTCGAGCCACGCGTCGAGCCGGTGGCGACCGCGAAGGCCGGTGAACCGACCATCAAGCTCGACGCGTCCGCGTACGGCTTCGGCTGGGTCCACGACCAGACCTGCACCTCGACCGATCTGGTCTGGCACAACGGCGCGATCGACAGCTATCGCGCCGACCTCAGGCTGCGCACGTCGAGCGGGATCGGCGTCGTGGTGCTGAGCAATTTTGGAAACGCCAACACCGAAGCGTTCGCCGAGCGTGCGCTCGCGACGCTCGAAGCGACCGGCGCGATGAAGCCGCGCGAGCCCGTGATCACGAACGCGTTCACGGACGTCATGACGAAGTTTCTCGGCGTCTACAACGCGTTCGACGAGGCCAAGCTCGCAGCGATCCTCGCTCGCCCCGTCGACCCGCGCGAGCATGACGAGCTCGCCGGCTACAAGGCGCTGCACGGCACCTGCACGGCGTTCAAGCAGACGAAGGCGCTGCCGAACAACGGAGCCCGGTTCGCGTTCACGTGCGAGCGCGGTCAGTTCGAGGTCGACGTCAACTTCGTCGGCACCGGCAAGATCGGCGGCTTCCTCGGGCGCTCTCCGGGCACGCTGCCGCCGGCAAACCTCGCGAAGATCTTCACCGCCGCGGTCGCGCTTCACTTGAATGGTCCGTGGAGCGACGCGACCTACAAGCAGGTGTTTCCGAACAAACAGATTCCCGAGGCGCAGGCGCGCGAAGTCGCCAAGCAGCTCCACACCCAGTTCGGCCCCTGCAAGCTCGGCACGTTCGCGCACGAGGGCTTTGGCTGGGCCGTCGATCTCGCGTGCGCGAAGGGCGCCGTCCTGACGCTCGCGATCGAGTTCGATCCGCACGATGTTCTCACCAGCATCCAGTTCCATCCGCCCGAGGGCGCCGCGCCGCAACGCTGCCCGACGAAGTAGCTGCTGCACTCGAAGTGCAGTGCGCAGCGTGCAGAGTTCGTACACCCTCGCGAAACGCGAGCCGCCGACGACGATTGAACTTGTCTCGGTTGCGGACGCAGCCGTACCGTTCGCGAGCCATGGGGAAATGCACGACGGTTTTGCTCGTCCTCGCGATCGGATGTGGACCGAACAACCGAGGGAATGGTGACGACGACGGCCATATGGATGGCAACAACGGCGGCATCGACGCGCCTGCGTGCGCGACGTCGATCGTGAAGGCCGACAAGATCCCGCTCGACCTGTTCGTCATGCTCGATCAATCGAGCTCGATGTCGGACTCGGTCAACGGCGGCGGTACGAAGTGGACCACGGTGACCTCGGCGCTCGGCACGTTTGTGCAGCAGCCCGGGCTCGACGGCGTCTCGATCGGGATGCAGTACTTCGGCGTACCGTCCGGCGGCGGGACGTGCTCGGCGCTGACCTGCACGGTCGACGCCGACTGCGGTGCGACCGCGTGCGGTCCGTGCACGTTCGGCATCTGCCTCGGTTTCGTCGCGAGCGCCTCTGACTCGTGCACCGCGGCCGACTACGCGATGGCGGCGGTCGAGATCGCGCCGCTGCCCGGCGTCGCCAGCACGATCGTCAGCTCGATGGCCGCGCACTCGCCGACGACCTCGACGCCGACCTCGGCCGCGCTGCAAGGCGCGATCGATCACTCGAAGGCGTGGGCGCAGGCGCATCCCAGCGACGCGGTGGTAGCGGTGCTCGCCACGGACGGCGATCCGAGCGAGTGCGATACGACGCTCGCGGACATCAACGCGATCGCGGCCGCGGGCCTCGCCGGCGTGCCGAAGATCATGACGTTCGTGATCGGCGTCGGACCGTCGCTGTCGAGCCTCAACGGGATCGCGGCGGCCGGCGGGACCAACCAGGCGTTCCTCGTCGACACCGGTGGCAACGTGAACCAGCAGTTCCTCGACGCGATGAACGCGATCCGTCACGCCGCGCTCGGCTGCAACTACCTGATCCCGACGCCGACCGACGGCACGCCGGACTTCACCGAGGTCAACGTCATCTACCAGCCGCAGGGTGGCAACGCGCAGACGTTCCCGAACGTCAGCTCGCAGGCAAGCTGTCCCGCGAACGGCAACGGTTGGTACTACGACAACCCGGCGAACCCGACGCAGATCATCCTGTGTCCGTCGTCGTGCATGCTGGTCGAAGGCGACATGACCGGCGAAGTCGACGTCACGCTCGGCTGCTCGACCGTGATCCTCTAACGCTTGCCGTTCAGCGCTTGTACGTGGTCGAGTTGAACCACCACTCGGCTTGCACGCCGAGGAAGTGGACCCACTCGTGGCTGTGGCGCGGATCGTCGGGCACGTAGAGATCGAGTGCGCCCTCGTTGAGGTGCGCGGCGCGATACACGAGGCGTAGCTCGGGCCGGTCGTAGCCCGAGGGGCCCATCGGCGAGAACACGAGCATCGGCGCGATCTCGACGACCGCGGGATCCTCGGCGCGCAGCGTGATGTTGTTGAGGCCGCGCGGGAAGCGCGCTTGGTACGACAGGTCCGCGCCGGCGAAGAAGCCCTTGCCGAGCTTCGCGAGCGGGCGAATGTCGGCGGCGTACTCCCAGCCGGTCGCCGAGCTGTCTTGGCCCGTGGAGTCGTTGAAGTCGCGCGACAGGAACCCGAACATCACGTTGCCGAGCTTGTGATCGTAGTTGGCGGCGATGCCGAACGAGAATTCGTTCGCGCGCGATACGGTGCGATCGGGACCGAGCGAGGTCGGCGGTTGGAGCTCGTCGAACGCGGCGAGGCCTTTCGCGTAGCGCACGAACAGATTCACGTGGCGGCGGAACTTCGAGTCGACCGGTTGGAAGCCGTACAGGCTGACCTCGGCGCCGATCAGGTAGCCCGAATCGGCGGGCATCGCGGTGAGCGTGCCGTCGTCGTTCTTGAAGTTGCCGGAGCCGAGCTCGTGGAGCTCGCCGTGGACCTTGGTCTTGATCGATAGGTTGCCGGGGCCGCCGTCCTTGATATAGGCGGCCGACGCGCTCGCCATCACGCGCTGGCGGTTGAGCTGCAGCACGGTGGTCTCGCCCTGGACGGGGTTCGCGACCTCGATGACCTGGTACTGGTACGGATCGTTCAGCCGGTTCGCGCCGCCGGCGACCGCGAGCTCGACGGCGTCGCCACCACCCTGCTGGCCGATCGAATGATGCAGGAACACGCCGCCGCCGACGATGTTCTGATCGTCGAGCGGCCAGTAGTCGAGCAGGTAGATGTCGTCGCCGCGGTACATCCTCGAGCCGACCCACGCGCTCAGCTCGTGTGTGATCTGCGCGTCGACGTACATGTTGCGGAGCGCGGGATGCGCGTCGAACTCGCCGGTGTCGTGGAACAGCGTGCCGTCGAACGCGAGCGTGATCACGGGGCGGAGCTTGAGGCCCTCTTCGGTCGTGAAGCCGTAGCTGGTGTCGAGCTCGAGGTAGCTGTCCTCGACGATGCGCGGCGCGTGCGCGACGATCGCGATCTCCTCGGGCTTGCCGCCGCGCAGATCGTCGCCGGCGATCACGCGGCCGTACGAGCCGAACCGAAATCCGTTGTCGGGATCGTTCCTGACCGGCGGCGCCGACGAGGGTGGTTCCACCTCCACGGCATGCGGCGGTTGCGCGACCGGCGCCGCGATCGGCGGTTCGGCCGGCTTGTGCTCGAGCGGCGAGCTCTTCGGCGGCGTGCCTTCGGGCGGTGGCTCGGTCGACGGCGATGGCGTCGCCGGCGGCGGCTCGGCCGGCTTGTCGGTGTCGGGCTGCGCCCACGCGCGACTCGCTGCGAGCAAGAGAACAACTGCCAGCCAAGTGCGCATCGCGGCGCGCACACGAGCACGAAGCGTGCCCGCATCGCAACCTGTCATCTCGACGATCTGCCGCGAGCGATGCGGCGACTACGTTGCCTTCGGCAACGCTACTTCGACTTCGCCTTGTGGTGCGCCTTCTTGTGCTTCGGCGCCTTGCGAGCCTTGTGCGACTTCTTGTGCTTGGACTTCGCGGCGTGCTTCGCCGGCGCGCCCTCGGTCGGTGCGTCGCGCTTCACGGTCTCGAACTTGTTGTCGGCCGGCTTGGGATCCGCCGCCTGTTCGGCCGGCATCGGGTCGGCGAACGCCATTCCACCGAGACCAAGCGTGAGAGAGACCACCACGAACAAGGAGCGAACGACCCCGCGCATCATGATGGCATCACTACACCTTTGGAGATCGGTGGGCAAGATCTGGGGCCGTACCGGCCACTCGTGTTGCCGATCGCAACGCGGATGGCGCAGCCGGCGTCGCGCCGCATCTCAAGTACGCGGGAGGTCAGTGGGTCTGGCCGGAGAACCTGCCCCAACTGCCGGCACGATCCTTGATGACGGCTCAGCCGTGCGTCTCGCTGTTGTTGCCGCCCTCCTGCTCGCCGGTTGCCCGTCGTCGCAGCACCCAGGCTCGGGTGACAACTCCGACGGCGGCGCGGGCAGCGGGAGCGATGGCGGCATGGCGTGTCCGCCGGTGCCGGCGTGCTCGCAGACGATCGAGTTCCACGGCAATGCGACGAGCGTGTCACTACGCGGCGACTTCGCCGCCGATGGCTGGACGACCGGCATCGCGATGACGCCGATCGCCGGCGGCTTCACCGCGACGGTCCCCGCGACCGACGAGCAGGTCATTCTCTACAAGTTCGTCGTCGACGGTACCTGGCAGATCGACGCCGACAACACGCGCAAATCGCCGAACGGGCAGGGTGACTTCAACTCGGTCGTGCGCGTCGACTGCGATCACTGCCCGAGCACGCGCGCGCCGATGGATTGGCGCGACGGCATCATGTACTTCCTGTTGATCGATCGGTTCGCCGACGGCGATGTCTCGAACGACACGACCGTGGCCGGCGCCGAGTATCCCGGCCAATACCAGGGCGGCGATATCGTCGGCGTCACGCAGAAGATCGATGCCGGCTACTTCACCGACCTCGGCATCAACGTCATCTGGATCACCTCGCCGCTCGACAACACGCACACGAGCTTCCCCGGCTCCGACGGCCACCAGTACTCCGGCTATCACGGCTACTGGCCCAAGGACGAGACGGTGATCGACTCGCACTACGGCACCGAAGCCGATCTAAAGACGATGGTCGATCACGCGCACGCGCGCGGCATCCAGGTCCTGCTCGACTACGTGATGAATCACGTCACGACCGATAGTCCGACGTACCTCCAGAACCCGAGCTGGTTCTGGCCGAACGACAACGGCCAGGGCGGCAACTGCGTGTGCGGCCAGGGCTGCCCGGTGTTCAACACGGTGTGCTGGTTCGACACGTTCTTGCCGACGTTCAACATGCTGAACGCCGATGCGCGCAAGTGGTCCGTCGACAACGCCGTGATGTGGGCGAAGTCGCTCGGCATCGATGGCTTCCGTCTCGACGCGGTCAAGCAAGTCGAGACCGTGTGGTTCACCGACATGCGCGCGCGCTCGAACGGCGAGCTTGCCTGGGATCAACCGTTCTACATGGTCGGCGAGACGTTCGACGGCAACCGCGATCTGATCAAGTCCTACATCGATCCGTCGACCAAGCTCGACGGTCAGTTCGACTTCCCGCTGCGCGGTCAGATGCTCGCGACGGTGCTCCACCGCACCGGCCAGATGAGCGACCTCGTCGGCTTCTTCGACTCGAACGATGGCTACTACGGCAGCGGCTCGGTGATGTCGACGTTCCTCGGCAACCACGACGTGCCGCGCGCGATCGAGCACGCGCTCGACACGCCGCTGTTCGATCCGTGGGACGGAGGCAAGTCGGATGCGTGGAACAACCAGCCGCTGCTGCCGACCACGTCGAGCCCATTCCAGCGGCTCTCTGTCGCGTACACGCTGTTGTTCACGATGCCGGGCCTGCCGATGATCTATTACGGCGACGAATACGGGATGGCCGGCGCCGGCGATCCGGATAACCGTCACTTCATGCAGTGGGCCGGTTACACCGCGGATCAGACCTGGCTGCACGACCGACTCGCGGCGCTCGCGAAGATGCGGACCGCGCATGCCGCAACTCGCCGCGGCACGCGCACGACGCTGTCGGTCGGCACCGACACGTTCGTCTACAAGATGGCGACGACCGGCGACACGGTGTTCGTCGCGGTCAATCGTGGCGATACCGCACAGCCCGCGAACGGCCTGCCGGCCGGCACGTACGACGACCTCCTCGGCGGCCCGTCGGTGACGGCGCCCGCGACGATCCCGCCGCGCAGCGAGCTCGTCCTCGCGGCGCACTGAGCGCGCGGAATCGCGCACTGCGCGGCCCGGGAAGCTTTCCCGTGCGCAGCTGCCACGTGTAGGCACCTAAAGTCGCGAAGTTCCGACGGCCCGAGCCGTGCACTTTGCCGTTTCGTCATGTCCACCGTCGCCGCGATCGACCGTCCCACGAGGACTGCGACGATCGCGGTCATGGGCGACCTCGCGATTCCCGACGCGAAGGGCCTGTACGACTGCCTGAAGAGCATCTCACGCAGGCGCGACGTCAGGACTATCGTCCTCGACCTCGGAAAAACCGAACGCATCGACGGCGCGGGCATGGCCGTGGTGTCGCTCGCCCACCGGATCGCGAAGCGGTCACGCAAGCAGTTCGAGATCACGAACGTCGATGCGCGTCACAAGAAGGCGCTCGAGCTCAACGCGGTCGCCCCCACCGTGCATGACCATGCCGAAACGCCGCCGACGCGCATCGAGGTGCTCGGCACCCATGTGATCGAGTTCTACGACGGCGTGCTCGCGTCGATGAAGCTGTTCGCCGATGCGTTCCGTCAGCTCGGCTTCGTGATCGTCGGCAAGAAGAAGCTGCCGAAGGGCGCGACGAGCGGGTTCGTGATCACGATGGGCATCGATGCGCTGCCGATCGTGTGCATGCTGTCCGCGCTCCTCGGCGCGACGCTGGCGTTTCAGGCGATCGTGCTGCTCAAGCGCTTCGGCGCAGGCCAGTTTGTCGCCGACATGACCGGCCTCGCGATGGTCCGCGAGTTCGCACCGATGATGACCGCGATCGTCTTGACCGGCCGCAACGGCGCCGCGATCGCGGCGGAGCTCGGCACGATGCGCGTGCGCGGCGAGCTCGACGCACTCGACGCGATGGGCATTTCGTCGTCGCGGTTCCTGCTGCTGCCGCGCCTGCTCGCACTCACGTTCGTGCAGCCGGCGCTGACGTTGATCGGCATCTTCGTCGGCATCGCAGGTGCGCTGATCGTCGCGCGGCTGTCGCTCGACCTGCCAATGAGCATCTTTTGGGCGCGCGTCGTCGGCCGCGTCGACATGATGGACTTCATCCACGGCCTCACGAAGTCGTTCGTGTTCGCGCAGATCATCGGCTTCACCGGCAGCTACTTCGGCATGCGCGCCACGGCCGATCCGAGCTCGGTCGGTAACGCGGCCACGCGCACCGTCGTCGTCGGCATCTTCTTGATCATCGTGGTCGACGCCATCGCGGCGACGATCGGTTCGCTCGGAGGTTCGGCGTGAAGCTCGACTCGATGTTGTTGTGTCGCAAGCTCGCGGTCGGCTATTCGGAGGATCAGCCGGTGCTCTCCGACGTCGACCTCGAGGTCCGTCGCGGCGAAATCGTTGCATTGCTCGGCGGCTCCGGCAGCGGTAAGTCGACACTGCTGCGCACGATCACCGGCCTGCAGCCGCCGCTCGCCGGCGGCGTGAGCCTGCTCGGCGAAAACATGTACGAGCTCGACGACGAAGCTCGCCGCATGCTGTTGCGCCGCACCGGCATGGCGTTCCAGCAAGACGCGCTGTTCGGCGCGCTGACGATCCAGGACAACGTCGCGCTGCCGCTGCGCGAGCTGACGAAGCTGCCCGAGCCGATCATCTGCGAGATGGCGCGCATGCGGCTCGCGCTGGTCGGGCTCGCGGGCTTCGAGCGCCGCGTCCCGGCCGCGCTCTCGGGCGGCCAACGCAAGCGTGCCGCGCTCGCGCGCGCCTCGATCCTCGATCCCGAGATCATCTTCTGCGACGAGCCGTCCGCCGGTCTCGATCCGGTCGTGGCCGCGGAGCTCGACGACACGCTGCTGCGGTTTCGCGACGTCCTCGGGATCACGATCGTGATCGTCAGCCACGAGCTCGAGAGCATTCGCGCGCTCGCGGACCGCGCGATCATGTTCGGCCACGGCAAGATGCTCGCGAGCGGCACGCTCCCCGAGCTCGAACAGTCGAACAACGAAGAGGTCTATCACTACTTCCACGCGAGGTCGGCATGAGCGACAGAAAGAAGGCCGCCAAGGTCGGTATCTTCACGTTCGTCGTCGGGCTGTTGCTCGCGATCGTGCTTGTCACGTTTGGCGGCATCCGCATGTGGAAGCACAAGCACCGCTACTTCATCGAGCTGCAAGACTCGGTGATGGGCCTGTCGGAAGGCACCGGCGTGTACTTCAACGGCATCCACGTCGGCAGCGTGCACTCGATCGCGCTCGATCGCCGAGATCCGTCGCGCGTGCGCATCGCGATCGACGTCGAAGAGGGCACGCCGATCCGCGCCGATACCAAGGCGTTGATGAGCTCGACCGGCCTCACCGGCCTCAAGACGATCGACCTCATCGGTGGTGCCGCGACTTCGGCCGCGTTGCCCGAGGACGCGATCATCCCGGCCGGCCAGTCCGGGCTCGACAAGATCCAGAAAGAAGCCGAGATCG